>PPYF01593735.1_pt1 | contig 16319 bp, 21 predicted proteins | sample 1559871 | NCBI WGS metagenome assembly PPYF01 (sample SAMN08240021, study PRJNA423297) | Human gut metagenome, whole genome shotgun sequencing project.
AATTATTATAGTATCGGAGGAATCTATTTATGAATAACCTGTATAACAAACATGAATTTGCCTCACTGGTCTCACGTGCGGTTGGAAATACAATGAAAAGGGAATTTGCCAGACTTATTGATGTATCCCCGGAATACCTTTCTAGGATACTAAACTGTAAGCTGGCAAATCCTCCTTCCATACAGAAAATACAACTGATTGCTAACAACGCATCTAACGGTGTAACCTATACACAGCTTTTAACGGCTGCCGGTTATGCACTGCCTTCTACGGAAGATACCGTAACACTGGATGCTCCGGATACTCTTACCGATACTGCAAAGAAATTCATGCAAGGAACAATCCTTACTGCCCTTTCTTCCATAGGAGTACCGTTTACAATGAAGCAAGAAAAAAAGGATACCAACTATCATCTGTCAGTATCCTTTGCTACCGGATCAGTTACCAAATGGCATTTTATTTATCTGTACAATACCACTAAGGAGCTGATGAGCAATCAGTTAAGCTCTTTGTATTCACACCTTATTTTTGAAAATATCACGGAAACGGAAAAAATCAGTTTTGTTACAAGCTCTAAGGAAGAATTTGACCTTTACCTTGATAGGATACCGACCAATTTAAACCTTAACTTGTCTGCAATCCTGATTGATGAAAAGAGCCTATCCGTTCAAAAGGAAAACTGGCTTCATTCCACATCTTCCATTTCCAGTGAAGATATTTCCAAGTACACTTTATGATTCATCCGAATTTAACAGCAAAATTATAGAGCGGAGAAGCCGTAAAACGCCCTCCGCTCCATCGTTTTCACTGTTAAACAGAATAATGTTCATATTATTGTTCGTCATATTTGCCACGCACCCCTGACCGCATCCGTTTTACAAACGAATACAGGGAGAAAATCAGCCCATCCGTGTAGGTCATGGGATGTCATAGGTAACTAGCCTCTCCGTGGTTCGCACCGAGTCGTACTTCTACGAAAGTATCATTATGCCTATCGTGTATAATCGCAGCCAGTCCGTACCAATAGGACTGTTTTAAGTTGCCTAGTCTCGCACAAGGCGTAGGTCTTACCTGCTATCACAATAGGGGTAGTAACTGATTCTCTGTGTATTCAATTTTCAAGCTACAATAAGAAGCGGTAAAAAACCCCTTCATATATAAGCCGAAAATTTCAAAGGGTGTCCGAAATAAATTTTAAAATTTTTTCAATTTATTTTTCCAACAACAATATGCAACTCAACCGTCTATGTAATTTTTCACAATCTCTGCCGTATTCTCTCTTAGCACCAGACACAGCTCATTGAAATCTTTCATCCCCTGCAAATATGCTATCCGGGCTGTCCTTGCTATGAGCTGACTAAAAATTTCTTCTATGCGTATAAATTCCTTACAATCTACATCCTTACACTTTTCATAAAACTCTTTTTCAAGTTCTTTCAAAACCCCATCCGACTGCATAGCCTCATAGCAATTTCTCAAATCGTTTTCAATAATTTGTTTCAGTAACATTTTTCTCTCTCCTTTACTCATCAAGTGTCTGCAATATTTTTATTGCATAAATCCACTATACTACATAATTGATAACAACATTGCTTTGGATAACTAGCACACGGTCAGTAAAACAAAAAATCCGGCTAGTCAAGTGGGAAAGCAACTTGACAAACCGGATTTTCCGTTTTTATGGGTAGTTAAGCACCCTTTAAGGCAAGGGTGCTACCGCCTACTATTCATGATTTAGTTTTAGGTTCTGCTACCCTTTTGTGTGATATAAATTCCTTTAACCAAAGGTGCGCTTATCGTTCTGGTGTAGTTTTAGGCTTTTCTGCCGGAGCTGTCTGTGCGGCCTTTGCCGTCTTTTCCTGACCCTCTTTTATTTTGCCCCGGATGGAAGTTTTCCCTTTTTCCTCTTTACCCGCATCCTTTTCTGCTTCTTTTCCGGATCGCTCTGCCTTATCATCAGCTGCATCCATAGCAATTTCCTTTGCCTGATGATAGGTTTCAATGATTTTCTCATTCAGCTGTTCCCTGAACTCCTTTGTGGTTGGATAACACACATCACGATATTCAGGATTACCCTGCTCATCCGTTAAGGTTGTCTTGATACTCGGCATGGATACGAAAAGCTCTCCATCCTTATTTTCCTTAATGGAAATGTTATTTACTACAAAGCCCTCATCAATACAAATTCTTGCAAGTGCTTTTGTGGAATTATCGCCCTCAATCGGAACTACTGTAACCTCAATATTAGGGGTATCCTTTCCGCTTCCGGTATCAAACTTTACATCTTGCCCGGTCTTGAAGCTCTCCAAGATAGCACCGTAAAGCTGTTCTCTAAATTCCTTTGTTACTGGGTGGCAATAATCCTGAAATACCGGACGCTCATTTTCATCTACCTTACGTGTAGGGTAACTGGGCATGGATACGAAAAGCTCATCATTCTTTCCCTTGATGATGTTCATGCTCCGTGCCTTGAATGAGTCACCGAATGTAACATTTGCTACACCCATCTTTCCATTTTCCTGATTTGCATAAGGATTTGTTTTTACTACTACTTCCATTGTGTCCTGCCTTTCTAACAGCTTATACTGTTTCAACATATTTTTTATAAGAGAATTTACCTCTTACCTATAAGCCGAAAAAAAGGCAGACTGTCCGAAACTTTTTATAAAAATAATGCAAGAAGTTTTTACGCCTCTTGCATTTACGCTCAATAACCCTATTTTATTACAGATGATAAATAATCCCTAAGTTTTATTATTTCTTCCCTATCAAGTGTTACACATAAGAAATTGTCCGTAAGCCCTTGATTCCAGAAAAACACTTTCCACTCCATGTAAATATCTGCAATCTCGTAGCCGGGCTGCACATAAGTATACTTTGGGTCTTCTCGTAAATCTCGCTTTGGATACAGAAGAAAATTAAAATCCGGTTCAATACAGCTTATTTCCTCTACCTCCGTCAATTCATCTGAAAGCAACTTTGTGAGTTTTTCTTCTAATTCTTCCACTTCACAGGATAGCAATACCTCATCACTTTCCTTATGATAGTTCAGCCAATCCCCAGACATAAATGCAAAATCACATCTGCACCACTGGCTGTCCCATTCTTCCTTCGTGGATTTAACATATCCGTTCACTTTCAGATATACAGTAACACCACTTATATCAAGCCTAAATTCCATGCACTTTCTCCTTACCAAAGTCCTTTATCGTTCTATGACCAAGCAATAATAAGACGGTCTGTTTGGATAGTTCTTATCAGGCACATTCCAAATATTTGAATTATCCAATTCTTTTATATCTTTTTCTGCAAGTTCACTAAATGCCTTTTTCTTCTTTTTTATTACTGGACTATCCTCATATTCATAATAATCCTGTAACCATACATGCCACAGCTCTACCGTATCCGTTTCTTTTAATACTGCTTCGATATACTTTATCAACTGTTTAGCTCTGCCATCCGTATAATTCCATTCCAGCCTTACACCATACTTCTTATCTGTATAATCGCTTACATCTTCAAATGAAATCAAAAAGAAATTATCATCTGCATCCCCATCATAAACTGTACCCTTATCAATATCAATTTCTAATGGATATTCTTGTGAGGGAGCAACCTCATGTAGCGGCACATTAGATGCAAAAAAAGTACATACACTCATATTAGCCTCCAAAGTTATATTAGTCACTTAATAATCTTCTTAACAGATGTTCTCTATTGTTGATAAACATTTCCGTTACACGGTAGCTGTCTGTTTCTTCATATTTGCAAGCGTGAATACAGCCATCATCAAATGTAAGAATTTCCGCATCCGGTGTCCCCAGCAAAATCGGAGAATGAGTCACAATAATAAACTGTGACCCCTGCTTTGCACACGCATTGATTTCCATTAACAAAGTTAATTGCCTTTGTGGGGATAATGCGGCCTCTGGCTCATCAAATATATATAATCCGTTAGGTTTTAGCTGATTTTGCGCCAAAGCCAAAAAACTTTCTCCATGCGATTTTTCATGATATTTTTGTGATGGATGTGCAATGTCCGAGTATTCTTCTTCCTTTGTTGCCACATTATAGAAGCTCTCTGCTCTAAGGAAATATCCCCAGCTTGCTTTCCTATACCCCTTTGAAATTCTCAATGCATTACATAGGGATGAATGGGAGTCATACGTTGAAAAAGAGTAGTTCTTTGTTCCCCCTTCAGGATTAAAACCATAAGCTACCGCCAATGCTTCCAAAAGAGTTGACTTTCCACTACCGTTTTCTCCCACAAAAAATGTAATCGGCTTTTCAAATGATAATTCTTGTAAATCTCTGATAGCATCTATCTTACGCAAATAACTATCTGCCTCTATCTTACTCCAATCTACCATGATTTTTTGTATAAACTGATTATTCATTTTCTTCTTCCTCTACAAAAACCATATCCCCTAAATGGTAAATTTCTATGATACATTCATAAGTCATTCGATTTGATGTTAAGTATCCGGCATATTTTGTCTGGTTATATCCATAAGTCTCATCTATTATGGAAAAGCCAAATGTCTTATATTCTTCTAAAAAGTCTTTGAACATCATCTTTTTTCCACTAAAACTTCCTACGTTTTGGATAGCATCCAATAAATAAACAAAGCAAAAATCCCAATCGACATTATGAAATTCTACATATCCATCTACCTGCTCTGAAAGACCTGCTGTTTTCACAATACCGGACTGTGTTCTCATAATCATATCATTTTCTGCTATATCAAATTCAATTACATTCATGTCATGAAGACTGTATGCCGCTTTAATATTTTCTCGAATTGTCTTTAACATAATCCCTCCTGCATACATCACTATAAATAACCTTATTTTATTTATCGGTACTATTATACCAATCTTGTATACCCTTTTACAATCCTATACGAAATCTACAAACGGAAAAAGCGGAGAAATGTCTCCGCCCCTATTTACCCAAATGCCTTATCCCAGAAATACTGCCTTTTCTGTTTATACATTTTCTTCATTTCTGGATGCAATATGTCATACAGTTCCTCATATTCCAACTCTGCTACCGGTGTACCAAGTACTGGGGTAAGTAACTGATGTTCCAACCATGCAGTCCACAACGCTTCAAAAAGCTCATAGGCATTATCATGTAATTCCTGCGCTCCAAAATCAGAACCATCATACCATCTAAACCACATCATGCCAAACTTTCCGCAATCCGCTACAATAGTATCCCCTAAATCATCAAAATACTCTTGAAATGCATCTACTACCTTTAAGCACTTCTCTCTGTCCTCCTCTGTGAATGTCAATTCAAATTTCTTCATATTGTACCTCCAAATATATTTTGTAATGCCCCATAACATTACTGCGGCCATGAGGCATCCAAAATAAATTATAGTGTGGTATTACTCATTTTCCAATACCTTACGGAGCTTCGCAAGTACCCGGTCACGCTTACTAAGGATGGTGGACTTTGCAGTATCCTTCTTTTTGGCAAATTCCCGGATAGAAACATTATTCCAGTACAAATCCCTTATCATGTCGATTTCCTCATCAGAAAGTAAAGCAAGTGCTTTAGGGAGCTTATCCAAAAACATCTGCTTAATAACTTCCTCCTCAATGTTTACATCCGTGTCCTCAATCGGAACATCCGTAGAACTGTCCTCTGCTCTAAGTGTGGAAAATAAAAGAACGCTATTTTCCTGATCTCTCTCAATCAAATAGCGTTCTCTACGTTCCATTCTGTGATACTCCTCATAGACCTCTCTTGATACCGGCACCAGTTCCGTGCCTACCTTAATCACATAGTTTTCTCTCTGCTTAAATTCTTTGCTCATTTCTCTGTCCTCCCAGAATTTTTATTTGTCTGGGAGCGTGATAAACGGCATAAAAAAAGCCCCATGCGATTTCTCACATGAGGCAATGCCTTAATTAGTATGCTGCTCCCAGCATACCAATCTTATCACTTGACAAGTCGGACTTTCAGTACGAAACCCCTCGTACATTTATCGTAAAACTATCGTAACTTAGTCGGACTTATATCGGACTTTATTTTATTGTTAATGTTCTGGGCTTCGATTCATCCGATTCAATCAGCCCATCTTCCTTCAGCTGTACTATATAGTGGTGTACAGATGATGGGGACTTTAACCCGGTCATGATGCAAAGCTCTCTGACCGTAGGTGGAAATCCTTTCTGCTCACTGTATGTTTGGATGCAACTTAATACGTCCATCTTCCTGCTTGCTCTTTCTCTCATCCGCAAAGCACCTCCTCCGGCATATCTTTCATTTCATCAGCTACATCCTCTATGAAGCGCATCATTTTTGGCAGTGCATCCCCCCAAAGGGAAATGCCAAAAACATATATCGCTTCTTTTTTTCTATCATAATATGTACTACGTTCCATTGACAACAGCTCCAGTAAATCTGATTCTGTGTACTTGAACTTATCCAAGTAACAGCGTGAAATAATTTCAAAATACAGATTACCGTTGTGTGGAAACTCCCTTACTTTTATCATGGCACTGTCAACCAGCTCAATCATCCAGCGTGTTTCAAACAAACTCTGTACTCGCTCCTCAAACTGCACCTTTTTCTCTGTCGGTGCAAAAGTATCCAGATACAACATTGCATCAGATAACTCTCCACTGCAATAGCAAATCAGGTTATCTTCCAAATCTTCTGCCCGGACTGCTGTTGACCAGCATACATCACGGTAAATGGATAGCAACAACTTTGCTCTTGCATAAATATCATCCATGCTTAATCTCTGAATCTGACAAATTCGTTGAATACTGTTAAGTGCCTGCGTATTTCTCCTGCTCATCTTTATCGCCTCTCCCTAGAAATAATTATAGTTAATCCGTTCCGGCACAATCCATAAAGGGAAAGTAAACAGATTGCACCTGATAGCAGTAAGTTCCGACACGCACCGCTGCGCTACCGCTATCCGGATTTTTACCTGCGGTGGGATAATCCGGAACCCATATAAAAATGCTTAAAACATATTTTCGTTAAAACGCTGTCTGTAACAGATTTCGATTATACGCTCATCATCCTCTACACAAGGATGGCTGTTTCTATATGCTCTGAACGATTCATAAAAATTAACAGCCTCACTTAATACCTCTCTGCTTTCAGTAAGGGCTTCTCTAATATTCTCCTCTACCGGGCGTGATTTTTTGAAATCAGGTTCCCCCTTTGCGTATTCTTCTATCGTCATGAAATCATCAGCATTTCTATCCATAATCTCACTTAATTTCCTTGCAAGAGGAAGTACCTTCTTCTTATCCTGTAATTTACCCTGACCACTCTCAATCCTGATAAATTCCTTTATTGTGTCTATATATTCCTCATCTGCATCCAGTTTGTTTTCAAATTCATGCTGATGCCATACACTGTCTACCATTTTCTTTTTTTCATCATCAGACATTTCATGAAGCTGCCTTATCGCCTTATCACGATTCCTACCCTGTCTTTGTTCTACGAAACACCAGTAAATCCCCCTCATGGATTTTACATCATAATGAGAATACAGACCCATGTATAACAAAAACATAAATTTATCCGCTTTCGTAAGCTCATCATCTTCATCCGGCAAATAATCCGTTGGAGCAAAAAATCTTTCTTCCAAATCTTCATCAAACTTATCGGTATTCATCTTAATATTTCTTTTAAGCACAACATAATCCGTATGCGTGTGCATGGTGTATTCTGCTTCAAACAACGTGTTATCCGATACACTGTTGTGCTTTGCCAATTTAAGAAATGAAGTAATAAAGAAATCCACTGTATCGGCATATTCCTGTGAAAAGTCCTTACATCTGATTCTTTTACCCTCACTGCTCTTAGCCCTATCCACCATTTCAGCAAGCAATGCTATATCTTCCTCATCAATCATATAGCCCTTTGCATCTGAATAATCCTCTCTAAGAAGCAACATATTAAATCCCAGCACATCAGCAAGCTCATTAAGCATATCTGCCAGAAGATTTTTGTGTGACTCATCACTTACCTTTCCGTATATCTTGCTATTAGCGTATTTCATATCTACTTTACTCATCTGTAATTCCCTCCTGTTTGATTATGTCTTTATTGTATATGATGTTGTTTTAGTTGAAAATAAACACCATCCCCCAAAAAATTTATCCCCTGCGTTCCATAAACCATCTAAAATTTTCTTCATAAAACAGATAATGTTCCCCACCGGCAATAATACAGGTAAAACGCAGTCCTACACCACCTGCCTTACGGCTTGCAGCCCTCACACACTGCTTTATTCTCTGTATTTCATATTTTCTGCCGTCTTCCCATGTAATCATGAATGGTCTTATCTGACCATCCGGGGTAAACTTTGCATCTACCTCCACATATACCTTATCTTCCATCTTACTACCTCTATAAGTTCAAAAGCTCAACTCCGGTTCTATTTCCACCCTCCATGTATCCATGCGGATGCACGGTATGGTCTTCTTTTGCATTTACATTCGATAAAGCTCTGTCACAGTACATAAGTCCACGTTGGATACTGGCAAAACCAAAACGCCTCCGTATATCATCTACTGCTCTGTCTGCCTTACGCATCTTATCCCGGTACTGCTCATCCACAAACAAACTAAGCTGTGTAGCACAAAACGGATTTGTCAAATCGGATGCCCGGACACCTATACTCCTTATCGGCTTGTCCCACTTATAATTTGCCCGAAACAGCTCCAGTGCTGCCGTTGCTATCTCGTTTGTTATATCCGTAGGATTCTGCAATTTCTTCTGTCTGGTAAAACTGTGTAACTCATTATCCCGGACACTAATTTCTACTACATTACAGACAAAATTATTGTCCCTTAGTCTAGCAGAAACACTCTCCGAAAGTACATAGGTAATAATGGCTACATCTTCATAAGTTGTTAAATCACGTGGGGTTGTGGTACTATTGCCGATACTTTTTATAGGAGCATGAACATTTTCCTTATTTACCGGTGTCTGGTCTTCCCCATTTGCAAACAGCTTTAGTACCAGTCCCATCTTACCAAAGATGGATTGAAGCATTTTTGTATCAGCCTGTGCAAGCTGTCCTATGGTTTGAATACCAAGTGTTTTCAACTTCTTTTCTGTACTTCTTCCTACATACAACAAATCGGATGCCGGAAGTTTCCACACTATATCCTTATAATTTTCCTTACTGATAACCGTTATTGCATCCGGCTTTTTATAATCCGAACCCAGCTTTGCAAAAATCTTATTCCAGCTCACACCGATACTTACCGTAATTCCAAGCTCATACTTGATACGGTTACTGATTTGTGTTGCAATCTGAAATCCATCCCCTTTTAAGGAACAGCTGTCAGTCACATCAAGCCACGATTCATCCACCCCAAAGGCTTCCTGTAAATCTGTGTAATCAGCATATATTTCATGAGCCAGCCGTGAAAATCTAAGGTATAAATCCATGCGTGGCGGTACAAACACAATGTCAGGACACACCTGCCTTGCTTGCCACAATGCCATGCCAGTTTGTACCCCGGCTTTCTTTGCCAACTGGTCTTTCGCAAGCACGATACCATGTCTTGCTTCCGGATCGCCACCAACTGCTAACGGTTTCCCTCTTAGTTCCGGGCGGTGCAGAAGCTCAATGCTCGCATAACAATTATTCATATCAGAATGTAGAATTGTTCGCATTTTATCCTCCTTCTGCTTGACATTTGCTTTCACATCAGTTAAGATAAATACGAAAGTTATCTTCGTCCTATGGCAAATTATATGAAAGTTATTTTCGTTTGTCAATACCATTTTTGATAAAATACGAAATTCATTTTCGCACTTTGCCATTTAAACACACAAATCAATTTCACTTTATATCGGAGGCAGATATGAAATTTGGCGATAAGATTAAGAATTTGAGAACAGAGAAAAAGATGTCTCAACAAACTCTGGGAGAACTGATAGGGGTATCCTATCGCACCATCCAAAATTATGAAGCCGGAGTATCCTATCCTAAGTCCCATGAAGTATATGCGAAACTTGCTAATGCTTTGGGCTGTGATGAAAATTTTATTAAAACAGAAGATGAAGAATTTATTACCAATGCTTCCGCACAGTATGGTACACGTGGCGCAACACAGGCACAGCAGATACTAGAGCAGACCGCAGCCATGTTTGCCGGTGGGAAATTGTCTGATGAGGATAAGCTGGCGTTCATGCATGAAATCCAGTCCCTTTACTTTGATTCTAAAGACCGTGCAAAGAAATTTACACCTAAGAAGTACCAAACAGAGGATGCCAATGAATAGAGTCCAGATTATCGGACACAAAATTTGCATATAATATACATACTGGCAGAACTGACTGGGGGTGTTAATTTTTAATGGCAAAAACCTATATTTATGATGAGGTAGAGCGACTGGTCAATAAGTGTAAAAGCCGTAATCCTTTTGACATACTATCCGCATTAAATGTGGTTGTCATGGAAAGTAGCAATTACCAGAAGCTCAAAGGATACTGTTTTTCTGCAAACCGTACCGTATATGTAGTTATCAATGAGGCTCTGCATCCGGCAGAAAAGAAAATAGTTGCAGCCCATGAGCTTGCACACGTGGTACTACACAAAAATATGTTACAGCTTGCTCCTATGAAAGACAGCGTATTATACGATATGACATCTGAAACGGAATATGAGGCAAACCTATTTGCGGCAGACCTTTTAATTCCGGATGAAACAATAACAGATATGACAAAAGATGAGGATATGGATTATTTCAAAATGTGCCAGTCCCTTAGCACAAGTCCTGATCTCATGAGTTTTAAATTGTTCAGTTTAATAAAACGTGGCTTCTCCTATCCTATGCCACCATTTGAACCGAACAGTACCTTTTTAGCAAAAGACAAATAGTGTGGCGGCACACTATCACGCAAATACATTACTTTTGGAACGTAAAGGATGAACGAATATAACACATTAAGCAACGCCAGTCTTTGGACTGGCTCTTTTTGTATCCGCAGTCCCTATATAGGCAAGTGGGAACAACTTCTCCTATCAGCCGGATTATCCGGTTAATAAATAATAAAGGAGACTGCAACTATGGAAGTTAATTTCACACTGATAGGCAGTAGGATAGCCGAAATCCGAAAAAGTCAGAACTGTTCCCAGATGAGGCTTGCGGAACTCACGAACTTATCCATATCCTACATAAGCCATATCGAAACAGCCAAGAAAAAACCCAGCTTAGAGTCAATCGTTAAGATTGTAAATGCCCTGAACATAACAGTGGATGAACTGCTATGTGGCAACCAGCTCTATGACCCCTGCGTGTATCAGACAGACATTGACCTGCTCTTGTCTGACTGCTCCTTTTCCGAGAAGCAAGTGCTGTACCGGATGTTAAAAGCATCCAAAGACATCATTCGTGATTCCGGGTGGAATACCACCAATTTATAACATCTTCATACCATTTCCATTGTGAAATAGAGTCTTTTTTTCTTAGTCAATAGACTATGGGAATATAGGTATCCCCATAGTCTATTTCTTATTTTTATGAAAAATCTATAATGAAACCCATCTTACAAACAGAAAGGGTTTTATTTATGAACGGAGCAGAGGAAAGAGTCGGCAGTGTTGCAGCCCAAAAGCAACGAATAAGGGAGCGTTACAAAGGTATAGATACTGATTTACTGGAAGTCATACCAGCCATTCCACAGGAAGACATTTTTCATGGAGTACAAAAGAAGCGTGTAGGCGTATATGCCAGAGTATCCACAGATGACCCAAGACAAACATCATCCTATGAATTACAGAAAAATCATTATGAGGATGTTGTCAGCCGTAATCCTAACTGGGAACTTGTAAAAATATATGCAGATGAGGGAATTTCAGGAACGTCCCTTCAACATAGGGATGCATTTATTGAAATGATTGCAGACTGCAAGGCACACAAACTGGATATGATTATCACGAAAACCGTAGCCCGATTTGCTCGTAATGTATTAGATTGTATCGGTTATGCCAGAGAACTTGCGGCCATGAATCCACCTATCGGCATCCTATTTGAAACCGAGAATATTTATACCCTGAACAGCAACAGTGAAATGAGCTTGTCCTTCATTGCCACTCTTGCACAGGAAGAAAGCCATACCAAAAGTGAAATCATGAACGCATCCATAGAAATGCGTTTTCGCAGAGGCATTTTCCTTACGCCTCCCCTACTGGGTTATGACAATGACGAAAACGGAAATCTGGTTATCAACGAAGAAGAAGCTAAAACGGTGCGCCTTATCTTTTTTATGTATTTATACGGATTTTCTACACAGAAGATTGCTGAAACCCTTACCGAACTGGGACGTATGACAAAACTGGGGAATACGAAATGGTCTTCCGGCTCTATCCTTCAGATATTACAAAATGAACGCTATTGTGGGGACGTGTTGGCACGAAAAACATTTACACCAAACTACTTAAACCACAAATCCAAGAAAAACCGCCAAGACAGAAACCAGTATTACCATAAAAACCACCATGATGCCATTATTTCAAGGGATGATTTCCTAGCTGTTCAACAGCTCATATACAATGCCAAATATGGTAACAGAGGCATACTACCCCAGCTCCATGTGATAGAGCAAGGTGCATTACAAGGCTATGTACCGGTCAATCCTCGTTGGTCAGGCTTTAAGGCTGCGGATTATCAGACTGCATCCGGTAGCATCTACGTTGATACTCCCTCCACCGTTGATGCAACACTAAATGTCGAAGTCAAAACCGGGGACTTTGATTTACGTGGTTTTGAAGTAGCCAGAGGTCAATATTTTTCCGGTTCCGGTAGAGTAACGGTATCCTTTAATATCCGGGAAATGAAATTCAGTACAGAGTGCGTAAGAAAGTTCCCAAACTGTACAAATATAGAAATGCTAGTTCATCCGGGCAAAAAAATGTTTTCTGTCCGTCCTGCATCTAAGGATGCAAGGAACTCTGTACAGTGGGCGAAAATACATGATGGTGTATCCATACCACGTCCGGTCAGTGGTACTGCTTTTCTTCCAACATTATTTGCACTTTTTGACTGGAATCCTGCTTTCAAGTACAGAGTAACCGGCTTTCTACAAAAGAATGATACAGAAAGTGTGCTTATATTCAATACCCATGACACAGAAGTATTCATATCTGCCACTGCCATATCTGATACCGAAAACAGCTCTGAATCCCTTTCAGATGATATGTCCCCCTTTACTGCCGGTGCTAAAAAGGATATTGTTGCCTTTCCTGCAGACTGGGCTACCAACTTTGGAGAAAGCTATTATGCTCAATCCTTTTCCCCTGAACTGTCTGAATTTACAGATGCTCCAGACTGGCAATTACAGTCACAGGGTACACCATTTAAACGTGAAGATGATTTGAATGTATCAAGCCCTGCCACTATTAAGGAAAACATAGATGAAATTATGAATGACCTAAGAAAAGAGGAACAGAATGAATGAAATGCAAACAACAGAGAATGTAAATAACCTCTCTCCTGCTCTGCCGGATCATGACATTGTAGAGGATGATGCTTTCAGCTATGAGGGATACCAAGTTGTAAGAGGGGAATTTTTCGCACATATTTTTGAACCGTCATTTACATTTAACAGCTACAAGGTATCTGTAAACACAGCCTGTATTAAGAAACTCCCGGACATTGATTATGTGCAGATTTTAGTAAATCCGGAAGAAAAGAAACTTGCGGTAAAGCCCTGCCCGGAAGAAGCAAAAGACTCTTTCCGTTGGTGCAGTGCCAACAGTAAGAAGCGTAGCCCAAAACAGATAACCTGCCGTATTTTCTTTGCAAAAGTAATTGCACTCATGGGATGGAATCCGAATTACCGCTACAAGCTCTTAGGAAAGCTGTTAAAATCCGGGGATGATATTCTATTTGTTTTTGACCTTAACACTCCTGAAATCTATAAGAGAGTGGAAAAAGAGGGGGAGAAACCGAAAATGTCTCGCACACCATCCTACCCTGCCGACTGGCAGAACCAATTTGGATTACCGGTAGAAGAACACCAGAATACCATTCAGGTAAATATGTTCAATGGCTATACCGTTTTTGGTGTACAGAAATCCGTAGAAGTTGCAAACAAGCCATCATCTGCTGATGAAGAACCATCAGAGGGAAAGGAAGAAATGAAGTATGAACAGCAAACCATCTTTGAAACCAATTCTATCCGTTGATTTACGCAAGAACCGCATCCGTATCCATAAACAGACCCTACACATGATGGGCGACCCTGAATACATACAACTACTTGTAAATCCGGATACCCATATCATTGCTGTAAGAAAAAGCATTCGTGAAGATTTTCTCGCTCATAAGGTCAGCAAAGCCCAGCTCACTAGCAAAAACTGTTACGAGTTATACAGCAAGATATTAGTAGGACAGCTCTGCAAGGTCAATTCTGACTGGGATAAAAACGAAACCTACCGGATATATGGGGAGCTACACCCGGAACAGGGAATTGCAAGTTTTGATATGACAGAAACCGTTCTTTTAGCAAAACAATAGGAGTTACCATGTCACGTAAATTAAAATACAACCTTTACATAGATGATGAATTTTTACGGATAAAACTGCCCTTATCCGACAAAGCCTATGCTTCCCTTGAAGAAAACATATTTGATAATGGCTGCCTGTCCCCTATCCTTTTATGGGAAAACACCATTATTGACGGATACAAACGCTATGAAATCTGCAAGAACTGGAACTTACCCTATGTTACCAGACATATATTCTTTTCCAGCCGTGATGATGCCATTTCTTATATCTGTTCCGACCAGCTAAAGCGTACCGACTTATCCAAAGAAGCTATAAGCTACCTGATAGGGAAACAATTTGAAGCAGAAAAGGCTATCAATACACGCATTGCTGCCGAACAGCTCCACCAAAGCATCAAAGCCATCAAAAAGCCGGGCAGACATACTAATTACAGCTACCAGACAGCTATCGAACTAGGAAAGAAATATCAGATTTCTCATAATACAGTCTATAAATACGGCATCTATGCCAGATGCATTGATATTGTCTGGGAGAAAGAGCCTGAAATCATAAAAAAGATATTTTCTGGGAAACTAAAGATTTCACATCAGAACGTAGTAGAACTGTCACGCCTTCCAAAAGGTAATCTACGCACACTCAATGAGCATCTTTCCAATGATGGGATTGAGCATATCGGATATTCTGATATGCGCCATGAATTGCAGTGGAAAAGAATATCTGCGGCCACCAATCCTCCACCCAAAAAGGAGAAACCGCCAGAACATGATTTTCAGATAAAGAAGCTCCCACAATATGACCCGGATGCAGAAATAGCCAGCCTTACCCTTACTATCCCTTCATGGATAGGCACAATTCAAAGAGTAAGGGAAAATACAGATTTTACACAAATATCAAAAGAAGCAAGAAACAGACTGCTACGCCAGCTCCACAATATGTACGAAGCCGTAGCACCACTAATAGATGAGATAAGAGAGGATAAAAACAATGGATGAGTTAAGTATCTATGTACCAAATGTTCACTATGAACTGATACCGATTAAAAATCTTGTATCAGACCAAGAATACCAGCGTAATCTTTCCGTGCGCCATGTAAGAAAGGCTGCGGAAAACTTTGACCCTTACCAAATCAACCCGGTTAAAGTCAGCAGACGTAATGGCATCAATTATGTTTTCAATGGTCAACACACCATTGAAATTGTTGCTATGGTATCTAATTCACGTGAGACTCCTGTTTGGTGCATGATATATGATGATTTAGAGTATGAGCATGAAGCAGATATTTTTGCAAATCAGATGAAATATGTAAAGCCATTGCTCCCTTATGAAATCTTCATTGCTAATCTGGAAGCCGGTTCTGACAAGCACCTGCTTATCCGTGATTTAGTGGAACAATACAACCTAAAGCTCTCTCCTTCCGCTTGTCCGGGTGGCATCTGTGCGGTATCCACCCTTGAAAAGATTTATGATAAATACGGCTTTCAGGTTTTAGACCATGTACTGCGCCTTTGTATCGGTACGTGGGAGGGTGCGGCCAACTCTTTCTCATCCAATATTATGAATGGCATTGCTCGACTGATTAACGCTTATGGGGATAGCTTAAAAGATGATGTTTTTAAAGAAAAAGTAGGCAGTGTTACCATTAAAGAACTAAGCCGTACAGCCAAAGAGCGTAAAGGTGGAGCTATGGGGTTTGCTGAAGCCATGCTCATAGAATATAACAAAAGAGCCAGAGGTACTGCCCTACGCTTTGACCTCTTACATACCCACCGTGCGCCAAAACACCAATTCCCTAGTGAGAATAACAATACTAC
>PPYF01103158.1_pt1 | contig 16317 bp, 19 predicted proteins | sample 1559871 | NCBI WGS metagenome assembly PPYF01 (sample SAMN08240021, study PRJNA423297) | Human gut metagenome, whole genome shotgun sequencing project.
GTTCATATACTGTCTAAAGAGGTGAGATGAATGGAGGATATGAAAAAAAAGCAGATTATACGAGTGCTTTCGGAATCGGTACAAAAGATTATTGAGCAGGAAAGAATGGATTTTTCAGAACTACAGGAGATACGTTTGAGGATAGGACAGCCTGTGACTGTGCTGTATCAAAATGAGGAACTGATTTTACCGACGATGTATTCCGAGAAAAAAAGGCTCGGGAAACAGGAAATGAAAGAGACGATAGAGCATATCAGTAATTATTCACTTTATGCGTATGAGCATGAATTAAAACAGGGATTTATCACGATTGAAGGAGGACACAGAGTGGGAATGGCGGGACAGGTAATTATGGAAGGGGGAAAAATAAAGAACATGAAGTATATTTCTTCGATTAATATTCGAGTATCACATGAGGTTTTGGACTGCGCAAACAAGATATTTCCCTATATTACATATAATAAACAGATGTATCATACATTGATTATATCACCGCCAAGATGTGGTAAGACAACACTGCTAAGAGATGTGATACGGCAGATTTCTGATGGAAACCGTTGGATTAAAGGCTGTACAGTCGGAGTGGTAGATGAGCGTTCGGAGCTTGGCGGCTGTTATCTTGGAGTCATACAGAATAATCTTGGGATGCGGACGGACATTTTAGACAGGTGTCCGAAAGCGGATGGTATGATCATGCTGATTCGTTCAATGGCGCCACAGGTGGTGGCTGTAGACGAAATCGGTGCGAAGGAAGATGTGCATGCGATTGAGTATGCGATGCACTGTGGATGCAAATTGTTGGCGACAGCACATGGGGATTCTATGGAAGAAATTTGCAAAAAACCTATTTTTGAAAAATTAATCAGGGAAAAAAGATTTGAGCGCTATGTCATCTTAAGCAACCGATACAGACTTGGAGGAATTGAGGCGGTCTATGATGAAAACGGAGATTTAATTTATCGAGAAGCGTGAGCTTAGAAGGAGGAGGCTTTGTGCAAAAAATTATTGGAGCAATCTTGATCATTCTGGCAAGTGGAGGAATCGGAGTGACAAAAGGACTTGAGCTACAAAAGTATTTGAGAGAACTGGAACTGCTAAAGCAGTTGTTTTGGATGCTGAAAAGAGAAATCCAATATACGAAAGCCCCTTTTTCGGAAGCGTTTTCTCACATTGGAAGGCGCATGGAAGGAGCGCAAGGCGAATGGCTACTCTATTTGGCGGAGCAGATAGAAGAAAAAGCAGGAGCTACCTTCTTTGAGTTGTGGACAGAGTCAATTGACCGTTGCCTGATAAAGTCGCAGTTAAAAAACAAGGATAAGGAAGAACTGAAAGCGATCGGAATGCAGATGGGGTATTTAGATGAGCAGATGCAGCTGGGGACAATTGATTTGTATTTGGAACAGCTTTCATTTGTAATTCAAAAGACGAGAGAGGAACTGTTTATGAAAAAGCGACTATGTAACTGTCTTGGTGTGATGGGGGGAATTTTCCTTGTAATTATTCTGATATAAGTGGAGGCGAAGATGAGTGTAAATTTAATTTTTAAAATTGCTGCTGTGGGAATATTAGTCTCAGTTCTGAGTCAGGTATTAAAACATAGTGGGAGAGAAGAACAGGCATTTTTGACAAGCTTTGCAGGACTTTTACTCGTGCTGTTTTGGATTGTTCCTTATATTTATGAACTATTTGAATCGATCAAGAGACTGTTTTCATTATAGGGGTGTTTTTAATGAGTATTGTACAAGCCGGGGTTCTTGGAGTGATGGGTGCGCTTCTTGCAGTCCAATTCAAAAATGGAAAAACAGAATATGGAATTTATATGAGTGTGGCGATCAGTGTTTTTATCTTTTTGAGCATTGTCGGACGATTGGAAGAGATTATTAATACCATAAGGCAGATTAGTGGGCACATTAACATGGATACCTCTTATATTGCAACCTTGATCAAGATGCTCGGTGTTACTTATATCGCAGAATTTGCTTCGGGGATCTGTCGGGATACCGGATATCAGACAATTGCTTGTCAGATTGAGATTTTTGGAAAACTGACCATTCTGGTCATGAGTCTTCCTGTTTTACTTGCCCTGCTTCAGACGATACAGGAATTTTTGTCATGAGAGGGAAAGGAATAATACTCTGTATTTTTATAGTGATTTTGGGTTGCTTTTTCTTTCCGAGAACGGTCTATGCGACAGAAATCCGAGACAAGGACGAGCAAGCTGAACTTCAGAAGGAGGCGGAGGAAACAATTTGGAAAGAATTTGAATTCTCAGAGATTGAAGATTTGCTGGATGACATTTTCCCGGAGAAGAAAACAGACTTCCAAGATTTGATAAAAAAGATGTTAAGTGGACAGACTGAACCTTCGCTGCAAGTGATTGGTGAAATGATATCGGATCAATTTTTTTACGAATGGAAGAGCAGCAAGGCGGGAATGGTACATATTCTCCTGATTGTGATTGTGGCGGCAGTATTTACTAATTTTTCCAATGTATTTCAGAATAAGCAGATATCAGAAATCAGCTTTTACGTATTATATCTGCTTTTGATCACAATCGGGCTTAATTCGTTTCGTATTTTGATCGTGTCGGCAAGTGAGAATCTGGAGCGCCTGATCGGGTTTATGAAAGTGCTTGGACCTGTCTACTTTCTGGCGGTCGCTTTTGCGGCAGGAAGCAGCACTTCCATTTTGTTTTACAACCTGGTATTGCTCTTGATTTATCTGGTTGAGCTTGTTATTTTGAATTTTTTGATTCCATTTGTACAAGTCTACATTGTGGTAAAAGTTATGAATAATTTGTCGGAGGAAGACTATCTTTCTAAATTTGCGGAGCTTTGCGAGACAGTGATCGCATGGACGTTAAAGACACTGCTTGCGGGGGTGACAGGAGTAAACATTATACAGGGACTTTTGAGTCCGGCAATTGACTCACTGAAAAGAAGTGTGGTGGGAAGAAGCGCGGAGGCGATACCGGTTGTAGGTGATGCAATCGGAGGGGTGACGGAGGTGATGTTAGGGGCCGCAGTATTGATTAAGAATGGAATCGGAGTTGCAGGAGCATTGGTTTGTATTGGAATCTGTCTGGTTCCGATTATACAGATGGCAGTAGTGACCCTGCTCTATAAATTGATTGCCGCAATGATACAACCTGTTTCGGATAAGAGAATAGTAGGCTGTATCAGCAGCATCGCAGATGGATCTCAGATGCTGCTTCGCATTATATTTACGACGGGGGTGCTTTTTTTATTGACAATCGCAGTAGTGACAGCGACCACTATGGCAGGTTAGGAGGGAAAAATTGATTGCGTTTTTTTATCAATGGCTGCAGAATATTGCGTTTTATCTGATTTTGATTACAGCCATCATTCAAATTATTCCGAATCACAGCTACAAAAAGTATATTCGTTTTTTTACCGGATTGATTCTGATCGTGATGCTTTCAGAACCAATCATGAAGGCAATCGGAATGCAAACGACATTTTCGGAATTGTATCATAATGCCTCATATCAGCAAAAGATCAGGGAAATCGAAGAGGTGACCAAGTATCTGGAGGGAATGTCGCTTGAAGATGTAGGAAAAGAAGAGACAGATGAAATCGAGGTGGAGGAGATTCAGATTGAAAACTAAGTTTGAATGGAAACTAAAAAAAAATCAATTGATGCTCACGCTTTTGGTGGGGATTCTTCTGATTGTCATTGCAATGCCGGTAAAAAAGACAAAGACAAAAGATGTGCCTATCGAGGCGGGAACAGAAAACAGTTATGAAGATGAGTACGAAGAGGCGGTGGAGAGGAAACTAGAAGAGGTGCTGCGGGAAGTAGAGGGGGTGGGAAACGTAAAGGTGATGGTGACGTTTCAGTCTTCATCGGAAAAAATTATTGAAAAGGATCAGGCGACAAACAGTCAGACTGTAACAGAGAGCGACAAACAGGGAGGAAAACGTGAAACAAAGGAAGCGCAGGACAGTGAGGCGACAGTGTACAACAGCGCGTCCGGAGGTGAGCAGACACCGTATGTAACAAAAGAAGTCAACCCAAAAGTGGAAGGGGTTGTCGTCATTGCAGAAGGGGGTGAAAATCCAGTAGTCATAAAAAATATTACAGAAGCAATCCAAGCATTATTTGATGTAGACACGCATAAAATTAAAGTAATGAAACGAAATCAAACAAATTAGGAGGAGTTACATTTTGAAACGTCTATTCAAGAAAAACCAGATTATTATCACAACACTCGCGATTATGATTGCGGTTGCCGGATACCTGAACTATTCCGGCCGCATTTTTGGCGAGTCAGGAAAAGCAGAGGCGACAAATGGTGAACTTGCAAATCAGGAGCTGCTTGACATTACTTCGGAAGACGGAGCGCAAGAAACTGCCGGTGATATTGAAAGCCAGGATCAGGAAGTGGCAGACGGAACGGTGGAAGGAACACCGGGAGAAGCAGTGCTTACCAATGGAGATGTGACAGGAGTTGTTGCCGAAGCGAAAGTGACAAGAGAGCAGGTGCGTGCAAAAAATAAAGAAACTTTGCTTGAGATTATAGATAATGCAAATTTGTCAGATGAACAGAAACAAGATGCGATCAACCAGATGATTGCGATGACGGAACTTGCGGAAAAAGAGGCTGCGGTTGAGACGATGCTTGCATCGAAAGGGTTTTCAGATACCGTGGTAAGTCTGACAGCAGAGACAGCTGACGTGGTAGTAAACAGTGCGGAACTGACAGATGCTAACCGTGCCCAAATTGAGGACATTATCACAAGAAAAGCAGAAATCGCTCCGGAAAATATTGTCATCACACCGATATACAGTAAAGACAGTGCACAAAAAGAGGCAGAGAAAAATTCTGAGAATGAATAGATTTTTGTTTGCAGAGAGATATTACTTGTGATAGACTAAATAAGTATGTATAGAATAATAAAAAACAGGAGATTATTATGTCAGGAATTACAGATGAGATAAAGAAAAGAAGAACATTTGCGATCATATCGCATCCCGATGCAGGAAAGACAACGTTGACGGAAAAGTTTTTATTATATGGTGGTGCAATCAATCAGGCAGGTTCAGTGAAAGGAAAAGCGACTGCCAAGCATGCGGTGTCGGACTGGATGGAGATTGAAAAAGAAAGAGGTATCTCGGTCACTTCCTCCGTGCTCCAATTCAACTATGATGGATATTGCATCAATATTTTGGATACGCCGGGACATCAGGATTTCTCGGAGGATACGTATCGTACATTGATGGCGGCAGATTCTGCCGTCATGGTTATTGATGCATCGAAAGGTGTGGAGGCGCAGACGAGAAAATTGTTCAAAGTATGTGTGATGCGTCATATTCCGATTTTTACATTTATCAATAAAATGGACCGTGAGGCAAGAGATACGTTTGATCTGTTGGACGAGATTGAAAAGGAACTTGGAATTGCGACATGTCCAGTCAATTGGCCGATTGGTTCCGGAAAAGAATTTAGAGGTGTATATGACAGGGAACACCGGGAGATAGAGTTATTTTCCGATACACAAAAAGGAACTTCTATCGGGGAAGTAAAAAAGATCGCATTGGATGACCCGTCGGTGGAGACAATGATCAGTGAAGAACAACTGGCTCAGCTTACGGATGAAGTGGAACTGTTAGACGGTGCAAGTGCGGAATTTGATATGGAACTTGTGAGCAAAGGAGAATTGTCGCCGGTATTTTTTGGATCGGCTCTTACAAACTTTGGTGTGGAGACATTTCTTCAGCATTTTCTTCAGATGACAAGCTCTCCCCTTCCGAGAATCTCCGATAAAGGAGTTATTGATCCTATGACAGAAAAGGAATTTTCCGCATTTGTATTTAAGATTCAGGCAAATATGAATAAGGCTCACCGTGACAGAATCGCGTTTATGAGAATCTGTTCCGGAGAATTCGAAGCTGGAATGGATGTGTTTCATATTCAGGGTGGGAAAAAAGTGAGACTTTCTCAGCCACAGCAGATGATGGCAAGTGAAAGAAAAATGATCGAAAAAGCATACGGTGGAGATATCATCGGTGTGTTCGACCCGGGAATTTTTTCAATTGGAGATACGCTTACCAATTCTCCTGAGAAATTTGCATACGAAGGAATTCCGACTTTTGCACCGGAGCACTTTGCCAGAGTTCGCCAGGTGGATACGATGAAACGTAAGCAGTTCATCAAGGGAATCAATCAGATCGCACAGGAAGGTGCAATCCAAATTTTTCAGGAATATAATACCGGTATGGAGGAAATCATAGTAGGTGTGGTAGGTGTCCTGCAATTTGATGTGTTAAAATACCGTTTGGAAAATGAATACAATGTGGAGATTCGAATGGATACGCTGCCATATGAACATATCCGCTGGATCGAGAATAAAGAAATTGACTTAGATAAAATTGTGGGTACTTCTGATATGAAGAAGATTAAGGACTTAAAAGACAGACCACTTTTATTGTTTGTGAACAGCTGGAGCATACGTATGACACTGGAGCGCAACGAAGGGCTGGAGTTATCTGAGTTCGGAAAATAGTTTACAAATTTCCCTATTTGCAAACGGATATAAATTTGTTATAATAACAGGAGATAATTCCATCTCTTGGCAAGAGACGGCAATCCAGACTAGGAGGTTTTGAATCATGGGAAAAGACGAAAGAAATAGTTATACAATAAAGGCAGACGATAATCTTGGAGAAGTACAGATTGCAGATGAGGTTGTTGCAATCATTGCAGGGCTTGCAGCTATGGAAGTGGAAGGTGTCGCTTCGATGGCAGGGAATGCAACGAGAGAACTGATCAGCAAGCTTGGAATGAAATCTTTATCCAAAGGTGTGAAAGTAGATGTGCTTGAAGGTGTAGTGACAGTTGCGCTGGCGCTGAATTTGAAGTATGGCTACAGCATCATGGATGTTTCTGCCAAGGTACAGGAGAAAGTAAAAGCTTCGATTGAGAATATGACAGGTTTGACAGTTGCAGATGTGAATATTCGTGTGGCTGGAGTGGACATGGAAAACTAGATCTGTGAAGACAGAATGGGAATCAGAGTGGAGTTTTAGCTCCACTCTTTTTGGTTGCCAAGAGGGAATCACATGTAGTATAATAATCAATAATGCAAAAAAATAGAAAATCCAAAGAATAAAGAGGTATAAAAATGAATAGATCAGAACTTAGAGAACATATTTTTAGAATGTTATTCCGTATAGAATTTAACAGCGAAGAAGAGATGAAAGAACAGGAAGACCTCTACTTTGAATTGCTTGGCGAGACTGACGAACAGGATAAGACTTATATTTTGAATAAATATAAAGCTGTTGTCGACAAAAAAGAAGAGATTGATGGACTTTTGAATGAGTATACAACAGGCTGGAAGACATCTCGTATGAATCGGGTAGATCTGACAATTTTAAGACTTGCGGTTTATGAGATGAAATGGGATGAGGAAGTTCCGACCGGTGTGGCAATCAATGAGGCAGTAGAACTTGCAAAGAAATACAGCAGTGATGAAGGTCCTTCGTTTGTCAATGGTGTGCTGGCAAAGCTGGCGGAATAAGGTGATATGATGCGCAATGTGTATTCTGTTGGACAGGTCAATGCCTATATCAAGAATATGTTTACACAGGATTTTATGCTGAACCGGATTTATGTGAAAGGGGAAGTGTCAAATTGTAAATATCACACGTCCGGGCATATTTACTTTTCGCTGAAGGATGAGTCCGGGATGATCGCATGTATTATGTTTGCAGGACAGAGAGGCGGTTTGCCATTTCGGATGCGGGAAGGACAGCAGGTAATTGTGCTTGGCAATATAACCACATACGAGAAAGATGGGAAATATCAGCTCTATGCAAAAGAGATTATTCTAGATGGAGCCGGAGTACTTTATGAGAGATTCGAGGCATTGAAACAGGAACTGGGCGAGATGGGAATGTTTGCCGAGGAATACAAGCAGCCGATTCCGAAGTTTGCAAGAACAATCGGCATTGTGACGGCGCCTACAGGCGCGGCGATTCGGGATATTATCAATGTTGCAGGCAGAAGAAACCCGTATGTGCAGTTACTCTTATACCCTGCATTGGTTCAGGGAGAAGGGGCTGCTGCAAGTATTGTAGAAGGAATTGCCGCACTTGAAAAAAAAGGAGTAGATTTGATCATTGTAGGGCGCGGCGGCGGTTCTATAGAAGATCTTTGGGCGTTTAATGAAGAAATTGTTGCGAGAGCTATTTTTGAATGCCGGATTCCGATTATTTCAGCAGTGGGGCATGAAACGGACACAACTATCGCAGATTATGTGGCGGATTTGCGGGCACCAACGCCTTCTGCGGCGGCTGAACTTGCGGTGTTTGAATATGAGACATTTTTAAACGGAGTTGAAGAATATCGAATAAAGATACGTAAAGCAATACGTCAGAAAGCAGAATGGGAAAAGATAAAAACCGGGCAGTATGCATTGAAATTAAAGTATCTGCATCCGCAAAATAAACTGCGGGACAAACAGCAAAGAACGGTGGAATTGGAAGAGCGGCTCAGACAGACAATGGAAAGAAAGATTGACGATAAAAAACGCCGATTTGGTTTTTATATCGAACGTATGAAAGGACTTTCGCCGCTGGCAAAGCTGAATCAGGGATTTGCTTATGTATCAACGGAAAATGGCAAAGTGGTGAAGACAATCGCAGATACGGCAAATGGAGAGACATTGAATGTGTATGTGACAGACGGTGTGATCAAAGCAAGAGTAGAAGATACGCATAAGGAGGAACATTGTGGAAGCAGAAAATAAAAAAGATCAGACTCTGGAGGACGTATTTGAACAGTTAGATGAAGTAGTAAAAAAATTAGAGGGAGAAGCTGTTTCACTTGAGGATTCTTTTCAATTGTATCATGAAGGAATGGAATTGCTGAAGATATGTAATGATAAGATTGAGACGATTGAGAAAAAAGTAATGATATTGGATAAAGATGGTGAAGAGCATGAATTTTAAGGAAGAAAGAATTGGGAAAATAACAGCGATAGAACAGATTTTAAAAAAATATCTGCCGGTCAAAGAAGGTCTCCAAAAAGAGATCATGGAGGCGATGGAGTATAGTCTTCTAGCCGGTGGAAAACGTCTCCGACCGATGCTGATGAGAGAGACATATGTATTGTTTGGCGGTGATGAGGAACTTATTGAGCCGTTTATGGCAGCGATTGAGATGATCCACACGTATTCACTTGTACATGATGATCTTCCGGCGATGGACAATGATGACTACCGCAGAGGGAGAAAGACTACACATGTTGTGTACGGTGAGGCAATGGGGATTCTAGCGGGAGATGCACTTCTTAATTTTGCCTTTGAGACGGCTGTAAAGGCGTTTGCAATGTGTCCGCAAAAGAGCATAGAGATTGGTCAGGCAATGAGAATCCTTTCTGAGAAAGCTGGAATTTATGGTATGATCGGGGGACAGGTAGTCGACGTCAAGAGTGCGGGACAAGCTGTTTCCAAAGAAGTGCTGGATTTTATTTATGAGCTGAAGACAAGTGCTCTGATTGAGTGTGCTATGATGATCGGAGCGGTGCTTGCCGGCGCTTCTGATACAGAAGTGCAAAAGATAGAACAGATTGCAAAATATGTGGGAGTCGCTTTTCAGATACAGGATGATATTTTGGATGTGACAAGCACGGTGGAAGTGCTTGGAAAGCCAATTCACAGTGATGAAAAGAATGAAAAGACGACATATGTGACGTTGCTTGGAATTGAAAACGCAAAAGAGGCTGTGGAGAGCCTTTCCATGGAAGCGATTCATTTATTACACAGCATTTCAGGGGAAAATCAGTTTTTGGAGATGCTTTTAAAAGAATTAATTTACAGAGAAAAATAAAAGGGGTGCTCTTATGGTATTGGAGCGAATTCAAAAAGAAGATGATATTAAAAAACTAAAGGAAAGTGAATTGGATACGCTGGCAGAAGAGATTCGTCAGTTTTTGGTTGAAAAGATCAGTAAAACGGGAGGACATCTGGCTTCCAATCTAGGTGTAGTGGAACTGACGATGGCGATGCATTTGGCGTTTTCACTTCCGAAAGATAAAATTATATGGGATGTGGGACATCAGGCATATACACATAAGATTCTAACAGGAAGAAAAGCAGGATTTGATGATCTGCGTAAGTACGGGGGGATGAGCGGTTTCCCGAAACGAAAAGAAAGTGCATGTGATGCATTTGATACGGGACACAGTTCTACTTCAATCTCGGCAGGACTGGGATATGTGGAGGCAAGAGAGATACTGAAAGAAGATTATCAGGTCATCTCAGTGATCGGAGACGGTTCTCTGACCGGAGGTATGGCTTATGAAGCGTTGAATAACGCCTCTCATCTGAAGAGCAATTTTATTATTGTATTAAACGATAATCGGATGTCGATTTCTGAAAATGTTGGAGGAATGTCGAACTATCTGGATGGAATCCGCACAGCACATGCCTATACAGATTTAAAGAAAAATGTAGAAAAGACATTACAGAAAGTGCCGTGTGTTGGAGATCAGATCGTGTCACATATTCGAAAGACAAAAAACAGTATCAAGCAATTGCTTGTACCTGGGATGTTGTTTGAAGATATGGGAATCACTTATCTGGGTCCTGTCGACGGTCATGATATCAAAAAATTATATAAAATTTTTCAGGAAGCAAAGAAGATTGACCATGCTGTGCTTGTCCATGTCTTGACAGAAAAAGGAAAAGGATATCTTCCGGCGGAAAAGATGCCTTCCAAATTTCATGGGACAGGACCGTTTGATATTGCCACTGGACAGCAGAAATCTTCTGGTGACAAAGACACATATACCGATGTTTTTGCAAAGGTGATGTACAGGATGGGAAAAGAGGAGCCAAAGCTTGTTGCAATCACTGCAGCGATGAAAGACGGGACAGGTCTGACACCGTTTGCAAAGAAATATCCGGACAGATTTTTTGATGTCGGAATTGCAGAAGAGCATGCGGTTACTTTTGCAGCAGGACTTGCGGCAGCAGGGCTCAAACCTGTATTTGCTGTATATTCCTCCTTTTTGCAGAGAGGGTATGATCAAATGATACATGATGTCTGTCTGCAAAATTTGCCGGTCGTCTTTGCGGTAGATCGGGCGGGACTTGTCGGAAATGACGGGGAGACACATCAGGGACTGTTTGATCTTGCATATTTAAGCGGAATCCCGAATATGACGGTGATGTCCCCGAAAAATAAATGGGAGTTTGCGGATATGATCCGGTTTGCAATCGAATTTCACGGACCGATCGCCCTCAGATATCCAAGGGGAGCGGCGTATGACGGACTGCAGGAATTCCGGGAGCCGATCGTCTATGGGAAAAGTGAGGTTATTTATGAGGAACAGGACATCGCAGTTTTTGCTGTTGGGCATATGATGGGGACTGCGGAGGCAGTGTGTGCGCAGCTAAGAGAAAAGGGATATCATTGCAGTCTGATCAATGTGCGCTTTGTCAAACCATTTGATCAGGATATCCTGAAACAGATGAGCAGAGCACACGGACTTTTTGTGTCGATCGAGGAGGGTCTTTTAGATGGCGGATATGGCGAGAAAATTGCCAATTATGCTGCAAGAGAAAGAATGGATGTCTGCGTATTGCAAAATGGTATTCAGGATGAATATGTGGAACATGGTAATGTGGAGTTGTTGAGAAAAGAAGTGCATCTGGATGCGAATTCGATTGTTGAGAAAATTGTTGCAACATATGACGCATTGAAATGAAGATGATTTAGGAGAGTATATGAAAGAACGATTAGATGTATTGCTGGTAAAAAGGAATTTAGCAGAGTCCAGAGAAAAAGCAAAGGCGATCATTATGTCCGGTAATGTGTTTGTGGAAGGACAAAGAGAGGATAAAGCAGGGACAACATTTTCGGATGAAGTCCAAATTGAGATTAAAGGGCATACACTTCCGTATGTCAGCCGTGGAGGCTTGAAGCTTGAAAAGGCAGTTGCAAATTTTGACGTCTGTCTGGAAGGAAAAGTCTGCACGGACGTGGGTGCTTCAACTGGTGGCTTCACAGACTGTATGCTGCAAAACGGGGCAAGAAAAGTGTTTGCCATTGATGTCGGAAAAGGACAGCTTGCGTGGAAATTAAGGCAGGATGATCGTGTTATCTGCATGGAGAAGACAAATATCCGTTATGTGACACCGGAGGATCTGGGAGAAGAAATTGATTTTTCTTCGATTGATGTCTCCTTTATTTCGCTTACAAAGGTATTGCTTCCGATTCGGAATTATCTGAAAGAGGATGGTCAGATCGTGGCACTGATCAAACCGCAGTTTGAGGCTGGAAGAGAAAAGGTAGGAAAGAAGGGTGTAGTACGTGAAAAAAGTACGCACTATGAAGTGATTGAGATGGTGCTGTCCTATGCACTGTCTATCGGATTTTCAGTGTTAAATCTTGACTTTTCTCCAATCAAAGGTCCGGAAGGAAATATCGAATATCTTGTGCATTTGCAGAAAACAGAACAGACAGATACAATCGAACATGTGGAGATTGACTGGAAGCAGATTGTGGAGAATGCCTTTTCCACATTAGCAAAATAAAAATAGAGGATAGAAGATGGATAAGTTTTATATCATTACAAACCAAAGCAAAGACAGGGAGCTTGTGACAACACATCGGATTCAACGATATATCGAACAGCATGGCAGACAGTGTATTGTAGCGTCAGATGGTAAGAGTGTGCCAAAGGATACGGAATGCATCCTGGTACTTGGCGGCGATGGAACTTTAATTCGTGCTGCAAGAGAATTACGTGCCTGCAAAGCACCGCTTCTTGGGATTAATTTGGGAACGCTTGGGTATTTGACGGAAGTGGAAGTGCAAAATATTGAGCAGGCGCTGGAGCAGCTTTTTGAAGAGACTCCGGAGATTGAGGCAAGAATGATGCTCAAAGGAGTTCTGAATAAAGGTCAGGAAGATGTAGCGCTCAATGATATTGTTGTGGGAAGAGCAGGAGCTCTTCGAATCATTCATTTTAATATTTACGTGAATGGAGAACTTTTGAATTCATATCAGGCGGATGGAGTGATTATTTCTACCCCAACCGGTTCGACCGGATATAATTTGTCTGCCGGTGGTCCGATTGTAGAGCCTACCGCATCTATGATTGTTGTGACACCAATCTGCTCTCACGCCTTAAATACAAGAAGTATTGTGTTGTCGGCTGAGGATGAGATTGTTGTGGAGATTGGAAAAGGAAGAGATAACCGGACAGAGATTGCGGCAGTTTCGTTTGATGGAGAACAGACAATTGAAATATATACAGGGGATCAGATTGTCATAAGAAGGGCGGAAGATACCACGAAACTTTTTAAGCTGAGCAAAATAAGCTTTTTAGAGACGTTGAGGAAAAAGATGAAAGGAAACTGAAAAAATGAAGGGAAAAAGACATGCAAAAGTAGTTGAACTCATCAATAAGCATAATATAGAGACACAGGAGGAGCTGGCAGAGCGCTTGAATCAGGAAGGATTTCAGGTGACACAGGCAACAGTTTCCAGAGATATCAGAGACCTGAAGCTGACAAAGGTTCCAACTGAGGGCGGAAGACAGAAATATACGATTTTGAAGACACCTGAAACAGCGATGAGCGAGAAATATATGAGGGTTTTAAAGGACGGATATGTTTCCATGGATATGGCTCAGAATATACTGGTGATCAAAACTGTTTCCGGCATGGCAATGGCAGTGGCGGCGGCAATTGACGCGATGAATTGGAATGAAGTAGTCGGTTGTATTGCAGGAGATGACACGATTATGTGTGCAATACGGACGACAGATGATACAGTGAACGTGATGGACAAAATCAGAAAAATTGTAATGTAAGACAAGATGTGTCAAAAGAGAGTCTGGGAGAAAGAATATGTTACATAATTTGTATGTGAAAAATCTTGCATTGATTGATGAGATTGAAGTGGAATTTACAAAGGGGCTAAATATTTTGACTGGGGAGACAGGCGCCGGGAAATCAATTATTCTTGGTTCTGTCAACCTTGCATTGGGAGGAAAATATTCCGCTGATATCATACGAAAGGGTGCAGAATATGGATATGTGGAACTAACATTTTTTGTGGAAAATAAGACACAGGCGGAGGCGCTGAAAAGAAAAGATATTTTCCCGGAAGATGGAGTTGTTGTTCTTAGCAGAAAACTTATGAGTAAGAGAAGTATCAGTAGGATCAATGGCGAGACGGTTCCGATTGCGCTTTTAAAAGAAGCAGCGTCGATTTTAATCGATATTCATGGACAGCATGAGCACCAGTCCCTGCTCTATAAAAAAAATCATCTGACAATTTTAGATGCATTTGCAAAAGAGAACATTAAGCAGGTGAAAGAAAAGCTTGCGAAGGCTTATTTGATTTACAAAGAGCAGAAAGAAGAGCTTGAAGAGGCGTTGACAGATGAAAAGGAACGCAATAAGGAGATCGGGTTCTTAGAGTTTGAAATTCAGGAGATCAGACAGGCGAAGCTTTCAAGGCAGGAGGATGAGACACTGGAGGAAACATATCGCCGGATGACGAATGGAAAGAAAATCGTGGGAAATTTGGAAGAGGCATATGAGTACACCGGTGGAACGAACTCAGAGACGGCAAGCGAAGCAATCAGCAGGGCTCTTCGTTGTATGCAGGAGGCGGCAGGCTGCGATGAGCAGGCACAGGATATGTTTCAGCAGCTTGCGGAGATAGATAGTCTTTTGAATGATTTTAACCGAGAATTGTCAGACTACAAAATGTCCTTTGATTTTTCGGAAGAGACGTTTTTTGAAGTTGAGACACGATTGAATGAGATTAATCGTTTGAAGGCAAAATATGGAAATTCTATTGAAGAGATTTTAGAATATTGTGATAAAAAAGAGGAAAAGCTATTAAAACTGCAGGATTATGATGCTTATCTGGCGCAGTTACAGAAAAAAGTGGAAGAGACCGAAGCAGAAGTAAAACACTATTCTAAACAGTTGTCTTTACTGCGGAAAGAAGAATCCGTAAAGCTTGCAGAAGCGATTCGAAAAGGGCTTCGGGATCTGAATTTTTTAGATACGCAGTTTGAAATTGTGTTTCGTGAGCTTGGGACTTATACAGTTCAGGGGACAGATGAAGTTGAATTTATGATTTCCATGAATCCTGGAGAACCGGTGAAAGCGCTCGGCGATGTTGCATCGGGAGGAGAGTTGTCAAGAATCATGCTCGCAATTAAAAGTGTGATGGCTGAGAAAGACCAGATAGAGACATTGATCTTTGATGAGATTGATGTGGGAATCAGCGGAAGAACCGCTCAGAAGGTTTCTGAAAAGATGTCTTTTATCGGACGAAATCATCAGGTGATCTGCATTACCCATCTTGCGCAGATTGCAGCGATGGCAGATGCACATTACGCGATTGAAAAGCAGGTGGAAGATGGTGTCACAAAAAGTAAAATTTTCCGATTAAGTAAAGAACAGGAAATTGAAGAGCTTGCCAGAATTCTTGGAGGTGCAAAGATTACTGATACTGTTATGCAAAGTGCAGCTGAGATGAAAGAATTGGCAGAACGTACAAAATAATACCAGAGTGAAAAAAAGAGAATATCACATACTAAAACAGATGCATTTTGCATCTGTTTTTTTAGCAGGAGGACATGTGATATGAAAAAATGCTGGTATAGAAGATTTTTAATAATTGTATTGTTGTTTGGCCTATTTGTGGGAGGCGGATTTAGTATACGGAATGCAAAACAGATGTATTCTAAGGAGGAGGTCAGCGCAAAAGCGGCATCCGGTGATCTGTTGATACCGGGTGGAATGCCCATTGGCATTTATATGGAGACAGACGGTGTAATGGTTCTTGGAACAGAAGCGCTTGAAGGCTTTGACGGATTGAATTATGAACCGGCCAAACATCTGGTAAAGGCAGGGGATTACATTGTTGGTATCAATGAAAAGCCAGTTGCAAATAAAAAAGAATTGCTGGAGGAAATAAAGAATCTTACATCTGATGAAGTGATACTGAAAGTGCGAAGAAAAGAGGAAGTAATTGAGGTAAAGATAAAACCGGTAAAAGTGACTGAAAAAGAATATAAGCTCGGAATTTGGGTAAGAGATAACGCGCAGGGACTTGGCACCATCACATTTTTGACCGGAAACAGCGAATTTGGAGCATTGGGACACGGAATTCATGATGTGGATACAAATGAGCTGCTCGATATTACGGATGGCACATTATACGAGACGAGTATAAAAGATATTCAAAAGGGAGAAAGTGGAAATCCGGGCGGCATGGAAGGGATTATCGTCTATAACCGCTATAATATATTAGGG
>PPYF01507952.1_pt1 | contig 16315 bp, 20 predicted proteins | sample 1559871 | NCBI WGS metagenome assembly PPYF01 (sample SAMN08240021, study PRJNA423297) | Human gut metagenome, whole genome shotgun sequencing project.
CCTTTCCGCCACACTCCGGACAGGCAACTTTTACCACCTCCCTGACTTTTTTCCATTCTTCCCAGTAAGACGGATACACGCCTTTTGTGCACTTTGCCCACACTGGTGGCTTACCATCCGGATACTGGATCTTGTTTGTAAAAACCTCGCTTTCAATAAATTTTTTTCCGTGACAGCAAGGGCACTGTTTTTTGCTCGCCGCGCTACGGGCATAATCTTCAAACGCATACGAAGCCATAATGCGCATCACTACCGGTTTTATTTCTGCCGGAAGTTTTCTCAACGCCGCCACACGATCGCACCGACTGAGTGCATAATCTGCCAGTAATTCTGTTGCCCGCGCCCTGTCATTCATACTGATGCCCATTTTCCCCAGGAACGCAGAAAACCCCATCTCAGCCCGATTCTGTGTCATGCCCTGCGCGGCCATCACATCAGTGATACTCAGCGCATCTTTTGACGTTGAGGCCGATGCATCGGTCAGGCCAGGGGATTTTGGGGAGTAGTATTTCGGTAAATCTTCCAGTTTCATTTTTTGACCTGCTCTTCATGCATTATGGGGTAAATCTTCACCCCCATACGTCCACCAGATACTGGCTGACCACGAACGATATTGATTTCATCAAACTGCTCATCGTCCATTAACACTCCCGCATGCGTCAGCGCATCCAGCGGTGCTTTCAGGATATTGTCCAGGTCGCGACGACGCTTATCCGGTGGCTCTGCAATCACCTTTATCGCCAGCCTTCCGGACAGGCTTAATTTCAGCCGCTGCTGGCGAACAATAAGCGCCACAGCCCGGCGATAACGCTTTCCCTCCTCCGAGATAAAATATGTGCTGCCACGGCGTCGCCAGTAAGTGTTCACCGTCGGCGGGTAAGGTAAAACCAAATCTATGAGCATCAGTCACCTCTTTTACCCAAGCACGCCAGTTGCAAAGGCGTGATCAAGAAAACGAAAAATTAAATCAACCTGAGAACCATGCTTTTCTTCGAACGCCAGAGGATCCGCATGAAGCTCGTTGTGATGCTCCCGACACAGCGGTAGCGTGAAAATATCGTGAGATTTTGTCCCCATTCCGCCCTGACCATGACCAATCAGGTGATGGGGATCGTCGGCTGGCTTACCACAACACGCACACGGCTGTGTCTTCACCCAGCGTGTGTATTTCTCGTTAACCCAGCGGCGACGTTTAGGTCGTTTCATGAAAGATTCCGGAGACTCAGGATCAACGGCAATGCTGACCACCGTCTCTTCCTGTGGCGGGTTTTGCTGGTGGGCGTGAGGCAGCGGCGCAAGATTTTTTGTGCGCTGCTTCAGTATGCTGGTGGCGGTCTGCTCTCCCGGTACGATGTCGCTTTCACGGTACATTGAGCGGATTTTTTCCGCACGCAACCCCAGCGAACGACGTAATACCGCTTCCGGTAGCGCGTCCGCCACCTGATTGCGGACCGCCCACCAGGATAATTCAGCCAGCGATAATTCCCGTTCCTGCGAGCCATTCATTGCATGGAGTATGACGTCAATCATCCATGCTGACAGGTTTTGATGAGCAAGTTGCTCGAGTGATTCGGATGTCTGGTCACGCAGCTGGTTGTCGCAGTGCCAGCACAACACCATTGCGCCGGTACCATAACGGTGAATGACGGTTTCGCTGTGATGATAATCGCCGTGTGGCCACTGGCAGGATTTAATATGGCGCAACAGCCAGTCAGACAATGCACCAGCACCACCAGCAGCACGAATCACCCGTGCGTTACTGAAAAACGGCAGCAATGTTTTGTCTTCCACTAGCGGCTGGCGAACGGCAGGAACAACCCCGGACGGCAGATTACGCATGCTTTTCGGTTCCGGCTCCACCAGTACCCGGGTATTGTGGAATACCGGCATGGATTCACGGCCCGGCTTAACGATCACCAGCCCGAGTTCCGGTACCAGAACAGGTCGAAGTAATACTCGCACGTTACCTCCAGATGCGTTGCTGGAATGTGCGGGACGGACGCGGTGATCGTTCGGAGTAAGGAAGCCTGACGGAGATTATCCAGTGACGATAATCGAGGCTGAGGGCTTTCTTAATCTCGTATCCGTGTCTGCGGTAGCACTGAATTAGCCACTCGGCCTGTTCTTCAGTGCATGGGGGATGCTGGAACCAGTCAGATTTGAAAGTGCGGGAACGCCGCCCGTGCCTGCTGGCAAAGACGGCAGAATCATCAGAATTGTGTAATTTGGTATCGTGCGCCATCGGTTGTCTCTGCTGGCGCAGCAGGTGCCAGTTGTTCAGGCTGGCGTGCGAATTGTAAACCAGAATGCCAGGAAAAAACAAAACCCGCCGAAGCGGGTTACGTGCGGGTGCGTTGAGGATGCCTGACACATCAGAGGTGGCGAGGGATTTCTCCCTCGCCGGGTCTCTTACTCCTCAGGTTCGTAAACTGTGAAGACAGCGACCTCCGTCTGGCCGGTTCGGATTCGTACCTCGCAGAGGTCTTTCCTCGTTACCAGTGCCGTCACTATGACGGTTAAACAGATGACGATCAGGGCGATTAACATCGCCTTTTGCTGCTTCATAGCCTGCTTCTCCTTGCCTTTCGGCACGTAAGAGGCTAACCTAGATTTGCCGTTCATAGATTGAGCCTCAGATTAATGTTAAGCGTCTTGCAGGACGCGTAATATTAACTGGGGCTTTTCTCTATCTGCCTTTGGTGTTCATGCCTGAGGCAGATAGCCTCAAGCACCCGCAGCAATTCTACTTAACTCCCGTCACCTCGCCAATATAAAATCAATCAGAAAGGCGATCCATAAGAACAACAGCAAGACAATAAATTGCCATTACAGCCGCAATAGCTAGCGCACATTTGAGAACCAGCACGACAACCTCCTGTATTGGACGTACACCAGTTCTGATAAATATGAGGCTGTCTCATCATTGATTCAATATAACTATTGGGTATAGTTTCTGTGATTTTGTTCTGTAGAAATGGAACACAACAACCAGTCACCACCAGCACTTCTTTAAATACGCCAAGTCCGACGCAAGCTAACCTTCTAGTCCGCTTTGAGCGATCTGCAGACATTGCTAGCAGCCTTCTGTGTGAATTCTCAGGGAGCAGGTCGGCATAGCATCACGTTGAGGCTCTTACCCTACTTGTTGACACCAACCCTAACTCCACAGACTGATTCATAAATTAGTAATCTGCGTGTTTCGCACTTTTCAGAAATGCTTTCATATTTTCATTAGGTCGCTCAATTTCGAAGTTACTTCCATATAACTCTTGTAATTTTGGCCATAACTTACTTAATAACCCTCTCCTGCGATAAAATGGATGTATCCAAACGGTAGATAGGTACGGAGAATTTGCATTTGAATTGTTTATTGTGACCAGCCCAACTAAACATTGTCGATAACCACTATTATCCATTGATTGTATTTCTTCGACGAATGGATACGCGATTACATCAGTCCAACCATGATCGGTTGTATCCCATTGCATTCCGTCATGACATTCCTTCGACTGATAGCGGCGTAAAGCTACACACGCGAGCTTTTGCCAATCTGGAGAATTAATTGTGATCTCTTCATCGTATGACGCGCCTATTGGAGCGGGTATTGGTCTGATTAATCCAGCATGGCATTCATCATAGAACTTCATGTTTCCCTCAGAAACGTTGTGTACGTTGGGTTGCTCCATGTGTGCGCCATTCAAAAATAGCTCTGATAGTAGTGTATCTACACTGTAATCTTTATTGATTATTGTCGGCTTAGAGTTTTTCTTATTAAGGCCGCGAGTAACGATTTTTTGATCAATGTTAACAACATGGAATAATCCGTCGGGGAGGCTAGCGAACCACGATGGGGCATCGGACCAGAATAGCATGCCTTTTGTACTTCTTAAGAGTTTAATTAAGTTAATACAAGCTTCTTCACTAGTCTTGCCGTTGATGCGAAGTATGTTAGGACTAAAGTAATATTCATCCATATCAGGGAATGCAGCTTCGCAAAACTCCTGTACATAATTTAGCACCTGGATTCTACAGAGATCATCATAGCTGGTAATAACTAAGGGGGTATCTTCATTACTATTATGATTATCAATAATGCAATCTATAGCGAGACTTACTGCTTTGCGTATCACTTCAGTTGAATCTAACGACTCTAAAAATTTTGTCTTTCGTGTGCGAATATCCATGTATGACCTGCGCTATTAAAATTCATGAATGAACGGTTTGTCATCTGGTTGCAAAATGGTGGTTTTATTCGTTGCTACATTTAAACTGTTGTAGAGCATAATTGCCAGGTTCGATGCATTTTCAATCAGCGTTTCAAGATCCTGGTCTGTAATCACTACGAGGTTCCCTTCTTTATCCTTTCCACCACGATGCACTAAGTGATTTCGATTGAGGGTTGCCAATTCAATAGCTTCTATCGGACAGTCTTTTTGTACTTTTATATCGAATGTAGCTTCATAGCGGTCGATTACCTTTTTAGTGCTATGCCAGCTTGCACTGATCAAGTGTTCCTTGATTGACCTGATTAGCTCTCCCCTAATTTTCTCGATGGGTTCACCCTTGAAAGGCAACGCAGCAATATCTTTGCTTACTTTAAATTCAGTCTTACCTTTTTCTATACAATTGGCTATGTAGACATCATCTTTCTCTATAGAATTAATGAATAGCTCAACATAAAGCGTTTCCAAAGCTGTAATAACATTCGTGTAGAGCAAACTAAGCAAGTGGTTTTTTTGCTGTTGTTCAGTTTTATCTTTTGCAAGTTTTTTTATTTTATCGATATTATCAATGAATTTTAAATACGGATTACCGGAAGACGTTACAGCGTCGTAGATATCATCATCGTACCAATCATCTATATTATTTGAGTTTCCAGACCAGTCAAAACATTGTGTTTGTAATTCATCTACTAATTCCTCAATATACTCAGATTTAACATATTGACCGAAGATGGATTGTAGTTCTTCGCTCGCATCATACGGCCCGCCATATATGTAAGCATAGCCACCTTCTCTACTTTCATACGGACAAGCATTTGCCGGATCTTCAAAGTTTTCAAAGAACCAGTTTTTCATTACTTCGAGTTGATCTTTTTTGCTTATGTATTTTAAAGATTTTAGTGGAACTTTCTTTCCATTAACCTCGAAAACAATTTTCACGATGTAACGCTCCCTTGTATCAATTGCGCAACTATTATACCACAGCGAAATACAGGGCATAACCTGCCTCCTTAAACTAACATACCATGAGCCAGCAATGTCCGCTATTGGCACAAAGCGGACAACCACGCTAGCTCTACCCTGTGCCACAAAATGTCAATTTGCATCTGAACTAATGCACTTTAATCTCGTCACTTCAATAAATACCGAACATCACCCTGATAAAACGACAATATGCGCTGCATAACTTCACTCTTCCGGCACTCGCGACAGATTATGTTCTGACGCCTGTCGTAGCGACGTATTTCTCCGTCAGGTAATGACCAGATAAGGTCCGGATCAACCGCAGATGGTTTCTTCAGCTTTGCCCTTGAGAGCTTTTTACTGGCATTTTGCCAGTCCTTACGCGCCTGTTCAGACGGGAATAACCCGTAACCAGAGTTGCATACATCGCCGCTGGCAACCAGCTCTCTTGCGAGAACGCTCATCAGATATCTTGTCGCACCTGTCTTGACTTCCAGTTGCCGTAACGTCTCACGCCCACTCTGGCGTACGAGTTCAACAACCTGTCCTTTAATTTTTTCCCGCTCTTCTTGTGTAAAAACTTTTGCCACAAGCCCTCCTGAAAATTACCTCATGACCAGAAATTAACACTTACCCCCTGAAGCCCGGCGGAATTTCGTTATCCGGTTCAGAAATATGATTCACACAACGCTGGTTGTTCGTGCCGCTTACCGGGAGCAACCAGGGGTTCTCAAAATTCCGGTCCGGTCCAAAAAACGTCGTCGCTCGCTGAACAAATTCCGTTCCCGTTTTCCCGGTAGCCGCCAAGTATCTTGCGTAACGCCTCACGCCATCCAGCATGGCCTCTGGTGGCACCCCCTCGCGTAATCTGGCCTTCCAGGCACTGAAAGCGGATTTCTTCGGGTTTGCCCCAGCACGCAACGGGTACTCCCGCCAGACCTGTTCGAACACATCCGGATAATCCACTCGTCCCACAGACTGCCCGGTGTTTTCCGGGACTACCCGATCGGCTTCCCGCTGAATGGCGGAATCGGCTTCGGGCTGCTGCAGTTGGTGTGATTGCTCCGGCCTTGCGGTCATCACCTGCTGCACAGCGCCCGAATCGGCTTTCAGCGCATACGCTGAATCGGCTTCCGGTGTCGTGCCTGCTGGCTGACCAAGATTGACGGTCTGAACATCCCCTGCCTGGTTCGTGGCGTTTTTTACGCCATGGACCATAGTGTTTTGATCTTCTTGATCTGTATCTTTATCTGTATCTTTATCTGTCGTGACTCGTCGTGACATGTGCGTGACATTTCGTGACGCGCCGTGACAATCGCCATTTTGTTCCCGCTTTCTTTCCCTCTCTCGCTGCGCCCTCTTGCGCTCTGCAGGAGATTTTGCGGTTTGCGAAATATTGCCGTTGTCCTCTTTAAGCACCTGGCGTTTTTCCCATCCAGTGATTAAATCACCATCAAGTACCCGCCCCTGCATCGTCTGCAAAATTGAATCAATTACCTCTTCTGTCACGTCGAGCGCACTTGCCAAATCTTCTGTCGTGACATCAATGTGACCTCGCGTGACATTTCGTGACGCGCTCACCAGGAGGTGGATATACACTGCCATCACTGTTGCAATTGGCTGCCCTGACACCCTGGCAATTGTTCGCCACTTAGGGTCATTTGGCATGTCATGCCATAATCTGAGCCAGGCGTTAGCCATACTCACCTCTTCTGATACCGAATCTTTTTACTCACGAGTTGCCGGAAGCGATTCGATATGGCTATTGTCAGTCAATGTACTGCCACAGCATTTCCTGCCGGGCCACCACGGTTCATCTGATTGAAACCGGCGATTGCCACTGCGACAAAATCATCAGCGTCTCTCACCAGTCGCTCCCGCGTCTCCACCAGCTCCCGAAAATAAGCTGAACTGTGGCTGCGCATTCTGGCCACCAGCAAAGGTGGCATTGCCTTTTCGATCGCTGGTAACAACGCCTGAATTTTTTCAACTGCATCAGGGGTGTCTTTCTCTATCCAGCGGAAAATTTTCTGGGTATTGCGAGCCAGGGCTTCCGGATGGCTGTCGTCGTACAGTTCAGGAAACGTCATACCCAACTCAAAATAAGCCTGGGTTATTCCAGCTGCCGGAACTTTTTCGCCATCAGGACGCGCCCAGGCATTCATCGCCATGCGGATGTGTTCATGCTTGATTTTCATGAATCCCCCCCTTGGTTAGAAGGCGGATTATGATCAGAACCGGGAATGACAACCGTCGGTATGTGTAACTCATATTTGAGCGCCCCGGCAGTGACTGCCTGAATTAGCAACGCCCATTTCCACGGAACCTCTTCCCCCCACATGCTGACTGTGGTTTTTGACGTTCCTAGAGCTGCGGCTGTTTTAACAACTCCGCCAAAATAGCCTAATACTTCTGATTTTTTCATGAGTCGCTCCATAAAACTGAACGCCAAAAGTTTAATAATCAAAACCAAAGAAAGTCAAGAAACAAAACCATCTGTGTTTTAAAATCAAAACATGAACAAGCAAACAATATCTGAACGCATAACCCAACGTATGCATGCGCTAAACCTGAAAGGCAAAGACCTTGTCAATGCCACTGGCGCATCAAAAGGCTCCGTAAGTCAATGGATGAACGGTGGAGGAGCGCCGTCCTCGCGTTACATAAGTTCACTGGCAAAAATATTGAAAGTAAACGAAAATTGGCTTCTTAATGGAGGAGAGTTAAATACAGGTGATTCGCTTGATCTATCTTTACCGCCGATAAAAACGGTTCCGCTACTATCACTTCAGCAGGCAGCAAGCTGGAGTGATTATATGAAAAATTCCTCAATAACCTCTTGTGTGCAGCTTGTCGGAGAAATCCCGGCCAATACCTTTGCAGTTGTTCTAGAGAGTGACAGTATGTCAACATCTGGTGGGGGAGTTTCCATCCCAAATGGTTCAACAGTTTTTGTTGATCCCGATCGAACCGTACAACCAGGAAATATTGTCCTTGCCTTACCCAAAGGGACCACAACACCTGTCATTCGTAAACTGGAGATAGAAGGGCCGGATATTCTTTTAGTCCCCACGAATCCTCGCTACCCTTCAATTATGCTGGATGATCTATCTTGCATATTGGGCGTATGCTTTAAAATTCAACAAAATATTTAACCGACCTCATCTATTTGATTAACTGTATGCCATCGTGGTGATGGCTTAACAGCTGCCTGCTTAAAATGTTTTGATAAAAAAACATTGACCTGAAAAGTTCATTTTTCTAAACTTAATTCATTCCCTCTCCCCACCCCACAGAATGCAGGGCAATACTTCTAGTTACCAGGCAGTGGTCAGGGGTTAAGTAGCCAGCCCGAGGCGTAAGAACATGACGGCAGGGTTCAACTTTAATAACTATGCAGCAGGTTTTTGTTCCGCTACCCCGGCGTTAAGGGGAAATGAGGTCAGCATGGATACTATCGATCTTGGCAACAGCGAATCTCTGGTATGTGGCGTGTTCCCCAACCAGGACGGTACGTTCACCGCGATGACTTCAGTGAGTTTAAACAGGCGCTTTCCAGCTCGGCAAAATCTAACGGCTGATAAGCGAAGCAGCACCGCGAGGAATCAGTATGCAGAAACGAGAACCCGTCATCATCGCGCCAGACTATACCAATGATGAACTTTATGAGTGGATGCGCCAGAAAATTAATGCAGCGCAGGATTTGAAATGGGCCAATGAAGCCAGGGCTAAGCAGGCTGAAAATCTGTCCGCTCTGGAGCAGGATATCACCAATCTGGAAAAAGCAGCGGCATTAAGCATTGCCAGAATGATTACATACCCGCGTGAATAGCTAACCAACGAAGCTAAGGTTGGTAATTAAGGAGTTCTCCACGGGTGAGGTGGAGTGCGTGCGCCGGACACGGGTGAGCATCCGGCACTGACAGTTTACTGAAAGGATATTTCCCTGAAAAGTCAGACCATAACGCGAAAGCGCACGGCGAGGTAGCTGGTTCATAGATAGCCTGTCGTTAAATTTTCGTCGACCGTGCGCTTCCGGTTGTGGCAATCCGCGAAATGGCGCGGCGGTAAGTATGGCGGGGTTATTCCTTCCACCGTTGAGGACACCGGGTTGTCAGGTTGACCATACGCTTAAGTGACAACCCCGCTGCAACGCCCTCTGTTATCAATTTTCTGGTGACGTTTGGCGGTATCAGTTTTACTCCGTGACTGCTCTGCCGCCCTTTTTAAAGTGAATTTTGTGATGCGGTGAATGCGGCTAAGCGCACGCGGAACAGTTAAAACCAAAAACAGTGTTATGGGTGGATTCTCTGTATCCGGCGTTAATTGTTAACTGGTTAACGTCACCTGGAAGCACCAGGCACCGCATCACAAAATTCATTGTTGAGGACGCGATAATGGAAACGTTATTACCAAACGTTAATACGTCTGAAGGTTGTTTTGAAATTGGTGTCACTATCAGTAACCCTGTATTTACTGAAGATGCCATTAACAAGAGAAAACACGAACGGGAGCTATTAAATAAAATATGCATTCTTTCAATGTTGGCCCGTTTACGTCCGATACAAAAAGGATGCTGGCAATGAATACAGCATTTGCACTTGTTCTGACAGTTTTTCTTGTTTCCGGAGAGCCAGTTGATACTGCAGTCAGTGTTCACAGGACAATGCAGGAGTGTGTGACTGCAGCAACCGAACAGAAAATTCCCGGTAACTGTTACCCGGTCGATAAAGTTATTCACCAGGATAATAACGAAATCCCGGCAGGTCTTTAAAACAGTTCCGTAATAAACATCCGATTTCATTCTTATATGCCAGCAATGGCAGGGATTTGTTCACCCTTAAATCTGTAATGAGGTAAAACAAAATGAGTAAAGTCTTTATTTGCGCCGCCATTCCGGACGAACAGGCAATAAAGGAAGAAGGTGCCGTCGCTGTAGCCACTGCCATTGAAGCCGGTGATGAACGTCGCGCCCGCGCAAAATTTCACTGGCAATTCCTGGAACATTATCCGGCTGCTCAGGACTGCGCTTATAAATTTATTGTCTGCGAGGATAAACCTGGCATACCCCGCCCTGCCCTCGATTCATGGGATGCTGAATATATGCAGGAAAACCGCTGGGATGAGGAGTCTGCTTCTTTTGTCCCGGTTGAGACTGAATCCGATCCGATGAACGTCACTTTTGACAAGCTGGCCCCTGAAGTACAGAACGCTGTCATGGTTAAGTTCGACACATGTGAAAACATCACCGTTGATATGGTTATTAGCGCACAGGAATTGTTGCAGGAAGACATGGCAACATTCGACGGACATATCGTTGAAGCGTTGATGAAAATGCCAGAAGTTAACGCCATGTATCCGGAGCTTAAGTTGCACGCCATTGGGTGGGTTAAGCATAAATGTATTCCTGGTGCTAAATGGCCCGAAATTCAGGCAGAGATGCGCATCTGGAAAAAACGTCGCGAAGGTGAACGCAAGGAAACCGGAAAATACACGTCTGTTGTTGATCTCGCCCGCGCCAAAGCCAATCAACAGTACACTGAAAATTCAACAGGAAAAATCAGCCCGGTCATTGCTGCCATTCATCGCGAATACAAGCAGACATGGAAAACACTGGATGACGAACTGGCCTACGCTCTCTGGCCTGGTGATGTGGATGCCGGAAACATTGACGGCAGCATCCATCGCTGGGCAAAAAAAGAAGTTATCGACAACGACCGCGAAGACTGGAAGCGTATCTCGGCATCAATGCGCAAACAGCCTGATGCCCTTCGCTACGACCGCCAAACTATTTTTGGCCTTGTCCGTGAGCGTCCGATCGACATTCACAAAGATCCCGTAGCACTGAACAAATATATCTGCGAATACCTGACGACAAAGGGCGTGTTTGAGAATGAAGAAACAGACCTGGGCACTGTTGATGTTCTCCAGTCATCAGAAACACAAACTGATGCAGTGGAAACTGAGGTATCTGATATCCCAAAAAATGAAACCGCGCCGGAAGCTGAACCATCTGTAGAGCGTGAGGGGCCGTTCTATTTCCTCTTCGCAGATAAGGACGGAGAAAAATACGGTCGCGCAAACAAACTTTCTGGTCTGGATAAGGCACTGGCTGCTGGCGCCACTGAAATCACAAAAGAAGAATATTTTGCCCGAAAAAATGGCACATACACGGGCTTACCGCAAAATGTAGATACCGCTGAAGATTCAGAACAACCAGAGCCGATAAAAGTTACCGCTGACGAAGTAAACAAAATTATGCAGGCAGCCAATATCAGCCAGCCTGACGCCGATAAGTTGCTTGCTGCATCACGTGGTGAATTTGTTGAAGGGATTAGTGACCCGAATGATCCGAAATGGATTAAGGGGATCCAGACCCGCGATTCTGTGAGCCAGAACCAGCATGAATCGGAACGGAACTACCAAAAAGCGGAACAAAACAGTCCAAATGCGTTACAAAACGAGCCAGAAACGAAACAGCCTGAACCAGTGGCGCACCAGGAAGTGGAAAAAGCCTGCACCGCCTGCGGTCAGACCGGCGGCGGCAACTGTCCTGATTGTGGCGCGGTGATGGGCGACGCAACATACCAAGAAACATTCGATGAAGAGTATCAGGTTGAAGTTCAGGAAGATGATCCGGAGGAAATGGAAGGCGCTGAACATCCACACAAGGAGAACACTGGCGGCAATCAGCATCACAATAGCGATAATGAAACTGGCGAGACGGCAGATCACCCAATTAAGGTGAACGGTCATCACGAAATCACATCCACCAGCAGGACGTGTGACCATCTAATGATCGACCTTGAAACCATGGGAAAAAATCCTGATGCCCCGATCATCTCAATAGGTGCAATATTTTTCGATCCGCAAACCGGAGATATGGGACCGGAATTTAGTAAGACTATCGATCTGGAAACTGCTGGCGGAGTCATTGATCGGGACACCATTAAATGGTGGCTTAAGCAATCACGCGAAGCGCAATCTGCCATTATGACCGATGAAATCCCGTTAGATGATGCACTGTTACAATTGCGGGAATTTATCGACGAAAACTCCGGTGAATTTTTTGTTCAGGTTTGGGGAAATGGAGCCAACTTCGACAACACGATTTTGCGCCGTTCATACGAACGGCAGGGGATCCCCTGCCCGTGGCGTTACTACAACGATCGCGATGTACGCACAATCGTTGAGCTGGGGAAAGCCATAGACTTCGATGCCAGAACGGCTATTCCATTCGAAGGTGAGCGCCATAATGCACTTGATGACGCCCGTTACCAGGCAAAATACGTTTCAGCTATCTGGCAAAAACTGATCCCAAATCAGGCTGATTTTTAATGTTCAACCCCGGTCGTTGCCCACCAGCTATAGTGGCGGCGACCATGATTAGCGAACGACGCTCATGGCAAGACTTATTCTGCTCACTGAGTGGGCAAAGGAGGAATTCAGTGAACCGGTCCCTACTCCGAGTACGTTAAGTAAATACGCTAAAGCCGGAATGATATTTCCTCTCCCCAAAAAAGTTGGAAGACGCTGGCGAGTGGATCCGCAAGCTCGCTTTGTCGGAATGGTAAACAAGCCGGAGGTGATCGCCACAGATCACCCTGCTTTGAAGAGGATACTGGAAGATGGCGCGCCCGCGAAAATATAAAACCGATGTTCCGGGATTATCTCCGTATTTTGACAAAAGAAATAACAAAGTTTACTGGCGTTACAGGCATCCCATAACAGGCAAAAATCACGGTCTCGGCAGTATTGACCAGAAACTGGCAGAAACTATTGCAGCAGAAGCGAACAGCCGTCTTGCCCGGCAGCAAATGGAACAAATGCTCAGTCTGCAGGAGAAAATTATTAGTGACACCGGCGGTTCATCAACCGTTACCATTTTTCTGAATAATTACAGAAAAATTCAACAGGAAAGATATGAAAACGGCGAGATCAAACTCAACACGCTGAAACAGAAAGCGGCCCCTCTCAGGGTATTTGATGAACGTTTTGGCACCAGACCGTTAGATGCCATAACCGTAAAAGATGTGGTATCAGTACTGGAAGAGTACAAGGCCAGAGGACATAACAGAATGGGACAAATTTTCAGGAAAGTACTGATCGATGTTTTCCGGGAAGCTCAGCAAACGGGCGATGTCCCGCCAGGCTTTAACCCTGCAGAATCGGCAAAAAAACCGCAGGTGCGGATATCAAGACAGCGACTGACTTTTGATGAGTGGATGATGATTTATAACGCAGCGGAAAAGGATGGTTACTTTTTACAGCGCGGTATGCTGCTGGCACTGATGACAGGCCAGCGCCTTTCAGATATTTGCAAAATGCAATTTTCGGATATCCGGGATGGTTATCTTCATGTCGAACAGCAAAAAACAGGAACCCGGATTGCCATCCCTCTGGCTCTGCGTTGCGATAAATTAAATCTCACCCTAGATGATGTGGTGTCATCCTGCCGCGATTGCGTTCTTAGTCCGTGGCTATTGCACCACCATCACGCGAAAGGGACAGCTAAGCGCGGCGGGATGGTTAAGCCAGCAACATTAACCGTTGCATTTAAAAAAGCCCGGGATTCTGTGGATTACAACTGGCGTGCTAATGGCACCCCACCCTCTTTCCATGAGCAGAGATCTTTATCAGAGCGATTGTTCAGAGAGCAGGGGGTTGATACCAAAATTTTGCTGGGCCATTCGAATCAAAAAATGACCGATATTTACAACGACGCACGCGGTAAGGAATGGAAAAAACTGGTCATTTGATGACCAGTTTTGCAGAGGGGTTTTGCAGAGGTTTTGCAGAGAAAATTAAAAACGATATCCTGCGGAGAACATAAACACCCACGGATCCAGTCGTACCGAGTCTTTTACGGTAGTAACACCAGATTTGTACTTAGCCGTGGTATCGATATCCATGTACCACACTGACATGTTAACCAACCAGTCACGGTTAATCAGATAATCAACCCCCACCTGCCCGGCAGCTCCCCAAGAGTCTTTCAGACTGAGATCGGAAAGCCCCGCCTCTTTGCCATGATCGTTAAATCCATTATCAAAGAAGGTGGTGTAGTTAATACCTGCACCAACGTAAGGACGGAATTTGCTGCTGGCATCACCAAAATACCACTGCGCCATCAGTGTTGGCGGCAGATGATGAACGGTTGCAATATCGCCGGTCGCCCGGGTGCCGATTTTATGGCGGAACGGCGTTGCTGCCAGTAATTCCACACCAATGTTGTCGGTCGCCATATAAGTAAACGTCAGGCCCAGTTGAGTGTTATTGGTCACGCTGAATCCACCCAAACTTCCTAACGTACCACCAGCACCTTCTGTTGGACGTACGGTTGCAGAACCTGCACGCATAAAAAATTCGCCGGCTTCATGTGCAAAGGCACTGCCAGAGAGAAGAGTTGCTACTGCCAAAGCCGCCACTGTTAACTTTTTCATATCCGCTCCGTCGTTATGGTTATAAAAACGTGACGAATATACCCACATTGGGGTAACAAATGATCCTACACAGATCACATTACATATGGTAATTCACCCTTTATTGATCTGGATTAATTTAGAAGTTGCATTGAAAATCCTGGTTAATGTGATTTAAATCAATTTTTATATATTTCGCTACGCAAATATTAACTCGCTCGCCACTTTCAGCGGTTTGCCCACGCCTGAAGGCCAGCAATTACCTCCGCTTTACAAAGATATGCTTTTCCATACAAGACCTGATGCTGCCACCCGGGGCTTAACCAGGGTACAATTGCCCGCTAATTAACACCTGCATAAAACTCAAGGAGAGTGCATGTCTATCACGGCGCAGTCCGTATACCGTGACACCGGAAATTTTTTCCGTAATCAATTTATGACCATTCTGTTGGTATCGTTGCTATGTGCGTTTATCACAGTGGTGTTAGGGCATGTTTTCTCACCCAGTGATGCACAGCTTGCGCAGCTCAATGACGGCGTACCCGTTAGCGGCAGTAGTGGGTTGTTCGACCTGGTTCAGAATATGTCACCGGAACAGCAACAAATTTTGCTGCAGGCTTCAGCGGCGTCCACTTTTTCAGGATTAATCGGTAACGCCATTCTCGCCGGGGGCGTAATATTAATTATCCAGCTGGTGTCTGCGGGTCAGAGAGTCAGTGCGCTGCGAGCTATTGGTGCCAGTGCGCCGATATTACCAAAGTTATTTATTCTGATTTTTCTGACTACCCTTTTAGTACAGATTGGCATCATGCTGGTGGTCGTTCCGGGAATTATCATGGCCATTTTACTGGCTCTGGCACCGGTGATGCTGGTACAGGACAAAATGGGCGTTTTTGCCTCGATGCGTAGCAGTATGCGGCTGACATGGGCGAATATGCGTCTGGTGGCACCCGCAGTACTGAGCTGGTTGCTGGCAAAAACACTGTTGCTGCTTTTTGCCTCTTCTTTTGCCGCATTAACCCCGGAAATTGGTGCCGTACTGGCGAACACCTTGAGCAACCTGATTTCAGCCGTATTGCTCATCTATCTGTTCCGCCTGTATATGTTGATTCGCCAATAACCTTAAGCATTTGATTACGGAATCGTAAAATGAAGCAGTTTCTTGATTTTTTACCGCTGGTTGTCTTTTTCGCGTTTTACAAGATTTATGACATCTATGCGGCTACTGCGGCGCTCATCGTCGCCACGGCGATTGTGCTTATATATAGCTGGGTTCGCTTTCGTAAGGTTGAGAAGATGGCCCTGATCACTTTTGTTCTGGTGGTCGTCTTCGGTGGCTTGACGCTGTTCTTCCACAATGATGAGTTTATTAAATGGAAGGTTACTGTCATTTATGCCCTGTTTGCGGGTGCCCTGTTAGTCAGCCAATGGGTGATGAAAAAGCCGCTAATTCAGCGGATGCTGGGTAAAGAACTCACCCTGCCGCAATCGGTATGGTCGAAGCTGAATCTGGCCTGGGCTGTTTTCTTTATCCTTTGCGGTCTGGCAAACATCTACATCGCATTCTGGCTGCCGCAAAATATTTGGGTCAACTTTAAAGTCTTTGGCCTGACCGCCCTTACCTTAATCTTCACATTGTTAAGCGGTATCTATATCTACCGCCACATGCCGCAGGAAGATAAATCCTAACCAGACTGCCAGTCCTTC
>PPYF01027934.1_pt1 | contig 16314 bp, 11 predicted proteins | sample 1559871 | NCBI WGS metagenome assembly PPYF01 (sample SAMN08240021, study PRJNA423297) | Human gut metagenome, whole genome shotgun sequencing project.
ATATGGAAAGCTCGGATGTCCGGGCAGCTCTGTGATTTTCAGCACATCATGCAGAAACTCAACCGGGTCGTGTACGGTCGACCTGAAATGTACCACTTCCGGTGTCTGCTCCACTCCGTTAAAATGGTCTCTGAACTGGTCGGTACAGATGCCGGAAGGTACTACTACATAATCATAGCCTTTATCGGCTACAAGAGGCACGATGCCTTTTTCGAGAGAACATGCATGCTTTAGGTAGCCCATGTCAAGCTCGGGCAATCCGCAGCATGCGGCTCGTTCAATAAATTCTACGTCGAGTCCAAGCTTTTTCAACAGGCTGTACGTGGAGATGGCGGCTTGCGGATGGATAGCGTCGATGTAGCATGGTACAAAAAAACCAATCTTCATAGTATTAATTATATGTATTAGTAGACTTCTGGTGACATTAGGGCTTTACTTATAATAATAGTAAAGACAAATATTGTGATTACATATTTTTAAACAAGATTTACAATAAGTTTGTTTAAATTAAGTAAAACACACAGTAAAAACAACTTATATACAACCTTTAAAACTTAACACTATGGATAGCTCCGGTTTACAGTATGAGAGAGATTATTCATCACCTGTCATTTCGCGTTGGTGGGTCCTTGTCCTCGCCTTTGTATTCATCTATGGTTTTGCGGTTCTTATTACCGTGACATCAAAAGCCTATTCCGACAAGCCCCCGGTTCCGGAACTTGTAAAAGATTCCGCCGGAAACGTATTGTTTACCGGCGATGATGTGCGTTCGGGTCAGGCGGTATTTCTGCGTTACGGCCTTCATGATAACGGCTCTATATGGGGTCATGGAGCCTATCTTGGTCCTGATTTTTCTTCTGACTATCTTCATCAGGTGGCAGTCGCTACGCGTAGTCTCAATCCCGACAAAACGATAGATGAAATTAATGCTATCGCCAAGACCAACCGTTATGATGCCGCTACCGGTGTGCTGGTATTGGATGATGCACAGAAAGCTGTATTTTCAAAAGCTCCCGACTACTGGCGTGAATATTTCAGTAAACCTGAAAGCAATGGCGGTCTGCAGCATAATCTCATTACTGACCCTACAGAACTTCATCAGCTGAGCGCGTTCTTTGCATGGTCGGCATGGGCTTGTTCAGCCAATCGTCCTGGAGAAGATTATTCATATACCAATAATTTCCCTTACGAACCTGAGATAGGACAAGGACCGGCCGATGCTCTCACTATATGGAGTGTGGCGTCGCTGCTTTTTCTGCTTATAGGTATTGGAGCGTGTATGTTCTTTGTCGGACGAGACAAGGAGGCCGACTGGAAGGGTGCCGTTCCGCCGTTCCCGATGATGAGTGCCGATGGCGGTCAGCCCGCTTCGGTGAGGGGCTTGTTGAAGTTTGTGGTTGTGGTAGGTCTGTTGCTGCTTACCCAGACCCTCGTCGGGGGTGCTGTGGCTCATTATCGTTCAGACCCCGGTTCGTTCTACGGTCTCGACCTTTCTGTTATTTTCCCCAGTCAGCTTGTGCGCACATGGCATATACAGCTTGCCATTCTGTGGGTGGCTACAGGATTCGTTGTTGGCGGACTTATCATCTCCCGCATATTCGGCGGCAAGGAATGGAAAGGATTGGCACAATTTACTTATTTTCTCTTCGGAGCTTTCGGGCTTGTGATTTTCGGTTCCCTTCTGGCTGAATGGGCCGGGCTGCTTGGATGGTGGGGCAACGGCGATGGTTCTTTCTGGCTGGGAAGTCAGGGCTGGGAGTATGTTGAGATGGGACGTGGTTTCCAACTGCTGATGATTATAGGATTCCTTGTATGGGCATTCGTACTTATACGTAATATGCTGCCTGCTCTTAAAGTACCGGGCAAGAGATTCCTCGGATGGCTTTTCCTAATCTTTGCAATATGTGTGCCTGTTTTTTATATTCCGGCCATATTCTTCGACGATATGACCAACTATACCGTGGTCGACACATGGCGCTTCTGGATGATACACCTTTGGGTTGAAGGATTCTTTGAGGCATTTGCTACCACTATGGTTGCAATGGTGTTTATTGAGATGGGTATCGTGAGCCGCGAAAGAGGTATCAAAATTATTATTCTCGAAGCCATCCTTACATTTATGGGCGGTATAATAGGCACCGGCCACCACTGGTACTTTGAAGGGCAGAGCATCTTCAATGTCGCGGTGTCATCGTGCTTCTCCGCTCTTGAGGTTGTGCCTCTCGTACTTCTGTGTCTTGAAGGCTGGCGTTTCTACCGCATTTCGCGCAACGGAGGTGCTCCCGGTGTCGGACATAATCATAAATGGGTGTTCAACTACTTTATGGCCGTAGGTTTCTGGAACTTCATAGGTGCCGGTGTCTTCGGATTCCTCATTAATATGCCTATTGTGAGCTATTTTGAAATCGGGACATATCTCACTCCAAATCATGGTCATGCCGCCCTGTTCGGCGTATTCGGTTTCCTTGCATTGGGACTCTGTGTATATGCAATGCGAAAGAATATGAACGATGAGCAATGGATCAAAATCAAACCGTGGATTAAATGCTCGTTCTGGGGTTTGAATATAGGTCTTGCAATGATGATTGTGTTTAGTCTTCTCCCGGCGGGATTCATACAGCTTTGGGATGTAATACACAACGGCTACTGGCATGCCCGTTCTGTAGAATATGTCACCAATCACACCATGAGCCTGATAGGCTGGCTCCGCATGCCGGGCGATGTAGTGTTCATCCTATTCGGTGCAGTTCCATTCTTTATCGGTGCCTGCAAGGCTTGGTGGCTCAACTGGCGTGCACACCATGAGGAAGTAACGGAATAATCTGAAATTTATTAAAATCACGACAACCCGGAAATACTGTTGCTTCCGGGCTGTCGTTGTTTAGGTATTAGCTTCATGGAGCGATTGTAAAATATCCATTTCTGAACAAACTGGTTAAAGGCCGCGTTAGTATTTCAAAACACACTAAAAATCGTTGCTGTTGAATACGATTTAAGTAGGATTTATATCCTTTCAAGGTCGTATGCCGGAAATGTTATGAAAAGCCATTTATGCAGTTTATTGCCTGTAGTTGTGTCACTCGCGGTGGGGGTGGGTATCTCATCCTGTATATTTCAGGAAGGAGGTTACTGTCCTGACCAAATACCTTTCACAATCGAAAATGACTGGAAGGCGGCTCCCGATGCCTCGCCTGAAGGTATGGCCTACATATTTTTCCCTGAGGATGGAAGCGAGTCCTGGCGATTCGATTTTCCGGGTCGTGACGCCGGGCGTGTCAATATGGCTATAGGTAAATATAAATTTCTGAGCTACAATGACGACACTTACAATGTTCTCTTCCATGATGAGGGCGGCTACGATTCTTATGAGGCATATACCTCCGAAAAAGATCTGCTCGGTTCAATCCCTCAGGCAGAGCGCGGAGATTCCTTACCCCAATGCAAAGATGAAAGGGTAGTGGGCTGTCCTGATATGATGTGGGGGTGTGCTTATTATGACTTCAGCCTTCAGTATGACGGTGTACGCTTTATTCTTTCTGCGACTCTTCAGCCAGATTCCATAGTAAAGTATTCACCCGACTTTGTACTTACCGCCGTACAGAGTCCTTTGACGGCACGTTATACTTTCCGGATCGAGGATATAGAGAATCTCGCGGGGGTAAAGTCAATGAGTGCCGCTTTAAGCGGTATGACCGGGTCTATGTTGCTTGCATCACGCACAAAGGGCTCATACCCCTCTACATTGTCCTTAAAGGCATCTATACTTGATTCTACAACCGTGGGAGGAAATTTCTGTACGTTCGGTGTCCCGTCCGAGCCTTATGCCGACAATATACTCAGCTTTTTTGTTGTCATAAAAGACGGCCGTCGTTTCTGTTATAAATTTGATGTTACCGACCAAGTGCGTTCAGCGCCCGACCCTATGAATGTATGTCTTATTGTAAAAGGAATTACATTAGAAATTCCCGACACTGGTGGTGATACCGGATTCGATGTGGTTGTAGACGGTTGGGAGACCGTGATAGTGAACATAAATGGATAAAATTCGTTTTATCTTTAAGAATAGTGTTTAACATTTGTTGTCAAACCTTTTACTACAACGACAAAGAAGTAGCTGCTTATAAATAGAAAACTAAAAACACACTTTTTTGAATTTAAAAATATTCAAGTATAAATGGTATGAAAAAAGAATTATTGATTCTTGGTTTGGCCGGATGCATGATTACATTACCGGCCTGCAGTGAAAAGGAGGAGACCGAGACCCCAGTTGACAGGAACGCAATTTCTCTGAGTGCGGTAGTCCCTAATAGCTCGCGAAGTGCAGCAACGACCACTGCGACCATAAAGGACTTTATCGTGTACGCATTTACGGAAGGGTCAATGCTGATGGATGGCGTGAAAGTGACTCGCGAAGGTGGCTCCTGGACTTACTCCCCTGCAGCTTACTGGCCGGTCAATCCTGTTAACTTCTATGCCTATAGTCCTGAAATCAGCACTACTACTGATATTACAGGAGAAGGTGGCGGTCACATTCCGGGCTATCTCAACAACTATAATGTAGATTTGCTTTATGCAGTGCGCAAGGATGTCGTTCAACAGGCAGCCCCGGTATCACTTAATTTCCGCCATGCTCTTTCTAAAGTGAGTATGATGCTTAGTTCAACCAATCCTCGTATCAAAGTGACAGTGAGCTACATCTCTCTTAAGAATATTTACCGTGAAGGCAGTTTCGATTTTCCACAGGCGTCCACTCTTGCATCAACGCCGGATGTTGTAGGCTCCTGGACCAATCTCAAATCGCTTACCGACATGATTACCTTTACTATAATGGGTAATGAAGACCGTGTCGACCTTACTCCACAGCCCACCGACTATACTCTCGACAATCTTGACTGCAGCTATGTAATACCTCAGCCCCTGACTGATGTACAGCTTTCCGCTACAGGTTATAGCGGCACATATATCGAAGTGGATTGTGAGATTTTCGATACGGCGACAGGGGCAAAGCTTTGGCCGAATGCTCAGACTCCGGACTATATGCTTGTTCCACACACTGAGACAGGCCGCATAGTCTACCCCGCCACATCCGACCAGGTGAAGGCATATCTCCCGGGACATGCTTATATCTATAATATCCAGATTAACAATCCCGATGTTCTCGATAAGATTGAATTTGACGTGACGGTCGATGATTATTCTATCGACCAGATGTAATAGATATAAGGTATAGCTTGCACCCGGGGCATCAGGAATTTTATTCCTGATGCCCCGGGTGTATTTTTATAGAACACAGAAACATATAAGAAACTATATTTTGGGATTTGATAAAATAATTAGTACTTTTGCATTCACTAACGTGAATCAACTAACCTTAAATGAAACTACGAAAAATCTTTTTAACGCTTGCAGCGCTGTGTTCTTTCGCTTTATCGGCGCGCGACATTCCGGCATTCAGTTCCGGAGATTCTGAGAATTGGTACTATATTCTGTTTGACTACGGCACGACGTGCTTCAAGGACTATGGAGCGGGTGAAACCGTGTATACACGTTACGTCACTCCCGGCGACCAACAACTGCAATGGCAGCTGATAGGTGATGCCGACAGCTTCATTCTTAAGAGCCGTCAAGGTAATTATGCCACTTTCTCCACTACTTTGAAGACAAGTGCCAATCAGGCTGATGCAACAACATTCTCTCTTAAACCTTCATCACATCCCGACTATACAGATTCGTGGGAGATATCCATTGTCAACAAGGGTGATGAATACGACCGCTTCAATCATAGCGGAGGGCCGCTGCCGGGCAGAAGTGTGAAATGCTGGACTCCCGGCGATGCTCTTAATGCCATATCATTCAAAAGCATTGACGCCCTCCCTTCAGCGCCAGTAGTAGCCCCCCAAATCGCTGAATATAAGATTGTCGGTAAGGAAGCTTATTCTCCTCAGCACAGACATACCCTATGGTATCGCAACCCTGTGACGGCTGAAAATGTAATAGACCCTTGGATGGAATATGCATTGCCTATCGGCAATGGCGACTTCGGTGCGATGGTCTATGGCGGCATACACTGCGACCGCCTGCAGTTCAACGACAAATCGCTTTGGAGTGGTTCGCCTCGTATACGCGGCTCTTATCAGAACTTCGGAGACCTGTATATTGAAGATATTTCAGATGTATTCGGAAATACTGACGATAAAGCAGTAAAGAACTATGTACGCAATCTCGACCTTGCTGAAGGCAAGGCCAATGTGTACTATACTTCTCCTGACGGTGGAGTGGCTTATACACGCGAATACATAGCAAGCTATCCCGACAAGGTTGTGGCTCTGAAGCTTGCCGCCGATAAGCCCGGAGCTATCAATGTAAAGATTTCGCTCTTCCCCGGCGTAAAGTCAGGTGTCGTAGCCACCGAGTATGCTAATGGAGGCGGTGCATTCAGGGAAAAGCTTGATTACGTTGATTTCAAGGCCGCTTTCAAAGTCATTTCTTCTACCGGCGAAGTCAGCACAGGCAATGGATATGTGGAAGTGAAAAATGCCGATGACCTTGTGATACTGCTTGCCGGAGCCACCAACTTTAATCTCCATTCCCCCGACTACCGTTCGGATGTCGCTGTAATGGAAGCTCTGGTTGATAGCCGTCTAAATGCAGCCGCCGACAAAGGATGGGATGCAATCCTTGCTGACCATATCGCGGATTACTCATCGCTTTTTGGCCGAGCTTCGTTCACCATAGGAGCGGCACAGAATACCAAGACTGTTGAAGAGATGGTGACTAATTACAACAAGCGCCGTCCCAATCGTCTCGACCCTGCCAATCTTATGCTCGAAGAGCTTTATTATGCCTTCGGACGCTATCTTCTCATAGCATCTTCCAGAGGTATGGACCTTCCGGCAAATCTGCAGGGTATATGGAACCATAGCGACAATCCCGCATGGCAGTGCGACATCCATTCAAACATCAACGTGCAGATGAACTACTGGCCGGCTGAAATCACCAACTTGTCTGAACTGCACATGCCATTCCTCAATTATGTGTACACTATGGCCCTTGAGCACGGTGAATGGGCACAGTACGCACGACGTTCAGGACAGACCAAGGGTTGGACATGCTTCACTCAGAACAATATATTCGGTTATTCGGATTATGCCGAGAATTACGTTATCGCCAATGCTTGGTATTCATATCATCTATGGCAGCACTATAAATATACTCTCGACCGAGAGTTCCTCCGAGAGAAGGCATTTCCAGTAATGCGTTCGTGTGCTGAATTCTGGCTTGAACGACTTGTCAAAGATTCCGACGGCCTGTGGGTAGCTCCTCAGGAGTGGTCGCCCGAGCATGGGCCTGCTGCAGAGGATGCAACCGCCCACGCACAGCAGATTATATATGAGTTGTTCGCATCTACAACCGAGGCTATGCGGATTCTCGGTGATGAGGCCGGCGTTACAGAGGCTTTCAAAAGTGAACTTAGCGACAAGTTTGCCAATCTTGACAAAGGACTTGCCGTAGAGACGTACAACGGTGAATGGAACGATAATTTCAACGGTATTACTCCCGGCATGAAGCTGCTTCGCGAGTGGAAAACGAGCGATTTCACAGCCGGCGAGAAAGAGCATCGCCATCAGTCGCACTTAATGGCTATGTATCCCTACAGTCAGATTACACCTGACAGTGAATTCTTCGAACCGGCAGTCAATTCGCTTGCCATGCGTGGTGATGTTTCCACAGGTTGGTCATTGGGCTGGCGTATCAACCTTTGGGCACGCGCACTCGACGGCACCCATGCGCACGCACTTATTGTCAAGGCTCTGCGCCATGCCACTACCTATGGCCAGAGTTCAGGGGGTGGAGGCATTTACTATAACCTCTTAGACTCTCACGCTCCTTTTCAGATTGACGGCAACTTCGGCTATACCGCCGGTGTCACGGAAATGTTGCTTCAGAGCTACAACGGAGTTATACGCCTGCTTCCGGCCCTTCCATCAGAATGGGTTGAAGGCTCTCTCGACGGCATTCGGGCCGAAGGTGACTTTACCGTCAGTCAGCAATGGGAAAACGGCACACTTACTGAAGCGAATATCCTTTCCGGTTCCGGCAAGGATTGCGTTGTCACCTACAAAGGAATATCTACTTCAGAAGTTCGTGATGCCAATGGAACTGAAATAGCCTTTACTGTAATGGATGACAATACAATATCATTCCCCACTGTTGCCGGCTCAGTATACAATATCAGTTACGATGCCAATTCGCTGAATGATGAATTTGTTTCCGACATTCGCATCATATTCGATGGCTCAACCGCTGTTGCCAATCGCGATGAAGCGCAGCTGTCGGCCTACAGCCTCGCCGGTGTGATGCTTGCGTCCGCACGTGGCACGCTCGACCTCACATCCTTCTCCGGCACTCCTCTCATTGTAAAAGCAGTACACAGCCATGGCACTGCAGTCGCAAAGATAATGGTAAGATAAAAAGAGTTATCATAAAAAAGAGGCCGTGTCCGCATGGTCTCTTTTTTTATAATTCCCTTGCTTCCTGACAGTTGTATGTAGCCCGATGTTGTCGTTTTAATCGTTAAAGCAATCAGATTCCCACCGGGATGCATTATTCAGTATGTATTCAGCTATATTATTGCCGTCGTTAATTCCTCGTATCTTATGGTCGTGGTAACGGCTTTGCCAACAGAATTCTTCTCCTATGGAATGAGCATATTTTACAACAGCTCCTTTAAAAGAATTTATATATCTGCTCAATGTAGGGACATGCCTTCGGCATGTGTGATTGGCTTTGAATGAAGGATTCCAAAAGATATAAAATATCCGCGAGGCTGCGCTGTGTGGCAGTCTCGCGGAAGCGGAGAGTTAGGAAGGATATTTATTTAGCAATTTTTGAAGCGAAGCTGCCTTCAGTTGTCATGGCCTTAACTACATAGACGCCTGAGGGAAGATTGCAGCTCACTGATTCGCCGGGAGCCTTGACACTCAATACGCAACGGCCTGATAGGTCGAAGAGGAACAGCTCGGTGATGTCACCCTTGAGGCTGAGATTGCCTGCTGCGTCGAAAGCAACGCTCTTGTCGCCGGCAACAACGATATCCTTGACTCCTGCAGCCGGAGAAAGATTGGCAATATAGCCCATAGAGGTTATTGTGCCATATTCCCAATATGCATCGTTCCAGAAAGTAAGGGTAGTGAGGTCTGCTGAAGCGTGGGGTACACCGGTTATACACAGGTTTTCGAAGATGGATTCACCTGTTTCGGGGTCCCAACCGGTTTCGACGTTATGATATAAGTTTTCTTCTATCCAGCTTGCAAGTTCAGGATTACGTGACAACATGAAGTCCTGTACCGATGTAGCAACGCCGTCGGTTACAACAAAGCCTTCCATCGGAGGAAGCATTATTTCTGTGCAAGCCAAGAAAGTATTATTGTCAATTACTTGAGATACTTGCATTGATTTTTCGAGTTCCATGGCTTTGGCTTCGCCTGTGGGAATAGAGATAGACCAGGGTGTATAGGTGGTAGACCATGTCATCATGTCGTCTACGGAACTGGTAGTGTAATACTGGGAGCCGTCAGGAGTGATAAGACCATTATTGAACTGGAAGACGGGAGCTACATCCAATATCTGGAAATATACTTCCTGGAAAGCCTCGAATTTTGCAAACCATTCGTTGTATTCTGTCTGGTAGATAGCAAAGAGAGCGTCATATTCAGCTTTTGCGTCTTCCGACATGAAATCAGTATACTGAGGATAGTCTCCTTGGTGTGTACGGTTCCATTCTTCTACAGCTGCATTATAAGCGGCCAGTTCTTCTTCACTTAAGTAACTTTTTGCATTAGGCGCTTTGGGGTCAGGACCGGGTACGGGAGGGAACTGAAGATGGTCGGGATTAATAAGGTCATCACAAAGTGTCTTGTAGCTCCATTTTCCTTCTTCATCTTCTGTATAGACGATAGGAGTTATTATACCACCGAAGCGGTCAATAATCTGACCTGCTATGGTTTTGCCGTTTTCGCTGATTGATAGCGCAGTGATGTACTGGGGGACACGGCCTGTAAAGTCAAGGGCAGGCGCGGGCAGGAGATGATATTCGCCGTAGGTACCGTCGGCATTTCTGTCCCAGTATGCAGGGGTAAGCATAAGGTTGTCGCCCTCTGTAGATACCGGGGCGACGCCGACGCTACCGCAGATACGCGAGCCGTCAGGAGTGATACCGTTCGAGAGGTTGCTTAATTCAGGATTGATTACGCTGAGATTATGCCATTCGCCGTTTTCCCAGTACGCTGCATCACTATTACTGCTTGTGCTTCCAAGCACCACGCCGGTGTTGCTTACATAGTTGCCGAGACCTTCAGAGTAGGCTATCATACCGGTTTCGTCTTGGGTATAAGTATATTCAACCCCATTGACAAGGTCATAGATGACTACAGTGCCATAGAGACTGGAGGCCAGATAGCGGCCGTTGGGAGAAATGCCTTGAAATGCTGCATCCATAATGGATTTTGGTTGGTCAACAGCGAAGGCTGAGAGGGCGCTTAAGAGCAGCCCGGAAAGAAGTAAAGATTTTTTCATTAGCAAGAAATTGATTTACACAGTGGTTAATGATGTACGAAACGCACATTTCATTTTTGCAAAGTTACGCTAAAAAATATTAATACGCAAATATTTTTAAGAAAAATCCAAAAATTAGTTATATTTTTCTCTGTTTTTTTGTTTAAAAAACGTATTAATTAGTATTTAATAGAGTGTAAACAATCTCTAAATAAGTATATGGTGTTTTTGATAAAGTATCTTTTGTCTTTGGCCAGTCAATATGAACTCTTAGTTGGAATTATTGTTTTTCAGGTGTAATGAGACAGCTTGATTTAAGAATATTTTGCTTAAAAACAAAAATTTATGAAGAAGGCTCTTGATAATATATTAGCTACAATCGGTGGAACTCCTTTAGTGAGAATCAATCACCTCAATCCTAATCCTGCAGTTAACATCTATGCGAAACTTGAAGGATTCAATCCTACAGGCAGTATAAAAGACCGAATAGCTCTCCGCATGGTAGAGGGTGCTGAGGCATCGGGAGCATTACGTCCCGGCCAAACCATAATTGAACCGACTTCCGGCAATACCGGCATAGGACTCGCAATGGTCGGTATTGTGAAAGGCTATGCCGTGACTATAGTCATGAGCGAGGCTGTGAGCATGGAGCGGCGTAAGATTCTTCGCTCAATGGGTGCGAAAGTCATTCTCACTCCCGGCGAAGAGGGCACGGACGGAGCCATACGCCTTGCTCGAAAAATGGTAGCAGATAACCCTGATATGTACTATATGCCCGACCAATTTGCCAACGCGGCCAATTATCAGGCTCACTATGAGCGTACGGCCTTGGAAATCTGGGAGCAGCTTGACGGCAAAATCGACTATCTGGTCTGTGCAATAGGCACATCAGGTACAATAATGGGCGTTTCGCGGTTCATGCGGGCATTGAAGCCTGACATAAAGGTAGTGTGTGCCGAACCTGTCAAGGGCCACTACATCCAGGGACTCAAGAACCTTGAAGAAGCCATAGTTCCCGATATATACGATGCCTCGCGTATCGACATCTTTGAAATGATTGACAGCGAGGAGGCCATTGAAATGGCTCGAAGGATAATACGCGAAGAAGGAATCTTCACAGGTATGAGCAGCGGAGCAGCCATGATAGCTGCCCGCAGGGTAGCTCAACGCATACCGCAAGGCAACATTGCGGTAATCTTTCCCGATAGAGCTGAGAAGTATCTTTCAACTTCTATGTTTGATGAATTTTCTGACTGAGGAAAGGACTCTTCAGCCTATTGTCATTCTGCGGCATGGATTGTTTTTGGTATGTAGGGAGGTGTCAGAAGTAGCCTTATTTGAGTAGATGACAATGTGTTAGATTCCCTTCAGAGTCTCTGAGATGCATGCCGTTGCCTTCGCAGTATCTCCAGTATGAGCATTCGGCACACGCGCCGCGCTTCATCCAGCTGCGGTCGCGATATTCCTTATAGCGGTTTTGCCATACGTCCCAGAAATCATCTTTATAGATGTTGCCTTGGGTATAGTCGGCTCGGATGCTTGGGCATGCGCCTATGCTGCCATCAAGAAGTACGGAGGCCACGGTCACGCCGGCATTGCAGTTGAAGAAATAGTCTCTTACTTCACCTTCATAGCCGGCCATGAATCCTTCACAGCAGAACGATGGATAGATGCGGCCTTCCTTGCGGGTTGCGATTATAAATTCCATCAAGGTCTCTACTTCCTCTTTTGTCAGCTCAAAGTCGGGATACTGTGCTGCGCGTCCGGCCGGGAAAATGGTGAAAAGTCGCCATCTCTTCACACCGGCGGCAATCAACAATTCTTTGATTTCGTTAAGCTCATCGAGGCTGCGGCGGTTCACACAGGTCACAACGTCAAAGTTGAGGTCAGCCGCTGCAGCCACTCTCCTGATGGCTTCGTAGGCACGTTTGAACGACAGTGGGTGGTTGCGCATCCAGTTGTGGTTCTCTTCAGTGCCGTCAAGGCTTATGGTGATGTTGTGCAGCCCGGCGCGGCGCAGGCTTTCGAGCCGTTCAGCCGTGAGCAGAAGGCCGTTGGTGACAATTCCCCACGGCATTTCGCGGTCATACAGTTGGCGGCCAACCCATTCAAGGTCCTTGCGCATAAGCGGTTCGCCACCGGTTATCACAATATTCAGCTTGTGTGGGTCGACGTGTGGAAGTATGGAATCAACGACCTTAAGAAAGTCCTCTGCGGGCATATCCTTTATAGCAGATGAGCTTTTGCAGTCGCTGCCGCAATGGCGGCACGACAGGTTGCACCGCCAGGTGCATTCCCAGAACAACTGGTGCAGAGGGTGTGTCCTGCGCCGCTCCTGCTTTACCTTTCGGTTAAGTTCAAGGGCTATTCGTTGTTTAATGGAAAGAGGTTTCATTCTTCGGTCGGTTTCTTTTTCAGTGTGAAGTCGACGGTTGCCTCGGCAATACCTTCATACCAGCCATATTTATCTTCCTTATCCAAAACATATTTTACTTCTATTATCGTAGAGTCAGGAAGTAATGAGCTATCAGTAGGCTTGCATACAACTTTCAGCCGCGTAATGGGAATGATACTCTTTTGCATATGGTAATCTCCCAAAATATTGGTTAATCCTGCAAGAAGATAATCACGATTAGAGTCTTCATTAGCTTCTGTAACTTTGATGATGGCTTCGTTAACGGCATTATTGTTCTCGTCTACAACTTTGCCTTTAATTTCGAAAGTGCCTATCGGGGTACCGTACATGTCACCCTCCTCAGTACAGCTATACCCAAGCCACATGAGCAATAGTGCACTCAGTCGCATGGTGAAAGATGATAATTTTGTATTAATCTTTGACATAACGCGAAATGATTAGTTGTTTTTAGTTTTTGTCTTGTTTTTTCTTCAGAGTGAAATTTACGGTAGCTTCGGCATGGCCTATATACCAAAATGAATCATCTTTATTTTCAGTTTTCACATATTCTAATTCGACTGTTGTTGAATCCGGTTCGAGACTGTCGTTTGGTGGAAGGCACACAATCTTCATGTTTGCTGATACTTCTCTACCTTCTGCAGTATAAGAACCCTTTGCATCAGTAGTGTCTGAATTAAGATAGACGGCATTTGATGGAGTTCTATCGTATGTTACTTTTATGATAGCATCCCTTACCGGCAGCCCCTCTTCAGTGCTTACCATCCCTTTTATTTCATAAGAACCGGTCGGGCATCCATACATAAGAAGCATTCCTCCTTCATCGTCTACATCCAAAGATGAGCAGCTGAACCCCATGAGCGCAAGCAGGAATGCGCACAGTTTTGAAATCATCGTGCTGATTTTTGCATCAAATTTTTTCATGGTTTTATATTTTTATGATTATTTGTTTATATTGAAGCGGACACCTATCGGGATTGAAACACCCCAAGGCTCTTCTGTAAGAATATTAGGCACGGTATAGTCGTGTTTGAAGTGATAATTGAGTGTCGGTTCTACGAATAGTTCTGCATTCTTGGACAGCTTTAGCGATACTCCAAGACTGATTGAGGTTGACCATACAACCGATGAATTGAATCTGCCGCTCTTGAGCGACGGACGATTCTTTGATTGCGTAATTACTGCATTTGAAAACAGCGGGAAATCAACCTTGGCTCCCAACGAAGTGTAGATGTTGAATCTATTGCCGGTCTTGACTATGAAGTTAAACTTCAAAGGAACACCCAGGTAACGCCAATGGCAAGTGCTTTTTGTATCGTTTGATTCAAATGTTGAATGTAGGTAAGTATATGCCAGTCCCGATTCTATGCTGACAGAACCTGTAATTTCTTTATTTAATGTAACATAGAACGAATTAGGTATGTAGTGTCGATGACTTACGTATTCATAATCGGTGAAGGATTCTGCACTTCTCGAACGTCTGGGCAAATTCTCATTCTGATTATATGGATTGTCGGCACCTCCGGGCGGATTGGATAATATGGGACCATCACTGAAGCTGTCGTCTGGACTTCCGATATAACCCAGATCGTCATCGTAATCTTTAAAGTCAGGAGTGGAGAAATTTGTGATTCCGGCACTTATACCTGCTTTTAATGTCCATCCGCTGCTTCGGCTTTCTCTGATTGGCTCGTTGTCAAAATAAGCATATAGCGGTTCATCGTCAAAAACAGGCATTATAGAATCTTCGTTTGCAGGCACACGGCTTTCCGCAACAGATATTTCTTCTTCCTCAGGCTCGTTGGCGGACTCATCGGCAGCAGGGAAGGGGGGATTCTCTGCAAAATGAATCGTATCGGCATTAACAGAGACAACCGGGGCGATTGTTGTGGTAGCCACAGCCGCCGGTTCATGTATAATTGTGCTTTGGATAGGTTCAGAAATTTCAGATGATACGCCGGATTTTTTATTTATGGTTGGCTTCTCTTGTGCAAGCTGTAAGCCGTGCGGTGCAGTCTCAATGACATTGTTGTTTTTCCAAAACACTAAACCACCGATGAAAATAGCTATAAGCAATGATGCCAGTCCACACTGCAATCTGTATTCCTTAATAAGCTTGCGCATCATCAGCTTTGCATGAAACAGCTGCGATGAAGAGGTATTGGGCGCTATCCCGAGCAATTTTCCGATTTCCTTGTGCGACTTATTTTCGAGCACTGCAAGGCGAAACACTTTCTGATAACCGGCCGGAAGCTTTTTGATGAGCATTTCGAGGGTCTCCAGGTCGAGTATTTCATCAATCCTGGGAGTATCTTCTATTTCTGGGAGCTCATGCAGCATCCCGCCTACATCCTGAGAACTTAAAAACTGCAGCGACAGGTTTTTCATGATAGTCGCAAGCCAATAGTCCACGCGGTCGTAGTCGCGTAGTGAGCCGAGACGGGTGAAAGCCACAATGAATCCGTCGTGCAATATGTCCTCGGCGTCTTTCGGGTCGGAGATATATCGCCGGATTATGCTCAGCATACGGGGCGCGAAGCGTACATAAAGAAGATTCAGAGCTTCTTTATCACCCTTCATACATTCCTCTATCAGGCAGCCATTGTCTATCTCAAGCAAATGTTTCACACTATAAAGATAGACAAATTTGTAAATTACTGCATGAGAAAGCAAAAAAAATCATAAAATTCATTTTTTTACATGAAAAAAAGCGGTCTGAACACTGTTCAGAACCGCCTTACTATATGAGAGCTTGATAATTTTTTTACTCATCTTCCATCTTCACACCTTTGAATTGTCCGAGCAGGTTGAAGCGAAGTTCTATGTTGTCCGACAGACCTATGTCATAGCCCGCATTGCGCTTGCGTATGCTCACTATGCTTACGTCGCTATAATTCTTTGCTACATATTTACGGATAGCCTGTGGCACTAATGCTTCAGGGACTGCTTTTTTGCCGCAATCCACTAAGGTCCATTTTCCCTTGTTGGTAAATTCTATGGTTGTGCCGTTGGTCAGGCGAACGTCATAGTCTGTCTTTTTCAAAAGATGTCGGTCTACCTTTATCAGGCTGACTTTAGCTTTAGGGAAATATTCCGACAGCATTTGCTGTGCCTCTTCAGGCAGCTTATCGCGCTTTATGGTATAGCTGTCAATGAAAGCGAATGCTGAACTTGCGGAAAGTATAACTGCAAGGAGGATAAATAATATTTTTTTCATAAACTATGTGTTTTTTCTGAACTATTTGATTAATTACCTAACAACACCGGAAAAACAAAGTTTAGAGCTTGTTTAATAATAAATGTTACAGACAGGGCGGTCAGTCGTCGAGCAGATTTTTGTTTGTGAT
>PPYF01385635.1_pt1 | contig 16312 bp, 10 predicted proteins | sample 1559871 | NCBI WGS metagenome assembly PPYF01 (sample SAMN08240021, study PRJNA423297) | Human gut metagenome, whole genome shotgun sequencing project.
CGTTCATTTGCACATGCAATACTATTCTTTTGCAAACACTATTTTAAAATGTGCGGCATTTCAGTTCTTTACACCTGCCAGGAAACCAACGGTAAATTTTTATTTCTTGCGAAAAATCGTTCTGAAGATCAATCTCACCAGCGGTCCGCAGTAGAACATCTGCCAGCAGATTGCCATCGGGAAGTTCATGGCCCAGGTCTGGATCCAGGTGCCGAATGTGTGCTGGTCTTTAAAGAGAATAGTGGCAACCAGGCTCATGATCGGACACATAATGCAGCAGATGCAGATAGAAATGGCATAGGTGATGAACTGTGGACGATCGGTAGGTTTCATTACGGTGAATGCGAGTTTCTGAGCAATTTTTCCGACAATAAAAAATTCCAGAACGAAGGCAACCGGAACCATAATGATCATTTCATGGGTAGCCAGCAGAAAGGTCTGACCGGATACACCACCGGTATTCAGGGCTACATTGTATACGATCATTCCGTAGACCATAATGGTAGCCATGATAATTGTGTAAATTGCGTCTTCAAATTTAGTTTTTGGCATAAAAATATCCTCCTTTTGATAATGAGCTACGTGTTGTTCGTTATCATCCGGAGGATGTGCGTTTCCAATATAAATAACCGTTTTTATTTCGATTTGCTATTCTATCAGAAAAATACCAATTATGCAAGTGAAAAATATAATCACATCTTAGATTAAAAGGTCTCTCTTTATTGAAAAATGAGAAATAAGTGATCTGGAACAGGAAAAATCAGAAGTAGAGAAGGTATTAAAGGATATCGAAGCAATTCCGAGTTTAGAAAAATTTATAGAGGATCATTCGGAATAAAAAGCAGAATGTAAATTTGATAAAATATTTTTCACAATAAAACAAAGGCGATCAACTGTTACATCAGATGGTCGCTTTTGTTTTTGGCAAAATGTGCGAAAAAGAAAGCTTGTGCAGTCTGTAAATTCTCGTTATACTGAGTGTGATGATAGAAAAAGGAAACTTGTGAAAGGATTTTAGTTTTAAAGGGAAAGGTAAGGTAAAAGGAGGGGTACGATGGGTATTTTTTTTAATCCGGGAAATGGGAGTTTTACCAAAGATAGAAATTATGAAATATATGTGGATAAAACAGAATTACTAAAATACTTGAACAGAGCCATTGGAACACCTAAAAATTGTATTGCTGTCAGCCATGCCAGACGGTTTGGAAAGTCACATGCTGCGGGGATGATTGATGCTTATTATAGTCTTGGCAGCGATTCTGCAAAATTGTTTAAAGGTACAAAGATTGCATCAGATCCAGATTATGAAAAATACAGAAATAAGTACAATGTAATCCATTTGGATATTTCGTCCTTTTGGGATTTTCATAAAAAGGATATTGTAGAAAAGATAATAGAAGATATTTTTAAAGAATTGAAAATGGATTACCCGGAGGAATTTAATGAACGGGATCGTATCAGTTATGTACTCATAAAAATATACGAAAAAACAGGGATTCCTTTTGTGATTATCATTGATGAATGGGATTGTGTGGTACGAAACAGTACGGATCAGGATTTGATCCATCAATATTTACAGTTTCTCCATTCTTTGTTTAAGTCAGAAGAATCAAAATCTTTTTTGGCACTTGGATACATCACAGGTATCATGCCAATTAAGAAAATAAAGGATGAATCGGCTTTAAACAACTTTGAAGAATATACTATGCTAAAATCCAGACCGATTACGAAATACTATGGCTTTACCGAAGAAGAAGTTAAGGCTTTATGTAAAAGATATGATATGGATTTTGAAACTACAAAAGAATGGTACAATGGATATCTAATCGATGGAATGCACATGTATAATCCAAATTCCGTATCACAGGCGATGAAATATCATGATTTTGATTCCTATTGGCGAAATACCTCTGCTTTTGGCACGATTAATAACTTTATTATGATGAATTATTCAGGATTGAAAGAGGATGTCCTTACAATGCTATCCGGTGGAAAAGTCATGGTGGATACGGAATGTTTCCAAAATGATCTGGCAGAAATTCATTCAAAAGATGATGCGTTAACTGCTCTCATTCATCTTGGATATCTTGGATATGATGCAGATATTTTAAGTGCCTATATTCCAAATTATGAAGTGGCTAAGGCGTTTCAATCCGCGTTAAAAACAGGAGAATGGAAAGATGTTGCTGCGTCGATTTCCAAATGTGATACATTACTTATGGCAACGATTAGTGGTAACACTGAGAAAGTAGCTGAACTTATCGAGCTTGCACATGATACGTATACTTCTATATTAAAGTACAACGATGAGAACTCTTTAAGCTGTGTGCTTACAATGGCGTATTTTACTGCACCGGCATATTATACTATTATTCGGGAAATGCCGGCCGGAAAAGGATTTGCTGATTTTGTTTTTCTGCCAAGGGCAAATGCTGGGAATCGCCCGGCAATGATTGTGGAATTAAAATATAACCAATCAGCAGATACTGCAATCAGGCAGATAAAAGAGAAACGATACCAGGGTGCGTTATCGGGATATGAAAGTAAGATTCTCTTAGTCGGGATTAGTTATGATAGTGAAAAGCATCATACTTGCAGTATCGAAGAATGGTAATTTTGTTATACTGAGTGTGATGATAGGAAAAAGGGAAACTTGTGAAATTGTTTTGATTTCACAGGAAATGAAAAGTAAAAAAGGAGGTTCACATGAAAAAAAGAATTTTATGTACGCTGCTGAGTGCAGCAATGCTGCTTACGAGTTCGCCGGTTGTTTTTGCGGCGGAGACGCAGCCTGTGAAGGAGCAGCAGACGAAGGAGACGCTTCCGTTTACGATTAAGGAGGCAAACAATGATATTAAAGATGAAAGTGTAAAAGGCTGGCATGTTCAGATCACGGACACGGAAAATGCAAAGGTTGTTGCAGATTATCCGGGACTGGTTGTTGTGCGTGCAAAGAAGACACAGTACGATGACAATGTTTATCTGATTGGAAAGAGTGGAATAGTCCAGACTTTTGTAGTTTCGGGTACGGATACAGACTGGGATGAAAATGAGCATATTTATGACGACTGGGAGAGAACGACGTCGTATAGTTCTGTGGATGCAATCTGGAGACTTTCGTATAAGGGTGATCGCCTGTATTATATTAAGAAACCACAGACGCAGACTCCAAAATATGACATCTACAATGCGACAACCGGGAAATATTTTGAATATGATCTGGATGAGCAGCCGGAACCTTATAGAGATGGCGAGGGAGCTGTGACAGATGTTTATCGATTTGTAAAAGACGGAAAAGTGGGAATGCTTAAGAGTGATGCAACAATCCTGTACGAAGCGGAGTATGACGATATTGATAGAAATGCGTTTAATACGGATTTTTCGGATGAATCGATACGCGAGTCGGATGATAAGTTTTTCCAGGCGATGAAGCGGGATGAAAATTCTGACAAAAATTTATATGGTATTGTGGATTCAAAAGGACTTTGGGATGGAGTATGTAAATACAGAAGTATTACAAGCAATACCAGTGGTTCAAGGATATGCGTAAAAAATGTGGATGAGGAAACAGCAGTCATGGATATAAATACCGGTGAACTGCTGACAGGTTTTACAGGAAGCAGGATATATTCATTGGGGGATGGATGTTTTCTCAAATCAAATGGTTTAGGAATGTACGATGAGGGTAAGCAGATTCTTATGAAAAATGGTCAGGTTATAGATAAGAACCAGATTTATAATAATGATTATTGTAATAATCCGAACTGTACAGTTTATATTAACGTTTTCTGGGATATTATCGAAAATTTTTCAGAAGATGGCTGTTATTTGGTAGGATTTGATGGAAATGGAAAAAAGCATTTTGTTAAGTATTTGGACAACTATTTACAGTACAATGGTAAGCGTATTTCGTATGACGGGGGAATGATCGGGACAAATGATAATACAGGATTTGGAAAAGATGTAGAACCGATTATCATGAAGGGCGGATATGCAGTGGAAAGAGAATGTGCAGATGTGGATCCAACCTATAATCCGGTGATGGAGGACCATACGGTAAAATGCACTCTGATTGATGCAAACTCGGATCCGGTGTATGAACTTGGAGATAATAAGGTGGTTTATGGTCTGGAAGTAAGGGATGATCTGCTTTATCTCAGATATGGAACTTATGGGAAAGAAGATACGAATGTGCTGATTTATGATACAATCAGCAAAAAAATAGTTTTAAACGAGATGAACATAGATTCCTGGAGCATCCCAAAGGATCATAGCAGTCATGTGGTGAGCTTGCAAAAAGGGAACAAAGCGGCATTGTTTAATACGTTGGATCGGACTTTTTCCGGTTGGGATATGCTTGGAATTGATTTGGATGAAGAAAGTTTCGGTTCGGTGAAAGAAAGTCTGGTTGGTTCTGAACTTGTCTTTTTTATAAGGAATAAAAATGCTTTTTATAACGCATCCTTTCAAAAGATTGCACAGTTGGATCTTGAGGAAGATCTTTATTATCGAGACAGTGATGTGTCCGTTACGAAAAATGGAAATTTTGTTTTCAGTATCGGGGATTCTGTGGACTATGGACAATATCAAGTTTATGATCATAAAGGCGTATTACTGAAAAAATATATAGATGGTTCGAATTATAATGCGGATACATTGATTCGTGTTCGAACAGAAGGAACAAGAGAGTGGGGTTACTGTGACGAGGATGGAAACCTGCAGATTGCGGAGCAGTTTAATCTTGCCGGAAATATGCATAATGGAATTGCAAAAGTGGGAGAGTGGTATGATGATTGTAAAATTATCGACCAGACAGGGAAAGAACTGCTGTCGGGAAATTATGATTTTGAATGGACGTATGTAGAAGCTGGTTTTGCAATGATGAAACAGGACGGTGGCTGCTATCTGTATGATTTCACGGGTTTTGCTGAGGACATGGCACAAAATCCGTATAGTCTGGATGATCTGTTTGGAAAATATCACCACTATCTGAGAGATAACCAGGCATACAAAACGATGCACAGAACGCTGTATGATGCGGCTGCGGATGTTCTGGCGGCACGTACGGATAATGATGAGCTGTTTTCTATTATTAAGACATTGTCCGGTGATGTGATCGTGCGTCCGACGAAACAGATTCTGGAAGCAATTACCGGAAAACGATGGGAAGAGGATAAGTTAGAAGAGGAAGTGGCGATTGAACTGATCCGTCAGATTGATGAACAGGATGATACATTAAAAAATGTAGTGGATAACGTTTGCGGTAAAGTAAAGAATGTTTCTAAATTTTATAAGCTTGTTACAGCGGCAAAGAAGCCAATGGATACCAGCGTACAGTGGGAACTTGCTAAACTGGAAAAGGGAGATGCACTTACCACCGAACAGGCAAAAACTATTTTTGAACAGGTAAAAGGAAACTGGTCAAAGATTGACGGCATCTTTAAAAAGGTTGGAATTGCAACTTCGGCAGTCCAGGTTGGAACAACGATCTGCATTATGGCGAATCTGGAAATGGAAACGGTCAATCAGCTTTTGAACAGTGCAGCACCGGATTCTACAGCCTATAAGGGACTGAAGAAATTAAAGGGAAAACTGCAGAAATACTGGGCATCATCGGAAGTAGCGATTCAGGAATTTATTGTAGATAAGTACTTTGAAGAAATTGCGGAAGCCCTTGTGAAAAAGTGAGTTACAGACATGGCAAAGCTGTTTGATCCGCTTTCCGGCATTGATGTCGGCGGTGCACTTACAGTCGGAAAACTGTTCTATTCACGTATCAGCAAACAAATAAAGCTTGCAGACTATGATGAGCTGGTGAAGATTGCTTACAGTATGTCGCTTTGCAATTCACTGAGTGTCGGACTGAACAATAAATACGCTGAGATTGCACAAAATTATCAGAAGACCGGAAAAACAGCAGGTAAAAAACTTCGAAAAGAATATCAGTTTGCATATGAAGCCTATGAAGCTTCGCTGCTTCAGATGGCAAATAAATGCAGTGAGCTTGCGGAAAAATCAGGGGAAAATGCAGCTGTAAAATATAAGAAAAAATGGCTGGATCAATGTATCAGTCTGTATTCACAGAAAATGCGGTATGACAATTTTATCGCAACCTGCAGAAGAAATATGAACCGAACAGAAGCGGCGAATTTCGAGTATCGCACCGATGAAAACAATCACGTATGGATCGTGAGCTTAAATGGCAAAAAGACAAAAGATGCTTCCAGACGTATGACAAGGGCACTGAGTGATACACAGGATCTGCTCTGCATTCCAGAGACGATCAATGGACGTACCGTTGTGGGTATCGATCCGCAGGCATTCCGGAATGAGGATAAAATCCACGCTGTATTCCTGCCGGATACGGTGACGGAAATCGGCAGTCAGGCATTTGAAAACTGCAGTTCACTTGATATGGTTGTATCAGGAAATGGGCTGGAAACGATCGGTTCAGATGCATTTGCAGGCTGTGATTCTCTGACAGGTGTAGAGGTGCCGGACAGTGTTACAGAGATTGGAGATTCCGCATTTGGAGATAATGCAAATCTGACATTATGGTGCAGTGAAAACGGTACGGCATGGCAGTATGCAGAAACAAATGGCATCATGGCAGAGGAACGTATCCGCAGGGCAGTTTCTGTGGAAGTGGCAGCACCGGCGGATAAACAGCAGTATGGCTCTTCAGAGAAAGAAATCGATACGACCGGACTTACGCTGAATGTTACCTGGGATGATGGTACAAGTGAAGAAGTTACATCTGGCTATTATGCTTATTTTAAAGAAAAAACAGCCGAAAATGCGACGGTTGCAGTACAGTATGACTCTGCAGAAACAACCTATGAAGCAGGAATCACACCGGAAGAAAAAGACTATACAGTATATTACAAAGATGAAGCGGGAGATGATCTGACAGAAGCATCAACAGTCCGTGCTTTGTTTGGAAGTTCCCAGACGCTGGATGCACCGGATGTGAGCGGTTATACACCGGAAAAAGCACAGATGACGGTAATGGCAGGTGACGAAGATTCCTGGACATTTATCTACAAAAAGAAGAACACAAAGAAAAATATCGAAGATGGAAGAATGTATGTATTCGGCGATCTTCGTTATACTGGAAATGCGGTGATTCCGAGAGTTTCGGTAGAAGATGCAGATGGAAAAATCCTGAAAGAAGGTGTGGATTACGAAGTTTTTCTGGATGATAATGTAGAAATTGGCGAAGCCTGGGCCGGTGTTCATGGAATTGGTGATTATGAAGGATTATTGAGTAGTACATTTTATATTGTAAATCCGGGCAGCCAAGATCCAGAACCAGATCCGAGTCCAAATCCAAGACCGGGTACAGATTCTTCAAAGAGTATACTGATTGGCAGCATTAAGATCAGCGGAATTTCAAATAAGATTGCAGCAGGAAAGAAAATCGCGTTGAGGGCAAATATTTCGCCGGCAAATGCGACAAACAAAACACTGGTATGGACTTCCAGCAATCCGAAAGCTGCCACCGTAAATGCAAATGGTATTGTCACAATGAAAAAAGGCAGCGGCGGAAAGAAAGTAACGATCACTGCGAAGGCAGCAGATGGAAGCGGCAAAAAGGCAGTTTATACAATCACCGGTATGAAAGGTGTTGTGAAAAAAGTTACGATTTCCGGAAAGAAAACCGTCAAAGCAGGAAAGAGCATTAAGCTGAAAGCGAAAGTAAAAGCCACAAAGAAGGCCAATACCAGACTTTTTTGGAAAAGCAGCAATCAAAAATTTGCTACGGTGAAAAACGGAAAAGTAAAGGCAAAGAAAAATGCAAAAGGAAAGAAAGTGAAGATCACTGCAATGGCAACGGATGGAAGCGGAAAGAAGAAATCTGTAACGATTAAGATACGGTAGGCTGCACATTATAATCAAATTCGAATAGAAGTATAAAGAGAAGATGCAGGAGATTATGAAAACGAAATTTCATAATCTTCTGTATTTTTATGATGCCAGGATTGTGGGAGTGCAACGCACGGAACAATCCGTAGGCATCATAGTTGGGGACTTTTGACATCCACATCATTTTTATGTAAGTGGATGAAATGGATTATAAAAATTTGCAATCCCTGCTTCTTTCGTGGTATTATGGGGACAAAAAAAGGAAAGGCTGATATAGATATGGAATACATGAAATTTGATGATGCATATGTTGTTCGTCTGGACTGTGGCGAGGAGATCGTAGAGTCTCTGACAAAGATTTGCGACAGGGAAAAGATCACACTGGCAACGATCGAGGGTATTGGTGCGGCAGACCATGCGGTGATCGGTCTGTATAATGTCGGGGAACAGGTTTACCATAAAACGGAACTGAACGGACCGATGGAGATCACGGCTCTGACGGGAAATGTTTCCACGATGGATGGTAAAACTTATCTTCATATTCACATTAATCTCTGCGATGAGAAGATGAATGTCAAAGGCGGTCATCTCAATGAGTGTCGGATTTCGGCGACGGCTGAAATCACAATCCGCACAGTCAATGGAAAAGTGGAACGTTTTTATGATAAGGACGGTGTTGGATTGAATCTGTATCAGTTTCCGGGAAATGAAGGATACAAAAAACTGTTAAAGAATCTGATTGATGTGATCAAGGAAGACCATGCGAAACTGGGATTTCGAAAAGAAAAAATTCGCCTGTATTATCCGCTCAGCTCTTTGAATCATTTTTTTGGTACGAGTGATGATGCAGATCAGATGCAGGAGCGTCTGAACCACCTTCCGGTGGTGATCACAGAGAAGCTGGGAGAGGTTGCTGCGACACACAAAGCGGAGCGATTTTGCTTCCACATTCCGGAGGAAGGCAGCGAGTACGTCCATAATAATATGAAGGAAAATGAATTTATTAAAAGCCTGATCGAGTTGCTTCAGAAACATGGATGCAAGATGGATGATATTCTGAATTTGTTTCATAAGTATTCTGATAATATTACTACAGAAAATATGGACAATGGAGAATTTGATATTCTGATCCGTTTTGAAGACAAACCGGACGATCCATATTATTATTGTTTTAAAGATGAAGGATGCCATATTATTTATCATCGATTCCTGAAAGAGGATTATGAAGATTTTGGTTTCTGAAATTTTGAAAGACAGGCAGAGAGGTAAGAATAATGCAGGAAATTCTGGAAAAAGTAAAAAACGGGGCGATGTCTGTGGAAGAAGCGGAAGGATTTCTCCGCAGGGAGCCGTTTGAAGAGATGGGCTATGCGAAACTGGATATGCATCGCAAGGTGCGATCCGGTTTTGCGGAAGTGATCTACTGTGCCGGAAAAGCAGATGAACATCTGCTTCATATTTTTGAGCATTTATACAAGGCAGATGGACAGGTTTTCGGAACGCGGGCAACACAGCATCAGTACGAAATATTGCGTGAAAAATATCCGCAGGTAGAATATGATTCGATTTCCCATATCATAAAAATTGAAAAAAAGGATAAAGAGCATATCGGAAATATCGCAGTCTGCACTGCGGGAACGGCAGATATTGCCGTAGCGGAAGAGGCTGCACAGACGGCAGAATATTTTGGAACGAAAGTGACGAGGGTTTATGACGTGGGCGTGAGCGGCATCCACAGACTGCTTGGAAATCTGGAGGCAATTCAGAGTGCAAACTGTGTTGTTGCCGTTGCGGGTATGGAAGGTGCACTGGCGAGTGTGCTTGGCGGTCTGGTGGACAAGCCGGTGATCGCTGTGCCGACTTCCGTCGGTTATGGTGCAAATTTTGGAGGTCTTTCTGCACTTCTGACGATGATCAATTCCTGTGCAAACGGAATTGCGGTGGTAAATATTGATAATGGTTACGGAGCCGGTTATATGGCAACGCAGATCAACAGACTGGGGGTGAAGGCGAATGGGTAAAACGTTATATCTGGAGTGTGAAAGCGGTATCAGCGGAGATATGACGGTGGCAGCACTTCTGGATCTTGGAGCAGATCAGCAGGTTCTGAAAAAAGCTCTTGCAAGCCTTCCGGTACAGGGATTTGATATCCGCATTTCCAGGGTAAAAAAATCCGGTCTGGATGCGTGCGACTTTGATGTGGTTCTTGATAAGGAACATGAAAATCATGATCATGATATGGAATATCTGCATGGTCATACTTATGCACATAATCATGCTACGGAACATATGCATGGGCATGATGTGCATAACCATGATGCAGAGTATATACATGAGCACAGAAGTTTTGTGGATATTCTGCAGATCATTGAGAGCAGCAGCCTGACGGAACGTGCAAAAAAAACAGCGACGGATATTTTTTCGGTTCTGGCGGATGCAGAAGCAAAAGCACATGGCGTGCCAAGAAATCAGGTGTCTTTTCATGAAGTCGGTGCTGTAGATTCAATCGTAGATATTCTCTCGGTGGCGGTCTGCCTGGATAATCTGGATATCGATCAGGTAATTGTGACAGAACTTTGCGAAGGAAGAGGTACGGTCCGCTGTCAGCACGGCATTCTGCCGATCCCGGTCCCGGCGGTGACAAATATCGTCCAGGCCAATCATCTGAAACTGAAACTTACGCAGATAGAAGGTGAGCTGGTTACGCCGACTGGTGCAGCGATCGTGGCGGCGATCCGTACTTCTGATAAACTTCCGGAGTCATTTTTCATCGAAAAAACAGGTCTTGGTGCAGGAAAACGAGAATATGCCTGTGCCGGTATTCTGCGTGCAATGATTCTGGAAAGCGAGAATGAAAAGAGCTGGATGGAAAAAGATGAGATCTGTAAACTGGAGACAAATATTGATGACTGCAGCGGCGAGGCACTCGGATTTCTGATGGAGCGTCTGATGCAGGCGGGGGCGAAGGATGTTCATTATACGCCGGTTTATATGAAAAAAAATCGCCCGGCATATCAGGTAAATGTAATCTGCAAAAAAGAAGATGCGGAAAAGCTGGAGAAACTTATTTTTCAGGGAACGACAACAATCGGCATCCGCAGAATGTACATGGAACGAAGTATCTTAAAAAGAGAAGCGGCAGAGATCGACACGCCGTTTGGCAAAATGAAAGTAAAAGTATGCGATCTGCCGGATGGGAAAAGGATTTATCCGGAGTACGAAGAAGTCGCAAGAATCTGCCGGGAAACCGGACTGTCTTATTATGAAGTTAGCGGGATATTCCTTGACACTTTATATACCGAACGGTATAATGAAGAAAGCAACCGTAAACAGGAGTAAAGGACAGGATTTATGGACAATAGAGAACGTATTTTGCAGTGTGCACTGGAGCTGTTTTATGCCAAGGGTTACGATGCCGTTGGCGTACAGGAGATTGCTCAGAAAGCGGGGATTACAAAACCTACGTTGTACTACTATTTTGGCAGCAAATATGGTCTTTTGGAGACTTTGCTGACGAAACATTTTACTGTTCTGAATGAAGAACTGGAGCGGGCATCTTTTTACGAAGGGGATGTCGGAGCGACGCTTTACAATATTGCTTCTGCATTTTTAGATTATGCGATGAGAAATTATAAAGTCTATGCACTTCTGATGGCGATGTTTTATTCTGCGAAGGAGAATGAAGCGTACCGGGCGGTAAAGCCGCTTGTGAAAAAGTTCTATTCGCAGATCGTACATTTCTTTGATGCGGCGGAGCATGAGCTTGGAAATATGAACGGAAGGCAAGAGCAGTTTGCGATTGGATTTATCGGTCTGATCAATCACTATATTCTGCTGGCATGCGACCGGGAAGGCAGACCGCAGCAGATTTCAGAGGAGAAAAAGCGGGCACTTGTAAAGCAGTTTATGTATGGTATTTACAGTTAAGATGGAGGTATTTGCAAATGGGAAAGTGGTATAACGAAGCAGTTTTTTATCATATGTATCCGCTGGGTATGACAGGGGCACCAAAGGAAAACAAAGAACCGGAGACCGTGCATCGCTTGCGGGAGCTGTTTCCGTGGATCGACCATTTAAAGGAGATCGGAGTTACAGCGATCTATATCGGACCGCTGTTTGAATCTTCTACACATGGTTATGATACAAAAGATTACAAAAAAGTAGACAGAAGACTTGGGGATAATGAAGATTTCAAAGAATTTGTCAGACTGGCACATGAAAATGGGATCCGCGTGGTTGTGGACGGTGTTTTCAATCATACCGGAAGAGAGTTTTTTGCATTTCAGGATATCCAGAAAAACAGAGAACATTCTCCGTACTGCAGCTGGTATAAAGGAGTGAATTTTGGCTGGAATTCTCCGTATAACGATGGATTTGGTTATGAAGCATGGAGAAACTGTTTTGAGCTGGTCAATTTAAATCTTTACGAGCAGGCAGTCCGTGATTATCTGTTTGATGTGATTCATTTCTGGATCACGGAGTTTGATATTGACGGTATCCGTCTGGACTGTGCTGACTGTCTGACGTTTGATTTTATGAAAGAAATGCGTTACCGCACCGGTCAGTGGAAAGAGGATTTCTGGCTGATGGGTGAAGTGATCCACGGCGATTATGCGAGATGGGTAAATGACGAAATGCTTCATTCCACAACGAATTATGAGCTTCACAAGGGTCTGTATTCGGGACACAATGATCATAATTATTTTGAGATCGCCCATACGATCCGCCGTCAGTTTGATGACAACGGCGGTATTTACAGAGGACGTACTTTGTATTCTTTTGTAGATAACCACGATGTGGACCGTCTGATGAGCAAGTTAAACAACAAAGATCATATCCGCGAGGTTTATACACTGCTCTACACGCTGCCGGGCATTCCATCTATTTATTATGGCTCCGAGTGGGGCATTGAAGGAAGAAAGCAGGGTGCCTCAGATGATGCCATGCGTCCGCAGCTTGACCTTGAAAAAATGCAGAAAGAGAATCCGCATCCGGAGCTGACAGCACATATTGCGGCACTTGGAAAGATGAGAAAAGAAAATCCGGTTCTGGCAGATGGAAAATACAGAGAGCTGGTACTGACAAACAGACAGTATGCTTATGCAAGAATCAAAGATCAGGATGCCATCGTTGTGGCAGCGAATAACGATGAGAGTCCGGCGGATATGAGCATCCCGGTTCCAGTGGACGGAACTTATGAAAATGCGTTCACAAAAGAAGCAGTGCCGGTGGTGGATGGCAGACTCCAGGTTCATCTGGATGCATGTGAAAGTAAAGTATTCAGAAAAAAATGATGCCAGTTCAAAAGGATTAGTATGACATTTGTGATTCTGATATCAATTTATGGTTGAAATGTATAGAAAAAGTCGGAGGTAGTTATGGCAGAAAGAAAGGTAAGAAAGGCAGCCGGGAAAACGGCAGCGAATACAACAAAGAGAACAGCAACAAAAACAACAGCAAAAACAGCAGCGAAAAGAACAACGAGAACAAAGGCTGCAGCAAAGGAAGATTTCCGTATCGGAGAACTGGATCAGTATCTGTTCAGTATGGGAACGCATTATGATATTTATAAAAAAATGGGTGCACATGAAGCAGTGATGAATGGCAAAAAAGGTGTTTATTTTGCAGTCTGGGCACCGAATGCAGCTACTGTCAGCGTGATCGGTGAATTTAACGGCTGGAGAGAAGAGGCAAATCCGATGACACGCCTTGAGCCGTCCGGTATCTATGAAGGTTTTGTAGTCGGAGCAAAAGTGGGTATGCTCTATAAATTCTTCATCAAAACAAAAGATGGCAGAGGACTTTACAAAGCCGATCCGTTTGCAAATTATGCAGAGCAGCGTCCGGGAACCGCATCCAGGATCACAGATATCACGAAACTCAGATGGAGTGATGCGGCGTGGATGGAAGCAAGAAAGCAGAGAGATAATGACAGCCTTCCGGTTTCTATTTATGAAGTACATCCGGGTTCCTGGAAGAAACATCCGCATGGAGAGGACGAGGATGGATTCTATAATTACAGAGAGTTTGCAAAATCACTTGCAGAATATGTGAAGGAAATGGGTTATACGCATGTAGAGCTGATGGGGATTGCGGAGCATCCGTTTGATGGCTCCTGGGGTTATCAGGTAACCGGATATTATGCACCGACTTCCAGATATGGTACGCCGGAAGATTTTGCTTATATGGTAAATTATCTGCATAAACAGAAAATCGGTGTTATCCTTGACTGGGTACCGGCACATTTTCCGCGAGATGCACACGGACTGGAAGAATTTGACGGTGGATGTGTTTACGAGTATGCGGATCCAAAAAAGGGCGAGCATCCGGAATGGGGAACAAAAGTCTTTGATTTTGGCAAGAGCGAAGTCAAGAATTTCCTGATCGCCAATGCACTTTACTGGGTTGAGCATTTCCATATCGACGGACTGCGTGTCGATGCGGTGGCATCCATTCTTTATCTGGATTATGGAAGAGAAAACGGTCAGTGGATCCCGAATATTTACGGCGGAAATAAAAATCTGGAAGCGATCGAGTTTTTCAAACATCTGAACAGCGTTGTGCTGGGCAGAAATCATGGAGCAATGATGATCGCAGAGGAATCCACAGCATGGCCGAAAGTTACCGGAAAACCGGAAGAGGACGGACTTGGATTCTCCCATAAATGGAACATGGGATGGATGAACGATTTCCTGGAATATATGAAATTAGATCCGTATTTCCGCAAATGGAATCATCATAAAATGACGTTCTCCATGACGTATGCTTATGCAGAAAAATACATACTGGTACTCTCACATGACGAAGTGGTTCATCTGAAATGTTCGATGATCAATAAGATGCCGGGACTCTACGATGATAAGTTTGCAAACTTACGTGCCGGCTATGCATACATGCTTGGCCATCCAGGCAAAAAACTGTTGTTTATGGGACAGGAGTTTGCACAGCTTCAGGAGTGGAGCGAAGCAAGAGAACTTGACTGGTATCTGCTTGCAGAAGACAAACATCAGCAGATGCAGAATTACGTCAAAGCACTGCTTCATCTCTATAAAAAGACACCGGCACTTTATGATGCAGATCAAGATCCATGCGGATTTGAATGGATCAATGCAGATGATGCCGACCGAAGCATTTTCAGCTTTGTGCGTCATTCCAAAGACGGTAAGAGCAATCTGCTCTTTGTGATCAATTTTACACCGGTAGCAAGACCGGATTATCGCGTCGGTGTACCAAAAAGAAAACAGTATCGCCTCGTGCTGGATGGAGATGCAGAAGAATTTGGCGGAAATACAACGGAGCGTCCGGTTGTATACAAGGCAGTGAAGAGTGAATGTGACGGAAGAGAATACTCTTTTGCATACGACCTGCCGGCATACGGAATTGCAATCTTTAAATTCTGATCTGAAAAAATAAGAAGGTGCCAGAGAATTGTGGAAGTAAAAAGTACAAAGCAATTTGTCTGGCATCTTTTCATATCATAAGAATACCGGAGATATTCTTGGATTATAAAGTATAATACTTTGTAACTATTCAGTGGTCACTGTCCCGCGAGGTGTTTTGGCATGAATATGCCAAAATCCCGAGACATGCAAGCCAAAATGCCATCACTGAAGGTGATTTTCAATGCATTTTGGCTCGTAACTGTGAAGGTACTGAACAGTTATAATACTTTTTATATTCAGGACTTTCTTGCTGCAATCTGTACTGAATTGTCAGTAGAGTTCATACAATTTAGAAAAAGGACAGGGTGCTTTTATGAAGTATATTTCTCGTTTTCTGGTACGGATAATTATTGGGATGGCATGTGTTTTTTTCTTAAATCAGGTTTTTGACAATGCAGGAGTGGATCTTAAGGTTGGCTGCAATGTGATCAGCGTGACAACAACCGGAGTTCTGGGCGTTCCGGGGGTGCTTTTATTGTATGGAATTGAGGGGTGTCAGTTTTTGTAAAAAGGTTTTGTAAAAATCTCACAAAGTTAAAAAATATAGTTACTTACTATAGACATCCAAATACAAAAGATATATAATACATTCATCGGTTGGGAGATCGAATCCCACCATTGATACAAACTTGTTGCTTGCCGTCTGCCGAGGCGGGAGCCAGTTCACATTTGATGTATCATAGATGTGAATTTCTAAAATCATTTAATCAGACCGGTTCGGTCAAATATTTCAACATCATTTAATGATGCCAGGGGAGGATTGTGGGAGTGCAACGCACGGAACAATCCGTAGGCATCATAGTTGGGGACTTTTGACACCCACATCATTTAATTGAAAAAGTGAAATTTGTTTTCGGATACTTAGGAATTTTATTTTGTCTTAGTTGAAGAAAATGCCTGTTTTTATCTTAGTCGGAGAAGACTCCTATAAGTGGCGAGCAACAAATTTGTCTTAGTGGGAGTGCAATCTCCGACTAAGATAAACGCTCCGCGAGGATGCACAG
>PPYF01268205.1_pt1 | contig 16307 bp, 20 predicted proteins | sample 1559871 | NCBI WGS metagenome assembly PPYF01 (sample SAMN08240021, study PRJNA423297) | Human gut metagenome, whole genome shotgun sequencing project.
TGATGTTCCACAATACCAAACCAGTTATTATTAATAATAAGATAATGTAAATAGCTAAAATGAAAAAGATATTTTATTTTATAATAGCATTGACTATTGTCTGTTGTTCAAGTTGTAAAAGAGATAAACCAAAAGAAGAATTAAATGATATGTCAGATTTTATTAAGACAGAGCAGCCTATAACTATTGATATAGACACAGTTCTTGAAAATGGAAAAACTCAATACTATTTATATTGTGAGACAAAAGACGTATGGGATAAAGTCTCTATTGAAGACAGCGTTTTATTGTTCAATGGAATATATGCTATTCCGCATATAAATTTAAAATCAAAATTAGTACATATTAAATGAGTAATAACCTTAAACGTGCCATTAAATACAACAGAGTCAAAGGTTATTGGTATTTAGAAGGCTCAAATCATTCTGAATATAGGCAATTACAGAATGGTGAACGGTTGACGACGACTAGAGGTACTGTCCAATATTTTTCTAATGGAACAAAAAAATATTTGGCCAAACTGGACTGTCGCAATAATGGATCTTGTTCCCAATTTTTTAGCGGGACAAGACGTAAGAAGTAAGGTCGGCAATATCAAATTACAGACAGGAGACATCGTTGATATTTACATGCCATTCAGTCCAAGCTCCAAAAGAGCCGCGAATGAAGGTCGATTTCAGAATAGGACGTCCACTCATACTGGCCGGATTTATATGAAACCAATTAATGGGAAATCGGTCCCATTTATCATTCATAATATCAACGGAAATGTTATTGCTGAACCTTATGGGAATTTATCGAATCGAATAACCCGTATCTCACGCCCTGTAGAATCTCCTTCAAATAAATCACATTTAAGGTATGATTTGCCCAACAATCGATACATGAGAGTTTATGAAGATGGAAGAGAAAAACCTGTTAATGAAAATGAATTAAGATGAAAACATTAAAGAAATTTGGATTGATCATTGCCTGTTTTGCCATAATCGTATGCGCATGGCAAATATATAATTATTTCTACGCGCCAGTCATACCCAAATCCCAACTTCAGAAAGTGCCGAAAGGATATAGCGACATTGTTATATTTGTCGATTTCAAAGAGCCTTCTGGCAGGAATAGGTTTATCGTCTATGACAAATCAAAAAATAAAGTACTGCTCCGAGCCAATTGCTCACATGGACAAGGCGGCGGTTCTACAATGAGAAATCCTGTGTTCAGCAACCAGCCAAGCAGCAATTGCTCGTCGTTAGGTCGATATAAGATTGTAAGTCCGGGGCGAATGAGCAACGGCTATCCAAGCTATGTTCTTGAAGGGCTTGACCCGACAAATTCCAACGCGCGGATGCGTCAGATTCTGATTCATCCAAGCAAGGTTGTTTCCGCATTTGGCTTCGGAGCTTATCCTTTTTATTTGCCATTAAAAAAAGTCAGTTCCGGATGCTTTACCATCTCGTTTTTTAATTTCAAAAAGCTGCGGCATATAATTGACCGAGAGACAAAGCCCGTAATGCTGATTGCATATTATTAACAACTTTTGCAATAGACAATAAAATCCCCGCGGTTAAAAACTTTGAAGCAATAAGCTTTTTAGGAAGAAAACCGTTTACATTAAAACAACAACTTAATATCCATCACGCCCCCTTATGGTGAAAATAATATTGATAACATTAGTAATTATAGTAATCCTGCTTCCCATATTGTGGGTGTTAGGAAACTATTGTTTTGTCTCGCTCTTTGTTCTTATAATAATTTGGTTGAATGAACACTCTCTTGCTGTAACTGGAGCTACGATAGGTGGAGCCGCAGCAGTAACAGATAATAAAAATAGATAAGTAAAATGAAATTAGAGCATTATTTTTTATATCGGGACGTAGATGTTGATATAAAAAAAGTAGGCAAAATCGAAATTACAGATGTTGATTGTTATGAAGGTCCTAAGGACGATACACTTATTGTCTCAAAAAATAATTATCCTAAATTCGATGAATTACTATCAATATTGGAAAAATATAATGGCAGAAGCGGGTGTACAAGTTATATCGATATAAGCTTCTATAAAGTAAATAAATATTTTGGCTATACAAGAAATCTTGGCTATAAAACAATAGACTTTTCTGCTAGTCATTCTTCTTATAAGGACGAAAAAGAAGCATATAATGCTATAAAGCAAGCTAAAGAATGGTTTAAAAAGAAACAAAAGTTATGATTAAAAGAATATTTTTAATGCTTTTATTTATTATATCTACTGTGGATATTAACTATGCCCAACATATGAAATTCAATGGAATATCTATGGGCGAAACTCCTACAGTTTTTATAAATAAATTAAAAGCCAAAGGATTTACTCCAAAATATCAAAATAATGATGATATTTTGATGGGAGATTTTTGTGGTGTAAAAGATTGTACTATTGCAGTTACAACTGACAGAGATGCGGTATTGTCAACCTGTGTAATATTTCCAAAAATGGAAAAGTGGAAAGATTTAAAAAATCGTTATAACTGCTTTAAATCCATATTAATACAAAAATATGGGAATCCCACTAAATGTGAAGAAAAATTTCAAGGTTATTCTAAAGATAATCATTCTAAACTACTACTTAATCTGCAATCACCTGCGGATATTCGCCTGCCAAGAACGTGTTAAGTCTTTCTGACCAAGCAACACATTGCACTACTTTAACTATTTGCAGATCAGAAAAGTCGCGCCGCCTGATAGCCGGCATAGAGAGCGACAAAGCCAGCCACAAGACTGACCACGACATTTAGGCACATGCCGGCAGCATCGGAAATGCGCAGCATTTGCATGTTTTCGTTCATAAACGTGGAGAATGTGGTGAACCCTCCACAGAAACCCACCGTAAGAAACAATTTCAATCCTTGCGGCATACTCTCTTGCGACAGTCCGCAGAACAGACCTATCAGCAAGCAGCCAAGCACGTTGACAGCCAGCGTGCCGGCGGGCATCCATCCGTCAATCCAATTCTGCACAGTGCGTGTCAGCAGATAGCGCAACGCTCCGCCCACAAAACTGCCGCACCCCACTATCATCAATGATTTCAGCATATCCATATTTTTATTGCTGAAAAGCCTTCAATGCCGCGGCATTGAAGGCTTCACTATTTGTTTTCGTCCGTCACAGGCGTATTGTGCGATAAACGAACGGCTCCTTCAAAGGGATTTTTATCTTCAGCCGTTTGTCAATGTGATTCACATAGTCGGCAGCCTCGGCAAACGTGTCAAATCCTTCGGCAACGACGAAATAGTCCTTCGCCCCGTTCTGAATCACGTAAGCCTTCGCCCCGTTCTGCCGTAAGCGCGTGCAAAACGCCTTTGCATTAAACATCTGACGCATCGCACCCACAACCACGCTGTAGCGCTTCATCTTGTTGACATCGTCGTCAAACGCCTGCCACACGTTACCTTCAAGATACAATGCCGAGCAGCCGTCGACGGTCTGCACATACGGACGCGAAGCCTCCATTATTTTGTTGTGGATTGTCGGCTCGACAACGCTGTCGAGATCAGCCTCCGCGGCATTGCGGCTGCGCACCGCCGCCTCATACGACTCACGGTAGTTGCTCTCCGTTGTCTTGCAACCCGCCAATGTCAGAGCCGACAGCACTGCGATAACAACCAAACGCTTCATTGCCTGCTACTTCTTTTGATACTTATATATATCCTTGAGTTTCAAGAAATAATGCAGATGCGAGTAAGGCAGGATCGTGCCTTTGCCAGAGTTGCTGTAAGCCTGCTGGTAAGGAATCACCACCTCGCACGAATCGCCCACGTTCATAGCCATCAACGCGATTTGGAAACCGGTGATGTTGGCACTCAACACAGAGCGGTAAACACTGTCGGCAGGCGACGTCAGCAAGTAGGTGGAGTCAACGCCGACACCTCTGCACGTAAGCAGCTTATACTTCACGTCGACAGTCGAAGAAATCAGAGGCGACAAGTTGCCCTCCGTCGCCGAACGGTCGGTAAAGTAATGAATCAGCACATAGGCGTTGCGGTCAAACTCCGGTACCACCTTCTGATAGTAAGGTGTGCCGTCGGCATTTGTGCGCGCCTCCTGCTGTGCCAACCACGCATTGTTTTCATTGCGCCAGTCCTCATAGTACTCCCACACGTCGCGCACCGGATCGAGCTTGCACGCCGAGAGCACCAGAAGGAACAACGCCAATAAAGGAAATTTTTTCATTAAAATTCTACTTTTGGAGCAGTCTGAGCCGCTTCATCGGCTTGGAACTGCGGTTTCTTTTCAAATCCGAACATTCCGGCAATTATGTTGCCCGGGAATTTCATCACGGAATTGTTGTATTTGTTGACAGCGTTTGTGTAGTCCACACGCGCCGTTGAGATGCGGTTTTCGGTGCCTTCAAGCTGCGTCTGAAGGTCGCGGAAGTTTTCCGTGCCCTTGATATTTGGATACGCCTCCGAGACAGCGAGCAACGACTTCAACGCGCCCGACAACTCATTTTGCGCCTGCTGGAACTTCTTCAAGTTCTCCTCGGTCAGCTGGTCGGCGGTGATGTTGACAGTTCCCACCTTCGCGCGCGCGTCGGTCACAGCCTGCAGCGTGTTTGCCTCATGGGCAGCGGCGCCCTTCACCGTGCTCACCAAGTTTGGCACAAGGTCGGCACGGCGCTGATATGCAGTCTGCACCTTGCCCCAAGCGTTCTCCACCTCGTTGCTGTCAGCAACAAGAGTATTGTACTTGCCGACAGTGCAACCGCCGAAAATCAGCAACAGCACAACCACTGCCGCAAGCACAATCCACAATGTTTTTATCTTCATAACCGATCTATTGGTTTAGTTATCCTCTTAGAGCAATTTCTTAAGCAACGACTTCATTGTCACCTCCTTGTCGAGGATGCCGGCGATGTCGGCAATTGCAACACGGCTCTGCTCCATCGTGTCGCGGTGACGGATGGTCACGGTGTTGTCCTCAAGAGTCTGATGGTCGACAGTGATACAGTACGGCGTACCGATTGCATCCTGACGGCGGTAGCGTTTGCCGATAGAGTCCTTGCCATCGTATTGCACCTTGAAATCAAACTTCAGCGAGTCGATGATTTCCTGAGCCTTTTCTGGAAGTCCGTCCTTGCGCACCAAAGGCATGATAGCGGCCTTCACCGGAGCCAAAGCAGCCGGCAGGTGAAGCACCACGCGGGTCTCGCCGTTCTCGAGTTTCTCCTCCTCATAAGAAGAAGCATAAACTGAAAGGAACATGCGGTCCACACCGATTGATGTCTCGATTACATAAGGCACGTAGCTCTGGTTGAGCTCCGGATCGAAATATTGAATCTTCTTGCCAGAGAATTTCTCGTGGTTGCTGAGGTCGAAGTTTGTACGCGAGTGGATACCCTCAACCTCCTTGAAGCCAAACGGCATAAGGAACTCAATGTCGGTTGCGGCGTTGGCGTAGTGAGCCAATTTCTCATGGTCGTGGTAGCGATACTTCTCATCGCCGAGACCAAGAGCCTTGTGCCATTTCAAGCGTGTCTCCTTCCATTTCTTGAACCATTCAAGCTCATCGCCTGGACGCACGAAGAACTGCATTTCCATCTGCTCGAACTCACGCATACGGAAGATGAACTGACGCGCAACGATTTCGTTACGGAAAGCCTTGCCAATCTGTGCGATACCAAACGGAATGCGCATACGTCCTGTTTTCTGAACGTTAAGGAAGTTCACGAAGATGCCCTGAGCCGTTTCCGGACGCAGATAGACGCGCATAGAACCGTCGGCAGTGCTTCCCATCTCTGTCGAGAACATCAAGTTGAACTGACGCACCTCAGTCCAGTTCTTTGTGCCCGAAATCGGGCATACGATGCCGTAGTCAAGGATAATCTGACGCAATTCCTCAAGGTTCATGTCGTTCATCGCCTTGGCATAGCGCTCATGCAGCTCGTTGCGCTTTGCAGTGTGCTCGAGCACGCGCGGGTTTGTCTCACGATAAAGTTTCTCATCAAAACCCTCTCCGAATTTCTTTGCAGCCTTTGCTACTTCCTTGTTGATTTTATCGTCGAATTTTGCGATTTCGTCCTCGATAAGCACATCGGCACGATAGCGTTTCTTAGAGTCGCGGTTGTCGATCAACGGGTCGTTGAACGCATCGACGTGTCCGGAAGCCTTCCAGATTGTCGGGTGCATGAATATAGCTGAGTCAAGACCAACAATATTCTCATTCAACTGCGTCATGGCGTCCCACCAATAGCGCTTGATGTTGTTTTTCAACTCAACGCCATTCTGTCCGTAGTCGTAAACAGCCGACAAACCGTCGTAGATTTCACTTGACGGAAATACAAAACCATACTCTTTGGCGTGAGCCACAATTTTCTTGAACAAATCTTCTTGTGCCATTTTTTATCTTGTTTTTTCTAATAAATTCAATGTTCATGGGGTCTGCTGACCACCTTTTCGTTATTTTAAGGTGCAAAGTAAATAAATTTTCTCGATTTTCTTCTTATTTTTGCAGAGGCTTTCCTCTGAAATTGTATTTATTTGGTAAATAACCTACTTTTTTAACGACAAAAACATATTTCCAGAAGCCTAAAAAACTGACCCAACTATGAAAGAAGACGAAATAGACGACATCTCTGAAAAAATCGACGACGCCTCAACCGGCGCCGAGGCTCACTCCACTTATGTGGTTCCGAAAGACAAAAGCAAGCATTTGTCGGGAATGTTCCAAAACTGGTTTCTCGACTATGCGTCATACGTGATTCTGGAACGCGCCGTGCCCCACATCCAGGACGGTCTGAAACCCGTGCAGAGGCGCATCCTGCACACAATGAAGGAACTCGACGACGGTCGCTTCAACAAAGTGGCGAACATCGTGGGAAGCACCATGCAGTATCACCCCCACGGCGACGCCTCAATCGGCGACGCCCTCGTGCAGCTCGGACAGAAGGAACTGCTTGTCGACACGCAAGGAAACTGGGGTAACATTCTCACCGGCGACAGCGCCGCAGCGCCACGTTACATCGAGGCGCGTCTTTCAGAATTCGCCATCGAGACGGTCTACAACCCCAAGACCACCGACTGGACCGTGAGCTACGACGGACGCAAGCCCGAGCCGGTGACGTTGCCGGTGAAATATCCGCTGCTGCTTGCGCAGGGTGCGGAGGGAATCGCCGTCGGTCTGTCGTCAAAAATCCTTCCGCACAACTTTGTGGAGATTCTCGACGCTGCGATAGCATATCTGCGCGGCGAGGAGTTTGCCCTGTATCCCGACTTCCCTACCGGAGGTTTCATCGACGTGTCGAAATATAACGACGGCGAGCGCGGAGGGTCAGTACGCGTGCGCGCAAAAATCGAGAAAATCGACAACAAGACATTGGAAATCACCGACGTGCCGTTCGGACGCACTTCGGGAAGCGTCATCGAGACTATCATCAAAGCTCAGGAAAAGGGAAAAATCAAAATAAAACGGGTGGACGACAACACGGCGAAACACGCCGACATCATCGTGCACCTGCTGCCTGGCACGTCGAGCGACCGGACTATCGACGCGCTCTATGCCTTTACAGACTGCGAAGTGAGCATTTCGCCAAACTGCTGCGTGATTTCCGACCGCAAGCCGCATTTCCTGTCGGTGAGCGACGTGCTGCGCCACAGTGTGGACACCACCAAGCACCTGCTGCAACGCGAGCTCGAGATTCAGCGCGGAGAGCTGCGTGAAAGCCTGCTCTACGCCTCGCTCGAGAAAATATTCATCGAGGAGCGCATCTATAAGGACAAGGAGTATGAGCAGAGCAAAAGCGTCGACGAGGCTGTGGCACACATCGACAAGCGTCTGGAGCCTTTCAAGCCATCGTTTGTGCGCGATGTGACACGCGACGACATCCTGAAACTTCTTGAAATCAAGATGAAGCGCATCCTTAAATTCAACGCCGACAGCGCCGACACCTACATCCAGTCGCTGAAAGACCATATTGACGTTATCAACGACAAGCTGACACGGATGGTAGAAGTGACCATCGACTGGTACAAGCATCTGAAAGATAAATACGGCGCCCATTATCCACGCCGCACCGTGATACGCAGTTTCGACAATATCGAGGCGACGCGCGTTGCCGAAGCCAATGAGAAATTGTATATCAACCGCGAAGACGGATTCATTGGCACCGGACTGAAGAAAGACGAGTTTGTGTGCAACTGCTCCGACATCGACGATGTGATTATCTTCTACAAGGATGGTAAATACAAAGTGACTAAAGTGGCAGACAAACTTTACGTCGGCAAGAACATACTGTATATCAACGTATTCAAGCGCAACGACCAGCGCACAATCTACAATCTTGTCTACCAGAACGGCAAGGGTGGCGTGGTCTATATGAAGCGTTTCGCTGTGATAGGCATCACGCGCGACAAAGAATACGACATGACACAAGGCACAAAAGGCACTAAGATATGGTGGTTCTCCGCCAACCCCAACGGCGAGGCTGAGACGCTGCGCGTGACTCTGAAAGAGAAACCACGCCTGAAGGTGCTGCAGTTCGACATAAACTTTGCCGACCTTGCCATCAAGGGCAAGCAAGCGATGGGCAACATGGTGACGAAAAACGAGGTGCACCGCATATCGCTCAAAGAGCGCGGAGTGTCGACGCTCGGCGGCCGCGAGGTGTGGTTCGACCCCGACGTGCTGCGTCTGAACTACGACGGCCGCGGCACATCGCTCGGCGAGTTCAACGCCAACGACAAGATACTGATCGTGCTCAAGAACGGACAATTCTACACATCTTCGTTCGACGCCGGCAACCACTATGAGGACAACATCCTGCTCATCGAGAAATTCGAGGAGAACAAGGTGTGGACAGCCGTGCTCAACGATGCCGACCAGGGCTACCCCTACATCAAGCGTTTCACGTTTGAGGCAACATCGAAGAAGCAAAGCTTCATCGGCGACAACCCCGACTCTTCACTGATTACGCTGTCCGACAAGCGATACCCGCGCTTCCGCGTGACCTTCGGCGGTGCCGACGAATTCCGCGAGCCTTTCATAATCGACGCTGAAGAATTTATCGGCGCCAAGAGCTTCAAAGCCAAAGGCAAACGCGTCACAAACTTCAACATGGACAGCATCACGGAAATTGAGCCGCGCGAGATGCCGGATGAAGAACTTGAAGCTCCGGCTGTCGATATCGATGTGGACAGCGTGGACGGCGACGACGTTATCAACCAGAACGACGTGCGCGATGAATTGACCGGACAACAACGATTGTTTGACGACGAAACCGAGGAATGATGCGCCTGAGACTGTCGATATTGGCAACGCTGCTTGCCGCTGCGATATGCGGACAGGCGGAGCCGCAGGACTCCACCGTTCTGCGTCCAGCCACAGTGACTGTGGCAATCGACGCAGGCGCGACACACAGCCTCGACACGTATCTCAGCCCGCTGTTCTACGACGGCATGCATCTGCGCATAGGCTTTGAGAGGCAACGCGCATCTCGCTTCAACCCGGAGCGGTGGACAAACAAAATTGAGGCGGGTTTCACCTACGACCATCCGTCGAACCCCGCCGGCAACAACTCGCTCCACACCATCATCGCAGATGTGGATTTCGCCATGCTGCACCGATGGCGCGTGGCGCAGGGGCTTACGCTGCATGCCGGCGCCGGCATCGGCTTCCGCGGAGGCGTGACCTACAATCCCCGCAATTCCAACAATGTGTGCTCGCCGCTGATACGCCTCTATGCCGGAGCAAGCGGCATGGCGGCTTACCGCTTCAATGCCGGCAGGCTTCCTATGACGGTGCGCTGGCAGGCGACACTGCCGGTGGTTGGAGGTTTCTTTCTTCCCGACTACGACCAATCGTTCTATGAGATGTATCTCGGCAACTATCGCAACACCATTAATTTCGGGTTCTGGCACAACCGTTTCGATATGGACAACACCGTATGCCTCGACTTCCATTTCGGCACGTCGTCGCTACGCCTGGGATACCGCAATGAGTTTACGACGGTCTGGGAAAACAACATCAGCCAGCGCCGCGCCACACATAGCCTCGTGGTGGGAATTCAATGGGAATCGCTGCGGATTGACACACGCCGCGCAATGCCTGAACGTGCAAAAATAATATCAGCAACTTATTGAATATGAAAACTGTCTGCTTAAACATATTGGTTATGCTGCTGTCGATTGCAAGCCTCACGGCATGCCACGACGAGCCCCAGTTTGCCGACACGCCGACAGGCAATTTCGAGGCGCTGTGGTCGGCTCTCGACCGCCATTACTGCTTCTTTCAATACAAAAACGTAGACTGGCAGGAGGTGCACGACCGATATGCCGCGAAAATCAGCAACAGCATGACCTCTGAAGAGCTTTTCCGCGTATGCTCCGAGATGCTTAAAGAGCTTAAAGACGGACACACCAACCTGTCGTCATCATTCGACACGTCGCGCTACTGGATTTGGGAGCAATACCCGCAAAACTACGACGAGCGGCTTGTGAAGGAGCACTATCTGCACTTCGACTACCGCCGCACAAGCGGAATCTCATACCGCATCCTCGACAACAATTATGCCTATATGCGCTACCCGTCGTTCTCCTACAGCATCGGCGAAGGCAACCTTGACAACGTGCTGGCAACGCTCGCCCTTGCCGACGGTCTGATCATCGACGTGCGCGACAACGGAGGAGGCATCATCACCAATGCGGAAACTCTCGTGGCGCGGTTCATCGACAAACGCATTCTCGCAGGATACATCTCGCACAAGACCGGCTCCGGACACGACGATTTCTCCGAGCCATACGCTTACTACATTGACCCGGCAAAAGGCAGGGTGCATTGGACCGGAAAGCCGATAGCCGTGCTTACAAACCGTTCAACCTACAGCGCCGCAAACAATTTCGTGTCGATAATGAAGAGTCTGCCCAACGTGGTTGTGGTGGGCGATGCCACAGGTGGCGGATGCGGAATGCCGTTCACGTCGGAACTGCCTAACGGCTGGAGCGTGCGGTTCAGCGCGGCGCCTATCTACGACGCCGACCGACAGCTCACGGAGTTTGGCGTGCAGCCGACCGACGGCTGTCAGACAGATATGACCGATGCCGACCGTCAACGAGGCGTGGACACCATCATCGAGCGTGCGTTCGAAGCTCTGACCGACATGCAACGATAATCGTCAGCGTATATAAGGCTTGAAATTGTCGAGGAGCGAAAGCTCGTCGACGTGGCATGCCAACGACTCCGCCACGGCTGTCAGTTGCCCGGCAGTCAGCGCGCTTGTCTGCCCACCGTCGTTGACGGCAAGGCGATGGCTGGTGGCGGCAGGCTCTCCCGACACCGCCACATCCACCAACTCTTTTAAAATCTTGGCAAACGCCTCGTCGGGACACGCTCCCTCTCCCCTTTCGGCAGTGTCGCCACTACGCACAAAATAGTATGCCCTTCCTCGATTGCCGCCGCGCTCAATACGCGTGCGTACATATAATTCAGGACTGACCGTCAAATCAAATTCCAACGATGTCAGACCCTCTTTTCCCAATATTTCAAGTATTTTGTCCATTTCTTACAATTTCAACCGAAATATCGCACTTTTTTTCTTTTCTTGCAAATATCTTCCGCCAATACGCAAACGCCCATACAAATCACAACAATTAACACAAGACAGTTGCTTTTTAACGCGTGGTTGACTATCTTTGTGAAATCATCAACAAGGACAAAACCTCAACGACAATGCAATCAATACTTATAGTAGAAGACGATATTACTTTTTCAACGATGCTGCGCACATGGCTCGGGAAAAAGGGTTTTCAAGCAGAGACAGCAGGCAGCGTGACTGCCGCCAAACGACTGCTTGAAAAGACTGCGTTCGACTTGATTTTGTCCGACCTCCGCCTGCCCGACGATGACGGCATCACACTGCTGCCATGGAAAAAGGAGCAAGGCATCGACGCCCCGCTAATCATCATGACAAGCTACGCCGACATCCAGAATGCAGTGCTTGCAATGAAGGAAGGCGCGAGCGACTATGTGTCGAAGCCCATAAAGCCCGACCTGCTGCTGCAAAAAATAAACGATGCCTTGGCTAACGGCACAACCGCCGACAACGACGTGGCTGAAAAACCGGCCACTGACAGCGCCGACGACTCCGACCCCAATTTTCTTGAGGGCGAGAGCGAGGCGGCACGAAAACTGTACAGCATGGTGTCGCTGGTGGCTCCCACCCAGATGTCGGTGCTTATCAACGGCGCGAGCGGCACAGGCAAGGAATATGTAGCCCACCGCATCCACCGTCAGAGCAAGAGGGCGGACAAGCCGTTTGTCGCCATCGATTGCGGTTCAATACCCAAAGAGCTTGCCGCATCTGAATTTTTCGGCCATGTGAAAGGCTCGTTTACCGGCGCGCTTGCCGACAAGACAGGTGCCTTTGTGGAAGCTAACGGCGGAACACTGTTTCTTGACGAGGTGGGCAACCTAAGCTACGAGGTGCAGGTGCAGTTGCTGCGTGCGCTTCAGGAGCGCAAGGTGCGTCCTGTAGGCGCTACCAAGGAAATCGATGTCGACGTGCGTCTTGTCACCGCCACCAACGAAGACCTTCAGGCTGCAATAGCCAAAGGCACATTCCGCGAGGATCTGTACCACCGCCTGAACGAGTTCACGCTGCAGATGCCGGCACTCCACGAGCGTGGCGGCGACATACTGCTCTTCGCCAACTTCTTCCTCCGTCAAGCCAACCGCGAGCTCGACCGCAACGTGGAGGGTTTCGACGCTGAATCGCAGCGCATACTGATGGACTACGCATGGCCCGGCAACCTGAGGCAGTTGAAAAACCTCGTGAAACGCGCCACTCTGCTTGCCGCCGACACGTTGATTCATCCTCGGGATTTTGCCGACGGTCTTACCCCGGCGTCAGCACCTGCCGACGAGGCGGCTCCGCAAGCGCAGGCTCCGACATCGTTGCATCTGCGCAACAGCGACGAGGAACGGGAACGCATAATCGAGGCCCTGCAACAGACAAAATACAACAAGAGCAAGGCGGCACAACTGCTTGGAGTGGACCGCAAAACGCTCTACAACAAGATAAAGCAATACGGACTTTGACATATTCTGCCACACAAAGTGAGGATTTACGACACCTCATCGTGTGGAAAAATTCCCCATTTTGAGAAACAGATTACGCAAAGGTTCGTTTATAACATATTGATTACAAACAATTTTGAGGCACATCGGCGCATTGGCACAATTGTTGTCGCTTCAAAACATGGAGATAACGCACTTCGGCACCCTTGAAACGTTGCCTCTAAAAAGAAGACAGCATTTCAAGAAATGACTCATTAGTTTTGTGTGATAGTTCGTTTTTTCATCGGCGGAGATGCCGACGCATAAGTTATAATTCCCTACGGTGTTGAAAGTGTGATTAGTTATTCAAGAGGCCATTTCCGCGACGGAAACGGTCTCTTTTTTAATGCTTCGCGACCTTGTCGGCATTGCGCGCCACAAAGTCCTTCCACGAAGAATAAGATTTCTGCGCTACAGGCCGCTGCGACTCGTAGAAATGACACAACGCCACGCCAAGAGCGTCGGTGGCGTCGAGATGCGGGTCGATTGCCTCACGCGGAATGTTGAGAATGCGGCGCAACATCTCTGCCACCTGCTCCTTCGAGGCGGCGCCGTTGCCCGTAATCGCCTGTTTCACCTTCAGCGGCGCATATTCGGCAATCGGAATGTCCTTAACCAAAGCGGCAGCCATAGCCACCCCCTGCGCGCGTCCGAGTTTGAGCATCGACTGCACATTCTTGCCATAGAACGGTGCCTCAAGCGCCATCTCGTCAGGCAGATACTGCTCTACCAAGCCCGTGACACGCTCGGCGATACGGCGCAGACGCATATAGCGGTCGTCAAACTTGCTGAGCATAATCACGCCCATGGCAATCAGTTCCGGCTTGCGCTGGCGCACGCCGAGAATGCCATACCCCATCACGTTTGTGCCAGGGTCTATGCCAATGATAATCTTGTCCCAGTCAGCCTGTCTTTCCATCTACAAATCCACCTCCTCAAGAAGCGTTGAGAAACCAGCCACCTGATGTCCGAAGCGTTTTGCCATCTCCTCAACAAGCTCGTCGCCCACCTCCTCATACCACGCACGAAGCGTGTCGACATCGCTGGCGCGGAACTGCAACGAATAGTTGCGCCCGTCGCTCTCCTCGGCGTTGAGCACAAGCGTAAGCCGCGGCTCCGACAACCGCCCGTCGACGGTGGCTCTGGGAATATATTCCGCGCGGAGCCATTCAAGAAAGCGCTCCACGGCATCATTATGAGCATGGAAAGTCGTATTGTATACTATCATCTTTGTCGATTAAAAGTTAAACGAAGCCGTAATGCCGAAATGCTCGCCGTCGCTCACGGGAGCCATGGCAAGATTATGCTTTTTGGCAAACGGACGGGTAAAAATATAACTGCTGCCGGCACCTATCGCCGCGCCGGTCACCACATCCCACCAATCGTGCTTCTTGGCATAGGTGCGGCTCCAGCCCACATACGTGGCAAGCACATAGGCAGGCACGCCAAACTTCCAGCCGTAGCGACGCTGCACAAATGCGGCGTTGGCAAACATCACCGCCGTGTGGGCCGACGGAAATGCGTGGTTGTCACTGCGGTCGGGGCGCATCTTGTGCACCGTATACTTCAACAAATACGACGCCCCGAGAGTGGTGGCCGTTGAAAACGCAGCCTGCTTCAAACCCTGCCAGTCGCGCTCCACAATCACAGCCGTCAGCGTAGCCAGCGGCATAGCCACAAGCAAAGCATCGCCGGTGCGCTTCACCGCCTGGCGGGTGCTGTTGATTTCCACAACCTCCTGCGCGCGGCAACCCATAGCCGCGGCGGCAATAGCCAATATAATCACAAATACACGTTTCATAGCAAGTCAATCATTTTAGGAACAAACACAATCAGTCCGACCACAAAAGCCGCCACAGCCGTCAGCAACACGCCCCCGGCAGCAAGATCCTTGGTGCGGCGCACAGCCTCGTCGTAGCCCGGCGACACACGGTCGGAAAGCGCCTCTATCGCCGAGTTAAACGCCTCAGCGGCAAGCACAACCCCGATGCACATAGCCACAGCCACCCATTCCAACGCCGACAAGCCAAGCCACATCCCGAGCGTCACCGCCGTCACCGCCGCCGCCGAATGAATCCACGCATTATGCTCCCCCCGCAGCAGCATAACGATGCCACGAAAAGCATATACAAAACTTTTAGCCCTCTTGCGCCAACTGAATTGTTTCTCTTTCATATTGCAAAGATAGTGCAAGGTGAGTGAAAAACATTCAAACTTGTTTGAAAATGTTTTTCCGAACCGCAGCCTATCTTATCAAAAGATAGTGCAAGGTGAGAGAAAAATGGCATTTTTTTGCACGTACCGATATTTTCTTTTCGAAGCCACTAGAAGGCGCGCCAAAAGCGTCAATTCTATATTATAAAAACATTTAAATAAATAATAATGATTTACGGATACATTAGAGTTAGCAGCGATAAGCAAACGGTAGAGAATCAACGATTTGAGATCAACAATTTCTGTAATCGCAATAAGCTTGTGATTGATGGATGGATAGAGGAAACTATCAGTGGAACGAAAGCGTATAACAAGCGAGAGCTTGGCAAATTGCTAAAACGCATAGAAAAGAATGACCTTATCATTTGTGCGGAGCTTTCCCGACTTGGTCGCAACTTGTTCATGATAATGGAGATTCTGAATATTTGCATGACTAAGGAATGTCGAGTGTGGACTATCAAGGACAACTATCGCCTTGGTGATGACATCCAAAGCAAAGTGCTCGCCTTTGCTTTTGGCTTGTCTGCCGAAATTGAGCGTAACCTTATAAGTCAACGAACCAAAGAAGCTTTGGCGCGTAAAAAAGCTGAGGGTGTTACACTTGGCAGACCCAAAGGGCGAAAGAGTGCTCCGGATAAATATAAGTTGCATGGGAAAGAAACACTTATACGAGAACTACTAATAGCGAATGTTTCGAAGCGCAAAATTGCAAAGCTGTGTAAGGTTGACAGAAATACCCTTGACCGCTATATCAAGCAATTTTTGTCTGAATAGAACTGAGCGATTCTGCGAGGCAGAGATATCAAGAGATATGGATATAATTGGGCAAACCTGTGGCTAATTAATACTCACAACGGTATTCGAGGCAAGTTAGAGCGTATACATATTGAGGATTACCCTGCTGTTAAAGCTCATCTTGATCAATATTGGGATAAAATTTCTTGAGTTCAACTTATAAATGCAACTTTTTGGGTGCGGATAATAAGCAATAAAAACATTTATTTTTCAGAGAGGAA
>PPYF01114578.1_pt1 | contig 16305 bp, 9 predicted proteins | sample 1559871 | NCBI WGS metagenome assembly PPYF01 (sample SAMN08240021, study PRJNA423297) | Human gut metagenome, whole genome shotgun sequencing project.
GTGGGAGGGGCGGCCGGGGTCGGGGCGGCTGGTCTGAATGGTGTAGGACACGGTTGGCCTGCGGAAGTTCTCCGGCTGGCCGGGCCGGCTGTTGCTGTCCACCGGGTACAGGGTCGCGCTGTTGTTGGTGTAAAGGCCGCTGTAGTTCTCGCTGCCGTCCGCATCGTACTGGCCGTAAGTCCCCTCGGCGGTCTGGGGATTCGTCAGCTTCACGGTGTAGGTCAACTGAACAGGGGCGAAGTTGGAGATGGGAACATTGATTTTCCAGACAAAGCACTCGTTGGAGACGCCGTCCCGCCCCTTGGCGTAGTAGTAGAGCTCAAAATCATAGGCGCCGCTTTCCCCAGCTCCAAACCCATAGGCGCTGGTGATATAGGGATCGCTGAACGAGGGATCAATCAATTCGGTCTTGTCGAGAACCTCTCCGCCCACGGTCAGGGCCAGCCGGTCTATGTCGTTGACAAAATCAAAGTCGTACCCGTTGCTTTTGTTGTCGGTGCCGGAGCCAATTTCATCCACCACATAGCTGCCTTTATCAAGTAGGTAGTAGATGTCGTTCTGGATGTCGGCAAAATCAACGGTTTCGCCGCCGGCCAGGTAGTCCATGAAACTGATGCCAAAGCCATAACTGTCGACACCGCTCTCAGCTTTCAGTGCATAACAATGGTACTCTTTGCTCATTTCCTGATAGAGCGCATTACTATTGTAGAGAGACAGATCAACGTTGATTGGATAGCCGTTCCTATTTACATAAGGGATGGAGCCTTCAGAATCCAAATCACTTGTTTTTGGACGATTCGGATCGTTCAAAGAATATTCATATTTGGTGTATTCACTATCCAATACGCCTTTTACTGCATCAAAGTAGCTGGCCCAATTTTCCGGGACATAATCAGAGGAATACTTACATTCCCACGCGGACAATCCGTCATTTGGCTGTTCGTTCCTTCCGCCCGTTCCGGTATCACCGCCGTTTCTGGAAGAAATTGTGTATGCCTGATCGTAGTTTCCGCCTTTGCAATAATAATACGTTAAACCATCACTGACAAGGATTAAATATTTCCGAGAGCTATCAACACTTGTATCTGCATCCAGCATTGCCTTGCCAGCCAGCAGTCCGGCGTGCATATTGGTTCCACTCTTTAGTGTCTGCTGGATCGCGGCTTCAATGTCCGCATATTCGGTAGCCAGATCAAAGAATTCACCATTATTGGCGACATTGGCAACCGCATTAAAAATAACTACACCGACATTGATCTTCGCGCCAGTGTTCTCAAGCTGATCCTTTAGGGAACGAAGCATCTCCAGAGACTTGGCCTCAACCGTTGCACTCGTAGATTTGTCCAATACAAAGACCACATCTGTAACGAGCTGTTCCTCTGCCGCGGGCAGGGACAGGGTCACGTCGGACTCAAAATTGCTGTCCAGATTGGTTGCGGTCTTGGATTTGGAGGTGTCCCATCCGGTTTCTTCGCCGGGCTCCAGAGGGCTCAGGCCATGGGCTGCTTTCAGCGCCGTAAGTCCGGTTGCAGAGGCAAACCCGGTCAGCGGCTCAAAATCCGTGAACTCCACCGCGTGATAGGGCTCCTCATGCGCCTCCCAGCGGGCGCCCTCGCTGTCGTCGTACCAGCCGTCTATGGCGTCGATGCAGTCTCCCTCCCCTCCGTCAAGGGTCCAGCCGGAGCCCACTTTTCCGAAGGAGAGAGAGGGCCCGCTGACACCTTCGGAAACATAGATATCATCGCCTGCAACAAGTGCATGATTGTTGCAGATTATGGCATCGGCGGGCAGAATTACAGCCGGGTCATAGTTATCGCCATAGCCGACATAAATTCCGCCGCCGTAGCCATCCAGCAGGCTGTGCGAAACCTTGTTGCCGGTGATCTTGAGGACAGCCCCGTCCTCTACCGTCAGATTGCCTTGCCGCACATACAGTCCGGTGTTGTTGTTATCCTCAATATAAAGCTCGCTGGTACTGTCCACTGTGAATGGATAGTTGTTGTAGAGCCGTACAGCGGCATAACCATAGCTGGAATTCCCGGCGTTTCCGGTCACAGTAACAATGGAACCGTTCTCGACGGTAAAGGCGTTGTTTACGGTAATCCCCATACCGTTGTTATTTTTTGTGTTAACGGTGGAGTTATCGATACTCAGTTCACCGGCAGAAAGGCCATGGGAACCGTTGTTGTTGAAATCAACGTCAGAATTTTTAATTATAAAATGAGATCCGTTAGAGCCGTTTCCACGGCTGTTGATAACTTTGACCTTGGAATTTGTTATGTTGACATCAAAGGTACCAGTAAACCCGGAACGGTTTCCGTCGGAAACAAAGGTAGAGTCAACTATATTGGTAATATATTCATTTCCTTCGTTCCAAGACAAAGCGTTATGGGGATAATTTTGAATGGTTAGGTTAGAACCATTCAAAATATTTAACTCATTGCCGCCGCAAAAGTAAATAGCTTGGGTATTGTCTTTGGACACCCCGGTACCGTCCATGGTCATCTTGACATTATCCAGAGTAATTTTTGCGCCGTTACCAGCACAGATGGTCATCCAGTTCCACTCGCCAGTAGCCGGGGTAGAACCGATACCAGTCATCACAATATTGACATCTTTAAAAGTCAAGGGAGCACCTGCGGCACCATACCCCATCGCAATACCGTTCTTTATAAATGTAATAGTAGGCTTTTTATTGAGCCCATTTGCGGCCTGGATTACTAATTTCTTGCTCAAGAACATACCCTCACTGGTGGCATCGGCCAGAAGTTCGATGGTTGCACCGTCCTCCGCTGCGTTCACCGCCTCGTCCAGTGTGGCATAGGACGTAGCCCCGATCTGTGCCACAGTACCCTCGGCGGAGGTGGAGACCTCCTCCTCCGGTTCCGGCGTGTCCGCGTCCTCCGGGGGCTGGGTGGTGGTCTCCGTTTCCTCCGCCGTCTGGTCCACGGGTAGCTCTGTCGCCAGCGCGGAAACCGGCAGCAGGGACAGGCACAGGGCCAGCACACAGAACAAACCCGTGAATCGCTTCAAAATTCTTCGCATACTTATCCTCCTTTTTTCAAATATGCTGGGACTCTATTGTTCAAAAAGACCTGCTGCAATCACCTCGCTTTGTATGGCAAAATAAATCTTTTGTCCTAGGTTCACCTGTGTGTTCCGGCAGGATGCGGCATAAAGGGCGATAAAAAAGCCCCGTGCCGAGGCACGGGGCTAAAAATGGGCGCAGAAGATGGGCCGGTGAAGCATAATTGCTTGCCCCGGTCTGCTTTTCCATGTCCAAAACAGGCTGCACTTCTTGAAAGAGAGCAAAAGATGTGGTAAAATGAATACCGTTCTATGTACTGAACATTTGCTTTTCAAGCCGTATATAGGACAAAAGATTTATTTTGCCGCTATGATATCAGCCCCAGACGGGCAAGCTGGCGGGCGTGCTCCGCGCCGGTGGAGAGCAGGTAGATCCGGGTGGTCTCGATGGAGGAGTGGCCCAGTACATCGGCCAGCTTGACCACATCCCGGCTGGCCTGGTAGAAGGCTCTGGCAAACAGGTGGCGCAGGTTATGGGGAAACACCTTGCTGTCTGCCACTCCGGCCTTCCGGCACACCGCTTTCATCTCCGCCCACACCTGCTTTCTGGATATGCCTCTGCCGCTTCTGGTGAGAAAGATCTCGCCGGAGGCGATTTTTTGTGCCCGCCCGTATTGCAGCAGCTTGCGGCACAGCTTACCGGGGATCAGGATTGTGCGGATTTTCCCCTTCAGCGACACCTCCGCCCGGCCGCGGCGGGCGGCCTCCATGGTCAGGTATTTCACCTCACTCACCCGGATTCCGGTGGCGCAGATGGCCTCCATGAGCAGGCCCAGACGCTCACGGCCCAGTCCCCGGGCGGCGGAGAGCAGGCGGCCGTACTCGGCCCGGCTCAGCTCCCGGTCGGGGGAGCGAAAAAGCCGCCGCTGGAGCCGCAGTGGTTTGACCGTGCAGTCCATCCAGCCCAGGAAACGAAAAAAACGGTTCAGCCCGGCCAGCTTGCTGTTAACTGTGGCAGGGGAGAGGCCCCGGCGCAGCAGCTCGGCCTTCCAGCCGCCCGCCGAACCGGCGGCCACGGTCTCCGGCGCCAGCCAGGCGGCAAACTGACGCACCGACCGCGTGTACTGTTTGATGGTCTCTGTGCAGCGCTCCTCTGCCCGGAGCGCCTGGGCGAATGCAGCCAGCGTTTCCACGGTAATGCTTCGCAGTTCCATATGGTTCTGCCCCCCATTGAATCAAATATTTTTTATTTTACCCAACTACGCGGGACGATATGAAGCGGCGGAGGCGGGTTCGGGAGAAGGGGGGCCGCTGCCGCGGGAATTGTGTGCCGGAACATTTTATGGTATAGTTGTAAAATAGAAAAAACAGGCGTGCCGGCGGAGCGCTCCCGAGGAGGGCAGGCTGGCGCGTGATTTCCGGCGAGGTGATGCCTGTGATAGGGAAATGGCTCAACTACATGTCCAGACTGCACGACGGTGTGGATGCGATTCTGATCGCAGACCGGCATGGGACCATCGAATACTCCGCCATGTTCTCCGAGCAGGAAAACGGGCTGGCCGACGAGGGCTTTATCGGGAAGAACATCCTCGAAGCCTATCCGCAACTGACCGAGGAGACCTCCAGCCACTTCCGGGTCATGCGGACGGGGGCGCCGGTGCTCAATGAAAAGCAGGAATTGACGGACTTTTACGGCCGGCGGACCATCTTGGTCAGCTCCACCTTTCCGCTGGAGTACAGCGGCGAGCTGATTGGGACGATGGAGACCTCGGTTTTCTACCACAAGGACGCTCAGTTGGATGGGAAAAACCACTGGCTGGCCAATCCGCACAAGGGGCTGTTCCGGCTGGACGACATCATTACCCAAAACCCGGAGATGCTGACGCTCAAGGATACCGTTCAGCGGGTGGCGGCCAACACCTCTCCCGTGCTCATTTGGGGAGAGACCGGCACGGGGAAGGAACTCTTTGCCCAGTCACTCCATAGCCACAGCTCCAGGGCCAGGGGGCCGTTTGTGGCGCAAAACTGCGCGGCCATCCCAACCACCTTGCTGGAGAGCACCCTGTTCGGCACTACGCGTGGGAGCTATACCGGGGCGGAAAACCGGAAGGGACTGCTGAAACAGGCTGATGGAGGCACTCTGTTCCTGGACGAAGTGAACTCCATGGATCTGTCCCTCCAGGCCAAGATTCTCAAGGCGATTGAGGAGAAGCGGTTCCGCCCTGTGGGCGGGGAACAGGATGTGCACAGCGATGTGCGTATTGTCTCCGCCATGAATGTGGATCCTATCACCGCAGTACGGGAGGGGCTGCTGCGGCGTGACCTGTTCTACCGGCTGGGTGTGGTGCAGTTGGCGCTGCCACCCCTGCGGAAGCGGCCGGGGGACATTCCGCTGCTCACCGATTTCTATGTGGAGCAGTACAACCGGAACATGGGGCGGGCGATCTCCGGCGTGAGCGAGCTGGTGCGCAATGCCCTGCTGGCCTATGACTGGCCGGGCAATGTACGGGAGCTGCGCAATGCGGTGGAGTCGGCGTTCAACCTCTGTACCGGGGCCACGGTACAGCTCAATGATATTCCCCGCTATATCTTCTACCACGAGGAGGAGGCGGGGGAGAGGCAGGAGCCGTGGCCTATGCCGGAACATATGGGGCTTCAGGAGGCGGTCCGCCGCTACGAGAAGGGGCTGATTGTCCGTGCGCTGGAGCAGAGCCGGACGGTTACGGAGGCCGCGGAGAAGCTGAGGCTGACCCGGCAGGCACTTCAATACAAGATGATGAAGTACCATCTCAACGGATAGGACTGTAGAAAGCAAGAATTTTTGCATTTTGCGCAAAAATTCTTGCTTTCTTTTTGCCGGGCCTGTCCCGCGAGGCGGCCGCGTTCCGCGCAACCCCTGGCATTGCAGGCAGTTCTAACTATGTTTGCCTCTTTTGACAAGCTGGCATCCGGCTTGCTTGTTCTAGGGGCAGTGGTTATGCGTGGACCACATATCTGAAGTTAGGAGAGGGTTAAAGATGACACCAAAGAAAAAAGGTATCCGTATCCCCCACATGTTCACGCTGCTCCTGCTCATCATCGCGGTATGTACCATTCTGACCTATGTGATTCCCGCGGGCCAGTACGAAACCTACGTGGATGAGAACGGCGTGGAGATGCTGGTGGACGGCAGCTACCACCGCATCGAGCAGACCCCGGTGACCCCGATGAAGGCTTTGATGGCCGTACAGGAGGGCCTGATCGAAACCGCCTATATTTCCGCCTTTATCTTCATCATTGGCGGCGCCTTCGGAGTTGTGGCGGAGACCAAGGCCGTTGAGGCGGGCATCGGACGCATCATCAAGAAAACCTCCAAACGGCAGGAGCTGCTGATCCCCATCATGATCTTTGTGGTGGGCTTCGGCGCCGGCTCCTTCGGTATGTTTGAGGAGTGCCTGGTCTTCATCCCCTTCCTGGTACCCATCTGCATCGCTATGGGCTACGACTCCATCACCGGCCTGGCGGTGGCCATCGTGGGCAGCTCCAGCGGCTACGCAGGCTCCTTTGTCCAGGCCGCCAACGTGGGGGTTTCCCAGAGCATCGCGGGCCTGCCCATGTACTCGACCATGTGGTACCGCCTCATCATCCTGGTGGTCATGCTGACCATCGCGGCGGTGTATATCTATTTGTATGCCCAGCGCATCAAGCGGGACCCAACCCGCAGCCTGATGTACGAGTTCGACCGCCAGCGGGAGGAGAAGGTGGATCTAAACGATCTTCCGGAGCTGACGGGCACCCGGAAGCTGGTCCTGCTGGTCATGGGCGCCACCTTCGCCCTGCTGATCGTGGGCGTGCTCAAGTGGGGCTGGTATATCAACGAGCTTTCTGCCCTGTTCCTGGGCATGGGCATCGTCGTGGGCTTTGTGGCCCGGGTGGGCTTCGACGGCTTTGGCCGCCTGTTCAGCCGCGGCGTGGCCGACTTCGCGGCCGGCGCGCTGGCGGTTGGCTTTGCCCGCGGCATCCTCATCGTACTGGAGGGCGGCAACATTCTCCACACCATCCTGTACGGCGCCTCCGGCCTGCTGACCTCGCTGCCCTCCTCTCTGACAGTGCTGGGTATGTACGTTTTCCAAAACTTCCTTAACCTCCTGATTCCCTCGGCCAGTGGGCAGGCGGCCACCTCTCTGCCCATCCTGCTCCCCATGGGCGACATGGCCGACATTACCCGACAGACCACCTGCATCATCTTCCAGATCGGCAATGGCCTGTCCAACATCCTGGTGCCCACCTCGGGCACCTTCATGGTGGCCCTGACCATGGCAAAGGTTCCCTACGGCAAGTGGGCCAAGTGGTTTATTCCCCTGCTGGGCCTCCAGTTCGCGGCGGGCGCGGTGTTGGTGCTGATCGCCAACGCCATCCGCCTCGGGCCAATGTGAGCAGAAAGAAGGTATTTCGATGAAAGAGACAATACAAACAGCGGCGGAGAGCTTCCTCCCCGCGCTCTGGGCCATGTCCCGTGCGATGTACGACCACCCTGAGCTGGGGCTGGAGGAGGTCAACTCCTCCCGCATGCTGCGGGAGTGGCTGGCGGAGCAGGGCTTCAAGGTGGAGGAGAACTTCCACGGCCTGCCCACCGCCTTCCGGGCAGTCTACGGCTCCGGCAGGCCGGTGCTGGGCTTCCTGTGCGAGTACGATGCGCTGCCCGAGGTGGGCCACGGCTGCGGCCACGACCTCATTGGCGTCGTCTCGGCGGGAGCTGCGGCTGTCCTGCGGCAGACGGTGGACGCCGTCGGCGGCACCCTGATTGTCTACGGTACGCCCGACGAGGAGGTCACCTGTACCAAAGTACAGCTCACCGACGAAGGGGCCTTTGACGAGCTGGATGTGGCCCTCATGCTACACCCCTATCAAAAGACCTGCGGCCGGATGGGGAGCATCGGCATCTATCCGGTGCAGTACGAGTTTTTCGGAAAGAAGTGCCATGCCAACGAGGCCGGGCCGGGCAGCGACTGCATCAACGCCCTGGACGCCGCCGTTGCCGCCTACCTCAGCGTCAACCAGGTCAAGCAGTATCTGGACGCCAACATCTACGGTATCCTCAACAGCGGCGGCACCCTGCCCAACATCATCCCCGACTATGCCAGCCTGCGCTACTACATCCGCTGTGACCAGGAGTGGAAGACCCGTCGGGCGGTGGAGCGCATCAACCGCTGTGTCCAGGGGGCGGCGGACAGCATGGGGGCGGAGCTGAAGATCACCCAGTACCTGTGTCCCACCCAGCCGCTGCTGCTCAACGAGCCGCTGCTGGATGCCTATGAAACGAACATGGCCGCGCTGGGTGAGCCGGTCGTGGTGGAGGAGGCCAACCGCCTATCTACCGACGCGGGCAACGTGAGCTTCCGGATACCCACCCTCCACGGGATGCTCGGCATTCACGGATGTGGGGGTGTCGATCTGCATACGGAGGAGTTCGCCGCCCGAACCGTGACCGAGGAGGGCCGGGAGGCCACCCGGCTGGGAGTCTGTGCCCTGGCGGGTGTGGGCTACGACCTGCTCACCCGGCCTGAGCTGCTGGAGGCTGTCCGGGCCGACTTCCAGCGGGGCATCCGGGAACAGGACGAGAAAGGAGTTTCATCATCATGCTATTGAAAAATTCTATCACGGAGGACAAGACTATCTGGGCTGGCCTGAACCACCCGGAGCTCCCCCTGGAGGAGGCCGACATAGCTGTGTTCGGTATCCCCTACGACGGCGGGGTCAGCTTCCGCTCCGGCACTTGTGAGGCGCCCCAGGAGCTGCGGAAAATCACCCACACCATCTCGCCCACCACCGAGGATTTCCGGGATATCTCCCCTGTGAAGGTCAAGGATCTGGGTGACTGCGTGGGGAAGGACCGGGACGAGATGTTCGCCGAGGCGGAGGAGCTGGCCTATCAGGCCGTGAAGGCGGGAAAGTTCTTTACCATGATCGGCGGCGACCACTCGGTGACGATCCCCGTCCACCGGGGCGTCAACCGGGCGGTGGAGGAGGACTTCGGTATCATCCACATCGACGCCCACTTCGATCTCTGCCACGAGATGCACGGGGACATTCTGTCCCACGGCTCCACCGAGCGGCGGGCCACCGAGCTGTCCCACGTGGGGGACAGTGACCACCTCTACTTCCTCGGCATCCGCTCCATCGAGTCCGACGAGCTGGAGTTCTACCAGAACAACAAGATCAACGTCCTCTCCGCCGCTGATGTGGACCACCTGGGGGTGCCGGCGGCACTGGAGCGGATGGTGTCCCACATGAAGCGGTTCTCCAAAGTCTATATCACTCTGGATATTGACTGCCTGGACCCCGCCTATGCCGCCGGTACCGGCACGCCCCAATTCGGCGGCCTCACCGCCCGGCAGCTCCTGGACCTGCTGAAGGGCCTTTTTGACGGCCTCAACATCATCGGCATGGACGTGGTGGAGGTGGCCCCCAGACTGGACCCCTCTCTGGCGGCGCTGTTCGCGGCCCGGAAAATTATTACCGAGTGCTGGGCCCACCACTACTTCAAAAACCTCGCCCGTGCGTAAGCAGAGAGAAGAAGACCAAGCGCATAAAACACGGCCTCCGGTTCAGGCGGAGGCCGTGTTTTATGCGCTCAGAAAAACTTTTCAGACCGTTCATCCGTCCAATGTTTAACAGCCACTGCGGCGGTATACGTTTGGATGAGGTGAGCTTAATGAAGCGGATAGGTGCGCTGCTGCTCTGCGGTATTCTGCTGCTCCCGGCCGCCGGAGCTTCCGGCACCCCTTGGCCGGCCTGGGCAGCCGAGGCGCTGGCCTGGGGACGGGAAAAGTCGGTCAGCCGGGCATTTCTGGCCTCGCCGGGACAGCGTTTGACCCGCGGAGCGGTGGCCCGGCTGCTCTATGAGTCGGCAGGGCAGCCCGCTGCGCATGAGGAGTGCCCTTTCTCTGATGTGTCTGAAAAGGATGCCGTAGCCGTGGGCTGGGCAGCAGGGCAGGGCTATCTCACTGGCGTGGGAGATGGAACCTATGAGCCAGGCCGCCCTGTCACCCGGCAGGAATTTGCCGCTATCCTCTGGAGACAGGCGGGAACACCCGAGGTACCGGTCCAAGGACTCGAGCGTTTTGGGGACGCCGGCACTGTGTCGGAATGGGCGAGGGATGCTGTGCTCTGGTGCCAGCAGGCCGGGGTAATGGCAGGCCGGAGCGGGGATAAACTGGCCCCAGAGGATACCATCACCACAGCGGAGGCGTTGGTCATGCTGGAGCGGGCCGCCGGGCTGCCCGATGTCGGGCAGCTCCGGGACGATCTGGAGATCCTTGCCGCACACCACCGGCCGGTGGGCTCCCAGGGGGAGGCCGATGCAGTCCGGTATCTGAGGGACCGCTTTGAGGAAATGGGGTACAGCGTCACTCTCCAGCCCTATACCGACGGCCAGGGCCGCACCGGGCACAATGTCGCCGCGGTAAAGGCGGCCTCTGTTCCCGATGCGGATATCTTGGTGCTGTCCGCCCATCACGACAGTGTGCCCACTGCCTATGGGGCAAATGATAATGCCTCGGGTGTGGCTGCCCTGCTCTATACGGCGGAGGCGCTGAGGAATGTACCGACTGATACGGAGGTGCGCTTCCTCAGCTTCACCGATGAAGAGAACGGTAAGAATGGATCCCGGACCTACACCGCCTCTCTGACAGAGGAGGAGCGGACTCGGATAGTCGGTGCGATCCAGTTCGATATGCTGGGCGGACTCGGTTCCACAGGGACTTTGGTGTGTACTGTAGACGGGGAGGCGAACTGGGTCAGCGACCTGCTTCAGAAAAAGAATCCGGGGTTGGAGAGCGGAGTGGAGACCGCCAGCGACCATACCTCGTTTCAGCTCTCCGGAATACCTGCTGTCCTGCTGATGCAGAGGGGGCGGGGCTACCTGTACCACTCGGCGGCGGATACGGCGGAACAGCTGGATCTGTATGCCATTGCGGCTGCCGCTGACAGCGCAGCAGCCGCGGCGGAGGAGATCTGCTCGGCCGATACCCCCTCCTACCGGGCTCTGGCCCGGGAGCAGGGAGAGAGAAGCGCCTACCGCCAGACCAGACAGAATATGATCTATTTCGGCAGTTCCAGAGCGGATACTGAGGCGTACATCGGAGCGGCGGGAGAGCCCGTAGGCGCCAGTGAGATATCCGGGGAGGGGTGGACCGACACCTATGAGACCTACCACTACTCCATGCGCTGGTTTGACAGCAAAGTTCCTATGAGTACCTATTACCAGTACCGCAACGGTTTTCTAGAGCGCATTGAGCTGCGGCCGGAGGAAACCGGCTATACAGGGGAACAGGTACGGGAACTCATTGAGGCGATGTATGGCTCCCCCGTATCAGAGGAGGGGGGACAGACCGGCTGGTCCGACCCCATTTACAGCAAATATATCACGCTGTCCCGTGACGAGGAGGGGTGTCTCGTCACGGTGGGAAATTACTCCGTGGGCATCACCAATGTGCTGGCCTCCTATCCCGTGAGCGGCGGTCAAGCCGTCATCAGCGATCCGGAGGATGCGGCGGTATGGAACTATCTGTGTTCGATCCTCCCGCTGGAGGCCAGACAGAAGCTGGCCGAGTTCAACCTGTTTACGGACGGTACCAGTAATGTCCTGGCCTATACCTCTCCCATTCGGGAGGAGGGCGTTACGGACAACACCCGCTTTTCCATCAGCATTTACTACTTCGATGTGTATGATGAAAACGGGGAGAAGCGGGACTGGAGCAAACTGACTACACGATTTTGCACGAGTATGGCCACGTCCTGCTGGAGGACGAGACACAGGTAGACCTGACCGTGGGCAGGGACACTCATGACCCGGCGGGATTTGTGGAGGGGGCCTTCCGAAGATCGTTTTACGATGCGTTTTGGAGGGAGCTTGGAGTCAGCGGCGCGGGTGATTACGACAGATCGCCTACTCATTATGTGAGCCGTTACGGGGCCAACTACTTCCATGAGGATATCGCCGACACCTTTGCCGTCTTTGTGTTGGGTGGGGAGCCTGGAAAAAACACTGTGGCAGAGGAGAAGCTGCGCTTTTTCTGGAGGGACCCAGATATGACGGCGCTGCGGTCCGCTGTCCGGGAAAACCTGGGGTTGGAGTGGCCGGAGCGAGCTGACACCAGCAGCTCCAGCCCCGCGCCGCCGGTGGCCGCTGCTCTGGAGGAATTGGAACAGAAGCTGATGGAAGCGATTGTAGCGGTGGAGTAGCCGCCCGCCTTAGCATGTGCGGCACCGGTCGGTTCGGCGGAGCTGCCCATGGCTGTTAAAAACCTGTACTACAGCATCTTATCCGACCATCCGGAGTACAAGTATGCCTATGATCTCACTTCAGAGGTAGGGGAGGACGGACTGCTCCGCTGTAAAGTGTCCTATATGCCCTACCGTACCGGCGCGTATCCCGCCGGATTTCAGGGAATAGAGGTGGATGGCCTGGATCGTCTGGTGGAGGTGGCGCGGGGTGGACTGTCACAGGAGAGTATTCCCATCCGGATTACCGAGCCCACTCTGACAGTGGATGCCATGAACCGGGCGCTTCAGCAGGTGGGCGGAGGTTGGCTGTTGTGCCAGCTCAGCCGTGACGGCACCGCTATCACGGTCACGCCCCAGGGCGGCCTGAGCCGAGAGGAGGCCCTGAACCGGCTGGCTCAGTCAGAGTGCCTGGCAAGGCAGGTTTATGAGGAAATCGTCACGGCGGAGATGGGGAAGGCTGCACAGGCTGAGGCGCTGTATGCTTACTTGACGGAACAGGTACGTTACGACTTCCGATACTACAGCCAGCCCGGTGAGATGCCCTACAGCGCTACCACCGCATACGGGGCGCTCCATGACCATCTAGCCATCTGCGGCGGCTATGCCCAGGCGTTCCAGATGCTTTTACAACAGGCGGAGATTCCCTGTATTACCGTCAGTGGGAAGATGGGTGGAGAGAACCACATGTGGGTTCTGGCCCAGGTGGACGGCCAGTGGCTCTATTTTGATCCCACCAGCGACCGGGGCAGGGTTGATTACGGTTTTCAGTACTTCGGAGTGGGAGAGGATGCTCTGTTCCGCTATACCTGGGACCGGGAGGGGGCGCGCAGTTTAACGGAGGCGCTGTTTCCCTAATCGGGAAAATTGGAAAACGGCATTGACGCATACCCCTGTATACGTCAATGCCGTTTTCGGCTGCCCGGCGAATCATCGTCATGGCCTCGGCGCAGATGATAGGCATCGCATTGGGCAGGCGAAAGAAGCGTGTGGCGGTTTCGGCTTGGATGATGTTGTCCAGAGCGCGTACTGCGCTGCCCCATCAGCCGGGCTGAGGGCTTGTCTCCCGAAGGGATCAGCGCATGCCTGCTGTGCAATATGCAGATATGCGGAATCACCATTTTGACTTCCCCACTGGGACAGTGCTCTCCGCCGGACTCTATATTGATCACACCCGGGGCAAAACGCAGCCAAATTTCTGATTTTGGGTATGCAAATTGAGACCGAGACGTTTGCTCTATCCCGGCCCCTGTCCTTCTGCATCCCGGCAGTCCTCCCAATCCGGGAGACGAAATAGGCGGTTGAGGACGGTCCGCGTCTGCCGAGAGAGTCAAGCTGCCATGGCTCAAAGCGCCGTGCCCCTCTTGGGGACGGACAGGCGGGAGAGCTCCACGCCCTCGTGCTCCAGCAGCCGGAGCTTGGCGGCGATGCCGCCGGCATACCCGGTGAGGCTGCCGCCGGAGCCCACGACCCGGTGGCAGGGAATGATGATGGAGATGGGGTTATGGCCCACCGCGCCGCCCACTGCCTGGCTGGACATGGAGGGCCTTCCCATCTGCGCCGCCAGCGCCCGGGCAAGAGCTCCGTAGGTCGTGGTTTCTCCGTAGGGTATTTGGCACAGCAGCCTCCATACCCGCTGCCGGAACTCCCCACCGATGGGGCACAGGGGCAGTTCGGAGGGCATCGGCTTTTCTCCAGCAAAATACCGGGCCAGCCAGTCCCGCGCCGCGTCAAAGACGGGAAGCCCGTCCCGCTCCTCCAGCGCCTCCCGCACGGCTCCGCCGAAATACTTCTGTCCCTCCAGCCAAAGGCCGATCAGGTGCTCCCCATCGCTGCCCAGCGTGAGCATCCCCAGCGGGGATGGGCAGACCGCAGAATAGTACATCCAATTCCTCCTTTTTGATCAATCAGATGGATTTCACAGCGGCGCCGCAGGCCGCCTGTCAATGAGATCATAGCACAAAACGCACCGATTTTCTCCCCTGAACGTTCCAAGCCAACAAAAGGGGGTTGACAGGAGCGGGGAATATGTGTATTATTACACTAACGCTTTAATTCGTTAGCGAGATAGAAGGTGATTCAATGTCGCAGTTTCTAAACGGGGCTCTCCGGCGGCTCACCCCCTATACGCCGGGGGAACAGCCCCGGAATCAGGCATACATCAAGCTGAACACCAATGAATCTCCCTATCCCCCGTCGCCGGGGGTACTGGCGGTGCTGAACCGGGCGGAGGGGGAGAACCTGCGCCTCTACTCCGACCCGGAAGCGGTGGAGCTGAGGGAGGCGCTGGCGGCCCGGTACGGGGTGGAGCGTGAGAATGTGTTTGTCGCCAACGGCTCCGACGAGGCCCTCAGCTTCGCCTTTCTGGCCTATGCCGCCGACGGCCGGGGGGTGGCCTTTCCCGACATCAGCTACGGGTTTTACGCCGTGTTCGCCCGCCTGTACGGCATACCAGTCCGGCAGGTGCCCCTGCGGGCGGACTTCCGCCTGGTGCCGGAGGACTACAATCACCTGCATCGAACCATTGTGCTCGCCAACCCCAACGCCCCCACCGGCCTGGCCCTGAGTCGGGACGAGGTAGAGGGGATTGTCCGGGCCAACCCGGATGCGGTGGTGGTGGTGGACGAGGCCTATGTGGACTTCGGCGGGGAGAGCGCGGTGCCCCTCACCGCCCGCTATCCCAACCTGCTGGTGGTGCAGACCTTTTCCAAGTCCCGCTCCATGGCGGGAGCCCGGCTGGGCTACGCCATCGGGGATGCGGCCCTGATTCAGGATCTGGAGGCCATCCGCTTCTCCACCAATCCCTACAACGTCAACCGCCTGACCCTGCGGGCAGGGGCCGCGGCCCTGGCGGAGCAGGACTACTACGACGCCAACTGCGCGGCCATCGTGGACACCCGCGCCGATACCAAGCGGCGGCTGGAGGCGCTTGGCTTCACCTGCACCGACTCCAGGGCGAACTTCCTCTTTGCCCGCCATCCGGCAGCGGACGGCGGGGACCTCTACCGGAGGCTCAAGGAGCGCGGGGTGCTGGTGCGCCGCTTCGACGCCCCCCGCATCGGGGACTATATCCGCATCACCATCGGTACCAGGGCCCAGATGGACGCCCTGCTGGAACGGCTGGAGGGACTGCTATGAGAACCGCCCACATTGCGCGCAAGACCAATGAGACCGACATCACCCTCACCATTTGTCTGGACGGCCGGGGGGTGAGCGCCATTCAGAGCGGTGTGGGCTTTCTTGACCACATGCTCACCCTGCTGGCCCGCCACGGGCGGCTGGATCTGGAGCTCACCTGCCGGGGAGACACTCAGGTGGACGACCACCACAGTGTGGAGGATATCGGCATCGCTCTGGGGGACGCCGTGGCCCAGGCCCTGGGGGAGAAGCGGGGGGTGCGCCGGTACGCCTCCCTCCACCTGCCCATGGACGAGGCGCTGATTCTGTGCGCGGTGGATCTGTCCGGCCGGGGGGGCTATTACGATGGCCTGGACATCCCGGCCCAGAAGATCGGGCGCTTCGACACCGAGCTGGTGTACGAGTTCATGAACGCCTTCGCCGTCCACGCCGGCCTCACCCTCCACCTGCGGAGGGTGTGCGGCCGCAACTCCCACCACATCGTGGAGGGGGCATTCAAGGCCCTGGGCCGGGCCCTGCGGGAGGCGGCGGCCATTGATCCAGAGGGCCGGGACGAAATTCCATCCACAAAGGGGGTGCTTTGACCATGCAGGAGCGGCTGAACCGGCTCTATGAGCAGTACGGCTACCGAAAATTCAAAATGTCCCGGTTTGAGGATTACGACCTCTACGCCCAGAACCGGGATTTTCTGCGGCAAGACCGCATTATCACCTTTACCGACGCCGACGGCGCCCTCAAGGCCCTCAAGCCGGACATCACCCTGTCCATCATGAAGAGCAACGGAGGAGACAGCGAAAAGGTGTACTACAACGAGAACGTCTGCCGGGAGGTGGGGGGCGCCTTCCGGGAGATCCTCCAGGTGGGGGTGGAGTCGGT
>PPYF01027935.1_pt1 | contig 16304 bp, 15 predicted proteins | sample 1559871 | NCBI WGS metagenome assembly PPYF01 (sample SAMN08240021, study PRJNA423297) | Human gut metagenome, whole genome shotgun sequencing project.
TTTCATCTTCTATACAAACAGTTTCACTAGAACGGTTCTCGTAGTACTTGTTATCGTCACCTCGGAAGATGCGGCTTTCCTGCTTGAGGACAGACGCTTTCAGCTTGCCCTCCTTGACCAGTAGTTTCTTCTTGGCGCGTATTTCTTCCAGCAAATCTTCTGCCGTTCCTTCCGATTTTATCTGAGGAACGAGTCTACCTTGAATAGCTTCTTGAAGAATTGATTTCTTTAGTGACTCATACATACTGTCGTTGAGTTTTCTCAATGAAAATTCGACCACCCTATAATTTTCAATCAGTGAAGTAAGTTCCGTTAGTTTAGAAACAATTCTTTTTTGTTCATCTTTAGGCGGGATTGGTAAGAGCATTTTCCCCAAAGTTTTACCATTGCAGTTAGGCTGAGCTGTAGCGATTGTTCCGGCCCTTAATTGTTCCCAATACAAAGAACTCTCCATGAAGGATTTCAAGTAAAGAGGACTTAACTCATTGGAATATCTCGTTCTAATTAGGTACCCTGCATATATAGCTTTAACCGGAACACTTTCTACTAAAAAAGACTTGCCGACTGTACCTCCAGTTCTTGCGAATAAAATATCGTTGGGTTCCAAGATATAATTGGGAATTTCTGGTGCTGCAATCTTGCAAAAAGGCACTCCTTGCCAAAGTACTTTATTGTCTTGAATATCGGAGATACGAACCATTCTTATATCCCCATTTTCAATTGCGGGAGCATTATATCCGTATTGAATTGAGAACGAAACATTACCCCATCGTTCCCATTCCCAGTCCTGCGGGATGTCGAAGGGGATCTCGTCGTCGATGCAGCGGACGGCTCCGGTGGCGAGTGTCTTCTCATAATAGGAATTGTCCTCACCACGGTAGATGATAGTCTCGTTCTTGTCACGCTTGATTTTTTTCACTTTTACGAGACGTGCTTTCTCAGCCCGTATCCGTTCAAGAAGGACGGACGCTGGTTCGTCATTTGGGTCTTGGGGGACGAGTTTCCCTTGAATGGCCCACTGGAGTATACTGTTGCGAAGTTGTTTGCCCGTCATGTTCAGTCGATTTCAATCTTAAATCCGAGGATGTCCTGAATCTCTTGGAGAGTATTGTCTATCTGATGTTCAAGAGCTTTACGCTTCTTGTAGTATTCTTCAAGAAGTTGCTTTGGAGGAAGAACTTCCTCTTCTTCTTTGGGGAACTTGCATCGGTCGAAATTGCAATCGCTGGCGATCAATTCCTCAACACTGAAACAACGGGACTTTTCATCGTTATCGGCCACAATTTCCTTGCGGTCGTTCCACCACTCTGTAATGGGAGCCGTATGCTCCAGTTTCATCGATTTAGTCTTGGAGAAATGCTTATAACCCTCCGGCATGTCAAGACGATAGAACCATGTCTCTTTTGTTGAATAGCCTTCTGGGGCACCTTCAGCACGCTCGTTGTTGAAGAAAACTATATTAGTGGCAATGCCAGTGTAAGGGGCAAAAATACTACCGGGCAGGCGGATTATTGTATGAAGATTGAAATCCTTGAGCAATTTGGCTCGAATAGCCAACTTAGCATTGTCAGCACCGAAAAGAAATCCATCGGGTATGATGACAGCCGCACGTCCCCCTTTTTTCAGGCGGTACATTATCAACACCATAAAGAGATCAGCGGTCTCGCTACTGCGCATATCCATCGGAAAATTCGATTTGATATTGCTCTGCGTACTGCCGCCGTATGGCGGGTTCATGGCTATTACGTCAAGTTTATCCTCAGGTTTGATGTCGGTCACATTGATTCCGAGAGAATCGCAATGCCGAATATTGGGAGCCTCAACATCGTGGAGGAGAAGATTTGTGATGGACAGTAGGTAAGGGAGAGGCTTCCACTCCTGACCTATGACGGCAGACTGATATTTTTCGCCATCGGCTGTAGTCTCTATCTGGGGTTGCAGATGATTGAGCGCCGAAGTGAGAAAGCCTCCTGTTCCCGATGTAAAGTCTCCAAAGGTCTCGCCAAGTTTCGGGTCAAGAGTCTTAACCATAAAATCGGTGAGCGCACGGGGTGTATAAAACTCACCGGCATTTCCGGCGGATTGCAGTTCTTTGAGGATACCCTCGTATATATCGCCGAACATGTGGCGGTCTTCTGCATCATCAAATTCAATCTCATTGATGATGTTTATGACCTGTCGGAGCAGAACACCGTCTTTCATATACTGGTTGATGTCCTCGAACACTTCCTTGACGATAGATTGTGAACGTGGCGTTTCACGATTTACATCAAGATTTTTCAATGAAGGGAACAATTCCTCATTGACAAGTTTGAGCAAAGCATCCCCGGTGAGAGCCTCTCCATCCTTATTGTCAATGGCCCAGTTTCTCCAGCGCAAATTATCGGGAATGATGGATTTGAAAGTCTTTTTCTCTTTCATCGCCTTATATTCCCATGTTTCTTCCTGAGTGTCGTAAACTTTGAGGAAGAACATCCATGTCATTTGCTCAATACGCTGGGCATCGCCGTTGATACCGGCGTCCTGACGCATTATGTTCTGGATACGCTTTACTATATTGTTGACTGCCATTGATTATGCTACTTTGTAAATTTCGTTTTCAAGTTCTGCTATTGCCTTGTTAAATTCCTCTATGCCACCGAATAGCCGTATTATCTTCTGAGGCTTCCCGATTCTATTGAAAGGCGCGTGATCAAGAATATCTGCACTCTCGAAATTCAGGATTCCATGTTCTGCGTACTTTTCAAGGAGAGCCTCCAACACTTCACGAGCCTTGCCTTCATACTTGGCAAAATAGTTGCGTTTCTTTACATTGTTGGCCCGTTCACGACGAGTAAGCGCAGGCTGGTCAAACGCCACGTGACAGATAATGTCGAATATGTCGGCTTCTGCAAGAGCCGGATTCTTCTGGCGCACAGCATCGACAAGAACGTTCAATTCCTTTAATTCTTCAACAATCGCAGCCTTACGCTCTGCCGTCGTCCACTCGTTTATAAAGTTGTCAAGAGAGGAATAATGGCTCAGAATCTGTTTCTTGGTAAAGGATGTGACAGATTCTGTCCGCATTGTCTTGCCGTCTTCACCGAGAACCGAAACTATTTCAGTCGTTATTGTCACCGGTTTACCTGCGACAATATATTTCACGTGCGGCTCATGTACGCTGCCGCCTCCGTCACCTCCACCTTTGGGATATTCCCTTTTGGGCTTGGTCGGAGGCAATGGATCTCCATCGAAATCCGGGTCTTTGAATTTCTTTGTGGCGTTACGGAAATCAAGAATTTCAAGATGCCATTTCCCTTTATCCGTGCGTAGTCGGGTGCCTCTGCCAATTATCTGCTTGAACTCAGTCATAGAGCCAATCTCCTTGTCGATTACGATAAGTCCGCAGGTCTTGCAATCCACGCCCGTAGCGAGTAGCTCCGATGTCGTGACAATGGTAGGATATGGCTCATCAACGTTAATGAAATTATCAAGCTGACGTTTGCCAACATTGTCGTCACCTGTTATGCGCATAACATAGCGGGAATCCTTCTGGCAGAGATCGGCATTAAGAGTTGTGAGCAATTGGCGCATTGCCTCCGCCTCTTCAATATCAGTGCAGAAAACAATGGTCTTTGTCATCCTGCCGATATTGTGGAGCATCTTGGTTATCCGCCGTGCCACTAATTCGCGGCGAGTGGTAAACGCGATGTCGCGCCCGAAATCCTTCTGCTGATATAGGCGTTGCTCGATTATTTTTTTGAATATGTCCTTCTCATCCTCGTCAGGAGTGAATCCTTGGAGATCGAGGTCTATGTATGAATTGGTAACTCGATAAGGTGCGAGAAAACCGTCTTGTATTCCTTGAAGCAATGAATACGTGTAAATGGGTTCGCCGAAATAATCAAGATTATTGGCTCCGTTCTCAGCTTTAGGTGTCGCGGTCATGCCAATCTGTGTGGCGGACTTGAAGTATTCCAAAACCTTTCGCCATGCCGAATCATCTTTTGCGCTACCCCTGTGGCACTCGTCCACTATGATAAGGTCGAAATAAGATGGTTTGACTTTCAGGAACGGGTCTGGCTCACCATCCTTTCCGACAAGCTGGTGATACAGAGCCATGTATATCTCGAAGGATGTATCAATATCGCCCTCCTTGACCTTGCACATGATCTTTTTGAACGGTTTGAAGTCCTGCGTCATGGTCTGGTCAATCAGAATATTGCGGTCGGCGAGATAAAGGATTTTCTTTTTTGCCTTCGATTTATGCAGACGATGTATTATCTGAAATGCAGTATATGTCTTGCCTGTGCCGGTAGCCATCACTATCAGCACTCGTTCCTGCCCTTTGGCTATGGCTTCGACAGTCCTGTTGATTGCTATCCTCTGATAATAACGTGGCTCATGCGAATAGGCATCGGAATAATACGGAGTGTCAACAATGTCCTGTTGCTCCATCGTCAGTTTCTTATGATTGAGAAATCTGATATGAAGTTCATCCGGAGTAGGGAATTTGTCAATATCAATAGTTGTTTCCTTACCCGTTAGAAAATCATGCTCGACGAAAGCCTCACCGTTGGAACTATATGCAAAAGGAACGTCAAGAATTTCAGCGTATTCAATTGCCTGTTGCATCCCGCCTCCGACCGGTTTGCTTGCGTCTTTGGCCTCAACAATGGCGATTGGCTGATTATTATGTCCGAACAAAAGATAGTCTGCCCGCTTCTTTGCCTTGCGGTCATGTACGTTTCCATCGAATATGACACGACCGTCCGTGAAGGCATATTCCATACGGACGTGTTGCTTGTCCCACCCTTTCTGCTCAATGGCAGGAGTGATGTAGCGGTGCTTTATGTCCTCTTCTGTCAGGCTCTTATCTATCATAGCTCAACAAGTATTACTTCCGATAACATACTATTATTGGAAGATTGCAAAATTAGCAATTAATTTTTGAACAGAGGGCGTGATTTTAGGGAATTTTCACTTCTGTCTCGAAAATTCTTCGTAACTTTGAGTTCTAATTCAGATTTAACAATTATGATAATTTCCAACAATCAGGCTATTGCCGACATATTAAAGTCCATCGACGAAGGCAAGACGCAACTTCCCGACTTTCAGCGCGGCTGGGTATGGGAGGATCAACGCATCCGTGCCCTAATTGCAAGTATTAGCAACGGTTATCCAATCGGTGCCGCTATGTTTTTGCAGACAGGTGGTAACAATGTTCACTTCAAGGCTCGTCTGTTTGAAGGAATTGACAAATCTAAGGTCGATGTCAATCCCGACACTCTGGTACTCGACGGTCAGCAGCGCAATACATCAATCTATCGGTCGCTTTATTCCAAGAAGCCCGTGGAAACCACCGATTCCAAAAAGAAGCCTATCAAACGCTACTACTATATCAATATACCGAAGGCTCTTGACACTCTTGTTGACCGTGTGGATGCCATAGTGTCTGTTCCTGAAAACCGTATTATCACTACCGATATAGGCCGTACCGTTGTTCTTGACCTTTCTTCTCCGGAGAAAGAATATGAGAACCATTATTTCCCTCTTAATCTGATTTTCGATAACGTCGGAATGATGCAATGGCAAATGCAATATGCCATGTACCACAACAATGATGTGGAGATTTTCACACGATGGACCCAATTCTTCAATACCATCGTGGCTCCAATGTCTAAATATCAGATCCCAGTTATAATGATTGGCAACGATGTTCCTAAGGAAGCGGTTTGTCAAGTATTCGAGAACGTCAATCAAGGCGGTGTATCCCTCACAGTCTTTGAACTTGTCACTGCGACTTTCGCCGCTGACAACTTCGAGCTTCGCAAAGACTGGGATGCAATCTGGAATACAATCAGCAAAAACCAACTTCTTAACTTCAAAGGCCAAAAGCCTTTTGAGGGTACAGATTTCCTTACGGCCATAACCTTGCTGACCAACTATCTCAACAAGATAAACTTGACTGACAGCCGTGGCATAAGCTGTAAGAAAAAAGATGTGTTACGGCTGAACTATCAAGACTATGCAACCAACCGAGACCGACTTCTCGAAGGACTTTCCGAGGCAGTTAAATTCATCAACGAGCAATGTATCTACACGGCAATCGACCTCCCTTACACAAGTCAGTTGATACCACTCTCCGTTCTTTTTGCTATTGACAAAAATTTATGGTTTTCGGCTCACAATCGTCGTAAACTCGAGATGTGGTATTGGTGCGGAGTATTCGGCGAACTCTATGGAAGTGCTAATGAGGGCCGCTATGTTAACGATGTCGTCGGCATGATTGAGTGGATAAGCAACGATGACGCTCTGCCTGATACTGTGCTTCGTTCAAATTTCCACGCTTCACGTCTGCAACAGCTCTACACTCGTAATTCAGCTGCTTATAAAGGTGTTATGGCTTTAATCCTAAAAGCAGGAGCTAAAGACTTCCTGAAAGGAACGGATATGAGCCACGCCACTTATACGCTCGAATACACCGACATCCACCACATCTTCCCTCAGCACTACTGCGAGAAGAAGGGTATAGACCGAGCTCGATGGAACTCTGTTATCAACAAAACACCTATTTACGCCCGCACCAATCGCATCATCGGAGGTTACGCACCATCTCAGTATCTTTCAAGCCTTGAAAGAAACCATGCCGCAGACCCCATACAGCTCAATGAAAGCCTCGCATCACATCAGATTGATGTCGATGCTATCCGCACCAACGACTTCGACTCTTACTTCATCAAACGTCAGCAGTCGCTCCTCGACCTCATTGAAAAGGCAACCGGGAAAGAGGTGAGCGGACGAGAGGAATCGCAAGCCGCCATGTCGCAATACGACATAGCAGAAATGGAAACCAACGAAGATTGAGCCATGCTGACATTATTTCCTGAAATTAACTAATTCATCTACTCTCACATCATATTTTACCCTTCCGACGCACTATGCTGCAATGATAAGTAGAATGCAAAAATTGAATCTGACTACGCACTGTTCCAAATCGATGTCGAGCTATTGATCGATAAAACGAGGTTTGTTCGCAACTATCTCGACAATCCACACTACAGACCATGTTCTCTATGATAGGCGCTGTAGAAAAAGCGGGAAGCGGTGCCGATACCATTGTCCAAGGATGGGATGACGCCAAATTTAGAACGCCTGCAATATCTGAGAGATCAGAACCGAATAAGGTGTAACTTACTCTCCCCATCATTTCTGATGGAGACAGTAATGGAACAAGTAATGATGGAAACAATGGTGGAAGTAAAGGTGGAAGCAAAGTAAGAGAAAAAGTTAGCTACCCTGATTTATGCAAGATTATAATTGAGATTTGCAAAGATTAGAAAAAAAACCAAGAAATCGCAAAAACCATTAATTATAAACATAAGTACTTTGGAAGCAAAATAATACCTCGAATGATAGCCGACGGTCTGTTGGAACCATACGATAAGCAATCTCCCAGAAGCCCTGAGCAGAAGTATCGTGCTATCGCAAGGGAGGTGTCAGACAAGGCCGGTAAGTGGGTAATTATAGGTCAGAGTTATGAATGACCAGTTAGGTCTTAAGTCGGAGAGGCGATGGGGTATTCTGAAATAACACCTGACATCAATTAACAATATCGGCAAAGTAACACAAGACAATTCAAACGTAGATGAAAGATACAAGAGAGCATATGAATCATATCATAAAAGAGATTCAGGACTGGATTCTCGCAGAAGAACGAGCTGGAAGGAATGTTGACATGAAAAGAATCAATGAACGTCTGCAAACCATGACGGCTCGCCATAACAGCACACCGAGAAGTGATTTCAATGGCCTAACGCCGGATGAAATGCACAATGTCATGTATCATCCGTTTACTGAGCAATGTGTGGTAAGCCTTAACAGATTGCGTAAAGATCAATATGACAAGATTCCTCTTGTCAGGCAGGCTCTTTTCCTCATGAACACGCTCAGTGAGACAGAACTAAAACTCACCAAACTCGGTTGGCTTCCTTTGAAAATTGTTGCTGAGACCTATCGTCTCGGACAGCATGAATGGATAATCGAAGAGCTTAAGTCCAAACGAATTAATGAATATGACGCCCTTTCGGTCTGGATGGCAAGAATAACGCTCGAACTGCTTGGGTGGATCAAGACGAGGAAAGGAATGCTGTCGCTTACTATAAAAGGCAAAAAAGCATTGTCGGATATCGACTCGGCCGCCAACGAGATATTACGGTTCTCTCTCATCGGTGTCGGATTGCATACGTTTGACGGGAATGAAGATGATAGAATAGGAAACCTTGGAATGGCCTATAGTGTGTGGCTGCTGAATAAATTTGGTTCGACATGGCATTCCGGCGAGTTTTATCAGGAACACTATCAAAAGGTTTTCAACTTTCCGGACAAATACAATACCTACGCAACCCGCGTCTTCGCACGGCTGTTCTATTGGCTTGGATTAGTAGAAACGAGGCTCAATAAGCAGACCGAACCACACTATCGATGGGAATACCGAAAAACAGACCTGTTTCAGATGATTTTCTCATTCAAGAGACATTAACGACCTGGTTATATTTTATTATGGAGAAGTTTGGAGGCGTAAGGTATAATTCTATGTGGGATGGATCGACATGGTTCATCTTGGGACTTGTTGCGGTGTGTTGCGTCGTGCCTTGTTTCTTGGATGACGGGATATGGCCGACGATTATTTGCCTTGTGATGTTAGCGTTTGTCCTGGTGACACTGCTCAGTATCTATTACCGCATTGACGGGGATAAGCTTGTGGTATATACTTTCTTTATTCCGACCGTCTACCCGATTGACAAGATTAAAGAGATCAAACCTACCAAGAGCGTACTATCATCTCCAGCGACATCTTTGTCCCATCGTATGGCAATCACTTTTACCGACCGGAAGATTCTGAAAAGCTCGATTCCTCTTATCATCTCACCAGTGCGTCAGGATGAGTTTATCCGACAACTTCTTTCCATCAATCCCGAAATCAAACATTAGACAGGGAGAAATTGAGACAATTCCTGCAATTATTAGCCTCTCAACATATCATATAATAAATATTTTTGCTATCTTTGCAGCATTATATGAAGTCATAGGTCTGAGTGACGAGTGACTAAGTAAGTCATAGGTCATAGTAACTAGTGATTACGTTTACTTCATAACTCTGACTTCTGACATAAAATGCTTCGTAACTAATAACTATGACTTAAAACTTAAAGCAATGGCAAAGAACACTATGGGTACTAAGTTGCCCCGGAAGCTGGAGCAGAAAATGGCACTTATGGGTGAGCAGATTAAACTCGCCCGGCTGCGTCGTAACCTCTCGATTGCTCAGGTTGCTGAGCGTGCGACCTGTTCCCCTCTTACCGTGAATCGCATCGAGAAAGGTTCTCCTACAGTCTCAATCGGTATTTATGCCCGTGTCCTTTATGCTCTGCAACTTGATGACGATCTTCTTTTGATTGCCAAGGAGGATACCCTCGGACGCAATCTGCAAGACTTGAGACTGAAACATCGCCAACGCGCTTCTAAAAAGGAATAAGCCATGAAGCAACTATATGTATATGCCGACTTTGATTGGCTCGATACTCCGCAGCTGATTGGCGAGCTTACTTGTGACTCGGTGCGTGGCAGCGAAACATACGGATTTTCGTATGAGAAAGAATGGCTTGCTAAATATGGCGATGTTTTTCTCAGCGAGGATTTACAAAACTATACCGGCATCCAATACACACGGCCAGAGCGTGGCATCTTCTCTTGTTTCTCGGATGCTCTACCTGACCGTTGGGGACGCACATTGCTGAACCGTAGGGAGCAAATTGCAGCCACCGATGAAAAGAGAACCGTGCGACGCCTGACATCTTTCGATTATCTGATGGGAATTGACGACGCTTCGCGTATGGGCGGATTCCGGTTTGCCGAAACTCCCGGTGGTAATTTCATTAATTATGAGGAAAGCCTTCGTGTGCCACCATTGGCAAATGTCAGAGAACTGATGCGAGCTTCCCATGAGATTGAACTTAGCGAAGAAAAACATCTTCTGCCGTCAAAAAAATGGCTGGCACAACTGCTACATCCGGGTACTTCTCTCGGTGGTGCAAGACCGAAGGCATCTGTCATCGACGAGGACGGCAGTCTGACAGTTGCCAAATTTCCCTCGCGCAAAGATGATTACGATATCGCCCAATGGGAGCATTTCTGTCATGTGATGGGACGCAAGGCCGGGCTGAATGTCGCCGAGACACGGACTATCGTCGGCGAAGATTATCATATTCTCCTATCAAAGCGTTTCGACAGAAACAGCGACGGCAGACGAATACATTTCGCCTCCGCATTGACTCTGCTCGGGCTCACCGATGGCGACAACGCTTCAACCGGCTACGGCTACACCGACATTGTCGATTTTATAATTCAGCACGGCAGCAATGTCGAACAACACTTGGAGGAACTCTATCGCCGCGTGGCATTCTACATCATTGTCGGCAACTCCGACGACCACTTCCGTAATCATGGATTTCTATTGACTCGCAAAGGTTGGGAACTCTCACCGGCATACGATATCAACCCGACTCTCGCCGATAATCAGAGTCTGCTGATAAACCGATCCACAAGCGAATCCGACCTCAATATCCTATTGGAATCCGCCGGAGATTATATGCTTTCAGCCGACAAAGCCAAGAGCATTATCGACGAGGTAAAAACAGCCATGAAATCGTGGCGCACAGAAGCCCGTAGGCTCGGGCTTCCCCAGCGCGACATCGACATGTTCGCACCCCGATTCGATAAATGGATTGAATAGCCAACTCTTTAATTATGAAAGTTTGGAGTTCTCTCATCATGCCTGTTATAAAGTCGTTCATAATAAAATCGCGCCAAAGACTGTGAAATAAAGCAATAAATCACGCCATCTTGTCGCGATTATTCAAGGTTTTACTCTAAATCTGTCGTGATATATCGGCTCAAATCAAGTGAAAAAATGGCAAAATTCGGCTCAATCTGAGATAAATTCTCGTGGATTTAGCTTCAATTTGAGCCGATAATCAGGATAAAATCTCTCTCTGAATAATATCGAAGTTAACACATCGAAAAAGTACAATTCAGTGGATTTGTACGCGCATCTGTATGTCGTGAAAAGTTAAAGTTGCTATATTCCTTTGATAATCGGAGCATTATCGCTATCTTTGCATTGAGTCACTGTTGTCGAATTGGCAAATGCGGCTTGTAAGAGACTAAGTAACAGACGGTTAACTACTTACAAACGTAGAAAATTCACTTCACTTGTACGGATTGAATTTATACCTATCTGTATACCAACAAATTAACCGCTTCTGCATCGGGCTGTGCCTCAGGCAGAGATCGGGATTACCGTAGGGCATGAATTAGTTGGCATCGTTGAGGCCATAGGTTCGGAAGTATCCAAAGTCAAGCCGGGCGATAGCGTCGCTGTGAATGTCGAGACGTTCTGCGGCGAGTGTTTCTATTGCCAACGGGGCTATGAGAACAACTGCATCTCCGGCGGCTGGATGTTGGGCTGCCGCATCAACGGCGGTCAGGCGGAATATGTCCGTGTGCCGTATACCGACAATGGTTTGACTCCGATTCCCGACAACGTTAGCGATGAACAGGCTCTGTTCGTAGGCGACATCCTCGCCACAGGCTATTGGACTGCCAAGATTTCGGAAATTTCCGAGGGAAACACTGTACTTATCATCGGTGCTGGACCGACGGGGTTATGCACCCTCGAATGTATGCACATGGCCAAACAGTTGCCATACATCGTTATGATAGCCGCCATCAAAGCACAGATAGGGAAAGTGGTTCAAGTAGATTTTCTTCTTTTCGACCTGAATGCACATCGACATTGCAACGTGCTCGAACCTTTCTATGAGTCCCTGCCGGATATTCTTGAGGTCATGATTACCGAGAACGAGGTAGATTCTGCCGTTCAGGCGGTCAAGAATCTTATTCCATTCATCCGCACCACCGAGGCAGAAGTCACCGAGATGGAATCACACCTTGACATTGGGCCGAATATCAAGCTGCCAGCCTTCGTGAAGGTCGTTGATGTCAAAGCTTTTGTATAGCTCATGGTTTCCGGGAATTACGATAGTTTGACGGAAAGACTCTGCACACCAGTCCCAAAAGGGATGTCGCCCGTAGTTGTCATCTCCGATATAGCCGATGTCACCGGCCAATATCAGAACATCGCCGGCTGCTGTCAGCGGATTCTTTTTCAGCCAACGGCTGTTTTCATGAAACTCCAAATGGAGGTCAGATGCGTATTGTATTTTCATTCAAGAATTCGTTAAACTTTAGCGGAATCCATCTCCGGCGGAGAGGGCCGGAGATGAATAGCTGATGATTATGGGATTATATATGCTTTGCTGAGTAGGATCTCTTTGACGAAGCCGGTGGATAGCTTGTTGAGTTCGCGGTTGAGTGATTTCTGCTCGCACTTGTCAAGAGCGGTGTATGCACCACCGTGCTCCTTCAGAAAATCCTCAAGGATATCCTTTGAGAACATCCCCATGATTTTCCCAAAATCCTTGGGTAGCGTAACCTCTCCGATATGGCTGATAACATTGTCCAGCCTGTTCTCGGTGACGTATGCTTCCAGCTCAGGAAGAAGAGCCTTCAAAGAGTCGCTGTATGGTACGGGTTCCGTGAAGAGCTTGTTGCGGGTCTTTACCGATTTCTTTTCGGCAAATCTGGCGTTTTTGCTCTTAATCAGGACTCTGGAGCCATTCCTAAGATACTGAGGCGTGACATGACGGATCACGACACCCTCGCAGATGTTGTCGTCAATGTCAGGCAAGCCAAGCCACTGTGAGATTTTGCTCTGGAATGCATTGGGATATTTCAGGCATTCTGCAAGCGAACCTCTCATCAGGGTTCGTGCATAGAAAAAGCCCTCTGCTTCAAAGAGAGAATTGACTTCATCTACTGCAAGAAAGTAACCCGCTTCCCCTTCAAACACATAGATGTCGAATCCGTAAAACTCGTGGATGGGAGTATAGTTTACCCCTTTCTGGATCAAGGTAAGACCCTTGACAGCGGGCACTCCTTCGTGTGCATAGCGACCGCCAAACATCTCCCCGAACACAGAGATGGCGGAAACGGCGGGATATGTATCGCGTATTCTCTTGAACAGAGACACCACTCTTGGCTTATAGGCTTCAAGCAATGACGGGAAGTCATAGAACTTATCATCCTCGGAGAGCACTGACGTCCTCTTGGCAAATCTCACTTCATCGCCATCGCAGAGAAAGCTGGTGTTTGCACCGTGCACCTTCTCCTGCACTACCCATTCAAGGTCTATCGGCATTTCTGCCCAGACCCGCTCCATGAAGTCACGAGTGATGACATTGTCGATGGAACTGTACTTTTTGAAATTGATCATTTTTTTTTGAAATTATGCGTCATAAGACGCGATTATTGAAATATGTGTCCGCAGCTAATCGCGATGGAGAAGGTTATATCGGTGAGGACACAAAAAACGACTGTCGGGAAGCTTGGCAAGAACTTTCCGACAGTCGTTATATCTCTGTAGTCTGTATTTGTAGACTAACTTATATCAGTTGGATTACTGAAACAAACCGGTCGGACAGCTCCGCAATATGATGTGCGTGTTGCTGACGGCATCAGCACATACGCATTGCGTTCAAAGCCTTTTAAGCTTTGAATACCTTTGATGATTAATATGTTGCAATGCTGTCTTGCCATTTGTTTCATTTTAATTTGGGCGCAAAGTTAATACTTTTTCACAAATCCACCAAATAAATTTTCACGAGGGAATAAAAAGTCTAATATATCATACCAAAACTTTCAGGACATGAATGATGAGTGGGGAAATACAAGAATTGTCCAATATATCAGACTTCTATCAAGGCGGAATCTTTGAAGTTGGCGTTTTCACCGCAGAATACATAGCCGAGGGGATTGCTGACGAGGTGAGTGTTGCCAATCATCAGGTCGGTACAATGTTGGAAGTGACCGTAAATCCATACTGAGATTCGACTGTCAGCTATGTAGTTGCCGAGTTCCGTGGCGTATGCGGCGTTCAGTACGTCACCTACGTGTCTTTGTTCGAGTGCTGAGAACGTGGGAAGATGATGGGTCACCACGACAATCTTTTCTGCATCGCTCTCATCGACTGCCCTTTGGATGAAAGCAAAGTTCTTTTCAAACTCATCGTTTATGTTCTGTGGAATCAAGCGAGATACCCTACATCACCGGCTATGACAAGCACATCGCCGAGCGGTTCAAGCGGCAACGACTGCATGAAGCGCATATTCTCATGAAACTCCATGTGCAGATCAGAACAATATTGAATCTTCATGGGCTGTGTTCCCTTATAAAAGTTTCGAGACCTTACTTTGTAAAGTCGAATATGGATGACAGGACAATTACCGTATCATCATCCGAACGACCGCCTAACAGACGTATATCTATGTTATCAGGCGTGTCTGTCAAATCGGCTACAAGGTTGCCGTAGCCGCACGAAACGATGTGGTCAAGAGCAGCGTAAGTCAGTATCCCTTTTCTCTTTGCCGCAGGGAGCCAAACCTCTGTGTCCGGCTCAAATTGCTGTAGTTGAATTATAAGTTCTCTCACTGTCATTATCGTCGCAGAGTTATTTGAGTGTTACAGCTCAGGTTGTCAATTGGCTTAAATCCACGTCAGGAATGATTGATGTAGGAAGTTTATCCTTTATCAAGAAACCCATATATAACGGTATAGTCAGCACATCGCCATCTCTACCGACATTATATTGACCTAACTTGATGCCATTTTTGACATGATATATATTCTTGTTCTTCAGAACGGTAGACAAGCTTTTAGCTTTGCCTGTCTTTGCCTTGACCTCGACAAGTACACATTCTCCCTTAAATCTTACCAAGAAGTCTATTTCAAGGCCACTGTCCTTATGAAAATAGTAAAGCTTTTGGCCTGACTTATATAGGAAGTCTGCCATGAGGTTTTCAAAGATTGCTCCTTTATATCCAAGAAGATTGCCTCTCAATATATCGGCTTGGGTACCATAATCAAGCATTCCCATCAGAATACCTATATCTGTGGTATAGACCTTAAAGCAATCCGGGATGGAATTGCCGGACAATGGAAGTTCTGTGATGGTGGTATTGTAGCACCGTTCCGCAATACCTGCATCTTCCAACCATTGAAGACTACCTAAATACTGGGAGCCTCTTCCACCTTTCTTGACTACCGAGTATTGGAATTTTTTATTCTCCTTTGCCAACTGTCTTGGTATCGACTCGAAACATTCCCGAATGTGAGGTTTATCTGAATCATCAGCATACTTGACCATATCTTCTTTATACTCGGCGATGAGAGTACGCTGCTTCTCATATATCAGCTCAACATTCTTCGTCTCAAGGAAACAATTCACAACTTCGGGCAGGCCTCCGACAATAATATATCTGTAGAGCAGTTCCATCATTGCTTTATGAACGCCTTCCGGAACGGCCGTTTCTTTTTCAAAACAATAGCGTATTGTATCAATCACATTCGTTCCGATTCCGTTCGCCCACAAAAACTCCTCAAAGTCCAGCGGATACATCTCCACTAATGTTTCATATCCTACCGGAACAGAATCTTCTCCTTCACTTTTGTTTTTGCGTTTACCATATCCTTTTACCCCCAAGAGAGAACCGGTGGCGATAACATCAAAACGACCATCCATCTTAAATGACTTCAAGGCCGTTCTTGCCTCTTTACATTCTTGGATCTCATCAAGGATAATGCATGTTTTACCACTAACGAAACGACTGTCTGGTATCAATGCCGAGAGGTTGAGAATGATGGTCTCGACATCCAAATTACCGGCAAAAGCAGACTTCTTGTCAGGTTCGAGGATAAAATTCATATAGACAACATTCTCGTAATTGTCCTTTGCGAACTTCTTGACGATATATGTTTTTCCACACTGCCGCACACCTTTTATTACCAAAGGCTTCTTGTTGTCTGACTGTTTCCAGTCAGATAAATATGTCTCAATCTTTCTTTTAAGCATGACTTTCTATTTGCCGTCTGCAAAGTTACACTTTTTAGAACGAATAAACAAGCTGCCATTACATTTTTTCAAACGAATAAATAAGAGACGGCCGCATTTTTCCTACCGAATAAATGATTGTCAACAACATTTTTTCAAGCGAATACACAACAGACTTGTATTTACGCGTACCAGACCTAAAAAGTAGACACTTAAAAAAATTTTTAGTGGTTATTATTTTTGAAAATAGACAATAAGCTATTTTTTACTGATTTTTCATTTGCAAAAGTAGACATTCTCAGTCTTTTTTACAAGA
>PPYF01545457.1_pt1 | contig 16299 bp, 13 predicted proteins | sample 1559871 | NCBI WGS metagenome assembly PPYF01 (sample SAMN08240021, study PRJNA423297) | Human gut metagenome, whole genome shotgun sequencing project.
GCGTTCTTTCCCCCATTTCTTCCGCTGTTGGAAGAAATGGGGCCGTCGGAGACAAAAGAAACGCTCGCGCCGGGGCGCGAAATAGCCCACTGCGCCGGCTGCGGGCGGGACGGCGGTGCGGATACAGGAAAGGAGAAACGCTATGACGAAAAAACAAAAGAAAATGCTCATACGCATACTCATCACGGCGGCGATGCTGGTCGCGCTGTATATTATTCCGGTGACGGGGTGGCTGCGGCTGGCGCTGTATCTGACAGCGTATCTGGTCATCGGCTACGACATTCTGAAAAAGGCCGGGCAGGGCATCGCCAATGGGCGGGTGTTCGACGAGAACTTCCTGATGGCGGTGGCCACGGTGGGCGCGTTCGCGCTGGCCATCTATGAGAAAAGCGGCGACTACAACGAGGCCATCGCCGTGATGCTGTTCTATCAGATCGGCGAGCTGTTCCAGAGCTACGCCGTGGGCAAGAGCCGGAAGAACATCAGCGCGCTGATGGACATCCGGCCGGACTACGCCAACATTGAGCAGGACGGCCAGCTGGTACAGGTGGACCCGGACGAGGTGGCCATCGGCACCGTCATCGTGGTGCAGCCGGGCGAGAAGGTGCCCATCGACGGCGTCGTCACCGAGGGCAGCTCCACCCTGAACACCAGCGCCCTGACCGGCGAGAGCCTGCCCCGGGACGCCCGGGAGGGCGACGAGGTCATCAGCGGCTGCATCAACATGACCGGTGTGCTGAAGATCAGGACCACAAAGGCCTTTGGCGAGTCCACGGTATCCAAGATCCTGGAGCTGGTGGAGAACTCCAGCTCCCGCAAGTCCCGCAGTGAGGACTTTATCGCCAAGTTCGCCCGCATTTACACGCCGGTGGTATGCTACAGCGCGCTGGCGCTGGCTATTATCCCGCCGGTGATCCGGCTGGTGGGCGGCATGGACGGCCAGTGGGAGCAGTGGGTATACCGTGCGCTGACGTTCCTGGTGACCAGCTGCCCGTGCGCGCTGGTGGTCAGCATTCCCCTGAGCTTCTTCGCCGGTATCGGCGGCGCCAGCCATGAGGGCATCCTGATCAAGGGCTCCAACTATCTGGAGACGCTGTCCCAGGTAAAGACGGTGGTGTTCGACAAGACCGGCACGCTGACCAAGGGTGTGTTCGAGGTGACAGCGGTACACCACAGCGACATGGACGAGCAGAAGCTGCTGGAATACGCGGCGCTTGCGGAGTGCGCCTCCTCCCACCCCATCAGCAAGAGCCTGCAGAAAGCCTACGGCAAGGCCATCGACCGCAGCCGCGTGACGGACATCCAGGAGAGCAGCGGCCACGGCGTCACCGCCGTGGTGGACGGCCACACGGTGGCCGCCGGCAACAGCAAGCTGATGGTCCAGCTGGGTATTCCCTATCACGACTGCCACAGCGTGGGGACCATCATCCACATGGCGGTGGACGGGCAGTACGCGGGGCACATCGTGATCTCCGACGTGGTGAAGCCCAACGCCAAGGCGGCCATCGCCGCGCTGCATAAGGCGGGCGTGGAAAAGACCGTCATGCTCACCGGCGACGCCAAGAAGGTGGCGGACGCGGTGGCGGCGGAGCTGGGCGTGGACGAGGTACACAGCGAGCTGCTGCCCGGGGACAAGGTGGCGCAGGTGGAGCAGCTACTGGGCGACCAGCGCGGGAAGGCCAAGCTGGCCTTCGTGGGCGACGGCATCAACGACGCGCCGGTGCTGAGCCGGGCGGATATCGGCATCGCCATGGGAGCCATGGGCAGCGATGCGGCCATCGAGGCGGCGGACGTGGTGCTGATGGACGACGAGCCCATGCAGATCGCCAAAGCCATCCACATCTCCCGGAAGTGCATCGGCATCGTGTATCAGAACATCGTGTTCGCGCTGGCGGTGAAGTTCGCCTGCCTGGTGCTGGTGGCCATCGGCGCGGCCAATATGTGGGCGGCCATCTTCGCCGATGTGGGCGTGATGGTGCTGGCGGTGCTGAATGCCATACGGGCCCTGCGGGTGAAAAATCTGTGAGTGAAAAAAGGACCGGCTCTCGCCGGTCCTTTTTAGCGCCTAACATTTTTGTATGAATTGCGTAAAGTGTGAAAATGGGGGTAGCATTTTCGGGGGGAGGCTGGTATAATGTGCGGGTAACAGTTGTTGATTTATGTTGTCAACATAATATAGCATATTATATATGCTTGTAAAACTTTCACATTTATATTAGTTGCATAGGAGAAACATATGGAGACCTATAAGAGACGGCGGGGAGACCGGAAGGACGGCCGGCTGCTGCGGGAACTGGATTCCCTGCACTTCATCACCGGCATCATCTACCCCAACCGGTGCGATAATGAGGCGTACATCTCCGTGAAGGTGGACCTGACCGCCATGAACGCATATCTGGCCAAAAAGAATGCGGAGGAGACGGACTTTCCCTACACCATGTTTCACATCGTGGTGGCGGCGCTGGAGAAGACCATCACCCTGCGGCCGAAGCTGAACCGCTTTATCGTGAACAGCAATTTCTATCAGCGGAACGAGGTGTCCGCCGCGTTCGTGGTGAAGAAGCAGTTTTCCGACAAGGGCGCGGAGGCGCTGGCCTTCCTGCATGGGAAGGAGACGGACACGGTGGCGGAGGTACACGACTACATCCGCCGGCAGGTGACGGAGTGCCGCAGCGAGAAGGTGGATGCCTCCACCGCGGGCATGGATATGTTCAATAAGATGCCCCGGTGGATGGGCAAGGCCATCGTGCGGTTCCTGATGTTTCTGGATCGCCACGGCTGGGTGCCGTCCGACCTCATCGCCACCGACCCCTATTACAGCTCTGTGGTCATCTCGAACCTGGGGTCCATCAAGCTCAAGTGCGGCTATCACCACCTGACCAACTGGGGCACCTGCTCCCTGTTCTGCATCATCGGTGAAAAGAAGAAATCGCCGTTTATCAATGAGGACGGCACCGTGGCCATGCGGGAGACGCTGGAGTTGGGACTGACCATTGACGAGCGGTTGGCGGACGGCTATTACTACTCCAAGTCCGTGCGGCTGCTGGAGTATCTGCTGACACACCCGGAGGAGCTGGAAAAGCCCATGAGCGAGGAGGTACAATATGAGTGAAGTAAAGACCCCGTGGAAGGACTATATGGGCGATGTGCCCATGCACCTGGATTATTTCCAGGGAAGTATGTTCGAGGCCGTGGAGCGCATGGCCGAGCTGTATCCCAACAACATCGCCTTTGATTTCATGGGCAAGTCCACCACCTATAAAAAGATGGTGCAGGAGATCGAGAAGTGCGCCAAGAGCCTGAAGACCCTGGGCGTGCGGCCCGGCGACAAGGTGACCATCGCCATGCCCAACTGCCCCCAGGCCATCTATATGTTCTACGCGGTGAACCTGGTGGGCGGCATCGCCAACATGATCCACCCCCTGTCGGCGGAGAAGGAGATCGAGTTCTATCTGAACGCCTCCGAGTCCACCACGGCCATCACGCTGGATCAGTTCTACGACAAGTTTGAGCACATCCGGCAGAACACCGGCATCATCAACATCATCATCGCCTCCGTAAAGGACGCGCTGAGCCGCACCATCCGGGCGGGCTATATGCTCACCGAGGGGCGGAAGATCCAGAAGATCCCCGAGGACGCGCCGGTCATCCGGTGGAAGGAATTTATGGATATGTCCCGGTACTGCTTCTACAAGAACTACCGGGTGGAGCGAGGCTACAACGATCCCGCGGTCATTCTGTACTCCGGCGGCACCACCGGCACCACAAAGGGCATCGTGCTGACCAACGGCAACTTCAACGCACTGGGCCAGCAGATCATCGCCACCAACCCCATGTTCCGGCCCGGCGACCGGATGCTGGCGGCCATGCCCCTGTTCCACGGCTTCGGTCTGGGCGTGTGCGTACACTCCATGCTGAGCCAGGGCGGACGGTGCATCCTCATCCCACGGTTCACCGCCAAGAGCTATGCCAAGCAGATCGTGAAGTACAAGTGCAACTTTATCGCCGGCGTGCCCACGCTGTATGAGGCGCTGCTGCGCCTGCCCAGCATGGACGGCGCGGACCTGAGCAGCCTGAAGGGCGTGTTCTCCGGCGGCGACAGCCTGTCCATTGAACTGAAGAAGAAGTTTGACAAGTTCCTGTATGACCACCACGCGGTCATTCAGGTCCGCGAGGGCTACGGCACCACCGAGACGGTGACGGCCTGCTGCCTGACGCCCACCAACATCTACAAGGAGGGCTCCATCGGCCTGCCCTTCCCCGACACCTATATCAAGATCGTGGAGCCGGACACCGACAAGGAGGTACCCTACGGCACCGAGGGCGAGATCCTGCTGGCGGGCCCCACCGTCATGAAGGAGTACATGAACAACCCCGAGGAGACGGCCCGCACCCTGCGGACGCACGACGATGGCCTGACCTGGGTGTACACCGGCGACCTGGGCACCATGGACGACCAGGGCTTCATCTACTTCAAGGGCCGCGCCAAGCGGATGATCATCACCTCCGGCTACAACGTCTATCCCGGTCAGCTGGAGAACATTCTGGACGCCCATGAGGACGTGCAGATGAGCTGCATCATCGGCGTGCCCGATCCCTATAAGATGCAGAAGGTCAAGGCCTTCGTGATGCTCAAGCCCGGCGTGCCCGCCAACGACGCCACCAAGCAGACGCTGCTGGACTACTGCCGCAAGCACGTGGCCAAGTACGCCATGCCCTACGACATCGAGTTCCGGGATGAACTGCCCAAGACCCTGGTGGGCAAGGTGGCCTACCGGGTGCTGGAGGACGAGGAGAAGGCGAGGATCGCCGCCCAGGCAGCGCAGCCGGAGGCGTGAGCGCCCTCCCCACCGCATAAAACAGAAAAGGAGACTGCCTGCCATGGAAGTGGAGCTGATACGGCAATACACACTGATCGTAGACTTTCTGGGCCACGTGCTGGGCCCTGACTATGAGATCGCCCTGCACGAGCTGGAGGACGACTCCAACCGGATCATCGCCATCGCCAACGGAGAGCTGACCGGACGGCACATCGGCTCCCCTCTCAGCAACAAAATGCTGGAGTTCGTGGCTGGGAACCTGTACGAGACGCAGAACTATGTGCTGAACTTTGAGTCCGTGTCCGCCACGGGCAAGACCATGTGCTCCAACTCCATGTTCATCAAGGGACGGCACGGGGAGCTGTCCGGCCTGCTGTGCATCAACTTTGACGCCAGCCGGTACGAGGAACTGAGCCGCAGGGTCATGGAGCTGTGCGGCGGCGGCGTGAAGCGGGGTGTACCCAGCGGCACGCGGCTCATCGCCGACGGCAACGACCCGGTGGAGACACCGGTACGCAGCGGCTATCCCACGTCCATTGCCGGCGCCACCGCCAGCATCGTATCCCAGGTGGTGGCCAACTATCCGGTGGAGGTGGACCGCCTGACCCAGGACGAAAAGATGGAGATCATGGACATTCTGAACCGCAAGGGCGTGTTCCTGCTGAAGGGATCCGTGAGCCATGTGGCGCAGACGCTGCACAGCAGCGAGGCCAGCATCTACCGGTATCTGGGCAAGCTGAACAACAAGTGAAAAAGGGCGCCCGCGGGCGCCCTTTTTTCCTTTCAAACATTGACCGGAAAACAGAAATGCTATATAATGTATAGTCACAAACAAGGACTGGAGGCGACAGGATTGAAAACAAAGACCATCGTCCATAAATCAGCCGCACCCATCTACGCCGCGGCGGTGACGTGGGTGCTGTACGCACTGCTGTTTCCGCTGTATCAGGTAGGGCACTTCCTGCTGGCGGCGGCGGCTTCCGCCGTGGTGGCGCTGATCGCCCGGATGTTCTGCCGGGATGTGACCGAGACCGTGGAGGTACCGGAGGAGCCGGTGAGCACCGGCAATGTGGACCTGGACAAGGCCATCGCCGAGGGCGACGCGGCCATCAAGGCCATGCGGGCGCTGAACGACCGCATACAGGACGAGACTATCTCCGGCCAGATCGACCGGCTGGAGGAGGTCAGCGGCAAGATATTCGACTATGTGAAGGCGCACCCGGAGAAGCTGCCGCAGATCCGGAAATTCATGTCCTACTACCTGCCCACCACGCTGAAGCTGCTCCGCAGCTACGACGAGCTGAGCCGTCAGGGCGTGTCCGGCCAGAACATCACCGGCACCATGGAGAAGGTAGAGGGCATGATGGCCACCATCGTGCTGGCTTTTGAAAAGCAGCTGGACAGTCTGTTCGGCGACCAGGCCATGGATATCTCCACGGACATCACGGTACTGGACAACATGATGGCACGGGAGGGCCTGACCGGCGGCGACGCCGTGCACCAGGCGGCCCAGGAAAACCCAGTGGCCGACCCCCAGCCGGAGTTGGATATCCGCAATGCCGGGGACGCGCAGACACAGCCGCCCCAGGCGGAGGACAGCGTGGACGCCGGGAACGGCATCACGCTGGAGCTATGAGAACAATGTGTATAACTTTGTGAGAATATAACAGAAAGGAAACAACCGCCATGACTGATAACATGATGCCCGAGCTGACCCTGACCCCTGATGATACCGCTACTGCCGCCGCAGTGGAGGTGCCCTCCCTGACGCTGACGCCGGAGGCCCCGGAGGTCCCCAAGGAGGAGGAAAAGAAGATCGAGCCGGTGGAGATGGACGACAAGCTGCTGACCGAGGAGGAAAAGCAGGCGGTGGAGGCCTTCTCCCACAAGATCGACATCCGCGACACCAACCAGGTGCTGCAGTACGGCGCCGCGGCACAGAAGAGTGTGGCGTCCTTCTCCGAGAACGCGCTGAACAACGTCCGCAGCAAGGACATGGGCGAGATCGGCGAGGACCTGAGCCGCCTGGTGGTGGAGCTGAAGGGCTTTGGCGAGGAGGACGAGAAGAAGGGCTTATTCGGCCTGTTCAAGAAGGCCAGCAACAAGCTGGAGACCATGAAGGCCCAGTACAGCAAGGTCGAGGCCAATGTGGACAAGATCGCCCAAAATCTGGAGAACCATCAGATCACGCTGCTGAAGGACGTGGCCATGTTCGACCAGATGTATGAGCTGAACCTGAAGTATTACAAGGAACTGACCATGTACATCCTGGCCGGCAAGAAGCGCCTGGCCGAGGTGCGCTCCACGGAGCTGGAGGAGCTGCGGAAGAAGGCGGAGCAGTCCGGTCTGGCCGAGGATGCCCAGGCGTACAACGACCTGGTGAACCTGTGCAACCGCTTTGAGAAGAAGCTGCACGATCTGGAGCTGACCCGCATGGTATCCGTGCAGATGGGCCCCCAGACCCGGCTTTTGCAGAACAACGACACGCTGATGATCGAGAAGATCCAGTCCTCCCTGGTGAACACCATCCCCCTGTGGAAGAGCCAGATGGTGCTGGCCCTGGGCATGGAGCACGGCCGTCAGGCTACCGCCGCACAGAATGCCGTCACCGAGATGACCAACGATCTGCTGAAAAAGAACGCCGATACGCTGAAGATGGGCACCATCGCCACCGCCAAGGAGGCCGAGCGCTCCATCATCGATATCGAGACGCTGCAGCACACCAACCAGCAGCTGATCTCCACCCTGGACGAGGTGCTGAACATCCAGAAGGAGGGCGCGGCCAAGCGCAAGGAAGCCGAAGTCGAGCTGGGTAAGATCGAGGGTGAGCTGAAGCAGAAGCTGATGGAGCTGCGGGGATAACCACAGCCTGTTCGTAGGGGACGGCGTCCCCGACGTCCCTCAGCGCGAAGCGCTGCCATTCGTAGGGGCGGACGACTCTGCCCGCCCCTACCCTGCGGCGCTCCTCCAACGCAAGAAGACCTCTGACAAACATCTCCCTCCAAAGGAGGAAACTACATGGAATTTTTCAAAAAACGCGGCGTGGCACTGGTGGTGCTGGTGCTGGCCATTGCCGGCGCGGTGTTCATCGGCCAGAGCCGCAAGGACGGCTTTATCGCCAAGAAGCCCACGGAGCTGCTGGACGTGCAGTACCAGGACTGGATCTGTGACGAGGCCGGTCTGCTGAACGGACAGACGGAGCAGCTGATCCGGGACTACAACGACAGCTGGAACAGCAAGTATTACGCCATTACGGCGGTGGCCAGCATCGACCATCTGACCGGCTGGGACGCGGAGGATTACGCCGCCAACCTGGGCGAGAAGTGGGGGCTGGGACGCAACGACATGATACTGCTGCTGGTGAAGGACGGCGACTGGCAGGTCTACTGCGGCGACAATGTGGGCTACACCATGACCGACACCCAGCAAAATCAGCTGCGGCAGGCCATTGAGACCACCTATTACAGCGGCGACTTCGACAGTGCCGCGACAGCCTTCTTCCGGCAGGCGGACGTGTTCTACGCCCAGGCGAAGCTGGACGGCGGCGACAGCAATGACAGCGGCTGGTACGCCCCGGCGGCACCGGCGGCCAGCAGCGGCGGCACGTCCATCGGCAGCGTGGTGGTGCTGATCATCGGTATCTTCGTGGTGTGGATGGTGCTGGATGCTCTGCGGTACAGCCGCTATCGCCGGCGGTATATCGTGGGCGCACCGGTGAATGTGGTGCGTCCGGTGTACTACCCCATTTTCTGGGGCAGACGGTACGCGCCGCCCCGGCCTCCCAGAGCACCCCGGCCCCCGCGGCCGCCCCACGGCGGAGGACCGCGGCCGCCCTACAGCGGTGGTCCCCGGCCTCCCATGGGCGGCGGTCCGAGGCCGCCCCGGCCCAATAGCCGGCCCGGCGGCGGTCCGAGACCCAGCGCGCCCCGGCCCAGCCGGCCCAGTCGTCCCAGCGGCGGCAGCGGGTTCAGCGGCGGCGGCTTCGGCGGCAGTTCCCGCGGCGGAGGAAGCTCCCGAGGCGGAGGCTTTGGCGGCGGCGGTTTCGGCGGCGGCAAGCGTCGGTAAGCATAGTAAAAACACCCGGCCTGACGGCCGGGTGTTTTTGCGCTGCGGGGCCTTCGACCGGGGGTGTTTACTCCGAAGAGCTGACGGAAGCTACCGCACCTGGGTGATGAACTGCTCCAGGCCCTGCCGCAGCAGGGACGAGGCGGCCTGTCCCTCCCCCGCCTCGATATGGGCGGTGAATTGGGCCAGCCGTTCCAGACAGCGGTCGATGCCGGTAAGCTGGATATACTCCTTCCAGAACTCCAGGTTCACCCGGGTAAAGGCGTTGAACAGCAGCGGTGTGATGGTGTTGCCGCTGAGAAAGGTGATGCCCCGGTGGTAGCGGAACAGGGCCTCGGCCAGCGCATCCGTCCCCTCCTGCGCCGCCTGCTCCGCCTGGCGCTGTAAGGCCTGCAGCGCTGCCATGTCTGCCGGTGTGTGCCGCGCAGCCAGCTCCTCCATGGCGGGGCCCTCCAGATAATAGCGCAGCTGAAGGATACTGCCCGCCGTTTTTGCATCCGGGAGACCGCCATGGAAATCCATGATGGCACGCAGCGTTTCCAGGCTGCCGGTCTGGGCGTAGTCCGCCACGGTGACACCGCGGCGGGAGGCGATGTCCAGAAAGCCGAGACGATGCAGCTCCCGCAATCCCTCATGGACCACGGTCTTGCTGATCTTCATTTCATCCGCCAGCTCACGCTCAGTGGGCAGCCGATCCCCCGGGCGCAGCTCGCCGGAGAGGATCATGCCCTCCAGCTGTTGGATGAACAGCTCCTTGACGGTGGGGGCGACGATCTCACGAAAGGCCATAGCTCATGCTCCTTTGCTTTCTTTTCTGGTCCGACCAGGACCATATAAAAAGTTATCACACCTTTGGCGGAAAAGTCAATAGGATATTGGCAGAAAAGTTGGTATTATAGGTATAATAGAGCTTAAAATCATAACGCTGCTCCACTATGAGAGAAAAATATCTCTGGTCAGAGCAGCAGATAACGGAGGAGAGAGACGATGCGCGACATCAACGGCAGCAAGCCTACCAGCTTCCCCCTGGACGAGGAAAAGCTCTCGTTCAAGATCCCCTGTCCCGACCGGCCGCCCCGGGAGAAGATCCTGAAGCTGGGCAGCATGATCACCAACCGCATTGGCCTGAAGGCCACCGCTGACGACCCCGAATACTGGGGGCTGGATGCGCTGGTGACCGATGAGATGGCGGACGTGGCACTGAAAATGGGTGTCCGCAAGCCCAAGACCCTTGAGCAGCTGATGAAGCTGACGAAGATGGAACGCGAGCCCCTGCAGAAGCTGCTGGACGAAATGGCCTGGCTGGGTCTCATTGAGTACAACTGGGAGAACCTGGACGGGAAAAACCCGAACCACGAGAAGCGGTATATCCTGCCCCTGTTCGTGCCCGGCAGCGCCGAGTTTTTGAATATGCGGCGGAGCCAGATCGACGCGCACCCGGAGGTGGCGGCGTTCTTTGAGCGCATGACCATGCTGCCCCTGGAGAAGATCACGCCGATGGTGCCCCCCGGAGGCGCGGGCATCGGTATGCACGTGATCCCGGTGGAGAAGGCCATCGAGACGGAGCAGGAGGCCATCGGGCTGGAGAAGATCTCCTACTGGCTGCACAAGTATGAAGGCAAGTACGCCAAGAGTATGTGCTCCTGCCGCGCCAGCCGCGACAAGCTGGGCGAGGGCTGCGGCGACGATGTGGAGAACTGGTGCATCGCCGTGGGCGACATGGCCGACTATGTGGTGCAGACCCAGCGGGGCGAGTACATCACCTATGACGAGGCGATGGCCATATTCAAGCAGGCGGAGGACAACGGCTTCGTCCACCAGATCACCAACATCGACGGCGAGCAGAAGATCTTTGGTATCTGCAACTGCAACGTCAACGTGTGCAACGCCCTGCGGACCAGCCAGATGTTCAACACGCCCAATATGTCCCGCAGCGCCTATGTGGCCGCGGTGGAGACGGAGAAGTGCGTGGCCTGCGGGCGCTGCGTGGAGAACTGTCCCGCCGGCGCGGTGAAGCTGGGCCAGAAGCTGTGCACCAAGGACGGCTATATCGAGTATCCCCGGGCCGAGCTGCCCGACGAGGTGAAGTGGGGCCCGGAGAAGTGGAGCATCGACTACCGGGACAGCAACCGCATCAACTGCTACGACACCGGCACCGCACCCTGCAAGACCGCCTGCCCCGCCCACATCGCCGTGCAGGGCTATCTGAAGCTGGCGGCACAGGGCAAGTACCGGGAGGCTTTGCAGCTCATCAAGCGGGAGAACCCATTTCCTGCCGTGTGCGGCCGCATCTGCAACCGCCGGTGCGAGGATGCCTGCACCCGCGGCACCGTGGACGAGGCCGTGGCCATCGATGAGGTAAAGCGCTTTATCGCCCAGCAGGATCTGGACGCGGAGACGCGCTTCATCCCGGAGAAGGTCATTCCCAAGGTGGACGGCGAATTCAGCGAAAAGATCGCCATCATCGGTGGAGGCCCCGCCGGCATGAGCTGCGCCTACTATCTGGCGGAAAAGGGCTATCGCCCCACGGTGTTTGAAAAGGAGAGCCGTCCCGGCGGTATGCTGATGAACGCCATTCCCTCCTTCCGTCTGGAGAAGGACGTGGTGGAGGCCGAGATCGACGTGCTGCGCGCGCTGGGCGTGGAGTTCCGCTGCGGCGTGGAGGTGGGTAAGGACATCACCATTGCCCAGCTCCGTGAGGAGGGCTACAAGGGCTTCTATGTAGCCGTCGGATTGCAGCACGGCGGCACCCTGGCCGTGCCCGGCGGCGACGCGGAGAACGTGATCTCCGGCATCGACTTCATCCGCGGCGTACATCTGCGGGACGAGAAGGCGCTGAAGGGCCGGGTGGTGGTCGTCGGCGGCGGCAACATCGCGGCCGACGTGGCCCGCACCGCCGTGCGCTGCGGCGCGGAGAGCGTGAGCCTGTACTGCCTGGAGGGCTATGAGGAGATGCCTATGGGCGAGGAGGACCGCAGCGAGTGCGAGCGCGAGGGTATCGCCATTTACGCCGGATGGGGCCCCAAGGAGGTCCAGACCGAGAACGGCAAGGCCGCCAACATCGCCTTTGTCAAGTGCCTGAGCGTCAAGGACGAAAGCGGGCGCTTCGCGCCGGTGTACGATGAGAACACCGTGCAGATGGCCCCCTGCGGCACGGTGCTGTACTGCATCGGCCAGAAGGCGGAATGGAAGACGCTTCTCGCGGGCACCCAGGTGGAATTCAACCCCAACGGTACCGCCAAGGCCGATCCCGTCACCTATCAGACGGCTGAACCGGACATCTTCGTGGGCGGCGATGCCTATACCGGCCAGAAGTTCGCCATCGATGCCATTGCCGCCGGCAAGCAGGGCGCGATCAGCCTGCACCGCTATGTGCAGGGCGCCACGCTGACCATCGGCCGCGACCGCCGGCAGTTCATCGAGCTGGACAAGAAAAACGCGCTGATCGCCGTGGACAGCTACGACAACACGCCGCGCCAGCGCATCGGCTACAACGACGCCCTGCGTAAGACCTTCCGGGACGAGCGCGTGGCCTTCACCGCCGAGCAGGTGAAGGCGGAGACGGCCCGATGCCTGGGCTGCGGCGCCAGCATCGTGGACCCCAATAAGTGCATCGGCTGCGGCGTGTGCACCACCAAGTGCGCCTTTGATGCCATCCACCTGCACCGGGAGCGTCCGGAGTGCAGCACCATGTACGCCTGCGAGGACAAGATGAAGGCCATCCTGCCCTATATGATCAAGCGGAACATCAAGATCAAGAAGGCGGAGCGCAGGGCCAAGAAAGCGGCCAAGTAATATGCACGAGCTGGGCATTGTTTTCCACGTGATCAAGACCGTGGAGCGCGTGGGCGCGGAGAATGACCTGACCCGCGTGGCGGGCGTAACGCTGGAGCTGGGCGAGGTGTGCGGCGCCATCCCAAGGGAGCTTGTCAGCTGCTGGGACTGGGCCGTGCAGAGATCCGACCTGCTGCGGGGCGCGCAGCTGCACATCGACACGCTGCCCGCCGTGACACACTGCGGCGGCTGCGGTGCGGACTACCCCACTGTGGCCCACGGGCGGGTCTGCCCCCACTGCGGCAGCGAGGATACCTGGCTGCTGCGGGGCAGCGAGATCAGCATTAAAGAGATAGAGGGTGCATAGTATGGATACCTATAAGATCATCGAAGTAAAAGAGAGCGTGTTTGCCGACAACGACCGGGAGGCAGCGCGGGTACGGCAGGCACTGAAGCAAAAGGGGACGTTCCTGCTGAACCTGATGTCCTCCCCCGGCAGCGGCAAGACTACAACGCTGCTGCGGACCATCGAGGCGCTGAAGGACGAGCTGCGGATGGGCGTGATGGAGGCGGACATCGACTCGGACGTGGATGCCGCCGCTATTGCCGGCGCCGGGGTGCGGTCTATCCAGCTGCACACCGGCGGGATGTGCCACCTGGACGCGGGTATGACGGAACAGGGCCTGCGGGAGATCGGCACGGACGATCTGGACCTGGTGGTGCTGGAAAATGTGGGTAATCTGGTGTGTCCGGCGGAGTTTGACACCGGCGCGGTGAAGAACGCCATGATCCTCTCCGTGCCGGAGGGGCATGACAAGCCCCTGAAGTACCCCCTGATCTTCACCGTGTGCGATGTGCTGCTCATCAACAAGACCGACGTGCTGCCCTATTTCGACTTCGACATGGACAAGGTGATCGAATACGCCCACCGGCGCAATCCGAAGCTGGAGGTCTTCCCGGTATCGGCCAAGACCGGCGAGGGTATGGACGCCTGGTGCGACTGGCTGCGTAAGCAGGTGAAGGATTGGCAAGCATGACAAAAGGCCCCGCGGCTTTGGGGTGTCTTTCCTTTTTATGAACGGCGTCTGCAGGTCAAAAGTCGGCCTTGTAAATCCCGGCGGTTTGGTTTATAATACTATGTACTGTCAAAACGGCTGCGGAATGCAACGCAGAAGAACATAGAAAAGGTGAGAATGATATGGAACGAATGAGAATTGCCGCGATCTTCGCCGATCAGGAGTCCCTGGGCGGCAAGGACGTGACCGTGTGCGGCTGGGCACGCACCATCCGCGACATGAAGACCTTTGGCTTCATCGAGCTGAACGACGGCTCCTGCTTCAAAAATCTGCAGGTGGTCATGTCCGCCGAGGAGCTGGCCAACTATAAGGATATCGCCGCCCAGAACGTGGGCGCGGCGCTGATCGTCAAGGGCACCGTGGTGCTGACGCCGGATGCCAAGCAGCCCAACCTGTTCTCCGCCACGTTCCGCGTCCGCTCCGCGGCGGCCTACGCGGTGCATGAGTTCTTCCAAAGCCGGGGTTTCGTGTATGTACAGACCCCCATCATCACCGGCAGCGACTGCGAGGGTGCCGGCGAGATGTTCCAGGTGACCACCCTGGATCTGAACAACGTCCCCAAGACCGAGGACGGGCAGGTGGACTACTCCCAGGACTTCTTCGGCAAAAAGACCAGCCTGACCGTGTCCGGCCAGCTGAACGCCGAGAACTTCGCCATGGCCTTCGGCGATGTGTATACCTTCGGCCCCACCTTCCGTGCCGAGAACTCCAACACCCAGCGCCATGCCGCCGAGTTCTGGATGATCGAGCCGGAGATGGCCTTCTGCGACCTGGCCGGTGACATGGATGTGGCCGAGGCCATGATCAAGCACATCATCCGCCGGGTGCTGGAGCGCTGCCCCCAGGAGATCGAGTTCTTCAACAGCTTCGTGGACAAGGGGCTGAAGGAGCGTTTGGAGCACGTGGCGTCCAGCGACTTTGGCCGGGTCAGTTATACCGACGCGGTGGAGATCCTGAAGAAGAATAATGACAAGTTCGACTACAAGGTGGAGTGGGGCACCGACCTCCAGACCGAGCACGAGCGGTACCTCACCGAGCAGGTCTACAAGAAGCCGGTGTTCGTCACTGACTATCCCAAGGAGATCAAGGCGTTCTATATGCGGTTGAACGATGACGGAAAGACCGTGGCCGCGGCAGACTGCCTGGTGCCCGGCATCGGCGAGATCATCGGCGGCAGCCAGCGCGAGGAGCGTCTGGAGCTGCTGGAGAGCCGCATCCGGGAGCTGGGCATGAAGCCGGAGGACTACTGGTGGTACTGCGACCTGCGGCGCTACGGTTCCTGCCGCCACGCGGGCTTCGGCCTGGGCTTCGAGCGCATGGTGATGTACCTCACCGGTGTCAGCAACATCCGCGACGTGGAGCTGCATCCCCGCACGGTGGGAAACGCGGAATTTTAAGCGAAAGCCAAAAGAGCACCCATAGGGTGCTCTTTTTATCTGTACGAAAAAGGCGCGCAGGGGGGCAAACGCTTCTCTGCGCGCTGGCACCCCCGGCCAGACTCTAACTGGCGGCCTACCGATTAGGAGTCACGATTATAACTTATACGTCGTCAATCGTAGTCCTTCACGACTCTCGTAGTACACCGAATTACACAGTCTTCAAGGGAGTAAGTTCTTCATTCGACATTGTTGATACTCCGCTATATCTGCTGGTATTTCGTAGTGCAATTAGCAAAGTGTTAGCAGTTTTACAGAGGAGTCAAAATCTAAATCAGTTGGTTCGATTTTGAATTATAGCATAGAACCATCGTGAATGGAAGTGTTTTTTGGAGGTTTTCATGTCAGAATATACACTTGAGATCAAACAGATCGTAGATTATCCACGATGTCGGATCTACCGACAGTTCGTGCAAGCCTTGATAGCAGACCGGAGCATTCGCGTGAGCGGAGGCTCTGGTCTTTTTTATTTTGTCGTGCTCTGCGCCTATGCCAACTTCCGCACCTCATACAAGCGCATTGATGGCATTAGTTACACCATCTACCCCGGCGAATGGATCATGTCTGTAGAGGAATTGTCCCGGTATTTCCGCACTCGCTTCCGCCGCCAGACCTTGGCCGCTTTGGAGGGACTGCAAAAGAAAGGGCTTATCAGTTTTCTTGTTCTCGGACATGGTAAGCTGGTCAAATTCAAGATTCGCGGCTGGCGGCGTCACAACACGATTCTCGACTACAATGCGCCCTGTCAGAAGGATAAGGAGGTCGAACGATGAAAAAGACTGCACAAGAACCCAAAGTGACCGAGAATCCTCTGTACCATGATAAGCCAGCACTTTCAGACCGGTAGAAATCGCCGCTCCCGCATGATATGATAAGCTTGAAGAAAAGTTTTCCTGTCCACGCAATGAATGGCTATTTTTGTTGTCTATATAAGTGAAAGGCCTTTACGCAGAAAGAAGGGAGGGCGCAATGAAAGACCATGAGATCATAGAATTGTACTGGGCGCGTAACGAGAGCGCGATTACCGCCACCACAGAAAAGTACGGGAACTACTGCCATACGATTGCATATAACATACTGCGTAACAAAGAGGATGCGGAGGAATGTGCCAACGACACATATCTCGGC
>PPYF01612356.1_pt1 | contig 16296 bp, 23 predicted proteins | sample 1559871 | NCBI WGS metagenome assembly PPYF01 (sample SAMN08240021, study PRJNA423297) | Human gut metagenome, whole genome shotgun sequencing project.
ATGTTCCGGACTCCTGTTTCCGGCAGTGGATTAAATAAATCAACGGGGAAATAACATATGGAACATGGTGCCAGACAAAGTACCACGCGTGTTATCGCCGTGGGATTTATCTGTCTGGGGACGCTTTTTACCCTCAGCCTTGCGACAAATATCATTCAGGGTATTAATAACTATCGTCTTCAGACAGAACAGAAAGTCGCGGTGACACCGATGTTATTCAGTGCGCCGTTTGCCGTTTCGCAGAATCAGGCGGACGTCTCTTATCTTGAGCAACTGGGCCTGAGCTTTATTGCGCTGCGCCTTAATGTCACGCCGGAAACGGTTGATGCCCAGCATCAGCAACTTCTCCGGTATGTATTTCCAGCCTCGCAGAACAGTCTTAAGATTCAGCTGGCTGAAGATGCGAAGCGCATCAGGGAAAATAATGTTAACGCTACCTTCTATATGACGTTTATCCGTGCATATCCGGCAGAGAATCGCGTTGATATCCGGGGCGAGCTGAAAACATGGATAGGGGATTCGAAGCCCTATAGTGAAATTAAACATTATGTCCTGCAGTTCAGTCGAGTCGATGGTGTCAGCTGGCTGGCGCGTTTTGGAGAAATAAATAATGAAAATGATTAACCCGTTATTTATTTCAGGATGCCTGTTATTTACGGTACCCGCGATGTCGGCCCCCCTCAGCGGTACGCTGTCACCGACAGTGGTCCCTCTGGCGAACGGCGGTCAGGCCAATATTGCGGTGAGTAACACCGATCCGAACCTCTTTACCGTGCCCGGGGACCGCATCACGGCGATTAACAGTCTCGATGGTGGCCTGACTAACCAGGAGCAGACCGACAGCGGCGGTGCGATTCTGGCGACCATCAGCAAGAAGCCGTTCACCTTTATTGTGGAAACCGAGCGCGGCTTCAACTTCTCCATCCGCGCGGTTCCCCGCGCGGGTGTCGGCCGCACAATCCAGCTGGTTAGTGAACTCACAGGTACACCCGGTCCGGCAAAAGCCTGGGAGGAATCAAATCCGTATGAATCGGTGCTGGTCACCCTGAACCGTGCCGTGCGGCAGGGAAGCGTCCCGGATGACTATCAGGCGGTTCCTGTTACGTCAGAAACACTCACGGTACCCGCTGGCCTGCGTGCCACGGCAGAGAAAGTCTGGACCGGTCATCACCTGAAGGTCGTCCGTTACAGCCTGGACAATGTCTCTCTGTCGCCCCGTGTGGTGCGTGAGAGCGATTTCTGGCAGCCCGGCACACGTGCCGTCATGCTCAGTACGCCTGCAGGTCTGCTGACCACCGGTGGCCGGATGCAGGTCTGGGTGACCACCTCTGATACAGGGGAGAGCCGCTGATGGCGAACTTCAACACGCTGATTAAACGCAAGCAGTACCTCTGGCTGGGGCTCATTCTGGTTGGCGGCGCGGCTGCCGTCGGTGGGGGCCTCTATCTGTCTGAACTGAATCTGAGCACCGATGAGGAAGCGCCTGCGCAGGGAGAGCCGGCGCCGGACATGACCGGTGTGGTCGACAGCCACTTCAATACCAAAGTGGAGCAACACGCAACCACGGAGATGCAGGCCACTGCATCCGACCTGAAAAAGAGCTTTGATGGTCTGCGCAATGAAGTGGACCTGCTCAGTAAAGCCCGTACCGCCGACCAGATACGTATCGACAGACTCAGCATGGAAAATCTGGCTATGCAGGAGCAGCTTAAGGCACTTGGTGTGAAACCGGCAGTCTCTGGTGGTGAACCCGCCCCGACCCCTCCATCACCGCCACCAGGTCCGGAAGGTGAACCGCAGCCAGCCAGCTATCCGCCGCAGCCCGGCGGAGCGGTACCGCCTCCAACGGCATTCTATCCGGGTAACGGTACGGTCCCGCCTCCGCAGGTCAGCTACCAGTCTGTACCGGTTCCTAACCAGATACAGCGTAAAACGTTCAGCTATGACAAGGGCAAAAAAGGCCGGGAACTGCCCTACATTCCATCCGGCAGCTTTGCGAAAAGCATCCTGATTGAAGGGGCCGATGCGAATGCTTCTGTCACGGGTAACGAATCCACGGTGCCGATGCAGCTGCGCGTGGTGGGCCTGGTGGAGATGCCGAACAGCAAAACCTATGACCTCACCGGCTGCTTTGTCGGTCTCGAGGCCTGGGGGGATGTCTCCAGTGAGCGTGCCATCGTCCGCACCCGGAATATCAGTTGCATCAAGGGCGATAAAACCATCGACCAGCCGATAGCCGGGCACGTCTCTTTCATGGGCAAGAACGGGGTGAAAGGGGAAGTCGTGATGCGTAACGGCAAAATCCTCGGCTGGGCCTGGGGCGCTGGCTTTGTTGACGGAATTGGTCAGGGGATGGAGCGGGCGTCACAGCCGTCCGTGGGTCTCGGGGCCACGGCGACGGTCGGTGCCGGCGATGTTCTGAAAATGGGGATTGGTGGCGGTGCATCGAAAGCTGCGCAGACGCTGAGCGAGTACTACATCAAACGCGCGGAGCAGTATCACCCGGTTATCCCGATTGGTGCCGGCAATGAGGTGACGGTGGTCTTCCAGGATGGTTTCCAGCTGAAAACTATTGAGGAGCTGGAAGCGGAAAAGAACGGTCAACAACAGGCGCAGAGCCAGGAGCCGGTCGCGCAGCCTGAAGCACAGCAGTCAGGCAGCAACCTGAACGGGTTTAACACTGACGAAATGCTGAAGAAGCTGGGCAAACTTGACCCTCGCCAGTTCTCACCAGGCGGAGAAGCGCAGGGCGAAAATCATGGTTAAGTCCCGTGCCGCTCTCGTTCTGTCCTCGCTGCGCTGGTTCCGCTGGCTGATTCAGCATGCGGTAGTGTATCCGCTGGCCACGATGATGCTGCTGATTGTAACAGTGCTGTGGCGTGGTCATATCACGCCCGGTCAGATGCTGGTAAATACCATCGAATCGGTGCAGCGGGAAGGATATGTCATTCACGACTGCACGGGACCCGCTTCGCGCGACGCACTCAATGGTGATGCGGTGAAGCCATTACTGCCTCCTGTTTTACAGGAGGATTGCTCCTCTGTCAGTACGGATGCGGCAGGGTATGCAGCACATATCGACCAGGGCTACACGAAAAACATCCTCTGGCTCTGGTTTCTGATGGCGGTTGTGTTTACGGGGGGCGCTGTGGTTTTCGGTCGCACCCCTGCCAGCAGAACAGGTATCACGTGGGTGAGAGATGCGCGGGGGAATGTTTTCCCCGGATGCAGACCTGGCAAAGGCGCGATATCACCGTTACTGGCCGGATATCAGAAACGCGGTGAGACCATCGTGATTTATGACCCTTCCGCCAGATTCAGCGAGGAAGATAAAAATGAAAACAAAGAGAAATAATCCATTCCCCGATGAAACCGGTAATGCGGTTCTGGTCGGGGAATCTGGTGCAGGAAAAACAGCGTTTTCATCAGAACTGATTTTTGCCCGATCGGATGTCACTCAGCTTAAGCGTGTTTACGGTGCGATGAGTCCGGGAGAGCGGGATAAATTTGTCCGGACGATTAAGGCAAACACCCTGTTCAGGATGAACCTGAAAAAATAACTGATAAATAGCGAGAAATATCATGAAGGAATTAATGCTGTTAATTCCTCTGGGCAGCGCTTTGCTCTTAACCGGGTGCGCGGGCACAGAGACGGAATTCGAATGTAATGCCACGACATCGGATATCTGTATGACGATGGAGCAGGCGAATGAGAAAGCTAAGGCACGGGAGGAAAGCGCCGCAGCAAAGCCGGCTGCGGCCGGGTTGCCACGACTGGCTGACGGCAACTTCAGAACGCCGTCGCAGGTATCTTACCCGCAGCCGCTGCAACCGACCCTCTCTGTAACCGGCACAACTACAGTGTCAACGGCGGCAGTGAAACCGGCAGGCATGCTGAGCGCCCCGCCAGTACACCCGGTGCAAAACGCCAGCAACCAGACCGCGCCGCTCACTGCCACACCGGTCAGCCAGACGGCATTTCGCTCACCTGCAACGCTGCCGGGCAATTATCCCCGCCCACTCAGGAAGGGAGAACAGACGGTCTCCCTCTGGATAGCGCCGTATATCGATGCTGAAGACGTCTATCACCAGCCCACCACGGTGTTATTTGTGGTGACGCCATCGGCATGGGGCCAGCCCCGTATTAACTAATCAACAGCGCCGTTAATGGCGCTGTGAATACTGAATGAATACCGGATTTAAAACGAGTGCCCTCTGCGTTGAAAGGGATGGGCGGTAGCGTGTTCAGAGAAAGGTATGGCGCTCATGTATCTTTGTGTCGGGGCATACTTCATTATGAGAGTTAATTATGAATGATGTTTTAATATTTACATATAAACTTGTTCAGCTTGATTCGTTTTATATATTTTATTTTGTTCTCGCTATTGGTATGGGGGCGATAGTTGGATATTTTGCATCAACGGCGCTTGAGGGGGAAATATTACGCAGTTGCATGTTCTCTGGGGTTTTAATTCTTCATTTTATAACTGCTCTTGGAATTTTGTCACCAGAGGATACTTATAAAGAAACTATGTTTAGAAAAAATGATATTAAATACACATTAACAAATTGCAAGATATCAGCTTTCGATGCTCAACAAGGATTTAATGGGAAAAAAGACGCCTGGGCCTGTCCTGATGGTATAACCCGCTATCTTCCCGTTAAGTACAGGGGGGAAGGCATCTCATCTGGAAAAAATAAAGATTACCCATGAAGAACGCTGGGAGAGAGTTATGCGTGAATAGTCATATTTAACCACACATTAAGGATGCTCAGGATAATTATGATTGAGTTAATAAAGTGGTCGATGGCGCTGGTAATTACATTGGCCTGTTACTGTCTGTTTTTTTCATCTGATAGTAATACCGTGCCCGAAGATATCTCTCATCACTGGAAGAATGACTGCCGGTTGCTGGAGTCGAATATTGACAGGGGGTTCCTCTCTCCTGCACAAAACCGGCTTCAGTGTGGTGACGTTATTGAAAATGTCAGTGCGGCGGATTATGACAGAGCGATAAATGGTGATGAGAAAATATCAACCATCGCAGAGTTAACCGAAGAACTATTCGGCCGCTAATTTATAAATGGAGACAGTAAGGTATGCATACCTTCATTTTTCTGGTGCTGATGACGCCGAGTAGCAGCGGCGGGATCTGGAACCTTACTCCCATGCCCAATACGGATGTCTGCCTCAAAATGCTGCGGGCAGTCAAAGCGCGTGGAGGCAGGGGCTACGGAAGTAACACAGGGGAGTGCATTGAGGTTAAAACGCGCGAGCCCCTGAACAGTACGATGGAAACACTGAACGGAGGCAGTCAATGAGAGCCTACTACCTTGAAGGAGATAATATTGAGTGGCTTATTGGTGTGTGCCTGATCCTTTTTGTTATCGGTGTTGTTGGTGCTCTGGCCATGTTTGTTATCCCTGAAAAGATTAATCTGAGAGTCTGCAGGGCTAATGTATTTTTCTTTAGTGCGCTTATGGCAGTGGTGGCGTTTGTCATACTTATCGTCTTTACCAGTCAGTCATTCACGATGGACGAACTGGAGGCCGGGAAACACTGGGAAAACGACTGTAAACTCCTGGAGGTCAACATTCCGACGGGCACATTTACCGAACCTGTTAATAAACTGGATTGTGCCGGTGTCATTATTAACATACCGAAGGTTCAGTATGATGAGTATATTCGCCAGTGGGGATTGTATGAGGGGAAAACAAAATGAAGCTTTATATTTTTGGTGCTTTATCTATGCTTTTAGTGTCATCCTTTATAACCGGTAGCCTCTACGATCTTTACATCAGAAAGACGGACCATATCGCAACAGATGATGAGTTATTAATCATTTCGAGAGAAACACCCTGTGCAGCCGAAGAATTCCGTAATGCGCTGGCCCCGTCAGGCGACTCAATCAGTCAACCTCTGACAATCCGCGATGCACACAACCTCGCATCAGAATGTACGGCCAGGGACGAGCAAAATGGTTTGCGCGAAAAACAACTAAAAGTATTGAATGAATTCCCCCCTGATAAAAAAGGTCAGCGGTAATTTCCTGTTAAACGACTTCCGTCGATTTTGGACTGTGATTTTAAGCATGGTATCTCGTGATATATCCACGACCCACAGCCTGATATTTCTCTGATTTTCTAAAATATATTAAGGAATGCTCGCATGAGTAATAACATCATGGATACCGTCGCGCAGGCCGTGAACTCGCTGGTCTCTGCGCTGAAACTGCCCGACGAATCCGCGAAAGCCAATGACATGCTGGGCAGCATGAATTTCCCCCAGTTCAGCCGTATCCTGCCCTATAAGGATTATGACTCCGCAACCGGGCTGTTTATTAATAACAAAACGGTTGGTTTTATGTTTGAGGCGCGACCTCTTCCAGGTGCGGATAAAGATATTGTCGCCACGCTTGAGCATTTACTGCGCAGCAAGCTTCCCCGTGGTGTACCGGTCAGTTTTCATCTCGTCTCCAGTAAGCTGGTCGGGAATGATATCGACTACGGTCTGCGTGAGTTCCGCTGGAGCGGCAAGCAGGCTAAGAAGTTTAACTCCATCACCCGCGCATACTACCTCCGTGCGGCGGAGACGCAGTTTCCCCTGCCCGACAGTCTGGATTTGCCTCTTACGTTGCGCAACTATCGCGTCTACATCTCCTGTTGCGTGCCCCGGAAGAAAAACTCCGCCACGCAAATTGTGGAGCTGGAGAACCAGATAAAAATCCTGCGGGCATCGCTCGGCGGGGCCTATATCCCGACGCGTATCCTCGATGCTGCCGGGCTGGTCGAACTGATGCGGGAGCTGATAAACCCTGACCCGCATGAGATGTACCGCGTACCGTACAAGCTGGACCCGTATCAGGACCTCAATTACCAGTGCGTGGATGACAGCTTTGATATGCAGGTCACCGCCGGTCACCTGAAAATCGGCCGCCTGGGGCGCGACGGGAAAGAGTGCGTGACCCGGGTGACTAACTACCATCTGGAATGCGATCCGGAAATCGCCTTCCTCTGGACCACCGCCGATAACTACGCCAACCTGCTTAACCCGGAACTCTCCATCTCCTGCCCCTTTGTTATCACGCTGACGTTGATGGTCGAGGATCAGGTGAAGACTCAGAACGAAGCCAACCTGAAGTTCATGGACGTGGAGAAGAAAAGCAAAACGTCCTACGCGAAGTATTTTCCAAACGTGATAAAGGAAGTGCAGGAGTGGGGCGATATCCGCCAGCGGCTTGCGACCAACCAGACCTCTCTGGTGTCCTACTTCTTTAACATCACCACGTATACCGCAGACAACGCAGAAGCTTCACTCACTACTGAACAGCAGGTACTCAACAGCTACCGTAAGGGAGGCTTCCAGCTTATCCCGGCTCGCTATCATCATCTGCGTAACTTTTTGGCTATGCTGCCGTTTAAGTGCGGGGAAGGGCTGTTCAAAGAGCTACAGGCCGCAGGTGTGGTTAAACGGGCTGAGACGTTCCAGGTGGCCAACCTTCTGCCGGTTGTTGCTGACAGCCCATTGGCACCTGCGGGACTGCTGGCGCCAACCTACCGTAACCAGCTGGCGTTTATCGATCTGTTCTACGAGGGGATGAACAACACCAACTTCAATATGGCTGTTTGTGGGACGTCCGGCGCAGGGAAGACGGGATTAATACAGCCCCTTATTCGTAGCGTACTGGACTCAGGCGGGTTTGCCTGGGTGTTCGACATGGGCGACGGCTATAAATCCCTGTGTGAAAATATGGGGGGCGTGTATCTCGATGGCGACTCCCTGAAGTTTAATCCGTTCGCCAATATTCTCGACGACGCTAACTTTGACCTGTCCGCCGAGCGTATCCGCGACCAGATGTCGGTGATGGCCAGCCCCAACGGTAACCTGGACGAGGTACACGAAGGTCTGCTCCTGCAGGCGGTCCGGGCGGCCTGGCTGAGTAAGCGCAATAAGGCGCGAATCGATGATGTGGTGGCCTTCCTTCAGAGCGAGAAGGACAGCGCTGAATACGCCGATTCGCCGGGAGTACGCAGCCGTCTCGATGACATGATTATTCTGCTTGACCAGTACACGGTGAACGGGCTTTACGGGGAATACTTCAACTCCGATGAGCCGTCCCTGCACGATGATGCCCGGATGGTGGTCCTTGAGCTGGGCGGGCTGGAATCGCGCCAGTCTCTGCTGGTCGCAGTGATGTTCTCGCTCATCATCTATATCGAAAACCGAATGTATCAGTCTCCCCGTAGCCTGAAAAAACTCAACGTTATCGATGAAGGCTGGCGACTGCTGGACTTCAAAAATGAGAAGGTCGGGACCTTTATCGAGAAGGGTTACCGGACGGCGCGTCGGCACACCGGGGCCTATATCACCATCACCCAGAACATCGTCGACTTCGACTCCCCGACCGCATCGAGCGCTGCACGCGCAGCCTGGGGTAACTCGTCGTACAAGGCCATTCTGAAACAGTCGGCCAAGGAATTTGCAAAATATAACCAGCTGTATCCGGATCAGTTCAGCAAGCTGGAGAAAGACATGATTAATGGTTTCGGCTCGGCAAAAGAGCAGTGGTTTTCTTCCTTCATGCTTCAGGTGGAGGCGAACTGCTCCTGGCACCGCCTGTTCGTCGACCCGCTCAGCCGGGCGATGTACTCCTCCAAAGGTCCGGATTTTGAGTACATGAAAGCGCGCCGGGCAGAAAGTGTCGACATTCACGATGCGGTGTACGGTCTGGCCTGCCGGAACTTTGACAAGGAGATGGCTGAGCTTGAATCCCGGATATCTGAAAACGACACAGAGGAAACCCGCTGATGGAAGAGAATGCAGAGCAACAACCGGAGCAGCTGCAACAGCAGCAATCACAGAAACCGGAACCACAGAAGGATAAAGCGACATCGCGCACTTTCCGGCGGGTGCTGGTCATCACCGCTCTTGTCGTTTTTACCCTGGCCTGCAACGTCATGCTGACGCGGGTAATGCTGGCGTACACCACACCACGGGTAGTGGCCTTCGATATGAAAAAGACGCTCGACAGCTTTATGGACAGCGTCAGCCAGAAGCAACTGACGGAAGCGCAGTCGAAAGCGCTCTCGGACAGGTTTAACGACGCGCTGGAGAAGAGCCTGGCGGACTATCAGCAACAGCATCGTGTGCTCATTCTGGTCTCACCCGCGGTGGTCCAGGGCGCATCCGATGTGACCCGTACTATTCAGCACGACATCGCCCGCCGGATGAAGGGGGACCGTGAATGACAACGCTTCGTGCTTATCTGCTCGTCGGTTGTCTGTTGTCGCCGCTGACACAGGCTGCTGATCTCGGGACGTGGGGGGATTTATGGCCCGTCCGTGAACAGGACATGTTGCAGCTCATCACGCAACGTCTGCAGACGCTGCAGACCACAGGAAAGTGGGACCAGACGATGGATGAGTTTAAACAGCGTGTCATTGAAAACAGCCAGCGCCCGGCCCCGGTGGAGGGGATTAAACGGGCAGAGAAGTATGAGCAACGCTGGTTTGACCCCAGTATCCGCCTGACCGAAGACCTGAAGGACAATAAGGGCCGGGTGTTTGCCCGAAAGGGAGATGTGGTGAATCCCCTGAAAACCGTGCCGTTTGTGCAGACCCTGTACTTTATCAACGGGGATGATGCCGACCAGATAGCGTGGATGAAGCGCCAGGTGCCGGAAACCCTGATGAGCAAGATTATCCTGGTGCGGGGCAGCGTCCCTGAGACCTCTGCTGTGCTGGACAGCCGGATTTATTTCGACCAGAACGGCGTATTGAGCCAGCGCTTTGGCCTGACCACGGTGCCGGCGCGTATCACCCCGGCGCCTTCCGGTGAACGGCTGAATATTGAGACCTTCCCTGTTAAATAAGGATGTTTTTGTGAGAACCCTGACTCTGTTCCTGAGTGCCCTGACATTGTGGGGGTACAGCCTCAGTGCGGCTGCTGACCCTTCCTGTGAGGGGCGATTTGTTAACCCGATCACCGATGTGTGCTGGCGCTGTATCTTCCCCCTGTCGCTCGGCAGTGTGCAGGTCGGCAAAGGCGACCAGCCAGATACCAGCAATCCCGGGAGTCCCCTGCAGCTTTGCCCGGCTCCACCACCGTTGTTTGTTCGCCCCGGCCTGGCCATCGGGTACTGGGAGCCGATGGCCATGACGGACGTCAGCCGTTCGCCGGGCTGCATGGTCAATCTGGGCGGATTCAGTATCAACCTCGGTAAGACCGGCATGGGGACGGCGAAAAAGGACGACAAACAGGTGAACGGGGCCTTCTATCACGTTCACTGGTACAAGTATCCGCTGACGTACTGGCTGAACATCATCACGTCAGCGGGCTGCCTGGAAGGGGGAGATATGGATATTGCGTATCTCTCCGAGATTGACCCGACCTGGGTGGACAGCAGTCTGACTACCATCCTGAATCCGGAAGCCATTCTGTTTGCCAATCCCATTGCGCAGGGTGCCTGCGCTGCGGATGCGATGGCCAGCGCGTTTCATATGCCGCTGGATGTTCTGTTCTGGTGTGCCGGCTCCCAGGGCTCGATGTATCCCTTTAGCGGCTGGGTCAGCAATGAGTCCAGTCCGCTGCAGTCCTCGCTACTGGTCAGTGAGCGCATGGCCTACAAGCTTCACCGACAGGGACAGATCATGGAGAGCATCGGCAAGGATAAGGCGGTCTGCTATGAGTATCCGTCCCCGATCATTCCTAAAGAGCGCTGGCGTTATCAGATGGTGAACATGTATCCGGACAGCGGCCAGTGTCATCCTCTGGGGCGCAGCGTGATGCGCTGGGAAACCGGAAGAAACCCGCCCAATACGCGTAAAAACTACGGCTATCTGATGTGGCGTAAACGTAACTGCGTCTTCCTCTGACAGGAGTCTCCGATGAAATTTATCAATGCGATGATAGTGATGGCCTTACTGACCATGAAGGTGTGTGGGGCCGTTGGCCCGACAACCGAAGACAGAGACTGGCTGAAACAGCAGGAGAATTTAAGCGAGCAGCTGCGCCAGCATCCCGACAGACAGCTGCAACAGGAGCTGGAAGCGCAGATCAAGCGCAATCCACTCAACCGCTCAGACAGCCAGTTTATCGATAATCTTCTGAGCCAGCAGAAAGCAGCGAATCAGGAAAAGCCGACAGAAGGGTCGCTGTACTTTGTCTCCTTCTCGATACCGGAAGAGGGGCTGAAGCGCATGCTGCATGAAACCCGCCAGTACGGTATTCCGGCAACACTGCGGGGACTTATCAATAACGATATGAAGACCACCACTGACGCGGTGCTGCAGCTGGTAAAGGATGGCGTTACCGACGGCATTCAAATAGATCCGACGCTGTACTCACAGTACAACATCCGGAGTGTGCCGGCCCTGGTGGTCCGGTGCCAGACGGGGTTCGACGTGGTGCGCGGCAATATTCGCCTGAAACAGGCGCTGGAGAAAGTGGCGGAAACAGGTGACTGCGCACAGACAGCCAGAACAATGCTGGGAGGTATCCGGTGAAAGAACTCCCGCTCATTCTGACACTACACGCCTCTGTCCTCAGTGCCTTCATCTGGCTGGCATCACCGGCCTGTGCTGACAGCGGTACCGACTATAAAGCCGGGTCGGATTTTGCGAAGCAGGTGCAGGGCAGCGGGATTGACTCGCTGAAAAACTTCAGCGGCGAGCAAAACCTGCCGGGGTATACCGACAGCCCGGACCAGACAAAATACTACGGTGGCGTCACTGCCAGCGGAGACAGTTCCCTGAAAGGTGACTCGGCCTCTGAGTTCAGCCAGGGCGAGACCGGCAAAATCATTACCGAATCGTTCACAAACCGGCCACCGGACCTGATTTCACCGGATGCACCGTTTATTCAGTCGGCAAAAGACATCGAATCCCGGGCGGATACGATTGTCGGGGATACCGGCCAGGCCTGTACGGCACAGGTAGTGAACCGCAGCGAATTCACGAACCACACCTGTGAGCGCGACCTTCAGGTTGAGCAGTACTGCATGCGGACAGCGACCATTACCGGTCACTATAACGATACGACGACGACAGATGTTTACAGCGTGGCGCTGAAGGATGCGTGGCAGGAAGGCGACCAGGTAAAAGTCCGCTTCAGCTTCGGTGTGACAGGGACGCTTATTCATGCAGAGGCGCAGTATTTCATTACCAGTCTACCGAATTATGCGCCTCCGGGGCAGGCAAGGACGCTCTATGCCCTTGGCGGTTCGGTTCGAGTGGAAGGGGGGCAGGAGTGGAAAACCCTTTCCGGTGGCGGTTATCAGGTTGTGGAAGGCCGGGATGAAATTATGACCATTAAGCTGCATGACAGCTATTCGGTCAGCTACTTCGCCGGCGTGCTGGCCCGGAATCTCCGCTCCGGTTACATCACTCTGAACATCCGCGCCACAATGCAGGTCGCCTCAAAAGAATGGGAACCTGACATCACCTGGGTTGAGAACTGCGCCTTTAACAAAGATGAAGGAAACAAAACATCGTCAGAATGTACTGAGCCAGGAGGTACGAAAGAGGTCTGGCAGGATGGTAAAGCATATTCGGTGCATCAGGCCTGCTGGGCTTACAGGGACACTTACATTACTCAGCCTGCAGATTTTGGCGCCTGCCAGTCTCTGATGGATAACAAAGCCTGCACCCTGTCATTCCGGCAGTGTGCGTTCTCCAGTGAAGAGGGAACCTGTCTTCATGAATACGCCACGTACTCCTGTGAGACGCGGACCAGCGGGAAGCAGATGATTTGTGGCGGGGATGTGTTCTGTCTCGATGGCGAATGCGATAAGGCGGCCTCCGGGAAGAACAATGATTTTGGTCAGGCAGTCTCCGAACTGGCGGCACTCGCGGCAGCTGGTAAGGACGTGGCTGAGATGGACGGCGTAAATGTCAGGGCCTTCACCGGCAACGCGAAATACTGCAAAAAGTTCGCGGCCGGATTCAGTAACTGCTGCAAGGACAGTGGCTGGGGCCAGGATGTGGGACTGGCCCGCTGCAGCAGCGAAGAGAAAGCGCTGGCCAAAGCGAAAACCAACAAGCTGACCATCAGCATCGGGGAGTTCTGTTCGAAAAAAGTCCTGGGTGTCTGTCTGGAGAAAAAGCGCAGCTACTGTCAGTTCGATTCAAAACTCGCGCAGATTGTTCAGCAGCAGGGACGTAACGGCCAGCTGCATATCGGATTTGGCGGCGCGAAAAGCCCGGACTGTCGGGGTATCAGCGTGGACGAACTTCAGCGTATCAACTTTGACCAGCTGGATTTCACAAACTTCATGGAGGATTTAATGAATAACCAGGCCATCCCCGAGAACGCAGAGCTGACAGAAAAAACGAAAGAACGCATCAAAGAGCTTCTCACGCAGTCTTCAGCAAAGTAACTCCTCATTAATAACATATCAAAGGTGACTAAATGGCTGCGTCCCTGATGGTCGTTGTTCTGCTTGTGGTCTTTCTTTTTATTCCGGCCTGTATTGCCCTGTTCATGTCAGGTCGCAGTCTGCTCATGATATTCCTGGGTGCCCTGGCGTGCCAGGCGGCTGTTGCCATTGCGTTTGCCGTACTGTCTGCCCGGGGCGGGTCTGAATCGATGGGGATGGGGGCGGCATCACTCATCTTCTACGTTATCGGGCTGCACAAGGTTGACGGTATAAAACAGAATATACATAACGGGAGAGAAAAGAATGAAAGTTAATTTTCACAAATATCCTGCCATTGATTTCTCGCTGAGGCTGGTACTGACCCTCATTATTATTTCCCCGGTGGTGTATTTCTCATGGGATGCGGTCACCGGGACATCGGGCAGCGATTATGTCGTGAGCGTTATCTTTATTCTGGTTACAGGTGGTATCGGTCTGGTGAATTATCTGTTTGTTTCTGCCCTGCTCGGGCTTTTACAGAAGGTGAAAAAATGAAGCGGGCGGGCACAATCCAAAAAATAAAAAAATGGCGAAAAGGTGCAGGAGTGGCTCTCGTTCTTGTTTTGCTGCCGGTATGCATAGCTAAGTTACTCACGAGTGACGATGCATTTGTGGTCGCTCAGTCTCTTGTCTGCATTATTTTGCTCATGATTTTAGCCAGACGACTTCTGCCATAACGGCAGGTTTTTACATCGTTAATCGGCAGAATAAACAGGAGTGTTCATGGAAGAGAAAAAGGGAGATGGCCTGATGATGTTCTGCGTCGCGGCCTTCGTTATTTTTCTGGTCAGTATCATGTCCTTCAGCCTGTGGCGGGACAAACAGATTAATGCGTTTATGGCGACCAACCGTGCATGGGGTATCCAGTGCGACAGGGTCTCCCAGGCCGCGTGGGTGGTCCAGGACGGGGAGCGGGTTAATTTAACGATAAACGATTTCCCCCTTTACTGCAGCGGCTACCGCTTTGAACTGCGCAATGGTCAGGGTGAAGTCATTCACCTGCTCGATAAACACGCTGCCTACCGGCAACTTTCCCGCCAGCCACACTGATTAAAACAGGTATTTATCATGCGAAAAACACACACCGCCCTTCTGGCGGGGTGCCTTTGCTGCACCCTGTTGCCGGCTTTCGCCAAAGATGCGGGCTGGCAGTGGTACAACGAGAAACAGAAGCCCCGGGAAGCTGAAAAGCCGCCAATACCGGCGGCCCCGCCACCGCAAATGGATATTCTCCAGAAGCAGGCTCTCCTGCAGCAGGCGACGAAGAAAGCCCTGGCGGAAGCGATTATGTATCCCTCAGTACCGGCCTTTGTGAAGTACTTCCGGCTGCAGAACTACTGGACGCAGCAGGCCGGCCTGTTCTCGATGAGCGCGAAGAAAGCCATGCTGGCGCACCCGGAACTCGATTACAACCTGCAGTACAGCCACTACAACGGCACGGTAAAAAACCAGCTGGCCGCCGATTATGCCGAACAGCGCCGGGCTATCTCCACCCTCGCGCAGCATTTTGGCGTGATGTTCTTTTACCGGGGCCGCGAAGCCATTGACGGCCAGCTGGTCCAGGTGATTCAGAACTTCCGAGAAACCTACGGCCTGAGCGTAATACCTGTGTCGGTCGACGGCGTTATTAACCCCATGCTGCCCGACAGCCGGACTGACCAGGGACAGGCCGCACAACTCGGCGTGAAGTACTTCCCCGCGATGATGCTGGTCGACCCGAAAAGCGGCCAGGTGAAGCCGTTGAGTTACGGCTTCATCAGCCAGGACGACCTGGCGAAGCAGTTCCTCTATGTCTCCAGCGACTTTAAACCCAATTTTTAAGGAATGAGTGATGCGAAAGATTCGTTTCCCCGATTTAGATATCACCGGGATGTGGGTGCTGGCTGTGGGAGTGTTTTTTCACCTGATAGCCAGGCTTGTCAGGAAACAGCCTGAAATGGCCATGCAGGCCGCAGAAATTCTGGGTTTAGGAATGGTCATCTTCGGCGGGTACCGCATTCTCAACGCCCTCATTGCCGAAGCCGAAAAGGAGGAAAAAAACCGTGAAAAACAACCTGAAGAACACAACTAAAACAGCAATCAAAACGGCGGCCTTACTCCTGACCCTTTCCGGCATGGGGCACGGAGGGACGCTTGATGAGGTGAAGTCGCTCTGGGACCCGCAGGGTATCTCCGGTGCTTCATCTGCCTCCCGGCGGGATGGCGCTCCGCACGCGGTGACGCCGGCTTCTCAGCCCCGCTGGTTTCGGCTCAGCAACGGCAGGCAGGTGGACCTTCGGGACTGGAAAGTCGTGCTGTTCATGCAGGGGAAGTGCCCGTACTGCCATAAGTTTGACCCGGTCCTGAAGCAGCTGGCCACGCAGTACGGCTTCTCTGTCTTCCCCTATACCATTGACGGACAGGGCGATGAGGCATTTCCCGAGGCGCTGCCGGTACCGCCTGAGGTGATGCAGACCTTTTTCCCCAATATCCCGGTGGCCACGCCGACCACGTTTCTGGTCAACGTGAATACGCTGGCCGCTTACCCGGTTCTGCAGGGTGCCACAGATGCGCAGGGTTTTATGGCGCGAGTGGATACGGTATTTCAGATGATGGGGGCGACCGGGAATGGGCAACATTAAAAGGGCCGCGCTGGCGGGCGGTTTTTTGCTGGGGTTGTCTCTCCCGGCCGCCGCCGATGTGAACGGCGATATGAACAACTTCTTCAACAAGCTGGGGTTCGCGTCCAATACCAGCCAGCCGCAGGTCTGGCAGGGGCAGGCAGCGGGCTACGCCTCCGGCGGTTCGCTGTATGCCAGAACACAGGTGAAAACGATCCAGCTGGTCAGCATGACCCTGCCGGATATTAACGCCGGCTGCGGCGGCATCGATGCGTACCTGG
>PPYF01470060.1_pt1 | contig 16289 bp, 14 predicted proteins | sample 1559871 | NCBI WGS metagenome assembly PPYF01 (sample SAMN08240021, study PRJNA423297) | Human gut metagenome, whole genome shotgun sequencing project.
TGTTATTAACTTGTGATAATGTCTCCTTAAGATTCACTTGAGGTTTTGTCTCTTTTTGGTATTCTATTAAAGCTATGAAAGAAGGTAAAATTACATTGTCACAAGAACAACTGAAAACGCTGACTGTCATCAACCGTTTCATTGACAAGTCTATTTCCAGACAACAGGCTGCTGAACTTTTGGGTCTCTCCACACGCCAGATCACACGCTTAAAGAAAGGAGTCCTTACCTCTGGCGCTCAATCCCTCATTCATAAAAATACCGGTAGAAAACCCGTTCACTCCGTTTCTGACGAATTGAAGGAAGCTGTCCTTAAGATTTATTCCCGCCCGGAATTCTCTAATGCCAACTTCCTCCATTTCAAAGATATACTCTCTGCAGATTTCGGAATTCAACTTTCCTACTCTGCTCTTTCCAGTATACTAAAAAATGCTGGTTTTGAAAGCCCTAAAAAGAAAAAAATCCGACACCGCACACATCGGCGCAAACGTAAGCCCCATCCCGGACAGCTCATCCAGATCGATGCCACGCCTTACGAGTGGTTTGGGGGAAATATCAAATACGCCCTTCATGGTGCTATCGATGATGCTACCGGGCAGGTCGTCGGACTTTTCCTGACACAGAATGAATGCCTTTACGGTTATCTGGAAACCATGCGTCAATGCTGCTCTGATTTCGGCATCCCACAGACGGTTTATTCTGACAACCATACCATCTTCCGTTCTCCTAAAACCGGAAAGCTGACTGTTGATGAACTAATCGCAGGCAAGACTGTCCATCTTACCCAGTTCGGACGTTCCCTGCACGAATTGGGCATTGACCTTATTTTCGCAAAGACTCCTCAGGCAAAGGGGCGGATTGAACGTTTATGGGTCACACTGCAGAGCAGGCTCCCTGTTGAGTTCGCAAAACGTGGGATTACTACTGTGTCAGAAGCAAACCGTTTTCTGGAAACAGAGTACAGGGAACTTTTCAATCAGAGGTTTGCCGTTGAGCCGGAAGCAGAGTCTATTTTTGTCTCTGCCGCAAAAGATTTGAATCTGGATTCCATCCTTTGTGTAAAGCACACGAGAAAAACAGATGCAGCCGGGACATTTTCGTTTAAAAATCGGTGTTTTCAAATCCTAGATGAGGGATTTCCGATTATCAATGCCCGCCGTGAGATCACTGTATTGATTAACCCACGTTTTGGAATTCGTGTAGAGTACGGCGGACGAATCTATAATACCATCCGTTATCTGAAACCTCAGAACAAAAATGCCAATACAGAAGTTCCCCAAAAAGTGTCAAAAACAGTAGAACCACACCTTCAGCTGCGTCACAGCAGTGATGAATGGAAAGCAATCTGGTGGATGGAGGATTATAATCTGTCACTTAAATTTTTATATGAGCTATTTTTCGAGAAGCAGCAGTCAGCTTCATAAAAGGGCATTAGCTGAGCTATACAAAAATCTACTGGATCCGGAACCATACAAACCCGTCCTGGAGTACCTTTGTTAACAAATAAAATATCTCCCGGCATAGGATGTGCTCGAAACCACGTTTCATAAGTTTCTTGTGTAAGATATCTCACCTTCTCATATACTGGAAACAGTGTGTTGTTTGTAACGCAGTTTGTTGCTATAAGCTTCCATCCATCATTCGCTGTAGGAACGGTTTTCCCTCTATTATCAACAATAAAAGAAAGTAATTCTGTAATTGGAACTTTTGGACAATCTTCCCATATATTAAATTTCATACCCAATCGCCCCCAGTTTCCTACGAATTTCATCTTCGAGTTCATGGCTCTTAGCAAACATTTCCGAAAGCTCCGATGTCAGACGATCCATCTTTTCTTCAAATGGTTCCCCATCATCTTCCTGTTCCTCAATGCCAACGTATCGACCCGGAGTAAGAATATAATCCTGCTTTTCGATTTCTGCTATATCAGCAACAGCACAGAAGCCCTTCACATCTTCCAGCATTCCGTCTGCAAATGATTCATAAGTATCTGAAATCTTCTTAATATCATCATCTGTAAGCTCACGAAGTTTGCGACTGACCATAGTTCCCATCTTACGAGCATCAATAAACAGTGTCTTTCCGGTCTGTTTTTTCTGTTTATTGATAAACCAGAGTGAAACCGGAATCTGCGTCGTATAGAAAAGCTGTGTAGGCATTGCAACAATACATTCAACCAAATCTGCATTGATAATATTCTTACGGATTTCACCCTCACCACCTGACTGAGAAGATAATGAACCATTAGCAAGAACCATACCAATTCTTCCGGCCGGTGCAAGATGATAAATCATATGTTGCAACCATGCAAAGTTGGCATTTCCTGCAGGTGGCATACCGTACTGCCAGCGCACATCCTCTTTTAATTTATCAGCACCCCAGTCAGAAAGGTTAAATGGGGGATTTGCCATAATATAGTCTGCACGCAATGTAGGATGACGGTCATCTAAAAAGGTATCTGCTGCATAAGTGCTAAGATCCGGCTCAATTCCACGAATCGCAAGGTTCATCTGTGCCATCTTCCATGTAGTCGGATTGGAGTCCTGTCCATAAATAGAGATATTGCTGATATTACCACTATGGTTTTCTACAAACTTTGCGGACTGAACGAACATACCACCTGATCCGCAACAAGGATCATATACTCGACCTTTATATGGTTTCAGCACCTCTACCAGAGTCCGAACTACACATGACGGAGTAAAGAATTCACCACCACGCTTTCCTTCCTGTTCTGCAAACATGGAAAGACAATACTCATATGTACGTCCCAAAATATCTTTTTCGCTGCCGTGTTCAATCATCTGGATATTAGTGAATAAATCCACCACATCCCCCAATCTTCGTTTATCCAGTTCTGGACGTGCGAAATTCTTAGGAAGAATATCTTTCAAACGCTTATTTTCCTTTTCGATAGCACGCATGGCATCATCAATAACTGTACCGATTTCTGGTGTATGTGCCTTCGCTGCAATCTCATTCCAACGTGCACCTACAGGTACAAAGAAAATGCCTTCGGAAGTATATTCATCAATATCCTCCTCAAATCCGTCGCCCTCATCTTTCAGCTCCTGATACTTGTCATCGAATCGATCTGAAATGTACTTTAGAAAAATCAACCCCAGTACAACATTCTTATATTCTGACGCATCCATGTTACCACGAAGCACACAGGCTGCATCCCATATCTGTTTTTCAAATCCTATGTCGGCTGTATTTTTCGCCATTTATATTTACCTCCGTCATTTTTTCTAGTTTTTTTTACCTTTCATATATTTCCCAGATTTTATTCTACGATCAACAGGCTTTACCGCATCCTCTGGAATTGCCCATGATCTCCCAAATCTTTTACTCCCCTCAACCATTCCTTCTTTACACATCGTTTGAAGTCGCCTTTCTGAGATTCCCCATTTTTCAGCAATTTCTTTCACTGTTAAATATTCCATTCATTTTCTCCTATGAAATCGCATACTTTCACCTAATAAATATTATATTCGTATTACCGCCGGAAATCAACCAAAAGAAGCCCTAGTTGGTTTGAACAGAAAATACTATTCATTGGGTTGGTATCAACTCAATCTAGCTTTAATGCCTTATAGCTTTTTCATTTTTATTTTTTGATATAATAATGAACAGTGTTTAAAAAGTAAAAGCCTCTATTAAGCTTCAGCACTCCATATCTCATTCGCCTTCGTTATAATTAACCGTCCATCCTCACATTTCACCTCAATCTGTTCTCCAATGTTAAATCCCAACTCTGAAAGCCATTTTCCTTTCAAAACAATACTCGGTGTCTGCTTATACTGGTACCCTCTTGCTTCATAAACCTTCATTTCTCTATATTTTTTATATGCCATATTCATCTTCTCCTTTTGCCATTTTTTAGACTTCTGCCATAAGATTAAACTTACGCTGAATTATTGCTTCTTTTGCTGATTTATACATTTTGTGAGATACCCCCTTGAACAAGGGAAACGACAACGAGGAATAATTTCCTCGTCTAAGCACAGTTTTAAAATGTAAATTTTAGCGATATGTAGTGGCATAAATGCCCATTTTATGCGGGTTTCAGGCACTAGTGGGATATCCAACTTTAAAGTTTTAACACCTGATATGGCCAGCAGATGACCGATCCCGTTTTTCTGATACAACTTTTTCATATATGGATCAAGGTCTCCTTTTTCTCCGAGAAGGATCGCACTTATCGTGTTTCCATAATAACTGCCCAAACACCCTACAAGGAGTTTCTTCCAACCTTGCCTGAATTCATGCAGGAATTGTCTGATGCATTCAGTCTGCCCGGATAATATACCGACTTCATCCGCCCATACATATGTGCCTATTTTCTGCCTTTTGTAATAAGCTCTCTGATCAAAATTGCCCGGATTACGTGCAGTCTCAAATGCAGACGCCTTTCCTTTTATTTTTAGTTTATTTCCGATTTTGATATGTGCCGCATCTTCTTTTTCAAGATAAACAAGCACTTTCTCTTCCCATATTTTTCTTGGCAGCTCTTGACTGAAATCATAGGAAGAACGATGCCCGTCGCTTTTTCCGAATACAGACTGCCTTGCGATCTTTCGATCGCTGCCACTATAAAAAGAGACGGCATTCCCCTTTACACGGACTGCCGTTACAGATTCTTTTTCATCAATCCTATCTGCCGTTCCCGTCAATATAAGATTGATTTCTCCTTTATTGTTTCGGTTTACGATCTGCCCAAGCGCGGAAGTGTAATCTCCCGCGCCGAAAAACAGCACCCTTATCGCCTGTACTGTAAGAAACAGTACGCAAAATATACATAATGGTCGTCTTTTCATTTTTTGTCATCGGCTGCGACCAACTCTAAATTTTCTTTCAGCGGCTGTGAAAGATCCACAGTGCCCATATACTTAGCTTTTGACTCTCCGTTAATCGTAATCTGAACCTGCGTCGCCTCTGTTCCCTCAACAAGCGAATTTACGATTGAATAAATCGTAAGTTTCGGCAGGATATCATACTCTCCGTTCAGAAACGTACTATCGAAATTCACATAACAAATATCATCTTTGATCGTCACTCCCAACAGATTTGCATTCGGGTTGATCGTCGGATAAGCTCCGCTTTCAGGACCCTGCATCAGTTTCTCAACGATCATTTTCTCTTTCGACAAATTACTGCTGTACCTTGCCGAAACTTTTTGCGGAACAAGCTTATCTCCGCTTTCATTTGCAAAATAAAGCGTTAATTCTACCGTCTGGTAGGCGCTCGGTGACGATCCTGTGTTTTCTACGAAATCATCTTCTGTCATAAGTCCGATCGAATTGCCGTCACTGTCTTTAAGCGACTCTCCGTCGATCGTAAACAGTACTGCGTTGACCCCTTCAATTTCCGAAAGCGAACATACAATAGATGCCCTCATAAGCTTTTCTTCCAGACTGTTTACTTTTAAATACGCTTTATTGAAGTCGATATCTAATATACTCCCCCGCAGTTCACATTTTTGTACAGATACTTCATTCGGAATCGGAGGAACATTTTCGATTTTATCCGATGGTTTCCGAAGCGTTTCCAGTATATCCTCTGCCATACCGCAGATTTCTTTGTCCGTCATCTTCTTGCCTTTTGCCGTTTTCCCGGTTTCATAGGGCGCTTTAACAAGTCCTGTTCTGTCTTCATTAAGATAATAGACTGACATCTCCGAATCTATTTTCTTCTTCCGGCAGCCTGAAAGGAAAAACGGCAGACACAAGGACAAAATAAGACAAATGCATATTACGACCGCAAGTTTCCTGTTCCTTTTCATCTCCCCACTCCTTCCGGCACTGTTGTATAGATCAGCGGAATCCGAACTGTAAATGTCGTTCCCTCGCCTTCGTTACTATGCACTTTGATCGATCCTCTGTGAACGATCACTGCGTTTCTGGCGATCGCAAGCCCCAGTCCCGTTCCGCCGATTTCTCTGGAATGAGACTTGTCTACCCGGTAAAACCTCTCAAATATATGTGCCTGATCTTCCTGAGGGATTCCAAGACCGGAATCTTCTACTTTTAAATAAAAATATTTATGATCGGCATTTAAAGACACATGAACCCATCCGTTTTCATGATTATATTTAATCGCATTTTCCACAAGATTTGAAACGGCAAGTGTAAATTTCGTCTCATCAATCTCTGCGCTCACCGGACGGAAACTTTCCATGACCATCTCAACATTTTTCTTTTCCGCGATCGGTTTCAGCCTCTTTAATATTTGTTCAAGCAAGTCGTTGATATTCACCTGCTGAATGTTCATCGTCTGACCGGTCCGATTCATTTTCACAAGAGAAAGAAGATCTGTTATGATCTGATTTTCCCGGTCGATTTCTTTCGCGATATCTTCCATAAATTCACGGTACATTTCCACAGGAAGGTTTTCCTGCTCAAGAAGCGAATCTGCCAGCACTTTCATCGATGTCATCGGAGTTTTCAGTTCATGGGAAACGTTTGAGACAAACTCTTCTCTGGAGTCGTCCAGCTGCTTTAGTCTGCCGAGCATTTTGTTGAACGCTTCACTTAGCTGACTTGTCTCCGCAAACGTGTCTACGTGCAGCACATCGTCACTGTATCCTTCACTCACATTTTCAATCGCCCCTGTAATCTTATGAATCGGTTTTACAAGTTTATTGGCAAGGGCCACCCCGAAAACAGCCAGGAAAATCGCCGCTATTCCTACTACGACACCTCCATGCGTATAAAATACCTGTTTTGTAACTTCAATACTGTCTGTAGAGACACTTGCTAAAATCACACCGTCTATCTTCTTTTTCCCCGGGATATTGATCGGTGAAGTCACTTCGATATAATGATTCTTTTTATCATAGTGGTTCGTCGGCTTTGTGCGCATGCACCGAACGACGCTTTCCGATACATTCGTCTTTCCTTCATCGAGATTATATGTATCTTTAATTACGCAGAGATCTTCATCCATGATCATAACTCTGCCGTTATATATATTCGTCAGCTGCGTCAGATTAGAATTGATCACTTCCGAAGTCGGATCGGAAAGATATCCGTATGCCGAGAGCTGATTGCTTAATATTGTACATTGATTTTGGATTTCCGCAGTCCGAAGTTCGACCGCACGCGACTCGTAAAATGCTACGATTCCGAAAAGTGTTGCAAGGCAGGGTATCAGCCCTGCCAGCATTGTACAAAGAATCACACAAAAACGCATGTTCCCGATAATTTTACGGTTGGATACAAATTGATATTTAATCTTGGAAATAATAACCCACTCCCCACTTTGTATGTACATATTTCGGTTCACTCGGATTCATCTCAATCTTCTCACGAAGCCTTCGGATATGTACGTCTACTGTTCTTGCATCTCCCGGGTAATCATATCCCCACACCAGATTCAGCAGATTTTCTCTGCTGTATACTTTGTTTGGATTCATTGCCAGAAGCTCTAAAACATCAAATTCTTTTGCCGTAAGATTGATCTCTCTCTCTCCGATAAATACTCTTCTGCTCTCACAATCAATCTTTAAGCTTCCTTTGATCAGCACCGGTCCGCCTGCCGGTTCTTTCCGTTTCGACGTCCGCCTCATGATGGCTTTGATCCTCGCCTTCACCTCTAAAATGTTAAACGGTTTCGTTATATAATCATCCGCACCGTATTCCAGTCCCAGTATCTTGTCCATATCCTCGCTCTTTGCCGTCAGCATCACAACCGGCATATCCGAAAATTCCCGAATCTGCTGACACACCTGAAAACCGTCCAGTTTCGGCAGCATCACATCCAAAAGGACAAGATCATATTCACATGCCTTTGCGTATTCCAAAGCCTCCTCGCCGTCATAGGCGCAGTCTACTTCCATGCCTTCCTGCTCGAGGCTGAAGCGGATTCCTTTTACGATCAGCTTCTCATCATCAACAACTAAAATTCTCTTACCCATACTCCTCTTTTTTCGACTCCTTATGCACTGCGGTATACAAAACCGCTCTCTTATGTCAGATCGTTATGTCTTCTTTTATTTTATTAAATACTCCCTCTTTGATTCCCTCAATCTGCATCAATTCTTCGATTGACTGAAAGCCGCCGTGTTCTTCCCGATATGCGATTATACTTTGCGCTTTCGCCTCTCCGACTCCTGTAAGCGTCATGAGTTCCTCTTTTTCGGCTGTATTAATATTTATCTTCCCATCGTCCGTACGTTCGGTCACTTCCGATACAACCCCTGCGCCTTTCACTTCATCTAAAGAAGGCACATAAATCTGTTCTCCGTCAACGACAACCCTCGCCTGATTAACCGCTTCCGCCGCAGCGTTTTCTGTCAGCCCGCCCGCTTTCGCAATCGCTTCAAACACTCTGGAATCCTGTTCCAGTTCATATACGCCCGAAGCCTGAACTTCTCCGCAAACATATACGAATACTTTTTTACGCTCCGGATTTTCTTCCACTGTACCGCTGTCCGCTTCCGCCTTTTTTCTTTCTGCCTTCTCTGCTGGCTCTTCGCTCTTTTGTGATGTATGATCCGACTTTTCTTCTTCCGCAGAAAATAAAAATTCTTCTGTTTCAGGAACGGCCGAATCTTTGTTCCCGCACCCAAACAGGAAACTTGCCGAAATAAGAAAGAACACTGTCATGACAGCGTATTTTTTTCTGTATTTTTTCTGATTGTCTTGCATATTCTTCTCCTCAGCTTTGCCGGGAGAATTACCCCTTTATGTCGGACATTAATATTGTAACGAATTTTTACTAAAATTACAATAGACAATTAACGTCTTGTTACATCTCTGTCAACCTATTAAGGACAACTTTCTTTTTCTTTACAAAAAAAACATATATATTACAGATTTATTACTTTTATTTCCATTGAAAAACTGCTATGCCGACAACCGCAAGAAGGAGACCACCTGCTTTTCTCCATGAGAACGGCTCCCGATCCATTCCAAACAATCCGAAAAGCTGGATCAGATAAGCAACCGTAAGCTGTGCGATCACAATGAGAAGAGCTGAACGCGCAGGCCCTAACGCTTCGATACTTTTTATAACCGTCCATGTGATCCCTGCGCCGATCACACCGCCTAACAGCATATATTTCGGCTGTACTTCCATAAGCTGTGAAACCTGATCTCTTCCGGTAAAAAACCACATCGCAAGACAAACCGCAAAAGCCGTAAACTGTACCCAGCCGTTTCCGACCCACATTCCTGTTGTCTTCGTAACCTGTGTGTTAAATACTCCCTGAATACTCATAAGCGCTCCGGACAAAAGAGCAATTAAAAAACCGATCATATACATACCTCCGAACTGTTTAGATCAAACAATTTTTCTAACTTCCTTTAGTATGTCCTTCGACCGGTTTCTTATTCTGTCTATTTATGTAACATTTTCTCTTATGAAAACATTGGAGAAATATCTTTACGGAAACACTTTTATGCAAGTATTCTGCGCATCTTCTCAACCATCTGATCGATATGCTCTTTTTCTACGATCAGCGGAGGAACAAAACGGATTACGTTTCCCTGCGCCTGTATGATAAGCAGACCTTCTTCAATCGCACGATCATTGATCTCTTTGATCGGCTTTGTGATCACAAGACCCTGCATCAGACCTTTTCCTCTTCGCTCTGTCACACAGTCAAATTCCGCTTTAAGTTCTTCTAATTTTTCTGTAAAGTATGGAGCTATCTCATTGACATGTCCTACAATATTTTTTCTCTCAAAAATGGAAAGAACTGTCTTTACCGCCGTGCACGCAAGCGGATTTCCTCCGTATGTCGCCCCGTGATCTCCCGGTTTAAGAGAATATCCGGCAACCTCTTCCGTCATTGCAAACGCGCCGACCGGAATGCCGTTTCCGATCGCTTTCGCCATCGTAAGGATGTCCGGCTTTACTCCGTACCCCTGCCATGCAAACATCGTACCTGTTCTGCCCATACCGCACTGTACTTCGTCACAGATCATAAGGATATCGTTTTCATCACAGAGCTTTCTGATCCCTTCCATAAATTCCTGTGTCGCCAGATGAATGCCGCCCTCTCCCTGAAGCGGTTCTAAAATAATCGCACACGTTTTCTCATTCACAAGCGACTTCACACTGTCAAGATCGTTAAATTTTGCAAACTTTACCCCCGGAACAAGCGGCTCAAAAGGTTCTCTGTAAGAATCATGTCCTGTAACCGATACCGCTCCAAATGATCTGCCGTGAAACGAGTTTTCCATAGCGATAAATTCATATCGTCCCGATCCTTTTGTATATGCATATCGTCTCGCTGCTTTTAAAGCCCCTTCATTTGCTTCGCCGCCGCTGTTTGTAAAAAATACCCGATCCATTCCGCTGACTTTATTCAGCGCTTCCGCCGCTTCCCCGCAGCTTTCATGATAATAAAGGTTGGACGTATGGTATAATTTATCAATTTGTTTTTTCAGCGCCTCGTTTAATTCTTTATTGTCATACCCAAGCCCTGTCACTGCGAAGCCTGCCGCAAAATCAAGATATTCTTTTCCGTCTGTATCATACAGATACATTCCCTTTCCATGGTCAAGTGCGATCGGAAAACGATTATATACATGAATAAGGTTTTCCTCTGCCGCCTGTATCTTACTGTTCATCGTGATTATACCTGCTTTCTGTACTATTTAAAATCGCTGTTCCGATCCCTTTATTAGTGAAAATCTCAAGAAGAAGACAATGCGGAATCCTTCCGTCAAGAATATGCACTCTTGAAACACCTGCTTCGATCGCATCGATACAGTTCTGAAGTTTCGGAAGCATTCCCCCTCCGATATAACCTTCTGTCATTAGTTTTTCCGCCTCTTTTACACAAAGTTCCGAGATTAAGGTAGACGGATCTTCCGGATCTTTATACACTCCCTCGATATCAGTCAAAAACGCTAATTTTTCCGCTTTCACCGCGCGCGCGATCGCACACGCCGCATCATCTGCATTAATATTATATGTATGGTAATTTTCATCCATACCGACCGGACAAATGATGGGAAGGAAATCTTTTTCCAGGAGATCGTAAATAATCTGTTCATTTACCTCTGTAACTTCTCCTACATATCCGATATCCTGACCGTCAGAGTATTTCTTCGCCACCTTTAACAAAGCTCCGTCCTTACCGCTGATACCGATCGACCTCACGCCAAGGCTCTCAACAAGTTGAACAAGACTTTTATTTACTTTTCCAAGTACCATCTCGGCTAATTCCATCGTATCTTTGTCTGTCACACGAAGCCCATTGATAAACTTCGGTTCCATACCGGCTTTTTCAACCCATTTGCTAATCTCTTTTCCGCCGCCATGTACGATGATCGGCTTAAATCCGACAAGCTTCAAAAGCGTCACATCCTCAATAACGCGCTTTTTCAATTCTTCGTCGATCATAGCGCTTCCGCCGTATTTCACAACGATGATCTTTCGGTTGAACCGCTGGATATACGGCAAAGCTTCAATCAAAACTTCTGCTTTATCAAGATATTGCTGCATGTTTTTATTCATGTTCTCTCTCCAATCTTTTTGTCTCGTATCTTTGATCCTGCAAATAACTCTTTTTTCACTGACATGTTCTAGCTTCTGTAATCTGCATTAATGCTGATATATTCATGAGTCAGATCGCATCCCCATGCCGTTGCCGCGGCATCACCTTCTTTCAGATCGGCGATCGCAGTCACCTTAGGCTCAGATAAAATTTCCGTTGCTTTTTCCTCACTGTAATTTAGCGCAACACCGTTTTCAATGATCTGAAGCTTTCCTGCCGCACTTTCAAAAAACAAATCCACCTTCTCAGGATCAAACTGTGCTCCCGAATATCCCATCGCACAGAGGATTCTGCCCCAGTTCGCATCGTGACCTGCTATTGCCGTTTTCGTCAAATTTGAGCAGACGATCGATTTCGACAAAACCTTTGCCTGCTCTTTCGTCTTCGCGCCTACGACTTTTACTTCAAAAAGCGCCGTCGCGCCTTCTCCGTCTCCCGCCATCTCTTTTGCAAGCGTTTCATTGACATAATGGAGAGCTTTCTTAAACTGTTCGTATTCTTTTGTTCCATATTTAATCTTCTTATTATCTGCCATTCCGTTAGCCAGCAAAAGAACCGTATCGTTTGTAGATGTATCTCCGTCTACGGAAATCATGTTGTAAGTATCTTCCACATCTTCACTTAACGCACACTGAAGCGCTTTTTTTGTAATTGCGGCATCCGTTGTCAGAAAGGCTAACATTGTACACATATTTGGATGAATCATTCCCGATCCCTTTGACATCCCGCCGATCGTCACGGTCTTCCCTCCGATCTCAAAGGTAACTGCCGCTTCTTTCTTCTTTGTATCCGTTGTCATGATCGCTTTTGCTGCCTCTGTTCCCTTTTCTTTGCTGCTGTTCTTTGCCTCTGCCAGCATTTTGATTCCCGATTTCACCCGGTCCATCGGAAGCTGCATACCAATCACTCCTGTGGAACCGACAAGCACGCTTTCCGCCTCTACGCCAAGAACACAAGCCGCCTCTTTTGCCGTTTCTTCACAATATTTCATTCCCTCTTCTCCGGTACATGCATTTGCAATGCCGGAATTTACGATCACTGCCTGTGGTTTCCGCTTTGACTCCACGATCGCGCGATCCCACTTTACAGGAGCCGCTTTCACAAGGTTTGTTGTAAAAGTTCCCGCCGCCTTACACGGCTTTTCACTGTAGATCAGCGCCATATCGGTACGGTCTTTATACTTGATGCCCGCTGCCGCTGCCGCTGCCTGAAATCCTTTTGCCGCTGTTACTCCGCCATCGATCACTTTCATTTTGTCCTCTCCTTTTTGTACCCTATATGTTCTGTCAAAGTTTCTTCTATAAAAGAAAACTCCGCCTCTTAAAAGAGGCGAAGTCAATCCGCGATTTCACTTTAATGAAAGAAGAACCGTTTCTTTATCAAAACGTCTGTATTTCTGTTTTTTGTTCTCCCCCCGCCTTTTTCTGTGTCGACGATTGTTTTAAATCATCTAACCGTCTAAATTCTATACGCAAATATTATTAGCTATTATATTATGAAATAAAATCTGTTTTGTCAACTATTTCATCTTTTGAATTACGGGCTATACGAATCATTTTTAAATTACCGGACATGGATTTTATAGATGGATTCAAACTCTCTCACAATAAACTAAATACCGCTGATAATTGTGAGGATATGGATGACAAGTCACAAGAGTCACCATATCTTTGCCTTCCTGTATTCTGATCTTATCAATCTCATCCGGAGATATCACCTCTATCCGTTCCACTTTATAAGTCATCGTTTCCCAGAAGTTTGTAATAAATATTTCATCCCCGATTTTCAATTTTTCAATCTCACGAAACATCTTTGCATAACTGTATCCCCGATGTGCGACAACCGCCATATTCGTATTATTCCCACCGATCGGCATCGACGTTTCCGTAAGCTGAGCAGCTCCTTTTGACATATTTTCTTCGTTAGCGCCCAAATATAACGGAAGCTCAAGATCCATAACCGGAATTTTAATATATCCTGCAATTCCATCTTCTACTCCGTACTCTTCCAAACGGATTGCCGGGTTTGCATATGCATACGGATCTGCCAGATTTTCCTGATTGTTTTTTATAAGTTCTTCGTTATAGTTCTTCATTTCTTCATAAAGCCGGGCATATTTTTCAGGATTCGCATCCCGGACATTCTCCGTCGTTTCTTCAAACTGACGAAACATACTCTCTGTCTTTATCTTATAAAATATCTGAAGAATATGCGGATAAAGCAGAATCCCGCATCCAATCAAAAGAAGAATCAGACCGAAAATAAAAAGTTTTCTTTGTTTTCTCACTCTTTTCATCTTTTTCTCCTTTTTAGACTTCTCTTCCCGGCTTTTTTCTTTCTGCCCCTTGTCCTTCGTTTTTTCTTCATTTTCCTTACACACACCGCCACTGCAGCAACGAATAAACTGACGAGGGCAAATACCGCTGCGCCATATGCGATCATCTCCGTTATATCCCGCTCTTTTTTCGCCGTATCCGACTCTTTCTCTTCGCTTTTCTTCACGATTTCATCACATATTTTTTCTCCCCGGACAAGCAGTCTATGACTGTTTACCCCGTACGGCGTACACGTTAAGAGCGTTATGTATTCCTTATCCGCTATCGGACGCAATGCATCTGTATCTTCCGGCTCTATCACTGAAATCTGATCTACCTCATAAGTAAGAAGATGATCCAATACATGGATATAAAACAAATCCCCTTCCTTCATTCGATCCAAATCTGTAAACAATTTTGCAGTAGACAATCCTCTGTGGGATGCAAGAACCGAATGCGTACCTTTTCCGCCTATAGGAAGAGCCGTTGTTTCCATATGTCCGACGCCCCGTCTCAACACCCTCTCACTGACTCCATGATAGATCGGGAGCATAACGTCGATCGCCGGAATTTCAATATATCCCATCACTCCTTCTTTTTCTTCTACATTGAGCACATCTTTATAATTACCGGGCAAAACAGAGCCGCTTCCTAATATAAACGGATCTTCTACAGACATTCCCGTAACAGATTCATTATACTTTACAGCCTTTTCCCACTCTGATTTCATATCTGTCTTCGGAAGTTCTTCAACCGTCTGCTCATAACGACTGATCATCTCTGCCTGGTGTCGCTCTGCAAGCTTGTTACTGACTGCCGGATACAACAGTATACATGCTCCGATCAGAAAAAGAGCCGTTACGATTAGCTTTTTACTTCTGCTCATAATCACCTAAAGGGAGGTTCGTCTTCTAAGACTCCCTCCCTCTTCCTTCTTAGTCTTTCAATCTGCTTTCTATTGATCAGCGATCTTTTTTCTTTCTGGACATAAAAATAATAATGCCCGCCGCTGCCATAACCGTCAGACCGACTGCCGTAAAAATGATCGTTCCATTTCCACCTGCTGCCGGAAGTTTACTCGGTTTTGTGTTTATGATCGTATCGCTTGGAACCGTAGCAGTAGATGAATCGTGATTCACTGTCACTTCAAAATATTTACTCGGAAGCTGATATCCTTTTACCGTTTTTGTCTCTACAAGATAATACTTCTTTGCTCCGGTAGCTGCGTCGTCACCTTGAACTTTATTTTCTTCATTCGCCTTATTTGTATAATATGCAAGACCTCTAAACTCTGCAACGCCCTTATCGTTCGTCTTTACAACTGTAGTAAATTCCTTTTGATTCGGATCATATACCTTCAAAGCTCCTGTAATTTCTCCCGCCTTATTATTTTGGAGAAGTTTTACTGCTGCCTGTGCTTTTTCCGTACTGTCGAAAATCATAAATTCAACATCTTTTAAAGGTGTTCCGTCTGCCTTTTCCCCAACCTTTTTAATGGCAATCTTTCCGGTATGTACTTCCGGCCGCTCGTTTTCAGGCACGCTTACATCAACAGCCGTACCCTTTGCAGTTGTAAATTTCAAATCTGCGTCATTATAAATTGCTTCCCCTGTTTTTGCCGTTTTATTGATCATCGTATCAAAACGGATCTGAAGAAATGCAGCCTGAGCATCCGGATTATTAATCGCTTTTTTCAATTTTATTTTTCCCGCATCGGTCAGACTTATTATCAATGTATTCTCATTTCCTTCTGCCGGCTCTTCCACTGAATAATCCGTATCTTTTTCTAACTCATCTATTACCGTTTTATAATCCTTATCTACCGCTTTAACAACAATGTTCCCTTTATATGTAAGCTGAGAATCGATTTTATCTGTCACTTTGTATAATTTTGCGGTATCATAGCTGCCGTTATCATTTGTCAATGCAATATTACCCGGAATCGCCGTATGGATAATCCACGTCTGATTCTCTTGCATATCAAAAGAATCATGCTTATTTCCTGCATATGTAACATCCTTTTCAATAGACAGCACTTCATTCTTTGGATATACATGTACATTATAATTAAGTGTCTGACCGTCTGCCTGCGTCATCGGAACATCAACATAAAATGCTTTTCCTACCATCGCATCATCTTTCTCATTCGGAAGAACCGCATCACTTCCATCGGATGAATCCAAACCTAACTCTTCTACTTTGTATCTGCCCAACGGAAGATCTTCCAAAACTGCTTCTCCGGACTCATTCGTAACTACCGTACGAGATATTGTCGTTTCGTTCCATTTTCCCGCTTGGTCCTGCTCCATTTTTGTAACCTGAAACTTAACATTTGCCAGCGGTTCTGCCGTTTCAGGAAGACTATCCATTTCAATACCGCCGTTTTTGCTTATGTGCGATAAAGAAGTAATAGAAGTGTAAAAAATTTTGCCGTTCCTATCCGGCACTTGGCCATTGTGTCG
>PPYF01370664.1_pt1 | contig 16281 bp, 18 predicted proteins | sample 1559871 | NCBI WGS metagenome assembly PPYF01 (sample SAMN08240021, study PRJNA423297) | Human gut metagenome, whole genome shotgun sequencing project.
GGGCAAACCGTGACGACTTTTTTCATCGGTCTCGCTCCAGTTAATCAAATCGCGCATACGCGCTGTCGCCCTCAGTATGCATCTTTTATGCCACTTTTTTATTGTGGGCATTCCCTGATATTACGGGCAATTTTTGGTCAAAACCCTGACGAAAAACAGGCCGTCGTCATATTTGACGTGTCGAAGGAAAAAGCCGCATGACATTTATCATGCGGCGAGGGGTTAGCGAGAGGGGGTCGGCGCCTGGTATCCGCCGCCGAGCGTTTTGATCAGTTGAATGCTTTGAATGACCCGCTGAGTATCCAGCACCAGCAGCGACATTTGCTCGGAAATCACCGGCAGGCTAGCTTCGGTGGCCTGCAGCCGGCTGCCAAGCCCGCGATTAAATGCGGCTTCGGCGGCGCTTTGGCTAAAGCGGCTCGCATCGACGCGCTCAAGCTGCAGTTCGCGTTCTTCGTTCAGGGTTTGCAAACGCGTACCGTTAATCGCCACATCGCGTACGGCGTTCAGCACCGACTGGTTATAGTGTTCAATCAGCATGTTGCTGGTGGCGCGGGTATTTTTCAGGTTGGCGTTCAGACGACCGCCGTCGAACAGCGGCAGGCGCAGGCCGGGGATAAAGTTAATCTGCTTGCTGGGGGCTTTGAACAGATCGTCAATGTGAATGGCATCCAGTCCGAAGAAGGCTTTGATATCGAAGCTCGGATAAAACAGCGCTTTCGCGGCGTCGACCTGATCGAGCGAAGCCTGTACATACCAGCGCATTGCCTGCAGATCCGGGCGGCGGGCGAGCAGATCGTAGGAGAGCGTTGACGGAATGCCCGTCTGTACCTGCGGCAACGCGACCGGTTTGATCTCTGCCAGTTCGTTGCCGTTGGCTCCGATGAGCGCGCGCAGCGATTCGCGCGTTTCTTTAATTTGCCCTTTCGCTGCGGCAATTTGTTTATCTACCGCCAGCAACTGCGCCCGCGTGCCGTGGTAAGGGATTTTCGCTTCTAATCCATGAGACTCTTTGCTCAGGTGCGCCTGAACCGCGTAATCAATCACGCTACGGGTTTGCTCAAGCAGGTCGAGCATCTGATAGTTTGCCTGCATGCTGTAATAGAGCTGCGCCACGCCGGTTGAGAGAGCCAGTTCCACCGCCGCCGTTTCAGCGAGTGCTGCGTTTTGTGCGCCGATCGCTGCCGCAACGGCGGAGCGATGAGCGCCCCACAGGTCGAGATCCAACCCGGCAACCAGACCGACGGTCGCTTCGGTGTAGTAAGGGCCGTCCATCCCGAGTCTGGGAGCGTCCAGCGCGTAAGGGCCGAGGAAACCGTTGGCGGATGCACGCTGCCGGTTAATCATTCCGAGCGCCGCCATCTGGAGCTGCGATCCTGCTTCCAGCAGATCGGCCTGCGACTGGGCTTTCTCTTCACGCTGTTTTGCTTCGGCAAGGGTATGGGAACCGGACAGCGCTTTGTCGATAAGCGAACTGAGTTGAGGGTCGTTAAGCTGCCGCCACCACTGCGCCTGGGGCCACCCCTGGCTCGCCAGGTGAATATCGTCCGCCAGCTTGATTTGCGTGGGCTGTAGCTGGGAATGGGCGGCAGAGTCGTTGCGGATCAACGCGCAGCCGGAAAGCGTCGTGGCGCTGCCGATAAGGCCGCACAGGAGAATGCGGAAAAAGTTACGGGTCATTGTAATGTGGCTCCTTGCGCCTGGGCCTCAGCGACGGTAATCGCTGGACGGGTCCAGTCGGGTAAACTGACTATCTGCTGTATAACGCGCTGCGTCTGTGCGGGTAAGGTGGGGGATATTTCACTGGATAGCGATACGGGCGTAGCCTCGCCGTTTTCCAGCCCTGCGGCGTATTGTTCTAGCGCTTGTGCGAAGGCTGGAAGTGGCGCCGTGGCGCTGTCACAGCCGTAGAGGATCTCCCGGCCGTGTTGAAGCGTATCGCGGCTGAGTGCGAGAAGATGCTCGCGTTTATCATCATCAAGCTGCCGTTCCAGCGCCACGCGTTCACACATCTCTTCACAAGCATTAAAGGCGGTATGGCAGCCGACACGCAGCTGGAGATAGGCTCGCCGATCGGCAGGATCCTGCTGCGGAAGGCGCAGCAGATTACCCAGCATGTTCAGCGCACTCGCCAGCTTACGCGGCAGGGTATTGGCTTCACTTTCTGGCCAGATAAAGGTGAAGATCACCGCCGAGACGGCCGTGCCGATCAGGATGCCAACCGCACGATCGCGGATCTCGACTAAATCGTAAACCGGGCCAAAAACGTTTTCGAGGGTCGCCAGTGAGAAGGTCACGATGATCTGCGTTCCAATATAGGAGGATCGCTCCGATCCGGTGGCTATCCATGCGGCGAGCAGGAAAACAGGCGACAGCACGCACAGCAGCTCAACGATATTATCCAGCCACGGCATGATACAAATGGTCATCAACAGCGCCAGGGCTGCGCCAATGAACGCACCACCAAAACGGAGCGCTATTTTCTGGCCGGTTGAGCCAATGCTAGGGTTGGCGACGATGATGCAGGTCAGCATGCTGGTATGGATACCTTCCCAATCGGCGCCGGAGTAGAAGATGTAACAGATCATGCAGGCCAGCAGTGTTTTCAGCGCGTAGCGGACGTAGGCCGGGTTGCTGAAGGCGTCCGCTACCATCGACGACTCTTTCACCGCGGGGGCTGGCGGCGTTTTTGGGTCCATATGACCAAGCTGGAGCAGACGTTCACAGAGACCTTCCAGTCCACATTCCCGGGCAATAATGCGGTCTTCGGCGCTCAGCTGCCATTGAGTTTGCCAGGGCTCCCCTTGTGCGATAGCGCTTTGTAGTGCCGTGATTTCATACTGTAGCTTATACGCCAGGGCCTGATGTCTGGCGGCTTCGTCGCTGTAGCGGTTGAGAGTGGTATAGAGATAGCTGACGGTGGCGACACAATTTTTCCACCAGGCGCTATGCGCTTTCCAGTCGGTATCGTCGAGCATGCAGAAGGCGCTGAGTTTTTGCAGCGCCAGCACTTCGCGCTCAACGTACTTTTCCGTAAGCGCTGGCGTCGGTACCGCCAGATGGCTCAGTGCATCATCCAGCCTCGCGCACAATGACTCCTGTATTTGCTGCCCGGCTCGGCTAGGGAACCAGAGTACGCCCAGCAGCACCATCAACAGCGTAGGGTAAAGCCCAACGACGATACACCACAGGGTAAGGCGCGCGACCACCTCGGGATAATCAATCATGCCGGGAAAGGTCTGGCCGTATATGCCAACAATCGCGAGGGCAAAAAATATCAGCCCCAGCTTATAGGTGCGCATCAAAAACATGCTGCCAAAGACAATCAGGCTGGCGATGATCATGCGGAGCAAGGGATAGCCGTATGACCACTTGTAGAGCATAAACAGAAAGCCAATTTCCATTATCGTCGCGGCGATAAACAGGATTGCCACAAATTTGGTGTAAAACGCATTCGACTGTACGCCGTAAAACAGTACCGTCAGCGAGATGCCCAAAAAAGGGACCTCAAAGGTCATGGAAATCAGCGTCACCAGCAGGCAACCCACCCACAACTGAAGCATTTGCGACTGTCGTCCGGGACGCTTTTCGCTCAGTTCTCTATGGAAAAATGCCAGGAGTCGAACCACCGGCAGCGGCAGATAATTGAGTGCGTTCATTATTGTGACTCAAGGGTGGCAACCGCCGAGGCGCCGATGCGGAACATCTCTGCGTCCGGTTTATCGACCCTGATTTTGACCGGGAAGCGCTGAGCCACGTGCACCCAGTTGATTGAACGGGCCACGCGCGGCAGGCCGCCTAATACCAGACCGCCGTCGTCAGGCAGCACGCCGTAACCGATAGAATCGACTTTGCCGCTAAAGGTTTTGCCGCTATCACTCATCAGACGAATCGTTGCCGGGGTACCAGCGTGAATATTGCTCAGCTCGGTTTCACGGAAATTGGCGATGACGTACCAGTGGCGAGTATCAATCAGGGTAAAGATGGGGCGCATGGCGGAAGCGAACTGACCAATGGAGGTTTTTAGCGACACCACGCGGCCATCAAACGGGGCACGTACTGTGGCCATTTCCAGATGCAGCTGGGTGAGGGCGATATCGGCCTGCACCGCAACACGCTGAGCGACCAGAGCATCAACGCCGCTCACCGCGGTAGCTGCCTGCTGAGCCTGTAATAGTGCGGCATTGAGATCGGCTGCGCTGGCGCGCTGCGCCGTGCGCGCGCGATCAACATCTTCTGCCGAGACAAATCCCTGCGACAGCAGCGGTGCTGTGCGATTAAGCGTGCTGCTGGCCTGTTTTTCCGCCGCTCGCGCTTTGGCAACCATGGCTTCCACCGAGTTGGCGGCCAGCTTCTGCGCGTCTACGCTGCGCTGTGTCAACATGATCTGCTCATCGAGGGCATGCAACGTAGCCTGTGCTTTCGCCAGATTGGCTTCATACGTCCGAGGGTCGATGCGAAATAGCAGGTCACCCTGCTTAACCAGCTGATTATCCTTAACGGCCAGCTCGATGATACGTCCGCTGACTTCCGGGACCACATCTATCGTGTCGGCAGAGGCGTAGGCATCGTTGGTAGACGGTGAGCTATCCAAACGCCAGATGACATAAACCATCACCACCATGGCGAGTATGACCAGAAACAGAGCCGGGATTTTGTTATGAGAAACTTTTTTCTGCGAGCTTTCCATGGGCGCATCTCAATGTGAGTTAAAAAAACACCAGCCAGAACAGCATGGAGTACAGGGCAAAGAGGGCGGTATAAATAACGCCTGCGAATGAAATCACTTTATATTTGTGCAGCATGAACCGTCGGGTGATGAGCACAAGAATGACGCCGGCAATCATGCAAAAAAGCCAGCCGGGATAATAAGCGCCTATAACGGGAATGGCCGGAGAGAGCGAGCATCCTGACAGTAGCATCGCGAGCGTGAGCCAGCCGCATTTTTTCAGCCGCCTCACTATTCTGGATTTAACTATTTGCATAGAGAAGAACATCCTGTGTATTGCGAACAATATCCGGGGTGAATGTAAAATAAAAACAGAAAGATCAGTATGGCGATTTTTTGGTGAGAGAAATATAGTTTTGTTTTGATACCGCATTCATAACTTATGTGGTTTTCGTATTCATTATTAATATTTATTTTTTACATGAATAAAGAATTCAGGAATGCTTATACCCGTTGAGCGGTAGCCGTTTGATAACCCGCAGCAAGCGGTGTCTGTTGCGTCGTGAAACCTGCCATCGCTCGCCTATCAATGGTTCCCGGCTCCTGACGTGGTGCGCAAGCAGAAGCCTGCGGTAAGAAGAATCATTATTCTATTCCGGATAATTTATATTTTTGTATTAATATGAAGTGTTGGTTGATATTGATATCTTAAATGCATTCTGCGGTTTATTTAGACGTCAGTTGTGAATTAATTCATTTAATGAGTTGTCGTGTAAACATCAAATAACGAGCTGTATGCACCTGGCTCTATAATTAATAAAAATGAAGAGATGGATTTAGAATTTATGTTCATCACGTAAGACGCTGTGGTGGAATTGAGATTCCTCCGCTACCCGCCAATCGCGCGCCACCCTTAATCTATCGCCAGCTCCCTTGACGAGACAGGCTTTATGAAACGTTATTTGACCGCTCTTTTCTTCTGCGCCATATCGCTAACCAGCCAGTTGGCGTATGCCGATATGATTGATGATGCCATCGGCAATATTCAGCAGGCTATCAACGACGCCTATAACCCGAGCAGCGATCGTTCCGATAGCAATCGCGATGATGACGATCGTCGCTGGGACGATCGCGGCAGTCGTAGCCAAAGCAGTCAACAATATAACGATCGACGGCGCCAGCTTGACGATCGACGCCGTCAACTCGACGATCGCCAGCGCCAATTGGATCAGGAACGGCGCCAACTGTCCGACGATGAACGGCGGCTAGATGATGACTACGACCGCTAGTTGAGCCCGATCTCCTGGCCGTCGTAACCGGCTTCTATCCCCGCAGGCAAAAGATGGCTCATCATCCATTCATCAAACTGGTGGCTGATATGCGTCAGAATCACCCGCGGGCAGCGAATGCGTTCGTTTAAAGCCTGAATCGTGGCTAAATCACTGTGATTACGCGGGGTCTCCTCGCGCGGGGCGTGGCTGCAATCGATAACCATCACCTGCGGACGATTGTTGCATAAAAAAGTCAGCGTTTTATCCGGCAACCCGGCGCTGTCGGAGAGCCAGGCGATGCGGCTATGCGGGGTTTCCAGCAGGTAGCCGAAGGTGAGTTTCGAATGCGTCAGCGGGAGGGGGGTCACCTGAAGTCCCTGAAGGCTGAAGACCACGAACGGCTCTACGGTATGACTGAAATCCAGCACGCCGGGATGTTTAAACAGATCGTCGCAGCCCTGCTCGTCAGGCGGCCCGTAAACCGGCACGCTGTCGCCCACGCCCCAGCGCAGCGGAAACAGCCCCTGAACGTGATCCATATGATAGTGGGTCAGTAGAAACTGCTGAAAAGATCCGGCCGGCCAGCGGTCGGTAAGATCGTGCAGGCCAGCATCGATCAGCGTGATCGCCTCGTTGAATCTCACCACGCCGCTACAGGCTTTTCGCCGATATTGCGGTGCCCGTCTGGCGCGCGTGCAGGCCGGACAGTCGCAGCCCCAGGCGGGCACGCCCTGTGCGCCGCCGGTCCCGCTAAGGGTAAGCGTCAGGCTCATAGCGCTTTGGTGAAGCGGAGGTGGCTGGGAACGTAGCCTTCACGCTGGTAAAAGCGATGGGCATTAACGCGTTGAGTGCTGGTCGATAATTCCGTCATCTCCGCGCCTTGGTCCCGTGCTGTCTCTTCCGCCCACGCCAGCAGTTGACTGCCGATCCCTGAACTGCGGACTTTCGGCATCACCACCAGCTCCTGAATCTCGCCAATCCAGTTGGCGTGATGCAGGTGAAACTGCAAGTGCAGGCTAATCATGCCCACCACATTGCCGTCTTGTAGGGCCAACTGGTAATGCAAATTACGATCTTCAAGATTCGCGGCAAAGCCGGTGTAAAAGGCATCGCGGTCGTATTCAGCTTGTTTCAGTTCGCACATTAACGCGTAGACATCGTCGATATCCTCGAACGTAGCATGGCGCAGTTCACACTCAGGCATGGCTTCTCTCCTTTCGTCCCATCAGGGTGAGCAATTGATCCACCGACTGTAGCAGACTTCCGTCGTTATTGAGCGTATGACAATCTGCAGGGGTATAGCGTGCGGCGCGCTCCAGGCGTGCGGCAATCTCGACGCCGTTTTCCCGCCCGCGCGCCTGTAAGCGTTCGCGCAGAATGTCCGGGGAGACCTGTAAGCAGACCGGCAGCAGCGCGCTAGCGTAGCGGGCTTTCGCCTGCGCCAGATGCGCTCGGGAACCGTTCACCACCACGTCAAACCCGGCGTGCAGCCAAAGGTCAATCTCTACGCCCACGCCGTAGTAGAGTCCGTTAGCGTGCCAGCTCAGCGCGAGCAAATTTCTGCCCGCGCGGGTAAAAAACTCCTGCTCGCTCAGGGCGATATGGTTTTCGCAGCCCGCGCTGGCCGGGCGGGTGATATAACGATGCGCGACCAACAGGTCGCTGTGCTCCTGCTGGCGAAGTACTTCCAGCAGACTATCTTTGCCGGAGCCGGAAGGCCCCATTAACCACAGAAGTTTACCCATCATCAGAACACCCTTTTTCCCTGACGCCAGACGTGGTCGATATGAATGTGCTCGCCTTTACGGTGCGCCAGCACCAGGTCGGCACGTTTGCCTTCGGCAATGACGCCGCGGTCGTGGAGGTTGAGCGCCCGCGCGGGATTTTGGGTCACCAGATTGATGGCCTGTGCGAGCGTAAAGCCGTTGTTCTCGTCATCCGCGACGCGGAAGGCGGCATCCAGCAGGCTTGCGGGATAATAATCGGAGGAGAGAATGTCCAGCAGCCCCAGCGAGGCGAGCTGATGCGCCGCGACGTTTCCGGAGTGCGAACCGCCGCGCACGATGTTTGGTGCGCCCATCAGTACATTCATGCCGTGGCGGCGCGATGATTCAGCGGCTTCAAAGGTGGTTGGAAACTCAGCAATCACGCTGCCCAGCAGGTGCGATTCCACCACGTGTTCGTGGGTGGCATCATCGTGGCTGGCTAATGCGATTTGGCGTTCGCGACACATCCCGGCAATGGCGGTACGGTTGGGCTGCGACCAACGGGCCGCCAGCGCCAGCTGCTCTTCTTCATACTCATGCATCTGTGCGTCGGTCAGCGAATATTTGCCCTGATAGTATTCCCGATACTTTTCACGGTTGGCGAACTGGCGCTGACCCGGCGAATGGTCCATTAATGACACCAGCGAAACTGGCTCGCGGCTGACCAGCTTTTCAAATAACGGCAGCGTGGTGTGGTGCGGCAGTTCGCAGCGCAGATGCAGGCGGTGTTCAGCGCGGTTGAGACCGCGTTTTTGCGTCTCCTCAACGGCGTTAATCATCTTCTCCAGATTTTCCAACCGATCGCCGCCATCGCGCACGTCGCCAATCGCCACTGCATCAAGAACGGTGGTGATACCGCTGGCAACCATCAGCGCATCGTGGCTGCTCATTGCCGAGTGGGCCGGCCAATCGACTTTGGGCCGTGGGGTAAAGAATTTATCCAGATTATCGGTGTGCAGCTCAATCAGCCCCGGCAGCAGCCAGCCGCCTTCGCCGTCCATGGCTTCTGGCAGACGGCTCTGGCTATCGGCAAAGGCGCGGATCTCGCCGTCCTTCACTTCCAGCGAACCGTGAACGACGTCGTTTTCAAGAACCAGCTTTATATTATTGATAATCATGCAGGTGTACCCATTGGATGGAGGCGGTCTGCGACCTGGTGACGGACGGCTTCGTCGTGGAAAATACCGACGATGGCCGCACCGCGGGCTTTGGCTTCATGAATCAGGCTGACAACCGCCGCGCTGTTTTTGGCATCCAGCGAGGCGGTGGGTTCGTCGAGCAATAAAATGGGGTAATCGACGATAAACCCGCGGGCGATGTTGACGCGCTGCTGTTCGCCGCCGGAAAAGGTCGACGGCGCGAGGTGCCATAAACGCTCCGGCACGTTCAGACGGGTTAACAGTTGGGCGGCCTTGGCGCTACAGACTTCCCGCGGTGCGCCGGTATTGAGCAGTGGCTGCATCACCACTTCCAGCGTCGAGATTCGCGGGATCACGCGCAGAAACTGGCTCACCCAGCCGACGGTGGTTTTGCGGATTTCCACCACTTTTCGCGCCGGCGCGCTCACCAGATCTACCCACTCGTCGCCGTGTTTAATATGGATATGCCCTTCGTCCGGCAGATAGTTGGCGTAAAGCGAGCGCAGCAGCGTGGATTTCCCGCTGCCGGAATGGCCGTGCAGCACCACGCATTCACCGTTGTTGACCTCGAGCGAGGCGTTTTTCAGTACCGGCAGATGGACGCCGTTTTGCTGGTGGAGCACAAAAGTTTTACTCACGTTTTCTACGCGGATCGCGTTCATTTTTCGCCTCTTTAACGTATGTGCATCCGGGAACCTGGCAGCGCTTCGCTTATCAGGCCGACACAAGTCAGTTTTGCAATACCGATGACACCAGCAGTTGGGTATAGGGATGGTGAGGATCGTCGAGCACCCGGTCAGTTAACCCACTTTCCACCACCTGGCCCTGCTTCATCACCAGCAGGCGGTCGGCCAGCAGGCGTGCGACGCCCAAATCATGGGTCACAATCACCACCGCCAGGTTCAGTTCCACCACCAGGCCGCGCAGCAGGTCGAGCAGACGGGCCTGCACCGATACGTCCAGCCCGCCGGTGGGTTCGTCCATAAACACCAGTTTCGGATGGGTCACCAGATTGCGGGCTATCTGCAAACGCTGCTGCATGCCGCCGGAAAAGGTGGTGGGCAGGTCATCGATACGTGATGCCGGTATTTCGACTTCCTCCAGCCAGCGCTGGGCGGTAGCGCGGATCTCGCCGTAATGCCGAGCACCGGTGGCCATCAATCGTTCGCCGATATTGCCGCCCGCCGATACCTGGCGGCGCAGGCCGTCCATCGGATGCTGATGCACCACGCCCCACTCGGTGCGCAGCAGGCGACGGCGCTCGGCCTCACTCATGGCGTACAGCGAGCTGTCCTGATAGCGGATGACCCCTTCTTGCGGCGTCAAACGTGCAGAAATAGACTTCAGCAGCGTGGTTTTTCCAGAACCGGATTCGCCGACGATGCCCAGCACTTCGCCCGGCCATAAATCAAATGAAACGTTGCTGAAACCTTTACCCGGCGCATACAGATGGGTCAGGCGGTCAACGGAAAGTAGCGGCTGGCTCATGGTTTTTTTGCCTCGCTCTGTTGGCGGCAGTAGTCGGTATCGGAGCAGACAAACATCCGTTTGCCGCTATCGTCCAGCACCACTTCGTCGAGATAGCTGTGCGTTGAACCGCAGATGGCGCAGGGTTCGTCCCAGCGCTGTACGGTGAACGGATGGTCGTCGAAATCGAGACTCTCGACGCGGGTATACGGCGGCACGGCGTAGATACGTTTTTCGCGGCCGGCACCAAAAAGCTGCAGCGCGGGCATCATGTCCATTTTCGGGTTATCGAATTTTGGGATCGGCGAAGGGTCCATCACGTAGCGGTCGTTCACCTTCACCGGATAGGCGTAGGTGGTGGCGATGTGGCCGAAACGGGCGATATCTTCATACAGCTTCACCTGCATCACGCCGTACTCTTCCAGCGCGTGCATGGTGCGGGTTTCCGTTTCACGCGGCTCGATAAAGCGCAGCGGTTCCGGGATCGGCACCTGGAAGATCAGGATCTGATCCTCGACCAGCGGCGTTTCCGGGATCCGGTGGCGGGTCTGGATTAGGGTGGCATCTTCGGCGCGCTCGGTGGTATGCACTCCGGTCACCCGCTGGAAGAAGTGGCGGATCGACACGGCGTTGGTGGTGTCGTCCGCCCCTTGATCGATAACCTTTAGCACATCCGCTTCGCCGATCACGCTGGCGGTGAGCTGAATGCCGCCGGTGCCCCAGCCGTAGGGCATTGGCATTTCGCGGCCGCCGAACGGCACCTGATAGCCGGGGATCGCCACCGCTTTCATGATCGCACGGCGGATCATGCGTTTAGTCTGTTCATCGAGATAGGCAAAGTTATAGCCGCTGAGATTAGCCATTTTTCTGCTCCCGTTGCAGGCGTTTCAACAGTTCCAGCTCGGCCTGGAAATCGACGTAATGAGGGAGTTTGAGGTGTGAGACGAAGCCTGCGGCTTCGACGTTATCGGCGTGGGCGAGAACGAACTCTTCATCCTGCGCCGGGCCGACGGCGTGTTCGCCGTATTCCGGGGCCTGCAGGGCGCGGTCGACCAGCGCCATGGCCATCGCTTTGCGTTCGCTCATGCCGAACACCAGACCGTAGCCGCGGGTAAAGTGCGGCGGTTCGTTCGCCGGGTCGACGAAACCGTTGACCATTTCACACTCTGTCATCAGCATTTCGCCGACGTTCACCGCAAAACCCAGCTCTTCGGGCACAATTTCCAGCTCGACATAGCCGCTGCGGATTTCGCCCGCGAACGGGTGGTTACGCCCGTAACCGCGCTGGGTGGAGTAGGCCAGCGCCAGCAGATAGCCTTCATCGCCGCGCATTAGCTGCTGTAGGCGGGAGGAACGCGAGCAGGGGTAAACCGGTGGCGTGCGGGTGATGTCGTCCGGCGTTGTGCCGTTATCCTCTTCCGTCTTCGCCAGCCCCTGATGGGCCAGCAGGCTAAACACATGCGGGGACGGCGATGGCTCGCCGCCTTCGGTTCTCAGCGCGGGTACTTCGCCGTTGGCCAGCAGGGTGAAGTCCAGCAGACGGTGGGTGTAATCGTAGGTAGGGCCGAGCAACTGTCCACCGGGCACATCTTTGTAGACGGCGGAAATACGGCGCTCAAGGCGCATGTTGCGGGTATTGATCGGCTCGCTGACCGCCAGTTTTGCCAGCGTCGTGCGGTAGGCGCGCAGCAGGAAAATGGCTTCGACGTTATCGCCGCTGGCCTGCTTTAGCGCCAGCGCCGCCAGTTCACGATCGGCAATGCCGCCTTCGGTCATCACCCGGTCAACGGCCAGATTCAGCTGTTGTTCTATCTGGGCGACGCTCAGCTCGGGTAGCGAGGTGTCGCCCCGGCGTCGGCTTTCCTGGAGCTGGTGGGCGGCGGCAATCGCCTTTTCGCCCCCTTTAACGGCTACGTACATCAGCAAACCTCCACGTGGGTAGTCCGCGGTATGGCCAGCAGGCGCTCGCCGCAGGTGAGGATCAGATCTACGCCGAGCGGGAACGGGTGCGGGCGTTCGGTCAGTTCATGCAGAATGCACTCCGGCAGCTGCGGGGCGATCATGCGCTCATCCTGAATGCCCGCGCCGGTCAGGCGCAGCATGCGGCCGCCGCTCAGGCTGGCAACCTGCACAATCAGCGTGGCGCTGGTTTCCGGCGCGATGGCGCTGCCGGTACACAGCGCATCCAGCTGTTCGCGGCTGATGGTGTCGTTCGACACCGCAAAAGTCGCCTGCTGCGGCTGCTCAACCAGCGGCGCATTAGTGTGAAAACGCAGGCTTTGGCTGACGATATCGTTATGCAGCGCGCCCGCCAGCCAGACCGGCGTATCGTTGTCGGCCAGCGTTAGCAGAATGCTGGTGGTGGCGATATTCAGCGGCTGCCAGCCGTGCTTGAGCTGATGCAGCGCAACAATCACGCCCGGCTCGCTCATCGCTTTTAACAGGCGACGAAAACTGTGTTGGGCATCCTGCACGGGGAGGGAAAAAGCGGTTTCCAGGGTCATGCGTTGTCTCCGCGAACCAGCGTAAAGAAGTCGACCCGGCTGGCATTGATCTCGGCCTGACGTGCGGCAATGCGCGCCGTACGGTCGGCTTCCAGCGGGGTAATGAGGGTTTCTATTAGGGTTTGATAATGCGAGGGCTGCTGGAGCAGGGCGTCCAGCAGCGCGCAGCGTTCGGCGTGCGGTTTATCGCGTCCCAGTATCCAGCTGTAGCCCAGCGTGCCGTTGTTCAGGCGCACGGCGGCGCGGGTCAAGGTGGCGTCTCCGGCAAAAAAGCGTTCACCGGTCGCGCCCATGCGCCCCTGGAGCTGAACCAGTCCGGTTTCCGCCGCGCGGATCACCTCGTATTGCGCAGTGATATTCAGGGCGACCATTTTGGTTTCGAGGCTGGCCGGGTCGCAGTGGGCCAGCACCGACATCCAGTGCTGACGGGTCGCGTGATTAGCGTCCATTAGTGCTCCATAATAAATTCAATCATGTCGGCGCGGGTCAGGCTGACGGAGTACTCCATCACCTGGTCATCGCCTTCACGGTGGTTCAGGGTGCGGACGCACAGCAGGGGCGCCATATTGGGAATTTCCAGCCGCTGACTCTCTTTGGCCTGCGCCCGGCGGGCGCTGATGCGAGTCTGGCTACGCTTAAGCGCAATGCCGGACTGTTCGCGCAGGAAATCGTGCAGCGACCCGCTGCTAAAGCGCTGTAGCGTCGGCCACAGGCTGAGGTCGGCAAAGTAGTGATCGATCAAACACAGCGCCACGCCGTTGACCCGCCGCAGCGTGCGCAGGTGAATCACGTTGTCGCCTTCGTTAATCCCCAGCGCGTCGGCAATATGCCCGGAGGCTGGACGCAGCACCGACAGCAGCTTTTCGCTGGTGGGATGGCTGCCCTGATCGAGCAGATTCTGGCTAAAGCGCGCCTGGGCGTTCAGCGGATAGTCGAACGGGCGCATTAGCACCAGCACGCCAATTCCCTGGCGGCGCTGTACCCAGCCTTTTTCGACCAGTTGATCGATGGCGCGACGCAGGGTGTGGCGATTGACTTCAAAGCGTGCCGCCAGTTGATGCTCGGCGGGCAGGTAATCACCGCAGCGATAGTTCTGCCGCAGCTCTTGCTCCAGACGCGCGGCAATCTCTTGATAACGCGTGGGATAACTGGTCGGATGTGTAGACAGGTGCATAGCCATCAAGACCTCGCTAATCAGATAAAGTGCTTACGCAAACGCTGAGACAGGAAATCCAGCAGGCTGACGGTGACGATAATGAGCACCATCAATGCGCAGGTTTGCTGGAACTGGAAGCCGCGAATCGCTTCCCATAAGGTCACGCCGATGCCGCCTGCACCAACCATGCCGACGACGGTGGCGGAACGAACGTTGGATTCAAAACGGTACAGCGAATAAGAGATGAGAAGCGGCATGACCTGCGGCAGAACGCCGTAGATAATCTCTTCAATTTTGTTGGCGCCGGTAGCGCGGATGCCTTCTACCGGGCCGGGTTCAATCGCTTCCACCGCTTCCGACAGCAGCTTGGAAAGCACCCCGGTGGTGTGAATAAACAGCGCCATGACCCCGGCGAATGGGCCTAAGCCGACGGCGACGACGAACAGCATGGCGAAAACCATTTCGTTGATGGCGCGGCAGGCGTCCATCAGGCGGCGCATCGGTTGGTAAATCCACCATGGCACCAGGTTTTCGGCGCTCATCAGGCCAAAGGGGATGGAGAGGACCACCGCCAGCGCGGTACCCCAGACGGCGATTTGCAGGGTTACGGCCATCTCTTTGAGGTAGTCCTGCCACAGGCTAAAGTCTGGAGGGAAGAAGTCGGCGGCAAAGGTCGCCATATTGCCCGCGTCGGTGAACAGCGCCACCGGGTTCATTTCCGCGCCTTTCCAGGAAATGGCGAGCACCGCCAGCAAAATGGCCCAGCTCATCAGCGAGAACCAGCTGCGCTTCGGTGGAGGAACGGTGATGGTGTGTTGCATGAGTGGCTCCGTGTTTCCTGAGTCCCCTCTCCCCGACGGGAAGAGGGGGAAAAGGGCTACTGCACCGCTTTGGTGACCGAGGTCATCGCGCCAATCGCTGCGGTGGTACGGTCAAGATCGTTCAGACGCGCCTGAATATCGGCAGTCTTCGTTGCTTTCTCATCGGCATTCAACGTGCCGTTGCCCTTCACGGTTTGCATCTCTTTAAACAGCGTCAGCTGGCGAATCGGCAGTAGCTGTAGGTCGCTTGAGGCGCGGAACGGTGCCCAGCCCAGACGTTCCAGTACGGCTTTTTCTTCCGGCGTCTTGCCGTAATTCATAAAGAAGCTGTAGACCTTGTCCTTGGTGGTTTCAGAAAGGTTCTTACGCCACACAATCGGGTCGCCAGGGATCAGCGGTGATTTCCAGATAACCTTCAGCTCTTTGAGCTTGTCCGGCGCAGAGGTTTTCAGCTTGTCGAGGTTTTCGGTGTTGTTGGTGGCGACATCGACCTGTTTGTTGGCGACGGCCAGCGCGTTGGTTTCATGGCTGGCGTTAACCGTGCGTTTGAAGTCGCTGGCGGAGGCGTTGTTTTTGGCGAAGACGTAGTAGCCCGGGACGAGGAAGCCGGAGGTGGAGTTCGGGTCACCGTTGCCGAAGGTCAGCTCTTTGCGCTTGGCCAGCAGATCATTGAGGTTATTGATTGGGCTGTCTTTGTTGACGATCAGCACGCTCCAGTAGCCTGGGGAGCCATCGGCGGCGACGGTTTGGGCAAACACCTGGCCATTGGCGCGATCCACCGCTTCCATGGCGGAGAGGTTACCGTACCAGGCGATGTCCACTTTATTAAAGCGCATGCCCTGGATGATGCCGGCGTAGTCCGGCGCGAAGAAGGCGTTAACCTTAACGCCCAGCGACTTTTCCATGTCCTTCAGGAACGGCTCCCATTGTGGCTTTAAGTTCTGCTGTGATTCCGTCGAAATAATGCCGAAGTTCAGCGCTTTTTCCTGCTCTTCGGCGTGCGCCGGGGTGAGCAGGGTGCTGAGACTGAACATGCTGGTAAAGGCCAGCGCGGCAACCGTCTTATAGCTCATTTCCATTCCTCATTGTGGGGATGTCAGGCAGCCTGCGCGTTCTCTTCGACGCGATTAATGCTGCGGTAGAGATGGTCAAAACGTTCGTTATCAAACTGTTGGCTGCTGCCGTCGTAGAACACGTGTCCCTGACGCAGCGCGACGATGCGTTCGCAGTAGCGCAGCGCATAGTCGACCTGGTGCAGCGTCACCACCACGGTGATGCCATCGGTCTGGTTGATGTCGCGCAGGGTATCCATGACGATGCGCGCGGATTCAGGATCCAGCGAGGCGATAGGTTCATCGGCGAGGATGACTTTGGCCTGCTGCATCAGCGCCCGGGCAATCGCCACGCGCTGCTGCTGGCCACCGGAAAGCGTCGAGACGCGCTGGTGGGCCATATGTGCCATACCCACGCGGGTGAGCGCCTGTAAAG
>PPYF01017111.1_pt1 | contig 16277 bp, 18 predicted proteins | sample 1559871 | NCBI WGS metagenome assembly PPYF01 (sample SAMN08240021, study PRJNA423297) | Human gut metagenome, whole genome shotgun sequencing project.
CTTGTCGTCATTGGCTGTAAGTCCATAGAATTATGAAATCTTTGATTTCCATACTATGGACAGCCCGGTCTTTGCTGGCAGATGGTGGAAAGTAGAATCCACTATGTGAATCAGAAGGAATGAAGTAAACAGGTGGCTCTTCGTCTTTTTTTCCATATCATTCCCTTGAGAAAGTCTCGGACTTTCCCACCGTCTTTTCTTTTGACATTAAGGCGCCGATCTTGAGCCACAGGCTCATCCCCCCTAACCTTGCTTTTACCAGATACACACATTACAATTAATATAAGTGATATTCATAGACTTGAATGTTTCTTAATGACTAACAGGAAAGAACGGACTCCGGCAGATGGTTTTGTGCTATGACTGGAGACAGGAAGGCAATCGAAGAGATTGCTTTTTCTGCAGGTGGGTTTTCCGGTGCCGTCGTTTCCAGGGGAGGTTTCTATGACATGGTTTTCAGAGCATAAGAAGATACTGAGTGGGGCAGCGATTCTCTGCCTTGTCTGCGGAATCGGATGGGGTGTGTATGAGCACTACGCCAACGTGAAAAAACCACTGGTTCTGTATGGAAACGTGGATATCCGGCAGGTATCTCTGGCATTCAATAGCAGTGAACGTATTGATGAGATGACTAAAAATGAAGGGGATACGGTGACAAAAGGGGAAGTGCTGGCCAAGCTGAATACCCGTCCTCTGGAACTGGCTATTGAACGGCAGAAAGCGGCTATTTCCGCACAGGAAGCACAGGTAGAAAAGTTGCATAATGGCAGCCGCAGCGAAGATATTGCTGCCGCTCAGGCACAGGTCAATGCGCTTAGCGCTACCGAAGCCAATGCGCGGGTGTACTATAACCGTATGCTCAAATTAAGAAGCACTGGGGCTATAAGCAAGCAGACGGCAGATAATGCAGAAGCGCAGTGGAAGAGTGCGGACGCTAATTTAAACAATGCCCAGGCTGTGCTGGACAAGGCAGTCAACGGGGCTCGTAAGGAAGATGTGTCGGCAGCGGAAGCCCAGCTGGCAGAACTGAAGGCGCAGCTGAAGACTTATGAATATAATCTGAGCCAGGCTACACTGGTGGCACCGGAAGATGGGGTCATCCGTTCCCGCCTGCTGGAACCAGGCGATATGGCTTCGCCCAGTGTTCCTGTCTATATGATCGGCATTACCAGTCCTAAGTGGGTCAGAGCTTATGTGGCAGAAGATCGGCTGGGAGATATTCATGAAGGTATGAAGGCAAAGGTATATACGGACAGCGATCCAACCCATCCGATAGAAGGACAGGTGGGATATATTTCCAATACCGCCGAATTTACACCGAAGACGGTACAGACGGAAGAGCTGCGTACCGCACTGGTATATGAAGTCCGCATTTATGTTCAGGATCCGGACAACAAGCTTCGCATGGGTATGCCGGCCACGGTTAAGTTTTAAAGGATAGAAAGGTCGGAAAACGATGACACATATAGTGGAAGCGATGCATGTCTCCAAAGTGTTCCACCATACGGCGTCCGGCCATCCGGAAACGGCTCTGCAGGATGTGTCTCTTACGGTGGAGCAGGGGAAGATTACCGCGCTTATCGGGCCGGACAGTGCCGGGAAAACCACCTTTATCCGCATGCTCTGCGGGCTCATGTTCCCCAGTGAAGGACAGCTTAAAGTCCTGGGGGAAGATATTACGAAAAAGGCGGAAGAAATACAGGACCGTCTGGGCTACATGCCACAGAAATTCGGTTTGTATGAAGATCTGACCTGCATGGAAAATATGAATCTCTATGCGGATCTGCATGGTATTCCCGAGGATAAGAGAACGGAACGGTTTAAGAAACTGTTTGTCATGACCGGATTGGCTCCGTTTACCGGGCGTCTGGCCGGTAAACTGTCAGGTGGGATGAAACAGAAGCTGGGACTGGCCTGCACGCTGGTGCGCAGCCCGGATCTTCTGCTTCTCGATGAACCGACGGTAGGGGTAGACCCCATGTCACGCCGGGAACTCTGGGAAATCATCAAAAGTCTGGTAAAGGAAGAACATATTTCTGTTCTTGTTTCCACCGCCTATATGGAGGAAGCAGAACTTTGTGATGACGTATATATCCTGAACAAAGGACGTATTCTGGCCCATGGGACACCGGAAGAGATACGAAACCGGTCACAGGGACTTTCCTACTGGATGTCTGTACCGGAAGGCATTCCGGCCAGGGTAGTGCAGTCTGCCCTGCTGGATGAAGAAGAGCATATTGAAGATGCTGTTCCGGAAAGGGGAGGGGTCCGTTTTGTTATAAAAAAAGGAGAAACGCTGGCGGATATTCGAGCGCTTTCCCTGTATCCCTCCTGTAAGGCCGTGGCTATTCCCTGCCGCCTGGAAGACAGCTTTATGATGATTCTCCGGGAAGCAGAGAAACGGGAACGCCTCATGGAAGGGTTTGAACTGGATTATACGGCCAAACGACATATTTCCAGCCATGTGGATATTCATGTCCATAATCTTCTTCGCACGTTCGGGGATTTCGTGGCGGTGGACCATACGTCTTTTGATGTGCATAAGGGAGAAATATTCGGACTCCTTGGACCGAATGGCGCCGGAAAGTCCACTACCTTCAAAATGCTCTGCGGGCTTTTGCCGGCTTCCGGCGGGGAACTATCCGTAGCGGGAGTCAACCTCCGCACAGCCAGAGCGCAGGCCCGTGCCAACATCGGTTATGTGGCTCAGAAATTTTCGCTATACGGAACACTTACGGTGAAAGAAAATCTCCGGTTTTTTGGCGGTGCCTACGGTATGTCGAAGAAGAAAATCTTTGAACGTATGCGCGTAGTACTCCGCATGTTTAATCTGGAAGGCAGGGAAGAAGATATTGCCGGACAGCTGCCGGGTGGATATAAGCAGCGACTGGCCATGGCGGCCGGACTTCTGCACGAACCGAAGATACTGTTTCTCGACGAACCGACCAGCGGTATCGATCCGCTGGCAAGGCGCACCTTCTGGAGGCAGATTACTGCATTGGCCGCAAAAGGCACCACCATTATTATTACGACACATTTCATGGATGAAGCGGAATACTGCGACCGCATGATGATTCAGGATCAGGGAAAGACCATTGCTCTGGGAACACCGGACGAAGTGCGTAAGCGTGGCGGGGACAACCTCACCATGAATGAAGCGTTCATTGCCATTGTAGAGGACAACCGGAAGAAGGAGGCGGAGGAAAATGGATGATTTCCTGCGAAGACTCACCGCATTGATTAAAAAGGAATATAAGCAGATTGTGCGGGATCAGAGCAGTTTCATCATCGGGGTAATCATTCCGATTATGATGATTCTTCTGGTAGGTTATGGTATGTCCCTGGATGTAAAGGATGTACCGGTAGCTGTCGTTATGCAGGATCCATCGCCGACTGTGCAGGATATGTTTTCCTTTATGGACGGTTCTTCTTATTTTAATCCCCGGTATGTGACTACGTACCATGAAGGGGTATCCCTTATGGATGACCGGAAAGTGGATGCCCTGGTAGTAGTCCCTCCGGATTTTACCGAGTCTCTCCGCAAGGGAGGCGGCCATGTACAGATTATTCTCTGGGGTGTGGATCCGACTACGGCTAAGACGGCCCAGGGGTATATGGAAGCCGGACTGGCGGCATGGCAGCAGGCGCATATGCGGGAGTATATGACCAGTTACGGTACACGGCTGGGGATGATCAGCGTGGTTAACCGTCAGTGGTACAATGATGCCAATACCAGTACCTGGTTCTTTGTGCCGGGACTGATTGTACTGATTATGACCATGGTAGGCGTATTCCTTACCACCATGGTCATGGCCAGAGAGTGGGAACGGGGGACGCTGGAGTCGCTGTTTGTCACTCCGGTAAAGCCGCTGGAAATTGTTCTTTCTAAATGGATACCTTATTTCTTTGTGTCCATGGGCGGGTTTGCCCTGTGTATGATAGCAGCGCGCTATCTGTTTTATGTGCCTATCCGGGGGTCTGTTCTCATAATTATCCTGGCATCCATGATTTATCTTCTTACAACGCTGGGGCTGGGCCTTACCATTTCATCGTTGCTGAAAGACCAGTTCATTGCCTGTCAGATCGCCCTTCTGGTATCTCTTCTGCCGACGGTTATGCTCAGTGGATTTATTTTTGATCTGAAGAGTACCCCGGAGTTTATCAATGCAGTCGGTCACATTATGCCGGCCACCTATTATATGGAACTCCTTAAGACGTTGTTCCTGGTGGGCAATAACTGGGGAATGATTGTTAAAAACTGTACGATTCTCATCGTTTACGGTCTGTTTTTCTTCGGATTATCCGTTGTGGTTACGAAAAAGAGGCTTGAATAATGGACAACATTCTTTTTTATCTCCGCCGGATTCTGTTTATCATACGCAAGGAATTCCTGGCCACGGTAAACGACCCGAAGAGCCGGGTCATCCTCGTCGTGCCGGCTATTATACAAACCATGCTTTTTGGTTATGTGGCGTCGTTTAATCTGGACCGGGTGGATTATGCATTGCTGGATATGAGCCATAGCCACTATTCGGAAGAGCTGGCAGCTCATCTGGATGGAAGCGGTATTTTTCGCCGGGTGGCCACTCTGGGAAATACGGGACAGATGGCGCAGTTCATAGAAAATGGTGAAGTCTCCGGCGTTATCGTGATTCCCGCTGATTTTGCAGATAAGCTGGTGCAGGGACAGATGGCACCGGTCCAGGTCATTACCGATGGACGGAATACGGTCATTTCCAGTCTGGTCTATAATTATGTGGCAACTATCGCCGCTTCATACAACCAGGATCTGCATCTGGGAAAACATCTTCTTACCGTGGATTCCATCACCTGGTATAATCCGAATCAGATCACCCGGTGGAACTTTCTGCCGTCCCTTCTCCCGGTTATCAGCCTGATTCAGGTCATGCTCCTTTCCGGGCTTTCCGTAGCCAGAGAAAGGGAACAGGGAACCTTTGATCAGCTCATGGTGACGCCGCTTACTTCTTCGGAAATTCTGGCAGGAAAAGCGGTACCGCCTCTGGTCATCGGCCTGCTGCAGGCACTGATTGTACTGCTGCTTGCCGTATTCTGGTTTCATGTAAAGGTTATAGGGAATCTGATTACTCTTTTTATAGTCATGTTTACCTTTCTTCTGTCCTGCGTAGGCCTGGGGCTGGCTATTTCTGCCAATTCCAAAAATATGCAGCAGGTCATGGTATATAACTTTGTGGTGCTGGTACCGATTATCCTGCTCTCCGGACTGGCTACACCAGTGCGAAATATGCCGCAGGCGCTTCAGTACTTCACCTACATCAACCCCATGCGATTTGCCATCGATGCGGTGCGGCGCGTCTATATCGAAGGGGCGTCCCTGGCGGCGGTTTCCCCGGATTTACTGCCTATGGTGGTGATTACCCTGGTAACCATGCCGTTTGCCGCCTGGATGTTCAGAAATAAACTGGGATGAAAGGGCATGGCCCGCACGTTCATTAAACGACAGTTCCTCAAGGGTATGTTTCATAAGACTTTCTCTGATAAAGAGAAAGTCTTTTTTTGTAGAGAAGGATGTCTTCAGGCAGTATATCGGGGGCGATAAGAATACACATATAGAAATAATTTGAAAAGAAGAAAAGTTACGGATATAATGGAGCAAAATTTACCAGAATTGAAAAGGTGCATAAAAACTGGCTAAACAGCAATTATCAGAGGAAAGGGAGAGCAACAATGAAGAAGGGGTACACACGAAATCTCATTATACTGGCTATGATGGGGATGGGAGTATTACCGGGAATGCCTGCCTATGCGGCGCCTCCGGCCATTTCAGCAGGAGATGCGGCTGTTCTTGCCGATGGTGGTAATCAGGCGAATGCGATAATGAGAAAAAATCAGTGGCAGGACAGACAATGGATGCAGAAACAGGTGGCTGCCGGCGAAAAATGAAGAGTGAGCTGCAGGAGACAGAAGAGAAAAATCAGGCTTTTGATGCCTCAGAAAAAATTAAAGTCAGTGGTTTCCACATTATTGGACAGGATATCTATCCGGAGGAAACCCTTAGAGCGCTGTTGTCAGACTATCAGGGAAAGGACATGTCCTTTTCTGATTTGCAGAAGGGAGCAGATCGGATTACATCCTTTTTCCGAAGCCATGGATATATTGTGGCAAGGGCGGTAATTCCGCAGCAGGATGTTACCAATGGTACGGTGATTTACCAGGTGGAAGTGGGGCGGTTTGATACGCCGGAAATCATCAACCACACAAAGATTAAGGATACGGCGGTTCAGCATCAGGCCCAGGCCATCCGGGAAGGGGAATATGTGACTCGGGAACGGCTGGAACGAGCCGTATGGCTTGTTTCTGATATGGCAGATGCCGATGCCAGGGTGGCGCTTTCCCCGGGAAAAGATCCGGGGACGGTGCATGTAAGGCTTACCGTAGAGCCCTATGAGACTAAGCACGGCCTGGTGACGGCAGATAACTACGGGAGCCGGGCTATGGGATATAACGAATATGGAATCAACTATGATTTCACCAACCCCAATCTGTATGGCGACCATTTCATGACAGGGATTTCCACGTCGGGCAGACATATGTTCAAATGGGGCGTAAATTACAGGACTCCGTTATTCAGAGATGGATTAAACCTGCTGGCCGGATATAATGTGTTCAGCTATGACATGGGCGATGAATGGGAAATATACGATGGCGTAGGCACTTCCCGCACCGCATCCATTGGCCTGGAATATGCGCTTCGCCGGAGCCGTCTCCACAACCTGTATACAGGATTACGACTGGAGCACAGCCGTATTAAGGATGAATACCGGGCCTTTGATGCTACCTATGGGGATAAGAATGGAAATGCCATGGTGCTGTCACTCCGGGGCGATGATCAGGACACAGAAGGCATGACCGACTGGACGCTGGAATGGAAACTGGGGCATATCTCCAATGCAGCCTTTACCTCTGACAATATATATTCCCGATGGCTGGCCGGAGATCCCCGGACAGCCGGAGATTACTCCAGGATACGGGGCGGCTATTTCGGTAAACGGTACCTCCTATCCTCTGGCTAGAGGAACAAAGAGTGGGGTTAATTATCTGGGCTATAAGAATGGCAACAATGTGATTCAGCTGGCTATGCAGCAGCTTCAGGAACTGGCTCGGGATGCAGCAGGAAGGGCACTGAACCAGAATGATACCACGACCATGAAAAATGGCTTTTCCGCTTATACCAATCTGGTGGATAATATCCGTCGCCTTCTGGCTACCACGAGAGGAAATAACGATGGTCATAATGCAGTATATGCGATAAACGTCGACCTGAAGCAGGCTGTGGCGAAAAACGGATATGCTCTGGATAAGGCTGACGGTACGCTGGAACTCGTAAAGAGAAGCGCATCCATTTCCGGAATCGGAAGTCTTACCTATGGTGATACCGATGGAACCATCAAGACCTGGGATGGCCAGGTACAGGGACTGGCCGATGGCAGCCAGATTACTTATAACACATCCATTAAGGATGGCAGTGCATATACCCGGGACCGGGGCAGTAGAAATACAGCCAATCATGGGACATATGCTGATTCCGTGGACTTTAATGACATTACCATCACGGATGCGGAAGGACATGTCATTTCTGCAGATGCCAACTATGACTTGTCAACGACAGGGACCATTCAGGTTAATAAGGCAAAACTGATTATTGATACCGCTGGAAATACTCGGGAATATGGGCAAGCAGCAGAAGTGGCTTCGGATATTGCCGGGGCAGCCAGCATCGGCCATGCGGATACCGCGGTGGTCAATGGCGATACGGCAGCGGATATTCTGGCAGAAATGGGGCTTTACACTACATCGGATGCTCTGGTTACTACAGCGGGCGGGCAGCGGACCAACCATGTGGGATCCTATGACCTGACTGCACACTTTACGGATACATCCAATTATGAAGTATCTGCCGGAGTCACCGGCAAGGAAATACTTACGCCGAAGACTATCTATGCAGAAGTAACTGGCAGCGGCAGTGATTTTGACCATATTGCGTGGCAGGTTGTCAGGAATCCGGAATCCCAGCTGGTCAATGGTGACCAGGGGGTATTCCAGTATGGCCTGGGACCGGTCATTTCCCGTAAGGACCAGCTGTTTGGCGTAGATATGACTATGAATGGGAGATACCCTCCATAATGGAAAGGGCGTTCCTGCCTATGAAAATGACTACGTATTCCGGACTTCCGGAGCGGTGACCCTTACGTTCAATCCGCTGGTTAAGCCGGATGTGTGGGAACATGGCGGATATCGTCCAAGGGATAAGCAGGAAGTTTCCCTTCCGGTATTCCGTGTGGATAATCATGAAGTAAATCAGTACGGAACGTATGGCGCTGAACTGACTGCGTCGGAGAATCGGGTCATTCTGTCCCCTACTGGCATGCGACTCCCGGAACCGACACAGACGCCTGGTGAGGAAAGAACGTATACAACGATTCTTTCCACCCGGGATGGAAGCGGGGAATTCCAGCTGGTTTACAACGGAGTATCTCTGTCTGTAAATCCGGTGGATGAGAAGGCCAGAGAACTGGTGCGCAAGGGAGATGCCACAAAGAATGTGGCATTGACCGAAGCGGCTATCCATATAGGATTTACCCAGCTGGGACTCGACCTGATAGACCTCAAGGGGGTATATGTTCACTTGAACTGAGAAGAACAGGATGGAGTGAGAATTGAACCATGAGGAGAATCAACAGATAGTGGGAAGCTGAGCTTGTGCAGTTATAAGTCGGTGTGACACTTTCCTGGACTGATGTCAGACTGGGAATCAGAACGGTTTCCTGTCTGACAAAAACAAAAAACAGACCTTCAGATGAGGTCTGTTTTTTTTCGTATATAAAGAGAAGGATTTGGAAACTATGAGAAGGGAAATGGATGAACTGAAGCTTAGGATTCGATGTTCCCTGGCTTTAGGGGCCGGTCCAGTGGAGAGTGCAGGGAGAAAAGGAAAGCCTTTTTCCTCAACTTTCGTACCTTCCATTTTTTACAGTATCACCACCAGATAGGCGGCATAGGAAGCGAGCAGGAGAAGTCCCTGTATTCTTCCTGCTTTTTCACGGATGAGAAGAGGCAGTATACCGATGAGGGTGATCAGCAGGCAGGCGGGAAGGTCAAAGGTGACGGCGGAAGGTGCCACCGGGAGGGGTTTTCCGGAGGCCAGAGAGCAAAGAGGGAGAATCAGGGTCAGGTCCAGAATGTTGGCGCCGATGATATTACCTGCTGAAAGATCATGTTCATTTTTTCGGATAGCGGCCAGGGTGGTTACCAGTTCAGGAATGGATGTGCCTACGGCTACCACGGTGATGCCGATGATTCGTTCAGGGATACCCAGCAGCTGAGCCAGGGATGTGCCTCCAAATACCATAAGGCGGGAGCCTATCAGGATAGCGGCTGCACCAAAGAAGAAGCCCAACATATTTCTGATGATGTTTCGCCTTGAGGTATCCATGTGTTCTCTGGTTTCGCGGGTGTGCTGCCTGTGCTGCCTGCCGGCAGAAAGGTTGCGGTATACGAAGATGAAAAAGAAAAGCATCAGCAGGAGGGTGGCCGGAGTGGACAGGAATCCATTCTGACAGCCCCACCAAATGACGGCAGCAGAAAAGCTAAGGAGGAGGCTCTGCACCAGATAGTCGCTGCGGCGGATAGTGACGTTCATAAAGAAAAAGGCAATGCCCAGAATGAGCCCTGTGTTGGAAATTACCGTACCTACCGCATTGCCCGCAGCCAGTTCAGTGGATCCTTGCATAGCAGACATAACGGAAACGGTTATTTCCGGCAACGTGGTGGCGATGCTGACAATGGTAGCGCCGATAATGAAAGCAGGGATTCCTGCAGCTCTGGCAATCCAGCTGGCGGAATCTACAAACCGGTCTCCTCCTTTAGCAACCAGAAATATACCGGCAATGAGCAGAACAGCAGCGGATAAGATATGGTGCATTTCGTTTACTCCAATAAAAAAACGGCATGCTTGTGCATACCGGAATGGGATTAGCGGCAATCCGAGCCCGTGTATGGTATTCATACATGAGTCTCGCTCTTTCAGTCATGCCAGATCGCAGGATCAGTATGTTGACATGACGCCTGATTACCAGGTGTGCTACTCCCTCAGTCGCTATATTCTATCGAAGATAAAAATTTTTGTCAAACCGGAAAAGTGGCTATGAAAAAAGAGGAAAATCATTTTTTCATAGCCACAGACTGCAAGAATGACAAAGTCGGTAAGCCTTCGGCTCGGGGCTGTGCAATTCCTGTGGAATTGCACAGGGAAAGCGGAATATTTCCTATAAAAGCTAAGAATGCAACACGTTTCCCGTTCTGGAGAGAAAGGGGGAATGACGACAATAGCTTGTCGTCATTGGCTGTAAGTCCATAACCTTAGGAAATCTTTGATTTCCATACTATTGACAGCCCGGTCTTTGCCGGCGAATGGTGGAAAGTAGAATCCTCTATGTTGGAATAAAGGAAAGCAAAAGGATGTTACATATGGCCCTTTTTATAAAAACATTCCTTATTCGCCCACCAACCGCATACCTCTAATCTGTCTATGTAGCAAAGGAAAGCATGCAGCACGTTTCCCTCTCTGGAGAGAGAGGGGGACCAGCCTGCGGCTGGTGGAAAGTAGAATGCTGTATGTTCGAGCATAGGAAAGCGTGCTGATGTATGCAATATTTTTGTTTTATATAAAAGAAGCTATTCGCAGAATCTACCCCCTGTGCCTCTGCAGGAGGCACACCGACCTGCCATGATGAAGTTAAGGCACCGACCTACATCCGTTCAGGATGTACCGACCTGCGAGCTGGGGGCTCGCACCGACCATGAGCCGAAGGCTCATCTTACCCGGATAGCAGAATCGGTGAACAGGGATAATATATCTTTTCCGGACAGCAGGGACTGTCCTCCCAGAAGACGGAGGAGAAAACCTTTCTTATGTTCTATCTGCCAGAATTCTACGTGCTTATCGTTATCTTCACCCATGAGATGAAGCAGGTGATCATAGGCATCATAATATCCGCCAAACTCATCAATCAGGCCGTTTTCCCGCGCCTGAACAGCGCCGACCGGACGACCATCAAACATTTCGTCCTGATTTTTAATGTCCGGGCGGTGGGAAAGTACGAGATTTCTGAAAATGTCGTGTGTTTCTCTGGCAAACCCGTTGAGGTATTCTTTTTCTTCTTCGGTCATTTCCCGGGACGGATTTCCAATATCCTTCATTTTTCCGGCTTTGATGGTTACGTAGGTGACACCCAGCTTTTTGGACAGGCCTTCAAAATTAGGAATCTGCATGATGCATCCGATGGAGCCGGTCATGGTTCCCCGGGTAGCAAATAGGGTATCTGCTACGCAGGCAATCATGTATCCGCCGCTGCAGCATACATCCGCCATGGTCACTACCACGGGAATCTTTCGTTCCTTCTTTACCCGATCCAGCAGGAGAGCTACTTCTTCGGCTGCTGCCGCGGCGCCTCCCGGCGTATCCATACGGATAAGGAGTCCATCCAGTCGTTCCTCTTTGTCCAGCAGCGCATACAGGAAATCCAGAATTTCCTGTGTTCCGCCCTCCTTGCGGAACCTTCCTTCTCCGGTGGCACGGATAGGCCCCTCAATATTGAGGATGGCCATGACCTTCTTTTCTTTTTTCCATAATTTCTTTATTCTTCCAAACATATATAATTCCTCCGTTGGCTTTTCTTTATTCTATTATATCGGATATATCGGAAAGTCGGTATGGACATAAAAAGACACCTGTGGATGTACACAGGTGCCTTAGATATATGGAATGAAAAACTGTTTATATATCGGCTGTTTCCACGGCTGCCTGATGGGAAGGCCAGAGCAGGGATCCGGCAACAAGTCCGATAAGGAAGGGGACTATCCAGCCAAAGCCATAAGCAGAAAGCGGGGTGATGGATATCAGGGCGTTCCAGTACATTCCCGTCGGGTTGGCCAGACGGGAATAAATGAAGGCAGGTTTCTTCATGGCCAACTGATTTTCACCATCCTGCGCGTTTTCAAATACATAACAGGTTGTCTGATAAATTGAAACGGCACGTGCACCGGTTGCCGGATCCGGGGGCTGATCTGCATGTTGCGTTAATGCTTCAGATCTGTATTTGTTGCTCATAATGAATTTCTCCTGTAATGTAACCATGTATAAAAGTCCGGAATGTGTGTTGTAATAAAAAAGCTTCCATCCCCTGTGTAAAGGGATGGAAGCACCGTGATACCACCCAATTTCATCCGGCTTTTGCAAGCTGGATCTCTGCAGGTACGCAGACCGTAGTCCTGAATACCCTGGCGCAATAACGGGCGCACCCGGACGGTCTGATTATTCGACACGTCTGCTCCGAGGCCATCTTCCATAGCGTTTTATGCACTTCCTTTCACCAATGCAGAAGCTCTCTGTTTCATGTCCGGCTATGTACTCTTCTCTTCATTGCAACACTTTCAAGTTGATGATGACATCATATCATCGCCAGTTCTGACAGTTAACGAAGCTATTATATGCGAATAGATATAGCTTAAAACAATCTCTATGGGTTATATAAGAAAAGAAAAAAACTCCGCCGCTACCAGAAGGTACAGACGAAGTCTTTCAGAATTTATGCGATTAAGGTTGCTTTCACTACGCAGAAATTATGCGTGGGAAAGACCCATTTTGCTGGTTTCCTTGCAGATGTTTTCCAGTCCCTGAGTCAGAGAAAGGCTCTGGGTATAGAAATATTCACCTGCCGGGGTGAGGCTGAAGTGGCGGTTTTCACGGCTGAGCAGAGAAACGCCAAGTTCCTTTTCCAGAGAACGAACCTGCTGGGAAATAGCGGACTGGGAAACGAAACATTCGGCAGCAGCTTCTGTGAAGCTATGGCAACGAACTACTGCCTGGAAATACTTGATGCGACGAAGCATGCGATGACCTCCCTTTTTCATCTAAAATTCTTATACTCTTTAAAATAGGCACGATATCCATTATACCGCAAAGGATGAGCCATTTCCATATAATAAAACCATATATGTTAATTTTTTCTTATAAATAATTTGTGGAAAAGGCAGGTACGATTAATGGGAGAAACGTATTCCTGTCTGAAGCCGGACCGCATGAACCATTTGATGGGTTAAGGCCTGTGGTTTTGAGCTGCAGCGCATCCGGAAAGTTTGTCAAAATGGTTTCGCTGTGCATAAAATAAAGGAAATATTCACAATGGGAGGTCTTTATGGATAATGGAAAAATCAGATGCCCATGGGCTGAATCATCATCGCTTATGCAGGCTTATCACGATTCCGAATGGGGAAGAATCTGTCATGATGATCAGTACCTTTTTGAAATGCTGACACTGGAAGGAGCACAGGCCGGACTGTCCTGGCAATCTATCTTGCAGCGAAGGGAAGGGTACAGGCAGGCATTCCACCGCTTTCAGATACATAAGGTGGCGGAAATGACGGATGAAGAACTGGAAGCACTGCGGGAGAATCCTGGAATTATCCGGAACCGGCTCAAAATCTATTCGGTCAGAAAAAATGCCAGGGTGGTGCAGGCATTGGCTCGGGAGTGGGGCAGCTTCGATGCCTGGCTCTGGCATTTTACAGAAGGAAAGCCCATCGTGGGGCACTGGAAGACCATGGAGGAGGTACCGGCAGAGTCCGATTTGTCACGGCAGATTAGCCGGGAACTGAAGAAACGAGGCGCTTCCTTTGTCGGACCGGTGATTATCTATTCCTTCCTCCAGGCGGTAGGCATAGTAAACGACCATTTGGAAGGATGCTTATGCAGAAAAGATAGATAAGAGGATTGAGGAGAAAAGACAGGTTTGAGCAATGAGGCTGGAGCGGCCGATTGGCAAAGCCAATCGGCAGGTGGATTCTGCGGACCATGAGTGAAGCTCATTAATGTATTCTCCCTCATATCTCCCATCTGCTTTTCCCGTCTGATTTCCAGGCAAAAGAAAAAAGGAGTCATAACCAAACGTTGTCATGACTCCCTTTTACTTTTTTCGTGAACTCTAATCCCTGCTTATCTTTACTTTAATACCTGGCGGAGCATCCAGTTGTGCTTGGACAGGCTGGCGATATAATCATCCATCTGGTTAGATACCAGAATCTGGTTTTCTTCGTCTGCGGCTGCCTTCACTGCGTATACTTCATCAAGAAGGTATTCAAAGTCAGCCAGTACATGGCTATAGGCTTCGGCAGAAGATACTTCTCCGCCTGCGGCTTCTTCAATTCCGCTCAGGCTGAGGAACCCCTTCATGGTGGATGCCGGGCTCATGTGAAGCTGAAGCATCAGTTCAGCCACTGCATCCGCATTCTCATTCATTTCATCATAGTAACGTTCCAGCTGAGCATGGTCATCAAAGAAGTGTGCTCCCTTGAGGTACCAGTGATAGCTCTGCAGCTTGTGGGATACAACTACCATATCCGCCAGTAAAGTGTTCAGTCTGTTTTCCATAATTATCTCATCCTTTCTTTTATCTTACTCCGGTGATTCCGGAGCATCTATTGTTTATTTCTGTTATAATTATAGTGTGTATCGAATATAATAGATATAAGGATTTACCGCAAAATTATAAGAATAGTACAAATATAATTATAAAAATCGTACAGAGGTGAATTATGAAAAATATGAACCCATCGACCACAGGGAATTCGGCTGCTGTGTCGTTTTCCGAGCTCCGTATGGTCCTCGATTCTCCGAAAACCCAGAGCCATATGCAGGAAATGGCACACTGGCATGATGAGCTGGAGGGGATTTATGTGCTGACAGGCAGCATGGATTTTTATCTGGATGACAGGAAATTGACCCTTTCTTCCGGTGATTTCCTCCTCATTACTTCATCCGCCATGCACTACAGCAAAGCTCATGATGGAAAGGACAGCCTTTTTCTCCGGCTGTTCATCCATCCATCCCTGTTTTCTGCCAGTGAATCTCTGCATCCACTGCTTCTTCCCTTTCTGGAAGACAAAAACTCAGAATTCCTGCTGCTGCGTGCGGAGAAGAATCCGGAAAACTTGAAAAATCTGCTGCTCCGCATGCACAAGCTGTTGGAAACACGGCCGGCGGGATTCCCACTGGAATGTGCCGGTCTGGTGCATATCCTTCTCGCCAGGCTGTATCCCCTTATCCATCAGTCGGATGTGATTATGGGCACGCACATGGGGCCGGATGTGGAGGCGCAGCGTCGCATGATCGCCTATATCCGGAAAAACTATCCGGAAAAGATAACCCTGGCTGACATAGCCGAAGCCGGACTCATGTCCCGGTCCAAGTGCTGCCAGCTGTTCAAGAAATACGTAAACAGGACTCCCATGGATTTCCTGAACACCTACCGTCTGGAAATGAGCCTTCGCCTGCTGAAAGAAACCGAGCGCCCGATATCCGACGTCTCTCTCTCCTGCGGATTTACCAGCCAGAGCTACTTCACCAAACTCTTCACGGAAAGGTACCACATGACCCCGAGTGGCTGCAGAAAGAAATGAAGAAAAATGGGCCTGCAGCCTTTGAGCCGCCGGTCCATCTCTGGCCATCCTTGCCCGTTTTCTGATTTCCTTATACACTATAGATAGCATCATACATTGTATGGTACAGATAGTATATTTGAAATGGAGGAATGGGTATGAGAAAGAGTTTTGAACCGAGAGCCTGGCTGTATCCGGAACCGGTGCTGGTTATTGGTACATATAATGAAGACGGTACAGCCAATGCCATGGTGGCGGCCTGGGGGGCTATGAGTGATTATAAACAGATTTTCATTGCTCTGGATCTGAGCCATAAGACAGCGGACAATATCCGTGGACGCCAGGCCTTTACGGTAAGCATTACCGATGCGGCTCACATTCCACAGGCAGATTATGTAGGCAGTGTGTCCGGCCGCGATGTACCAGACAAGGTGGAGGTTGCAGGGCTCCATGTATGCCGCGCTGAAAAGGTGGATGCGCCATATTTTGAAGAATTCCCGCTTACTTTCGAATGCAGTCTGGCTGAGCTGGATGAAAACAAGGAAAGAGTATTCGGAAACATTGAGAACATTACGGCAGATGAATGCATTCTCGACGGCAGAGGCCGCATTGATGTGGAAAAACTGGCACCCATAGCCTTTGATCCGGTAAGCAATACCTATCTGCATGTATCCGGCAAGGCAGGACGGGCTTCCCACGATGGTCTGGTCTATAAAAAATAAAGAATGTAGGATTACAATACATGTGTTACACATTGAAAACATAAAAAGCGAGATACCCTTGTGATATAGTTAATTCGTCAA
>PPYF01130063.1_pt1 | contig 16275 bp, 11 predicted proteins | sample 1559871 | NCBI WGS metagenome assembly PPYF01 (sample SAMN08240021, study PRJNA423297) | Human gut metagenome, whole genome shotgun sequencing project.
GAACGCACAAGCTCCCCCCTCTCTGTTTTGTATATTTTGTTTTGCTCACAATACACATTTTGTTTTGCTGCCGTCTCTTCTTTCAGCTTCTCAAACTGTTGATATGCTGAACTGTTGTTTTTTGCAAAACGCAGCATCTCTCTCGCCAGCCTCTCTACCTCTTCTAGAGAACTTCCTAGTTGACGCAGCACGCTTTGCGCTTTGCGTAACAAACTTCTCAGCTTGCTGCACGCTTTCCTCAAAAATGTGCGGCGCGCTGGGTCGCCGACGTGCTTACAGCGCACGTCGTCTTTGTTATAGCGGAAGCAGATTACTTTGTCTTTTTCACGATATTGAACCACTTCGTAAATTCGTCCCTTGCGGATTTTGCGGCATAGAGAAGGTTTGGGCATCGCTTTCAATTCAGCATCGTAAATAAGATACTGCATCATTTGTTCCACAAACACATCTATCACGCACTGCGCATTGTAACAAAACTGCCCCATCCCACATTCCCCCAAAATGTGATTCTCCCAAGCGGCAGCGTTGCAACAGCAAAATAATGTTTTACAATATGTGGAAGTACTGTAAGTGTACCACCAATCCGAGCAGTGCGCAAGCGTGAATGGGGAAAGGAACTCTCTAGCTTGACGCGCTTCCTACGCCGGTGTAGAATACAGATAATCTGAAAAGCACAATGAGGATTGTCCATGAAAAATGCTATGCGAAACAAGCGGATATGGCGAAAGCGGAAGAACCGGTGCTTGGTACCGGTGGGTTTGGTTTTGGTGATTTTGCTTCTTTCCGCGGCCTGCGGTGTTTCCTCATCTCCGGTTTCTTTTACGGATACGCCGGTTTTTCGTACGGTTCTGCCGTCTGACAGCCGATCGTTTCCGCCGCCGGAAATTACGCCTACCGCTATCGCGGAGCCTACCGAGACGATTTCTCGAGAATTGACTTCTTATGAAAAAGAGGCATTGGATTATTTTACAGAAGTAGCGCTGACCTCGGAATACGGCGGGGAATCGCGGGAAGGCATCGTTGTTCGATGGGAGAGACCCATCCGAATCCGGGTAACTGGCGGATATACGCCGGAGGATTTGCAGATTGTACGGGATCACGTGGCACTGCTGAATTCGCTGGAGGGTGTTCCTCGAATTACCCTCTTGACAGAGAACGAAGGAGCGGGTTCGGAAAACGTTTGGATACGCTTTTTGACCCAGCAGGAGATGAATGACTGGAACGGCGTAGAAGAAATCGCCTGGGGATTTGTGACCATCTGGTGGCTGCCGGACTACCAGATTGATCGGGCGGAAATTGGCATCGTTACCGATGAACAAACGCAAGAGCAGCGGCATCATGCCATTTTAGAGGAACTGACGCAATTCCTTGGCTTGATGAACGATAGCCCCCGCTATGAGGATAGCATTTTTCAGATAGCATACAGCGAGGTGACTTGTCTTTCGGCAATGGATCGGCTTTTGGTAGAGCTGCTGTATTGTCCGCAATTGCACAGCGGGATGGAAGGAGACGCGATATACAAGGGCTGTGAGGAATGGCTGCGCAGCCGCAAATAGAGCTGTTCTTTCCCGGTGGGCTATGTTATAATAATTTTGAAACGGCGCGTCTCGGACTTATGGTCCGGAGCAAGATGGATAGAGTTCAAATGGAAACAAAAACGTGGCAGAGAGGAAGGGAATAAGTTGACAAGAAAATTTTTTACATCAGAATCCGTGACGGAAGGTCATCCCGATAAAATATGCGATCAGATTGCCGACCGGATTTTGGATGCTTTGCTGGCGGAGGATCCTCAGGCACGGGTTGCCTGTGAAGTTACCGCCACGACCGGCCAGATTGTAATTATGGGAGAAATTACGACAAAAACCTATGTGGATTTTTCGAAGATCGTGCGGGAGACCGTGCGTGGAATCGGCTATACCAGTTCGGAACTGGGGTTTGACGCCAATACCTGTGCGGTTTTGAACTGCGTTCATGAACAATCGCCGGATATTGCACTGGGTGTGGATAAATCCTGGGAAGCGAAGCAGGGACAATCCGATTGGGAGAACGGAGCCGGCGACCAGGGAATGATGTTTGGGTACGCTTGTGATGAGACGCCGGAGTTGATGCCGCTTTCCATTTCGCTGGCTCACCGATTGTGCCGGCGGCTGACCGAAGTGCGGAAAAACGGACTGCTTTCTTACCTGCGGCCGGACGGCAAAGGACAGGTGACCGTGGAATACGATGAGGCGGGATGTCCTATACGCGTGGAGGCGGTAGTGGTATCCTCTCAGCACGCGGCGGAAATCGAAATGGAGCAGCTTCGGCGCGATATATTGGAACAAGTGATTTTGCCGGTGATCCCGGCCGGGTTGATCGATCAAGAGACGAAATTTTTCATCAATCCTACCGGCCGGTTTGTTATTGGCGGTCCCTGTGGAGATTCCGGCCTGACCGGCAGGAAAATCATTGTGGACACATATGGCGGCGTAGGCAGGCATGGCGGCGGCAGCTTCTCGGGAAAAGACCCCACGAAGGTGGACAGGAGCGGCGCCTATATGGCACGGTATATTGCCAAAAACATTGTGGCTTCCGGCTTGGCAAAACGCTGCGAGGTGCAGCTTGCTTATGCGATTGGCGTGGCCAATCCGGTTTCCGTGCGAGTGGATACTTTTGGGACGGAAACCATTCCGGAAGCGGAAATCGAACGATTGGTGGTGGAGAATTTTGATATGCGGCCGTCCGCTATCATTGACTATTTTGATCTGAGAAGACCCCTTTATGGTCCGGTGGCAGCATACGGTCATTTTGGCAGAACCGATTTGGATCTGCCTTGGGAGCGAACCGATAAACTGCTCCGCTAGCTGTTGTTATCCCTTTGCGAGTCGAGAAAAGCGGGAGGTTTGCCTCCCGCTTTTGTATGGAATCCTTTTATCTTTTATCCGGTCAGGCTTGCTGGCGTTTTACCTGGACGCCATCCGGCCCCAGGCAGATTTGAAACGATCCGTCGGGACAAGGTACGGTACCCTCGGCAGCCAGAATCGACGTTTGGCAGGGGGTAAATTGATAATCCCGGAAGCCGGGTTGTACCGGCTGAATTCCCAAAACGTACTTGTAGTATAAATAAACCGGTACTGCGGACCAGCCATGGCATAGGCTTCCCGCGTTATCAAAATCGGCAGCGCCCCGTTCGGTTTCCCAGAATGAAGTAGCACCTTGGAACAGCATGCCGCCCCATTTGATTTCGATTTCCCGGAAAACAGCCTCACTGTAACGGTCTCCCATGGACAGCAGCGCCTCATATTTAAAAATACAATGGCTAAGCGTACAAGAAATCAGCTTGGGATAGGGGGTGGGATCCGGAACCTCCTTGTCTGCCGGCTCCGTTCCAAACAATACTTCCTCACCGGCTAAGAGCGCCGTCAGACGGGACCGGTATTCCTCCGGACAGAGATTTCCCGCTAACACCAGCGCCTGGGTTAGCTCTGCGAAATGTAATTTTTCGCCTTCCACCACGTAAGAACAATACGCCTGGCGGGAATCGTCCCAAAACGTTTTATGAAAAACGGCCTGAACGTTGTCGGCAAGCATCTCACACCAAGCCGCCAAGTTGCCATAGGAATGGCTGTGCTGTTCCGTTTCGTCCAGCCATTTGCACAGTGAAATGGCCGCGTCAAGCGCCAGCTTATAGAACGCATTGAGCAAAGCGTCCTGACTGAATACTGCATGTTCCGGAAAATAGCTGGCATATAGGCCGCCGCCTTCCAATGCGGGGGCCCATTCGTAGAAATTCCAGTAATCCGGCCCTCTGCGAATCTGCAGCAATTCGTCTCCTCGGGAGGAAATCCAGAAGGATCGAATGATCTGCTCCACGCAGTTCATCATTTCTTTGGCAAAATTCAGGTCGCCGCTGTATAGAACGTATTCCTCCAGCGCCTTGATCCAAAGAAACGAAAAACTGGGGATGGTGGCACCGCTTTTTGCAGGGGCACACAAATCCAATAATCCGTCTTTTCTTTGTCCTAACGCCAGGAGCCGCAGGCTTTCTCGGGCAAACCGGTATTCGCCAAACGCATAATAGCCGCAAAGCATTTGTGTCCGGGAATCCATGGCGTACAACGCTTGTTCCCGCCAGGGACAATCCTCGTAGTGCTCGTGCATGCAAAGACGCAGCGATCGAAGCCCGATTTGATAAATTTGATTGTGCAATGCATCGGAACAGAAGAATTGGCCTTTTTTTTCAATCGGATAGTTTGCTGGCAATATTCCAGCGTAGTGGAGGGTAATTTCTTTGGCATGGACAAACAGCTGCAGATAACGCGCCCCCATCCTCTTATTGTAATAGGTAAAATGTTCCCTTCCCCCAGCGCTGACGTACTTCCCGGAAAAATGTCTTCCGCCAATTTCCGCCCGCACACGCAGGTCCTCCAGATGTTCGCCGTAGGCAATATCGATCGTGGTTCCCGGAACCGCGGTTATTTCCAGATCAAAATAGCCGCTTTCCTCTTGTCCCAGATCCAACAGCAAATAGATGTTTTCTTCCGGAGAACGAAAGAATATCGAATTGTTCCCGGATAATGGGAATGGTCCGGTCTGCTGTGGTTCCGTCATTTCCCGGAGGTTACGGAACGAAAGGTATGCCTTTTGCATTTGTTCTGCGGTAGTCCAGGTGCCGGCGGCCGGCTCCATCCAAAAAACGCCTTGTGATTGCAGCGTTACGGCCGGACGTTTTCCTATTGTTAGTCTTTCGATCGGCCGGGCGACCAGACGCTGCAGGTTCGGGAACGCCGCGGCATTGTGCCAGCGATTTCCTTTTCCGTTGGCTGTTTGCGGGTCATATGCTTTTTCTTTCCAGCCGTCGTTATAATTGGCGTTGTATTCAAAGGCGAAGCCTAGCTGAGGCGAAACCATTTCCATGTCGCCGCACCGATATTCTGCCGCTTTCCTGCATAAGGCGGAAGCGGAACTGGAGAGTAGCGGAACCCAATGTGCGCTTTCGTTACTATCGGATTTTATTTTCTGCGTGATTTCAAATAACACACCTGGTTTGCCATGCCGATAACAGGAACAGCTGCGGCCCTGATAGTATACCAGTATACAAATGACGTTTTCTTCTTCCTCCCGCATCAGGAACGGAGTCAAATCCCAAACGTCATACACTTTATAGTCAGGATAATCCGCGTATTGCCCGCTTCCGGCGAATGTTCCGTTGACCCATACTTCATATTGACTGTCCGCTGTGATGGATAAGGCCACGGGGCCGTCGGAAGGGATGGCTGTAAAGCTATCCCGAAATTGAGCGTACAAATTTACTGCCGATTCGTCCCGCTCAGGAGAAAGCCATAGCCATTTGCATTGTGGAGAAGGAAGAATGTCCATTGTCATCGTTGCTACCTCTTTCTGCGCACGCATCTTTTTGTGTATTATACATCAAGCGGACAGAGATGTAAATTGCCCCGGGGGCTAGGACAGGAAAAGGAATTTTTTTAAAAATACGTTGGAACTGCCTTTTGGTTTGAGCTGTTTGGGAGTATACTTACTAATCTTCCGAATGCTGTAATTTTATCGTTCTATTCTGCGGATATCGTCCGGAAGAATAAATCTTTTTGGGGAATGTGAAAGAAAGTTGTGTTGCTATAACAATCAGTTGGTCAAAGAAGTGTTTCTGGAGCAGATGATTCCGTATGTGGCGGAAACAGTTGCATGCCATACCTGAATTATTCTTCTATCGGAAAAGCTATCATGGGTACGCATGTGAATTTATTCCAGATCGTGACAAGGGTCACGTGCTTCGCCTTTGTTATTGGTTAGACGGCTCGCGCTGCCAGATACATGAAAGAAGTAAATCCGGTATGGGGACCGTATAAGAACGGTCGGACAAAGAGAGGCGGAATGGTATGTTACCTTGCTGAACTGGTAAATGCCAATAAGCTGAATACAAGAAAAGGACTATAGAAGCACGCTTGAAGCGGAAAAAGGGGCGCTTATTCTGTCCGGACGTTACAAAAGAGGAACGCGTACACAATAGCATTATCTATTTAGCACAAAATTGGACTGTGAGGAAGCAGTGGAAATCAATTTGTTTTCTGGAAACAAGATACTATTGTTCTCTCTGCTCGGCTGTTGTTATACTCTTGCTATACGGATTCTCCGTTATTTTTAATAGAAGAGGAAGGATGGAACGATGTATCCACAGCAATATCAGAATCAGGAAGAACACAATCTGCCGTGTGCGCAGGATGAGGTGGAAGTTCGTGTCACTCTGCCTGTTTTGCCATTGAAGGGCGCGGCTGCATTTCCTTGGAGTACGATTTCCTTTGAGGTAGGTCGGCCCAAGTCCATTCAAGCCATCGAACAGGCGATATCGAGAGATTCTTATCTTTTTCTGGTAGCCCAGAAAGATGCGGAGATAGAGGAACCGGGGGAAGACGATTTTTATACTGTTGGGACGGTATGTGGTATCAAACAGGTTATTCGGCAGGCGGCAGATCGGCTGAAACTGGTAGTGGCGGGGGAATATCGTGCGCAAATCTGCCGGCTGTTTGTGGATGATTTGCTGTATCAGGCGGAGCTGCAGCCGATTGAAGAGGATTATTCTATTATCCAGCCAAACGCTTCCACTTACAAGACGCCATTGGATGTGGCCGCAGACGTTCTTTATTGTGACGCCTATCGCAGGAGGCTCAACCAAGAGATGGACGACTACTGCAAACTTCTGCCCCAGGACAATTCGGCTCGTCTTGCTTTGCTCCAATCGATTGAGAACATTACCCATTACAGCTATGAGCTGGCAAATTTTTTACCAATCCCGTTAGGGAAAAAGCAGCAATTACTGGAGACCGGCGAAACCAAAGCCAGATTGGAACTGCTCTCCTCTTTTCTGCATTATGAGATAGAGGTCCTACGACTGGCAACGGATTTGAGCATGCAGGTGACACGAAGCTTCAACAAACAACAGAAAGAGGCTTATTTGCGGGAACAGTTGGCGGTGATCCGGAAAGAATTGGGGGAAGACGGCGATTCGGAGCTGGAGGCGTTCCGGCAGAAGCTGCAGGCCGGAAGATATCCGGAGGCGGTTTCCTCTCGTGTGGAGAAAGAATTACGGAGGCTGGAGACCATGCCATCCGGCATGGCGGAGGGACAGGTGCTGCGCAGCTATGTGGAATTGGTCCTGGAGCTTCCCTGGAATAAGACCGGTCAGGAAAACACGGATATCCGGCGTGCCGCCGCGGTTCTGGAAGAGAACCATTACGGAATGGAAAAGGTAAAGGAACGTATTCTGGATTTTTTAGTTGTCCGGAAGCGGCAGAGCGTACCGCAATCCAATATCCTATGCCTTTACGGACCGCCCGGCGTGGGAAAGACCTCCATTGCCCGATCCATGGCGGAAGCGCTCGGCAGAGAATACATACGCGTTTCCCTGGGAGGCGTACACGATGAAGCGGAAATACGGGGACACCGCAAAACGTATGTTGGCGCCATGCCTGGCAGGATCATTCAGGCTATGAAGCAGGCAGGAACCGCAAACCCTCTCCTCCTGCTGGATGAAATCGACAAGCTATCGGACGACCAGAGGGGAGATCCGGCATCGGCCTTATTGGAGGTACTGGACAGCGCTCAGAATCAGTCCTTCCGGGATCACTATCTGGAACTGCCATTCGATTTGTCTCGGGTATTTTTCCTAACCACCGCCAACCGGCTGGATACCATCCCTCCTGCTTTGCGGGACCGTCTGGAAATCATAGAATTGTCCAGCTATACGGCGGAGGAAAAGTTTGAAATTGCCCGGCGCCATTTGCTTCCCAAGCTGAGAAACACGTATGCTTTAACGGAGCGGGAATGGGATGTTTCCGATGCGGCGATCAAAAGCTTGATTCAGGATTATACTGCAGAAGCCGGCGTAAGGACTTTGGAACGGCTGCTGACGGACGTGCTGCGCAAGTCTTTGCGGCGGCTGGAGGAGAGCGGACAACCCTCCTGCCTGGTGGAAGAAGATGATCTGGAACGGTATCTTGGTCCGGCTCGAAGGCGCGCTTCTCTTTCCCGATACCGGAGTCACCCGGAAGATGCAGGCACGGTAGGCGTGGCGATGGGGCTGGCTTGGACGGCGGTAGGCGGCGTCACACTGGCCGTGGAAGTCAACGTGATGCCTGGATGCGGCGTATTGGAGTTGACCGGACAGCTGGGCGGCGTGATGCGGGAATCGGCCAAGGCGGCGATCAGCTATTTGCGGTCGGTCTGCGGTGCGTTCGGCGTGGATCCGGATTTTTATAGGACAAGGGATATTCATATCCACTTACCGGAAGGCGCTACCCCCAAGGATGGGCCTTCTGCCGGCGTGACATTGGCGACAGCGGTTCTTTCCGCGCTTACGGGCCGGCCGGTGCGTATGGACGCGGCGATGACCGGAGAAATTACCATTCGCGGTATGGTATTGCCGGTAGGCGGCATTCAGGAAAAGGTTTTGGCCGCGGTTCGGGAAGGAATGCGCACGGTGGTGCTGCCGGAGGAAAACCGGTGCGATGTGGAATCGCTGCCCGACGGGATTCGGGATCGCATCCAAATTGTTTATGCCAGACGTCTGGAGGATGTTCTCGCCGCTTGTCTAACGGAATAATTTTTTTGTAAAAGGATTGAAAAAGAGCTGCTCCCGCTTTGGCGGTGAGCGGCTCTTTTTTTCAAAACCGCGTTTTTTACTATAGAAAAAACACGGTGAATTGGCTATTGCATAATTATGCAATATGCTGTATAATCTTAACCATTCTTCTTGCAGAGTCTTTCCGCCAAAGAAGAGTTGTTTTATTTATCGGGAAACAGAAGGTGTAAAAAGTGGAGAAAACAAAAACATATCAGGTTGGCATTGTGGGCTATACCGGCATGGTGGGACAGGAAATTACGAAAATACTGGAACGCCACAGTCGGGTAGTCATCGGTTACCGGAGGAATACGGCGGGCGAAGAAGGCCGCATGGAAGATTGCGATATTTTGTTCCTGGCCACGAAGGATTTGGCCTCCATGGAGGCCGCGCAGGAAGGTCTTGCCGCCGGCTGCCGGATCATTGACATGAGCGGAGCGTTCCGCCTCAGCCAGGAAGAGTTTGAAACCTGGTATCACATGCCGCATCTTTGTCCATCTCTTTTGCAGGAGGCGGCATATGGATTGCCGGCTTTGTTCCCCGAAACAATCCGGCGGGCCAGATTGGTAGCGAATCCGGGATGCTATGCTACCTCGGTGATCCTGGCGTTGCGTCCGCTGCGTAATGTGATTACCGGCGAGGCGGTCGTTGTGTCTACTTCCGGTAATTCTGGCGCGCGGAAGACCGCAGAGAGCATTGCGGACGATGTGACGTATTCTTTTGGGCACCAGCACAAGCACGTTCCGGAAATGGTACGGTACAGCGGTGTCAAGGTGAATTTCACGCCGGTGGTGCTGCGATCTGTCTTTCGTGGCATCAATACCAATATTTACGTTCGTCTGCGCGGGAAATTGGCCAAATGCCCGCCGCAGGAGGCCCAGGAAAGGCTGGAGTCGATGCTGCGGGATGCCTATGCTCCGGAGGATCTGGTAATGGTGGTGCGGGATACCAAGGAGCAACAGTACGGTACGGCTTTTGTGAACCAAACCAATCGGATGTCTGTGAAAGTACGAGTGGAGGATGGTGCTCTGTATCTCAACTCTTGTCTGGATAACCTGGGGAAGGGCGCCGCGTCTCAGGCGGTAGAGAACATGAATTTGATGCTTGGCCTGCCAAGACAGGAAGGAATCGGCCATACGTATTTGTGCTGAGCGGATAGGAGGATACAACATGACAGATTTGAATCAAGTGCTTTCGGGAACGCAAACCATACAGGACGTCATCAACAAGGCGGAAATCCTCATCGAAGCGCTGCCCTATATCCAGCGGCTCAGCGGGAAGACCGTGGTCATCAAATATGGCGGGAACGCCATGCTGAACGAAGACCTGAAAACTTCCGTTGTCCAGGACATTGTGCTGCTGAAATTTATTGGTATGAATCCGGTGGTGGTTCATGGCGGCGGTCCGGATATCAACAAGGCCTTGGCGCAATATCAGGTAAAAAGCGAATGGGTAAACGGGCTGCGTGTTACCGATAAGTTTACTATGGAAATCGCGCAGATGGTCCTGGTGGGAAAAACAAACAAGGATATCGTTTCTCATATCAACGAGAAGGGCGGCAAGGCGGTAGGATTATGCGGCATCGATGGCCGTCTGATGGAATGCGAACGGCATCTGGAGGAGGTCCATGGGAACCCGGTGGACATCGGTTACGTGGGCGAAATCACGAAGATCAACACAAAGCTCCTGGAGCTGCTGGCGGGGGACGAGTACATTCCGGTCATCGCTCCCGTGGGCATTGGTCCGGATGGAGAAAGCTACAATATCAACGCCGATACGGTTGCCGGTGAAATTGCCGCGGCGCTCAAGGCGGAAAAACTCATGCTGCTTACCGATACGGAAGGTGTCCGCCATACACAGACGGGCGAACTGCTCCATGTTCTGACACAGGAAGAGGTACATCGGCTCATTGACAACGGCATCATTACCGGGGGCATGATCCCTAAGGTATTGGGCTGTCTGGATGCGCTGAACAAGGGGGTCAATCGCACTCACATTATTGATGGGCGGATTCCTCACTGCCTGCTGCTCGAAATTTTTACCAACAAAGGGATTGGCACCATGATTATGCGGGAGAAAATCCGCTATTTCGAAGAGGAGAATCTGTGACGAGAAAGGGGAGACCTGGCGATGACATTGGACGAAATTACCGCCTTGGATGAACAGTATTACCTAAATGTGTTTGGAAAACGGCAGCCTGTCTGCTTTGAGCGGGGGAATGGCATTCACTTGTACGATACGGAGGGCAAAGAGTATACGGATTTTTTTGCCGGCATTGCCGTTTGCGCTTTGGGGTATTCCCATCCGGCGGTGGTTCGGGCCATCCAGCAGCAGGCGGAGAAGCTGATCCATTGCTCCAATTTATATTATATCGAAGCGCAGGCCCGGCTGGCAGAACTCCTTTGCACCCATTCCTGCGCGGACAAAATCTTTTTATGCAACAGCGGCGCGGAAGCCAACGAGGGCGCGCTGAAGCTGGCACGGGCTTATTTTAAAAAGAAAGGCCAGCCGGAAAAAGCGAATTTTGTCTGCCTAACACATTCGTTTCATGGGCGGACCATCACCACGGCCACCGCTACCGGCCAGGTAAAATACAACAAACTATACGAACCCCTAACGCCCGGGTTTGTTCATGTGCCGCTCAACGATTGGGATGCGTTGGAACAAGCGGTTGATGGACGCACCTGCGGCATCCTGCTGGAACCGGTTCAGGGCGAAAGCGGCGTGTATCCGCTGGATACGGAGTATGTGCGCCGCATCCGGAAGCTCTGCGAGGAACGTGACATATTACTTCTTTTTGATGAGGTGCAGACCGGCTTGGGCAGAACAGGATATTTGTTTGGCTATGAACGATACGGTGTGGAACCGGATATTTTTACTTTGGCAAAAGCGTTGGGCGGCGGCGTTCCCATTGGATGCGTCTGCGCGAGGGAGAACGTGGCCGGCGGTTTCGCACCGGGCGATCACGGCAGCACGTTCGGCGGCAATCCTTTGGCCTGCGCGGCGGCACTGGCGGCAGTAACGGTTATTCTGGAAGAAAAGCTGCCGGAGCACGCCGGACAGATGGGAGGGTATTTGAAGCAGCGTTTGGAAGAACTGCGCCAAGACTGCGCGGCTCATTCCGATTCTTTTGGCACAATAAAAGAGATACGCTGTGTCGGACTGATGGCTGCGGTGGAATGGGATCAGCCAGTTGCCGCATCGCTGCGGTCGGAGTTGTTCCGCATGGGCTGGCTGGTGGGCAGCGTGGGGACAAATATCCTGCGGATTCTGCCTCCGCTGATCATTCAGAGGGAAGACGTGGATGGTTTTGTGGCAGCGCTGCGGAAGATTGTATTACCGGAAGGAGAAGAATCATGAAACATTTGCTGAGTTTATACGATTTGACGACGGCAGAAATCCAGGAGCTGCTGGATCTGGCCATCCAGCTGAAACAGGACAATCAAGAGGGGAAGGCGCATCCTTATTTAAAGGGGAAAACCATGGGAATGATTTTTTCCAAATCCTCGACCAGGACGCGGGTTTCCTTTGAAGTCGGCATGTACCAGCTGGGCGGGACGGCGCTGTTCCTCAGTTCCGACGATATCCAGATTGGCCGGGGAGAATCCATCGAAGATACGGCTAAGGTATTGTCCCGCTATTTAAACGGGATTATGATCCGGACTTATGAGCAGAGCGATGTGGAAGGCTTGGCTGCTTATGGAAGCATCCCGGTTATCAACGGTTTGACGGATGATCAGCATCCCTGCCAGGTTCTGGCGGATTTGCAGACCATTTTGGAGAAAAAAGGGAAGCTGGCGGGATTGAAGCTGGCTTACATCGGTGATGGCAACAACATGGCGCATTCTCTGCTTCATGGCTGCACCAAGATGGGAATGCACATTGCGGTTGCCAGTCCGGAAGGGTATACCTGCCAGCCTCGTTTTGTCCGGGAAGCGGAAACCACGGCAAGAGAAACCGGATCGGTCGTTACCATGACGCAGGACGCCAAGGAAGCGATCCGGGACGCGGATGTGGTATACACCGATACCTGGGCCAGCATGGGACAGGAGAGTGAAAAAGAAATCCGGGCGAAAATTTTCGCGCCGTACCAAGTGAATCAGGAACTCTTTTCGCTGGCCAAGCGGGATGCGATCTTTTTGCATTGTCTGCCTGCTTACCGGGGATATGAGGTGACAGCGGAGGTCATTGACGGTCCGCAATCCGTGATTTTTGATGAAGCAGAGAATCGCCTGCACGCTCAAAAAGCCGTTATGGTCAAGCTGATGGCGGATTAAGTAAAACAGCAAACGGGGAAGCAATATGGATTATTCTTTTATTATCCGCCGGGCGGAAGCGACGGGAGAGGATGCCAGGGCCGTCCGGACCGTGATGCAGGAGGCTTTTAAAAAGTATATGGATGATACCGGTCTCCCCGGAACCATGGAGGCCCTGCAGGAAACGGAGGAAGATATTTTGCGGGATATCCTCCGGCAATATGTTTATCTGGCTTTTGTAGATGGCGTGCCTGTGGGGAGCATCCGGATTGCCATTGACGAATCGGCGCACACCGCTTATATCAGCCGGTTTGGTGTGCGGAGCGGGTATCAGAACATCGGGATCGGCAAGTCCTTCATCAACCTAGTGGATAAATTGCTGTGTTCCAAAGGGGTCCGGAAGGCTATGCTGCATACGGCATCTCAGTACGGCGCCCTGGTTCGTTTTTACTATGGATGTGGCTTCTACATTCATTCTACTACCCAGGACCGCGGGTACATCCGCGCATTATTTGTCAAGGACTATGATGTTGTGCTATAATACCTCTCGTTGGCCTGCAACAATTTGACAGAGGAGAGTGCTTATATGCCTGCCTTAGACAGCGATCGGAGGCGGTCTTATTCCAAACAAACGGCTGTCGCCCTAATCCTGTTGATTATGGCGTTGTTTGGATTATATTTGGTGATCTATCTGATGATGACTCCGGAGGGACAGCCCAACAGCATTTTTGCACATCATTCCTGGGATAGCTACACGCTGCAGGCTTTGGCTTGGCGGAATGGACAAGTTAAGCTGGATCAGGATTATCCTTATCTGGAGCTGGCGATTTATCAGGACGAATACTATGTGAGCTTTCCTCCCTTCCCCAGTGTCCCCATGTTTTTCCTAACCTTTCTGTTCGGCGCCAATACGCCGAGCAATCTTATGGTGGTTTTGTATACGCTGGGGGCGTTTTGTTTTGCTTTTTTACTCTGCCGGCATTTCCGGCTGTCTCTGTTGCAGTCTACGGTGGGATCTTTGTTTGTTTGCGTGGCCTCCTCCGCCTTTTTTAATTCACTTTGCGGTGGCGTGTGGTTTTTGGCTCAGAACCTGGCTCTTTGTCTGACCTTGGCGGCATTCTACTTTTTGTTTGTCAGCAAAAGCAACGTTAGTACGGTAATTGCCATGCTGCTGCTGGCATTTGCGGTTGGCTGCCGTCCATTTCAGGCTATTTACTACTTTTTTTTCCTATATGTCATCTGGAAGCGGAACAACTTCCGAATCCGCAAGGTGCTGCCGCATCTGATTGCTCCAGGTATCGTCGCGTTGGTTTATATGTGGTACAATGCCATCCGCTTTGGCAACATTCTGGAATTCGGCCACAACTATCTGCCGGAGTTTACCCGGCCCGGTCCGGATCAATACGGCCAGTTCAGCTACCAATACATCTCGAATAATCTTGCGCCCATGTTCGGCAATTTCCCATCCTTTGGGGAGAACGGACTGGAATACAACCAGTTCGGATTTTGTTTTTACCTTGCCAATACCATTTTTATTTTGTTGGCGGTTGCTATTCTGATTCGTTACTATCACTGGTGTAAAAAGCCGGACAAGCCGCTTCGCAAGCTATCGCAGTCCGACAGCCTGGAACTGGTGATTTTGGGGATCTGCATCGCCATTCATCTGGCTAGTTTTCTGTTCCATAAAACCATGGGCGGTTGGCAGTTCGGCTCTCGCTATACCGTTGACGTCATTCCGGCGGCGCTGGTGTTTTTGCTGCTCAGCAAGTCGCCTCTGCTCCGGAAAACACAAACGCCCGTGCTGATGCTATGCGCTTTTGGCGTGGCCTTCCATCTGGCTGGCTCGCTGGAGATGTATCTGCCGGGTCACTGAGGAGAAGGATATATGAAAAAATTAGTTTCCGTTATTGTACCATGCTATAATGAAGAAAGCGCCCTTCCTTTTTTCTGGGAAGCGGTGACCAAGGTTGCCGGCGACATGCCCTATGTGGATTTTGAATTTATTTTTGTGGATGATGGCTCCAGCGACAGCACGCTGTCTGTTTTGCGGGAGATGGACAGCCGGGATGAACGGGTCCGTTATGTGTCTTTTTCGCGAAACTTTGGCAAGGAAGCTGCTATGTATGCGGGGCTGGAAGCATCTGCCGGCGACTACGTGGCCATTATGGACGTGGACTTGCAGGATCCCCCTTCTTTGCTGCCGGAAATGTACCGTTTGGTCACAGAGGAACAGTATGATTGCGCTGCTTCCCGCCGGGTGAGCCGGAAAGGGGAGCCTCCCATCCGTTCTTTTTTTGCCCGCTGTTTTTACCGGCTGATGCACAAAATTACCAAAATCGATATTGTGGACGGAGCTAGGGATTTCCGGCTGATGACGCGCCAGATGGTCGATTCCATTCTGGAAGTGACTGAATACAATCGTTTTTCCAAGGGTATTTTCGCTTGGGTAGGCTATCGGACCAAGTGGCTGGAATATGAGAACATCGAGCGGGTCAGCGGCGAAACGAAGTGGTCCTTTTGGAAACTGTTTTTGTACTCCATCGATGGCATTGTTGCGTTTTCTACCGCACCTCTGGCTATTTCCTCTATCATTGGTATTCTGCTTTGCGTCATTGCCTTTTTTGCTATTTTATTTGTAATTATCCGTCAGCTGATTTGGGGTAATTCCGCATATGGGTGGTCCTCGATGCTGTGCGTGATATTGATGCTCAGCGGGGTACAGCTGTTTGCCATTGGCATTTTGGGGCAGTATTTGTCCAAAACCTATCTGGAGGTAAAAAAGCGGCCGCTGTATTTGGTTAAGGAGACCAACCGGGAAAAAACAGGACAGTCTGAGGGGGATAAAAATTTTTAAAAATGCTGTTTTTTCTACTTGAGAATTTGTCCCGAGTGTGGTATGATGATGGGCGTTGGATTTCCCAACGGTCTCATACGGGCCTGTAGCTCACCTGGGAGAGCGCTACGTTCGCAACGTAGAGGTAGAGAGTTCGAGTCTCTTCAGGTCCACCAAATGGACATTGCACGAACACCTACTACTTCAAAGGCGGTTTCGCCATAGCGGTGTGGCTGTAATGTCAACACAGAGAAACCGAGAGTTAAGGTTTTAGCCTTGACTCTCGGTTTTTGCTATTCTTCAGCTTTATCGTCTTGCTCTTGTTGTTGCTCTACCAACTCCTTTCGCATTTCAGTAACGATAAACCTTGCGAATGATTCGATTACCGCTTGCGGTAACTCAATATCAAATTTGTTCTCTGGCATTGATACAATAGGATTTATTCGTCAGTATCGTAGTCAGTACCTTCTCCTTTCTTCAAATATCTTAATATCACCTCGTATTATAAAGTAGTAGTGTTTATAGTCCCTCTCCAAGGACTGTATGCTATACTTTTTGGAGATACTGTGGAT
>PPYF01172095.1_pt1 | contig 16269 bp, 17 predicted proteins | sample 1559871 | NCBI WGS metagenome assembly PPYF01 (sample SAMN08240021, study PRJNA423297) | Human gut metagenome, whole genome shotgun sequencing project.
TTTAAACTGGGGGTGATGTTCCACTACGGAAAGCTGAATATGGCGTTCTGAGCCTTCCCACCATGATCGGGGAAGACCCTTATTTATACAGTATACGCAAAGTTGTCTATCGTTCAAGCATATGAAGGTGGTGAATCAGTAAGTGACTGGAGTTGAATGTTATTTTGTTCCCATACGAATAAAACCCGCATGTAGCGGGTTTTATTATAAGTACCAGTGAACCTTGCGATAACATAAAAATAATTACATTATTATGGCAATATTTTCATGCTGCTTGGTATCATTATTATTATTTGGATGTGCTGTTATCTTCCCATTTGCATCGATAGAAAGTGTCCCATTAGTAGAACCATCTAATCTATATGACAGAGGAATGATATTATTTCTTTTATTCGTGATTCCCGATTTAAAGTCCCATCCTCCCTGAACTCCCCTTTCCGTGTTGCTACCTATGCCATTTAAATCAAAGCGCAAAAGCAGATGCTCACCTTCGCGCTTCACCGCTGAAATGGTGTCATAACTGGTTGTTCTGTTATCAACGCCGGTGTTAAGGAGTTGGAGTGGATACCACCAGTCGTGATGCTTAAGCGCTTGTTCCTTCGATGAAACGGAAAGAGCCATAGCTTTTGCCATCGCCTCTGCTATCAACTTATGCCCTTCCTGATTGGGGTGAGCACCTTCAGCAAAATAATGTAGCGTGTTAACCCTGGTTTTGTTATCCAGGGCATTTCCGTCAAGGCTGAAGTAGTCAGGGAAAGGTAAATAAATTCCTGATGTTGAATATCCTAATTTTCTTAGTTGTGCTCTGACTAAAGTTTTTTTATCTTTGTGCCAGCAAAAATCGGCGACTATAACCGGAATGTTTGTTTCCTTTGATTTTTTAATAATATAATTAATGCGTTTTTTAAACGTACTGGCATAACTTGGATCGTCTTCAGCAGACTGAGAATCATTATACCCAAGAGCCATAATAATAAGTCCGGAACGGTCAAATACTGCGTCTATAGCGCTGTTGGAATAATACGCAAGACGCCTTCCGGAAAAACCAAAATTATCTACCCTAATATCATCTGGGTTATTACTTAAAAAAGAGAATCCAATTAGTTCAAGAATTCCACCGCTCTCATTAATGATTTCAATTTTGAATGTTCCCTTTCGGTCTACCATTTCAACATCGTGATAATGAGATACATCAAAATCGCCTACAGTTGTAAACTCGCCTGTTGATGAACCGTTCACGATGACTTTGGCTCGAGCACCATCATTACGTCTTACATAATGGATCCTGCATACGCCCTGAAATGTAGGTACTGACATGACAGCAGAATCACCAACTCTACTTGACGTGTAAGTTAACCCTTGAGGAATATTATTCGCGCTCTCACCCTCTTTTATTTTCCATGAGCTTAAATTTGGAAGAAAAAGAACCTCATGAATTTCACGAAATCCGTTGATGGTTGCCGTTGGCGCATACCCATAAGACGTCGACTGGAATTCATTATTGATACACCGCTTAAGTATGTTTACCCACGAATGGAGATACAGAGGGCCAGCGGCCTGCGCGCCATGGGAGATCGAATCCCCCATGACTGTGACAGATTTACCAGGTGACGTTTTTAACTGGCTTCTTATAAGTTGGGCAGCACGTAAAAGAGAATCATCACTTTGGTCAAAGGTGTCTTTATCGAAGTTACCCTTCCCACCTTCTTTTTCCGCAGCTATTGCGCTCGTACTGACTACTCCTGTACTCGCAGTACCTAACAGTGCAAATGGTGCCGCCATCTTAAGAAGAATCCGTCTTGTTAAATCCATTACGAAATCCAAAATAACTAATGATGGCGGCAATTGTACGATGTGAGCGGCTAATGATGTCAACCTGTATGTTGAGAATTGCCTGATCGATACATGTCAATGATGTCAGATGATAATTGACGATCCAGCATGCTCATTGCCAGCATTACTCGCATTTGGCATGGCCGTTATTGCGCCAGCTGCGCCAATACTCATGAGTCCATTGATGCCCGCATCCGTTCTGTAAGAAAGCGGTACCAGATTAACCTGTGAATTCGAGATCCCAGACTTAACTGGCCATGCATCCTGCACTGATCGTGAGGTTGCACCACTTATCCCTGTTAAGCTAAATCTCAGTACAACATGCTTTCCCTGCCATCTCGCAGCTGAAATCGTGTCGTATGAAGTCGTTTTGTTAGCCACCCCTGAACTAGTCAGTAACAATGGATACCACCAGTCATGGTATCTCAAAGCCTGTTCTTTAGAAGTAACGGATAACTGCATTGCCTTGGCAATTGTCTCAGCAATTATCTTATGTCCATCCTGATTAGGGTGTGCTCCATCCACAAAAAGCTTCAATGTGTTAACGCGAAAATTGTTGCTGGTTACTTCGCGGCCTATATTGAAAAAATCCGGGAACGGAATGTAGAGTCCTGAGGTTTCTTCAGCAAGCCTCTTTAACTGAGTTCTCACTTCAGAATCGGAAGCGGAATCCCAACAAAAATCCGGGACAACAAGCGGAACGCCTTTAGCCAGTGATTTTGAAATGAGATAGTCGATCTTGGCTTTGAACGTAGCGGCATAGGTTGGATCTGAGTTGACGAAAGAAGAGTCATTATAACCAAGCGCCATAATAACCATCGCCGCGTCATTGAAAATAGCATCCATCGCGACTGTCGACATATAAGCCAGACGCCGCCCGGAGATGGAGTAGTTCATCAGCTTAATTTCATCTGCCGCATTACTGATGAATGAGTACCCCATAATCTCCAGCGCGCCGCCACTGGTATTAGTAATCTCTATCGTGCACAGACCTTTGTTATCTTTCATTGGGACAACAAATATCTGGCTAACATCGTATGCGCCTACGGTTGATACCGTCTGTACTACGGTCCCGTTTACACTGATAGTTGCAGCTGCGCCATCTGTTCTTCTGACATAATGCACAAGGCATCTCCCCTGAAACGTAGGGACCTGGACACGTTGTGATGCACCAACTACCGTAGAGGTAAACGATAACCCCTGCTGAATATCCCCTCCATTCTCTCCTTCCTTTCCTGTCCATGAACTACCGGAAGGTAAAAACGCAACCTCATGAATTTCTCGCCATCCCGTTATTGTAGTTGTCGGCGCATATCCATATGAATACGTCTGAAATTCATTATTGAAGCAACGCTTGAAAATATTGACCCATGAATGTAAATAAAGCGGACCGCCAGCATTAGCGCCGTGTGAAATTGAATCACCAATGATTGTAACAAGTTTATTGGCAGATGATTTTAAATAGCTCCGGATGAGTTGGGCGCCGCGCATCATCGCATCACTGGAACTTACATATGAGTCATATTCCAGAGCTGCTGCGCTTACTTGTAGAGATGAGGTGTCAGCGGATAACTGATCAAGAACTTGCTGAACTGTCTCTCCTGAAGTTGTTCCTACATTTCCTGCTCCAGTCGAAGAAGCGAGCATGGTTCTGAGAGTAGAATCTCCTACGCTTAACCATGCACCAACCCCAACTCCGCCAGTAGATGAAGGCAATGACCCCGAAGGGACGACCTTGCCTGAAGGAAGGAAAGAACCATCCCAACGATAATATTCACCATCCGTCTCATCCTTTAGGATTTGATTCGGAATCGTCAGCGTTGCACCTGCCTGAAATGTACCTACAGGGATCCATCCATATTGCGAAATAGCTTGTTGAGCAAGCCAGCGCAGCCCCTCTATTGTGTAATGAGCATTCCCAAATCGGTCGATATAGGTGTTAACCAGTGAAGTAACAAATTCGTCAATCTTCCCCGCGTTAAATTTCAGATCACGTGGGGATTCACTTGGTACTGGCAGATTAGTAGGTTGGGTAGCCATAATTTTTCCATAAAAAAACCGACGCGATGGCCGGTTTGTGGTGATCGGGATTGGTTTTACGAGTAAATCAGGTCGCTGTATTCAGCGAGCGTAATTGCTGTGCCTCCCTGTCCATCAGGCTGCTTGGCGGTTATGGTCCATTTCCCGGCGTCCAGTTCCTCGGATGTGGCAATCACATACCGTGATGGCGACTGAACGTCGAACCCGTCGTAAAGGTTCAGTTGTATGTCAGGAACTGCTGCGGTAAATCCGAACTGTGTATCTGAACGAGGCGAGGCCGGGAAGCGCGCCGTTGTAGCCCCTGATGAATCGGTTATCTGCACATACATCGAGCCTGAGAAATTAATACGCTCGCTGGTTTCGAAGTCGTTACCTGACCGAGATACGATGTATCCGGCCTGCTGGTTAGTATCGTAAGTGTCCGGTACCTGAACCATGTCACCAATATTCACCCACTCGCCGTCTGCCATAGCCGTGATAGCCATAGTCATCCTGGAATAAATGAGACGCTTACATTCACGCAGAGCGCGCTCATTGGACTGAAACCTGTTCCGGATAGACATCATCTCGAACTTCTTGGCCTTCGTCGGAGTCCCTTCCACAATGCTGTTGCCAACAATTCGGTACCGGACGAAATCCTGCTTGTTCGTATCCGGGTTACGGAACTGCACTTCAACACCGTCATAGCCTCCAGGTAGCGTCATGTCGTATGACAGTGAGTACCGGTCTGACTTAGTGTTGGATCGGTTGAAAATTGTCGCAGCAGAGGTTTTCTTGCTGTCACGAGTAAACGACAGAACGCCGTTGTCATCATAGACAGTGACGCTGGCGGCATCGCAGATGGTTTCCATCCTGGAACCCAGGGAAACGTCTTCGTCATCGAATGTGTAGTCGAAGTACCCAAGGCGCGGATCGATAGCGTCAATTTCTGCCTGAATCTGGTACAGCCCATAAATATCAATGCTTGATTCAGACTGTCCGCCAACCATCAGCCAGTTATGCAAAGCGATATCGGCGAACTTACGAGACGGACGGATCGTGTAATCGACCTGTCTGGTCGTCATGTTGTAGCTGATGACGTGTCGGGTGATTAGCGCATTGTATTTCCTGTCCCTGCTACCGGTGGCGTTCTCTGTTGCCCGTACACGGATCATCACCAGAGTATCATCCGGATGCACAACGTTACTCCTGATGTTCACCGCGTGGATCTCTTCAACAGTGGCCCGGCTGTTATCGGTGCTGTTGTTCGTCCTGGTAATCGTGACTGAGTATCGTCCAAACCCGGCGGCGGGCATTATCTTGTCAGTGCGATAAAACGTATCTGATACGTTTTTATTCGAGTTTGACTGGTGATAACTGAAAGTCTGCGTTGTTCCAGGCACCTGGTTATTGTCATCATCGACTTTCCAGATGACAACCTTAAACGTCACGTCGTTCCGCCCCGCCAGGCGAGACTGAGTATGGATCCACAACTGACTAGATGGTATTGGCGAAAAGAACGGACCCACATCCACACCAGAGTTTTGTACCAGGATGAATTTGGTCGTGTTGATTGTCGCCGTTTCGATCGGTATCCCCGGTCCACTCAGACTATCAAAAGCAAAGGTGTAGTAATAAACCGGATTTATTACGGCGCCGTTATCGCTCTGAACGCACGAAATCAGGTTCCCGAATATAGTGACGTCCTGAGTTACGTTACCGGTCGCGGTAGCGTAGGTTACGTTGATAGTGAACTTCACCGGTGACGGCTTAGGCAGGTCTTTGAAGAAGTCGAACTCATCCTGCTTCACAATCTTCATTGCGATCTGGCCACCCGAGTACGTACCGCTGATAACCGTATTTGCTGTGGCTGATTGTTGTGGCTGCGATTCGCTCTCGTTCGGGCCTGGCAACTCCTGCCCGTCGACGTCGTCAAACTGGTAACCCTCGACAACTGTCGGTATTACATCGCCAGGCTGATAGATGGTGTATGTTGCCCCCGCCATCGCGCCCAGATTCGATTCAGAGAAGCGAACAGATGAGATGTCATAACGGCCAAGGCCAAAACACATCAACTCAGTGACGTATTTTATGCCAGGGTCCTGATCTCCTGTTTTTACGTATTCGAACATCGACTCCTGAACCAGGTCAGGGAATGAGCGAATCTGCCCGAAGTTGTCAGGCTTGGCCTCGCCGTTACGGGCAATATTAGTTTGTCCTTTCAGACTGTTGTTCGGGGATGTCTTGCTGTTGCCGGCTGCAGCGCTGGCGTTAGGTTTTGGCATTAAACCGGCCAGAACCTTCTGGGTGAATTTGATTGGGTTGAAGTGCTCGAGCGGATTCAGGATTGTGCCGATAAGGTCGCCACCCTTTGGCTGGTCAAAGATGATTACCCGGTCATTCTCCTGTAGTGGAAATGCCAGTTCATCATCTGGCCCCAGTTCAGAGCCATTGAGGTGAATGCGAATGTCCCGGTGAAAACTTTCCTGCTTCAGCCATTCAGAAAACACTGTCCCAGCTTTGACCACATCCCGGTCTTTAGGCAGCCCTGGCACTCGCTGAATTTCGATTACCGGCATACTGGTAGAACTCCACTTTGGTGAATAGTTTCTGGATGGTGCGGATCGCGTCTGACCTGACGTGACCGTTTTCACCGCGGCTATGTAGTGCGCGCCCGTCGACAATCAGACCGACATGGACGGGGTTGCTGCCGATCCACGCGACGAAAATACCGTCATCACTGAAAGACTCAGTGCGGCGCCAGAACACAACATCACCGTCGTAACAGGTCAGGAAGTCATCACCACTTTCGTAGTCAGCGGTCTGGTGTATCTCGATGCCGAGAACGTGCCGATAGTAAAGCACCACTAATCCCCAGCAATCCGCAGCTTCGAAAGAGCATGCGCGGTTCTGCCAGGGAATACCGGTCACACGTGAAAGGAAGTCTTCTTTAGACATTCTGAAGCCCCGGATATTCTTCGACGGTGTACAGGCGTCCGACGTTGCGGTTAAGCGGATTGATACGCGTCAGGCTGCATGTGACGTCCTTGTCATCCATCGAACAGTCAGACACATATAGCGTCCATGTTTTAATGGCTGTGCTCATATCTGCGGAATCAAACACCTGGTAGGTTGCGGAGATCGGCGTGATGCGCGCATGCGCTTTCCAGAGTTTCAGCTTCTGCTTAAAGTCCTGAGCCAGTCGGCTGAACTTAACCGTACTGTCGAGTACTGGCGTATTGCTCTGCTGGCTTTCAGTAAGTTCCATCCGGCACGGCGTGAACACCTGACCGCCGAGCGTTTTTGGGAATATCTGGTTATTCACCAGACGCACATACCCGAACGTCTCGTTGTAGAAGGTGATGGTTTCATACAGGATCCGGTTCGGTCGCTGGCTTTGAAATTCTCGTAATGTAGGCATTACGGCACCCTCGGCAAGCTTTCCGGATCGCGCCCGTCAGGATACCCGGTCACGATAATGTCCAGCCGTGACGCCCACGGAGGCGGAAGCTCAACAATGATGTCGTCAAATTCGTCATCAGAGTTAACCAGTTCTCGCGTGATAACGTCACCGCTCCACGTGAAGATTGAACCTGATTGCAACCACGACGGCCAGGCGATGAAATGCAGCTCCTGCACCTCAATTCCAGTGTCTCCTGTTCCGGTACCGACAGGCATCGTGAACCACTGGTTGCAGTTGTCCAGGTAGTTAGGACTGCGCAACCACTGCATGAACGCCCGATGCTGATCGCGAGTGAATATCCATGTCAGCGAAAACGACGTTTTCAGGTCATCAGTCAGCTTCTGGAATATCGGCGCGCCTACCGTTGGCTGATCAGTGCGAAAACCGGTATCCGTAGTCGGGGTCTTACTTTTTTGCGCCAGAGGTAGCCAGTCTGGATATGGTATTGCCATTACTCCCTCGCTTTACGTGGTGCCTGATGGTTCTGCTGAATGGCCTGGCTAACGCGCCCGCCCTGATTGATGTCAGCGACGATCATGTCGATGGTCACTCCGTTGCCATCCTGAGAAGCCTGAGCGTCTACCGTTGCGCCGGTATAATTTTGAATGTTGATATAGACAGGAACCGACTCACCGCCGGAACCTGACGTCATCTGCTTGTTACTGATGACACGCCCATTATCGCCGGGGATCATGTACTGTTTGCCGGTACTGGCGCGGTAGATTTCAGGCATGCCGCCCTCACCTACCTGGTACATCGAGCCGGCAGCAACCGGACCGCCGTTCTTACGCTTACCTGCCAGCCCTCCTGCCACCGCCATTGCTGCAATAAGAGCTGCAATACCAATTGCCGCAGCACCACCAAATGAACCGATTGAAGCTACGGCAGCCGCCGGAGTCCAAACTGCCATCGTTGTTGTCGCTGCAGTGGTGCTTGCTGCCGTTGTGGTTGCTAACCCGGCAGTTTGTGCTGCTGTGGTGGTGGCGATAGCGCTGGTTTGCGCCGCTGAACCCATCACGGCAGATTTAACCCAGTCGACTCCCATCTGAACAAAGCCGTTGATCAAGCTATTCAGAGCATTGCTGGCGAGAGATTGCATAGCCTCTTGTGCCGACATGCTGCCAGTCAGGATTCCGGTGAACGCATTAGAGGCATTACCAGCCAGCGATTCAAAGCTGGCAGCCAGCATCTGATTACCGGTGTTCTGATTTCTCCATATTTCCCACTGTGCCGCGATACGTTGCTGCTCATACAGAGTGTCGGCCTCATTACGCAAGGCCAAAGCATTCTGGTGAGTAAGGAGCCCCTGCTGCTCAAACTGAGCGATCAGGGCTAACTTTTTGGCATTCTCGTTCGCAAGTTGCTGTACAGGGTCAATGCCACCAACCGCTTCCTGTTGCGGTGAGACTGCTTGCTGGGCGCGGATTTTCGACAGGTTGGCCTGATGAGTTGCCTCAAGCCTTTCCTGAGTCTGATTGAATTGCTCCTGGCTAATTTTCTTCGCTGACAGGGCTGTATTCAAGTCCTGAACATCCTGCTTATAGCGCGCATTCTCTGCGTTCTCCGGAAGCAACTTTTCAGCGGCAGCCTGAGCTTTAACAGCGTTTGCAGTATCCCATTTGGCAGCGGCGTATTGTCCAGCCAGCGCAATTTGATCTTTCGTTGCACCTTTACCGAGTGATTGCTGCGCGTTCAGTATCGCCTGTTCGCGGCTAAGGCTGTTGGTTGATTCCGCTGTGAGTTCTGACTGCTGCTTCAGATTCGCCAGTTTCTGAGCGATAGTGTCGGCCTGAGATGCTCCTTTCTTCTGCTGAGACTGAAGTGTTTTCTGCGCCTGCGTATTTTTGTACGTAGCGGCAGCATCATCTTCCATCTGCTTAGCGTGCGGATCATCCTTCGAAAACCCGGCATCTTCGGCAGCGTATTGCGCCTGAAGCCGAGCGCGCGCCTCCCCCTGTAATTTAGATAGCGCCAGATTACGTTCTGACTGCTTGATGAGGTTTTTTTGTCCTGAGGTAAGATTGTCGACCTCATTTCTCATCCCGGATAGATTGATCTGGGCCTCGCCAGCCACTCGCACAAGCTCTGTGAGAGGACCAAGGAAAGTCCTGATTGCATCAGCGCCTGACTTTGTCGAGCTCTCAGTGCTCTGGAGTTCAAGAACCAGTCGTTGCAGAGCTTCAGGCGTTGGGTTGTTCGCCACATCAGAGAGCTGCTTGCTTAGCTCGAATGCGCGCTGCTCCGATACACCAAATTTATCCGCAAGCGTGGTTACAGTGTTCTGGATCGCGTTAGCGTTAACGGTGAACTTCGCACCTGCGTTCCTTGCCTGCTCCATGGCTGCCGAGTAGGTGTCAGCTGTTACGCCGACGGTAGAAAGGTTTTTGTTGAACTCATCAATCGACGCAATACCGCCGATGAATGAAGTTTTCAACTTGTCGGTAAAGCCAACGATAGAGTTGGACGCATCGTTGATGGATTTTGGGATCTTCGCTATGGCAGCGTTGTACTCAATCATTGCCTGATTGCGAAGGATCGTCGCGGCCTCAGCATTTACACGTGCAAGATTGGCGTACTTATCAGACAGCGCGGCCACACCGTTTTGGGAAACGGTGATCACTTTGTCCATTGCTTCGGCTGCATCTTTCAGCGCATCCATGGCGTTCTTGCCACCATTTAGCGAAGTGATCAGTACGCCAGCAAGAACAGAGCTCAGTGCAATAACAGCACCAAACACCGCTCCACTTGGACCAAATGCACCAGCAAGCTGAGATCCCTGTTGAGCGAATGCAACAAGCGCGGACTGTCCGCCCTGTACCTGAATAATGAAGTCCTGAACCTGATAACCAGCCTGCTGCATGCTGGACTTCCATTTGCCAGTCCCTTTAGCGCCATTTTCAACACCGGTTTTCATGTCATACAGGCGACCGGTCAATTCACCGATCTTCTGCTTCTCTTCATCGGTGGCTTTTGACCCGGCGCGCAACTGGGCAGCCAGAACAGCGGCACTGCGCGCACCATTCTCCTGCGCTTCGTCCAGCACAGCGAGTTGGTTACCAAGCGCCTCGATAATTGATTCGGCGCGATTAAACTCGCTGTTAGCTCCGCCAGTTCCGCTGCGGGCTTCTTCCATGGCACGGGCGATCCCGCTCACGTTGGTGTTCAGCTTACGCAGTTGGTTATCCATGGAGTTGGCATAACCAGCCAGTTCAGTGAACGCCGAGCCGGTTTTGGATGTACTCTGATCGAGGTTATCCATTCCCTTGCCTGACTGCTGAGCGGCAACGTCAAGTTTATCCAGAGCATCAATGGCCTGTTTCCCGCCCTGTAGCAGCGGCTCAACGTCGGCGCTGATTTCATAAACGATGCTACCGGCGTTCTTCTCACCTGCCATGTCATTCTCCGTTTATTTCTTTGCTTTTGCTCTACGGGCAGCCTGTTTAGCCAGGTATTCGTCGGCAATATTGTCGTACTCTTCTCGCGTGAAGCCTTTCTGGTCAGGGTATTTCGCCGCCAGTAGCATCTGGAATTCAGTCATTGTTAACTGAGAGGCTTCGGCGCGGTTCATTTCAAAATGACTACGCGCGGCACTGATGTAATCGAATGCTTTAAATTCGTTCGTTTTTGCTCCGGTTTCGTGACGCTGCAACTGGCGAACCTTGGCCTTGCCGACGACACCGTGCTGCATGAGATGCTGCGCCAGCACAATGATGTCGTTCTTCGGCATCTGGCCAGGGCGGTATACGACGCAATTCCTCCAACCCTTCCACTCGCCGATCATTGGTGTCAGGTCGTCTTCACAGCACGCCTGCAGCACCAGCATGCACGTTGATAACAGCTTCTCAGCAACGCGGTTGAATGATGGCGATAGCCAGGCAGGAAAGCGACCCAGCGTTCCAGCGCATACCTCTATTAGCTGAGCAACGTCATTGCCGTGAATGGTGGCATATGCCTGCACAATCTCTTCCGGAGTGCCGATCCTCGTCATAGCCTCGAATGAAGGGCGAAGCAGATAATCTTCCCCGCCTTCGCGGCTGTCGCTGATAGAGATTTCGCCAATATCGGTTAAAGCGGTCATAGGCCTTCCAGTAAACGGTCATTATCAAGGGCAGCACGCCGCCCTTTGTAATATCCATTAAGTAATAGTCACCGTATGCACGGCCACAAAGTTGCCGTCTTCGGTGCTGATGATGATCTGCGCACTGCCGGTCGCTTCGCGGTTCACTGTGACGGTGTTACCGGAAGCAGTAGCCGTGGCTTTGGTTGGATCGGTTGATGCGACAGTGAAGTCTTTGTTGGTTGCGCCGGTTGGCGCGATATTCACGGTGAAGGTGCTGGTACCACCTGCCGCGCCGGTACTGGTTGCCGGTGTTACTGTCACGCCAGTTACAGCCACTGCAGTCAATTCGTTAACTTCGATGGTGCTCGCATCTCCGACTTTGAACTCAGTGGAGAACGTGACGATGTCGTTGGTGCCACCGTCAGAGCTCAACGCCGTGATGTTCATGTAACCGATGAATTCGACCGGGCCGTAATCCATGCGCACCCAGATACCAGGCTGGCGCTTAGCCTTCAGCTCGTCAGCGAAGTACTTAATGAATTTGCCGACGCCATACTGATCCAGTTTGTCCTTCTTGCGCACTTCGCCTTCAAAGCTCAGGGTGAAGTCACTGTTGGTGATGATGGTCTCGACATAGCCGCCGCCGTCATCAGCATCAGAGGTAACCGAGTTCGGGTTGAAGTCGAAGCCCTTCGACGTACCAGCGGCCAGTGCCATCCACTCAGCTTCGAGTGGTTTGACGTCCGGGCAGCCATCGGCGACTTCCAGCACGACCGCACCGCCGAACAGGCGCTCGTTCGAGTTCTGGCAATTAGCCATGTGAAACTCCTCTTTGACGTATAAAAGAAAACCCGCCGTAGCGGGTTATTTGGTTGGGATGGCTATTCGCCGTAAGTGCAGGCGAACTGGAGTCGGAAGACTATTCGCCCTTCTTCTGTGAGCACCGGCGCGGGGATTGCGCCCATGTTCTGGATGTAACCGACACACTCGTCAGCCATTGGGTTGGCCTGGACGTAATCGACGATACGCTGCACGGCGCTGAGCGCGTCTTTGCGCTTATCTTTAGCGCCGACGACGTCGACCAGTACGTGATACTCAGAACCGAGGTCAGTACGGATATTCGAACCGCCGTTTGGCCTGAATACCATGATCGCCTTCGACAGATCGCCCGGGTCGTCGTACATCAACTGCTGCACCGTGAAGCCGGTAGTTAGCCCGGCATCACCGAACATGTTGCGCACCCGCTCATGCATCATGGGCGTCATAGTGAAAGCTCCTTGCGCATCACTGCATCAACGTTATCGCGCTCGTCATTCGCGCCCTTGGTAAGGAATTGCGGCTCACCATGCGGATCCCAGTAGTTGCCCGTCCCGGTGCCGCCGCCGAACTCTTTAGGTTTTTGCGGTCCGAACTCAGAGCGGTTACTGGTCACGCCGAAGTGCGCACGCGGCTGCCCTTTCAGCTTGCCTGACGCCTCATGCACGTACACAGCATAGTTGGCTGAGTAGCCGATGCGACCGGTGATGAACACCCCGCCAGCGTCAATTTCCCGAAACTGGCTGTTAATCAGCGTGGAGGTGTCGATCGGGGTGTAATAGGCTGCCCGGGCACCGATAAGAATCATCGCCGACTGCAGAGCGCGAATTACCTTGCGCCCCTTAACGTCGTTGATGACATCGTTCAGGTGCTTTTTCGCCTGGCTGATGCCTTTCACTTTGATGCCCATGGTTACACTCCCGTCAGGATGGCGTAATCATCCGCCAGGCGCTCGAACGTGTCGGCGTAGCGTATGACCTGCCGCACCTCGTCGGCACCAGCCACAACCGGGTCGGGCTCTGTCGAGACGCCAATCAGAAGGTAATCTCCGGCCGCCGCCAGTGCAAACTCAGTCCAGACTGTGTTCTTCACGACGATTTCGGCACCCAGGCTGGCTAACTTCTTACTGAGTCCGCCCTCGTAGTCACAGAGAATTTGCTCAGGTTCGGCATAGCCAAGCGGATCGCCGTATTCGTCATTGCCTTCCAGCTTGCGCCAGATGGTGGCTGTCGCAGTGTAACTCCACGAAGCAATACTCGACATCAGCCCTCCTTCCACCTCAGCACCTTCGCGCCAGTCGCTCGGATGCGCGGGCAGTTGATGAACCACTCGCCGTCCGATTTAACGTAGCCGGTAGTCTCCCGCCCGGTATCAGTCATCACCCAGACGCGGGTAAACGAGCGAGGAAGACGGACGCTAACGGATATCCACGACATCAGCAGCCTCCAACCACCATAAACAGTCCCACACTGTTACCGGCGCTTATCGGCAACTCCCCGGTGCAACCGCTGGTATCCAGCCTGGCAAGCGAGTCTCGCAGCCAGGTTATGCTATCGTCACCGTATTCAAACGAGCGGGACGCACCAGACGGCGCACCCTGTGATTTGATGCGGCGAGCCCCGGACGACGTTGCCATAAGCGCGGCTGCGTACATCAGGATCAGCTTCGCGGTGCAGTCGTCATACCCCGAGCCGTCGAGGCACGGAATAATCTTGTTCACCACGCAGAGAATCGGATCAAGCAGCGCGCCCGGGATGGAGTAACCCAATTCACCGAGGAACGCCTGCACGTCTGCCGCTGTGATTGGGTCAGCCATGGTTATTTCGCCTTTTTCGATTTAACGGTGGTGTCTGCCTGCTCTGCCTGCTCTGCCTGCTCTGCCTGCTCTGCCTGCTCTGCCTGCTCTGCCTGCTCTGCCTGCTCTGCAGGATTATCGCCCGACGTCGCCACTTCAAGTTCCTGCTCACCGACTTCACCGATGACAGACACCCGGCCTGCGAACGCTGGCGGAACGGATGCCGCAATGAACTCGTGACCTACAGGCAGTTGCTGGAATACGCCGTTAATCGTTCCCCAGCATCCAGTCTTCTCGACTTTTAACTTTTTCATGCTCTCTCCCGAAAAAAAAAGGGGCCGAAGCCCCTTAACCCTGTGCGTTGAAGACTTTCGAACGACCGTTGAAATCGCGCTTAATCTGCAGACCGACAGCACTCCAGACCAGAGTGTTGTAGTTGTCGAATGGATTCTGGCGCGGGATCATGAAGGTGCCCACTGGCGCTGCGATGCGCGTCTTGATGTACTGCGAGTTGCGCACGTACGCGATGAAGTGGTTTCCTGTCAGCTTAAAGGTCTGGTTCACAGACTCGATGCGACCATAGCGCAGGATGTACTCCAGAACAGTGCCTTCTTTGAAGCCAGCAGCATCAGAATACGGTCGGCTAAGGTTTCGCATGATGTCCGGGGATACCCACGCCTTGACCTTTTCCTGCACGTAGTTATCGTCCAGCAGTTTGGCGAACGGGCCAGTGAAGAAGGCAACGGTCTGATCCGAGGTTGAGGTAGTCAGGTCGATGTTCAGACCAGATGCACCAAGATCCACCTGGTTAGTATTGGCATGGTTGGTGATACCAGCGCCCACATAACCCTTCACCTTCACTTTCGCGTCACCGGAAAGCATGTAGTCGGCCATATCCTCGCGGATGGCAGCAACATGCGCTTCCTGGTCATCTGCCATTGCATCAAGGTTTTCGGACTGCATGCCGTTCCACTCACGCCATTCGCGGCTGTAACCGGTGTTGAAGATCGGAATCGGGTCACCAGCTTCGTCGTAAATGACTTTATCCAGTTCTTCCGGCACATGACCAGTCAGGGTGCGATGAACCTTACCGGCATCGCTGGAGACGCGGTACAGAGCCGCAGTTTTACCGATGGAGATCGGAGTACCCAGGCCGAGCAGGTCATCCAGCAGGCCGTTGCCTTCGTCATTACGGAAGACTCGAGTGGTAATGTTGTCCACTTCACGCCAGTAGTCTTTGGAGATCAGCGCGGCCTGGTTAACTTCCAGCGCGCCGCCATACTGGGCAGAAATGGAGTTCTGGTTGATGTTGAAGGATTCACGCTGCATCAGCAGTTGGTTCCACGCCTGTTTTACCTGGTTATAGTCGGTAACCAGCTTTTTGTTGAATACGATCATGCTCATGCGGTTGCTTTCCCTGATTTGCGAACTTTCACGAGCTGAGCTTCAGCGCCAACAGTGATTTTTTCGCGTGAAAAGAAGAGGACTTTGTCTGTTGCCGGAGTGGCTGACTTAGAGAGGGTTCCGTCTCCAGCGGAGATCAGCCCTTCATTCTCCAACAGAACCTCACCTGCTTTAACCAGCATGTGGTAATCCACATCGTCTTCGCACATGATGGCCGCGCCAGTGTCACCGGCAGGGACTGCATCGCGAATATCACCACCGCCGATATAGTTGTGCTGAAGTGCCAGAGCCACGCCGGTTCCACCAGCCACATTGTGAACAGCCAGTTTTCCGGTGCTGTCGAGCATCACCAGTGAGCCAGGCTTCACGGCAGCCGCCATGATTGCTTCAATGACCTGCGGGTCATTCTTACGGGCCGGGCCCGCGATTACAGTATGGAAACGAGGTGCGAGAGCCATTATTCAGGTGCCTCCATGTTAAGGATTTCACTCTGAGCGCCATTCCCCTGGAATGCAGGGTTCAGACCGGTGCTGGTCTGGCACTGTGAGTACAGGTCGTTCAGCGCATCGCCGGACAGGGAGTTAACCGCTGCTTCGGTCATGAACGAGAATTTCGCCTTAACCGCGTCGCGCTTGGTTTTCAGTTCGCTTTCAGCGTTCGCCTGCAGCTGAGTTTTCAGCGTGCTGATTTCATCGGTCAGCGGCTTCAGCGCCAGATTGACCGCCGCGGTAATCGCATCGGAGTTAATCTGAGCCTGAGCAGGGTCGCCTCCACCTTCTTTCTTCTCCATCTGCTGGTTGTAGGCATCCCAGACCTGATCGTCGGTCAGCCCCTCGGTTTTAACGCCTGCGGCATTGAGCGCGGCGATCATCTTCTCTT
>PPYF01157921.1_pt1 | contig 16268 bp, 12 predicted proteins | sample 1559871 | NCBI WGS metagenome assembly PPYF01 (sample SAMN08240021, study PRJNA423297) | Human gut metagenome, whole genome shotgun sequencing project.
TATTTACTGCCTTTAAATCAGACAGGCGCAGGTAGATTCCCATGCGTGATGTATCTGCATATTCCGTCTTCGTATTTACTGTTGCATCCAATACAACAAAAACTCCACTGCAATACTTCACATCCAATGCAGATTTCAAGGAGGGATACAGCGCAGACTCTAAATCCATGATCAGCTGAGGATTATCATTCAAATCTGAAAATGTCTTTCCATTGGCTGTCAGACATTGATTCAATTCTTTTGTAATATCTTCCGATAAAGAAATACTTCTTGCCATCATAATGTCGGTCTGCTCTGTCATCGCTGACAACGTATTCTTCTGCTGGGCAGACAACATTTCCCGTACTTTAAAATCCATTCCCGGAAGAACTCCAATAATACTCAGTAACAGAACTGTCGCTAAAAAAAGTGTTAAAATCACCACGCACCAATAAACAATCAGTCTTTGCTGCATACGGATGCCTTGTCTCTTTATTCCTTTTATAATCTTCCGGAAATTTATTCTCTTTTCTCCCATATGTCAGCCACCTCTTTTGCCGATCCGGCAGACATTATTGTGTGTATGCTGCTTTGAAATCCTCTAATGTCTCTGAAACAAGTTTATCCATATTTTCCGGATGTTCCTGCCACTCCAACCGCTTTACTGACAGGGTTTGCCTGATAAGTTCTTCAAACTTTGTTTCCAGATCCAGATAGGAATCCAATTTCGGAGCAGTATAAAATGTATAGTTCTCCTGCGTCTTTAAAAAAGCCTGATACAGGGATACATACATCGGATCACTTAACTTCTCGATCGCCTCCGGAAGGTAAACATCGAAAGCTTCCTGCTTTACCGGCATATATCCAAGACTGGTCACAAATTCCACATTCTTTTGGGCTTCTGTCAGCCATTTAAGAAACGTAATACAGGCTTTTTCTTTTTCCGGTGTAGATTTTACCGTACAAATACCGGCACCCCGCTGCATGACCATCGTTTCTCCCCTGGCAAATACGGGACATGGCATGGAAACAATCTCTACTTTTTCCGATGTATTATCCGCATACGTAACTTCGTCTGAATAATATAACACACTGGCTGACGAAGCCACCGATACAATCGAATCTCCCGTTCGCAAAGGTTCCGTCGCATAACCGCCGCGAAGCCATACTCCTCCGGACAGTGCCGCTTTTGCATAAGGTTCCCACACTGTTTGAAATTCCGGTCCGAAAGCCAGATTTTCTCCTTTAAAGAAATTTTCACCCAGGGATTCTACACCTACCTGAAAATAGTTAAAATGATAATCATGAACGAAAAAATTCTTTCCATCACCAGGAACGTCCGGCGTCTGATTGTCTGTCCATGCAGCATATTGTTCTGCCATTGCGAAGAGTCCTTCCCATGTTTTTAAATCTTCTATCTTCGCTCCTGTTTCTTTTGCAAAACGATCAAATACGGTTTTATTGATAAACATAACTTCCATTGATTTTGCTACCGGCAAAATGGAAAGTCTTTCATGAATGACACCCTCTTCCAAAAAGGCCGGAATAAATTCGTTCAGTTCTTCTTCTGTAAAATAATCATAATAATCTACAAGCTCCGTATCATCCGGCATCGCCAGAACTGTTTTGGGATAGGAAACAAACATATCCGGCAGTTTGGAAGCCCCCGGATCTCCAAATGCGGATGCCAGCACATTTTCATGTATCGTATTCGTATTTGTAACACTGCCAACCTGTACCCGGATATTTTTCTCTTTTCCAATCGTTTCATTAAATTCATCAATCAGATCGTTTAATGGCGATTCTGTCTGTCCGCCATATACATGCCATAATGTAACGGTTACCGGATCTTCGTTTTTCTTCTGCCCACACCCTGTAAAAACTATGACCGCAATCATTACCGGGAACAGGCAGATTTTTCTCATAATATATCTCATATTATTTTTTCTCCCTTCCAGACAGTATCTTATAAAGCATCTGACATCTCAACAAAAATAAAATCTTAGGATTAAGACACTTTTACACAGTATATGATAACGGTTTTCAGCGATTTAAGCACTCCCCATGTGGGTAGTAAAATGCTGTTTTTAAAATCCGTTTATAATCAGATTTTTCTTTGTAACAGCTACCGCCAATTTCGTTTTGGAATCAAAATTCGTTTTCTGCAGCATATTCTTGATATGCCATTTTACAGTCTCCGGTGATATACACAAACTTTCTGCAATTTTTTTATAGGATTCTCCTTCCACCACTAATCGCAGAACTGCTAATTCCCCCGGTGTAAAATCACAGCTTTTCGCTGTTCCGATCATCACAACCGGCGGAGCATCCGGATAGACGCTCTCCCCTTTCATCGTGCGATCCATAACCTCCAACAGTTCCTCTTTACCGGCATCTTTATACCAGAAGCTTTCTACTCCCGCTTTGCGCGCCCTGTCAATAAAACTGCACTCTACTAAAGAAGTCACGATAATTATTTTTATCTGAGGCATGGTCCTTTTAATCTTCTCTGCTGCCACAAGACCACTCTCATCATTCTCCGTACAGACATCCATCAAGACAAGTTCACATTTGCTCTGCCTGCATACGGTTTCTGCCATAGCTGCGTTTGTGATAGATGCCGCCAGACAATATCTCCCACTGGACTGGATATAATTTTCCATATCTTCCCGAGCCATACGCTGGTCTTCCACGATTAATACCCGTATCATCTCCGCACCTCCTTTGGTATCTTAACGATTATCGAAAATTTTGACTCCGCACTGATTCTCAATGTACCTCCATATTGCTCCACCCTTTTTCGTATACCGGATAATCCTCCTCCTTCTTTGACATTCTTCTCCGTTTTTTGTCCATTATCTGTGATTACTATAATCCACTCTTGTTCCTCACTGCCGGATTTTACATACAGTTCGCTTGCCCCGGCATGGCGGACACAATTGGAAAGCGCCTCCAAAAGTATTGTATCCATCAGTTCGGAAATATGAGATTCCCAGACTTTTTCTCCTGTATAAATGATTTTCACACCCAAAGTCTTCGCTCTTTCCTGCACCTGCCTGTGCAGTTGTTCGCCTTCCACAGACTCGTTATCTTTATTCAGCAAATCTAATGTCTGCTTCCATTGCGAACGGAAAATATCCCGGTCTGCTTCTGATTCCCGCATCAACATCCGCTGTGCCGCCAGGACACTATATCCCAGATTATCATGCACTCTCATTTTCATAGATAACATTTCTTCTTCTCTGGTCAAAGTTATTACATTCTTAGAAAGTTCTTTCATAGCCACAGACATTTCCTGAAGTTTCTGATTTTCTTCCTTCAGCAATACTTTGTTCCGATATAATTCCGACACTTCAGAAGCAAGAAATTGAAAGAATCGATCTCCGGCTGTCGTAGTAATCTCTTTCTCTGAAAATTTCCACACGCTTCCATCCGCAAAGCAGTATACTTTCAGATCAACATCATAAAATACATTCTCTTTCAGAGGATGTTCCAGTGCTTCCTTCAGTTCTGTAATATTCTGTATATCTCTTCCCGCCAGATTCTGACAAATTTGATACATTTTCCGATTCATCAGTTTAGGCATTCCGTTCCCATCAAAAAAAACAATTCCGCTCGGCAAATTGTCCAGACTCTCCTGAACTGCATTTTCCCTCAGGCAGTTCTTGCGGTACTTATGAATTCCAAAGATCTTCATTCCTACATATAAAAAACCACAAATTCCCATAACAATTAAAATCACATATGGTATTTTAAACATCCGTTGCCGCGCACACAAGCCGGATGTTATAAGGAAAATAACTATAAGCAATGCACTGTCCAGCAGCAACATCTTTCTTTGTCTTTTTCCTGTTCCTTCATAAATAACCAGAATCATATACAGCAAATTCAAAAAAATAAAAAAGCAAATGATCGTGATCTGATACTCCGGCGAACAATTTTCAAATGTTTTTATCATTTGCGCTACCTCCTCCCGGAATCAGAGAAAGCAGCCATGCTCCGTCAAAATCCAGCTCCGCACAAGCTCCATATCGTCCGGCAATTTCCCGCAGATCTGTTTTACATTCCACACTCATAGACATGACGATCCGCTCCTCTCTGCGTTTCAAATTTACAGTAAATGCCGACAGATCTTCCAAAGATTCCTCAATGACTGCTTCAAAAAAATCATAAATCTGCATAGCATCTTCACTTCGTATTTCATCTAAAGCGGTGGAAAAACCTGCCTCAACATGGTTCCATTCCAGATTCTTTATCGTTTCCCTGAAACATAACTCCAACTCTCTGATCGGAAATTTTACGGTCTGCTCCGCAATAAAAATAAGATTACTACGCCTTTTTATATAGGCTCCGATCACAACTATCTTCCCTAATATTTTTTTCCTTTCGTTCTCATCTTCTTCCATAGAATATGCTTCAATGAATTCCGTCAAAAGTGCACTCTGCCTTGCCGTCTGTTTCTGTATTTTATCATAAAGCTGATTCTTCACAGAAAGTTTTTCTACTTCTCTTTTTGTTCTCAGATTTTCTTCCTCAATCAGATTCGCATCCTTTAATTCTTCCTTCCTGTCTTCAAGCTCTCTTACGATTTCCTGTAATTCCGACAGGTTTTCCTTCCACAAGACATAGCCTCCCAAAATTGGTTTTCCCGACAGTCTGATCCCATTTTCCAACATGATCGGGCTTTGAACTACCTGTCTTACGATTTCCGGCGCAATATATTCCGAATCCTGCGATTGATAAATGTATTTTCCACTCTGATCTGTAATCTGTGCTGAAATTGTAGATGCTGCAAATAATTGTGCGTATCCTGTATTGGAAGGGATCAATCCGCACTGGATGCAGCTTTCAATGATCAAAGCAAACAAAAGGCATAATGCAGCCGTCATATCGCTTGAAAATATTTTCCAAAAGGGCAGATTCAGATAATAGGCAATGCCATAGACAACCGACAGTCCATAAGCACCAAAAGGCATCCAAAGCATTTTCCTGTTTTTAATTTTTCTGCATCTTAATAGAATAATCAAGAGTGCTGCCAGCAGACAGCCAAGATCCCAGGCGACTATAGCATAATACATTGCTCCATATCCATAGACGCCTACTTCATAGGAAGCTGCTTCCCCCAGTCTCCCCTCCGGGAAAGTAAAAACTAACTGGTGCAGATCATTCGTTAATACAATCCCTATCAGAAACAATGCCGGACAAAACAGCAGACATCGTCTTTCCGGTAATTTATAATTCTCCGGCTGCCGTATATAAAATGCCAGATAAAGACTGACCGTGGGCAGCAACACCATAGGAATATAATAAAGATACCAGGCATAGCGCAATGCTGTCGGCATCTCATACGGTATTTCAAATTTACACATACGAATGAGCATCCAAAAAACTATCATCGCTGCAATCATTATTAAACAACGCCTGGCTTCCTTTTGGATAATCCTTTTTTGAAAAGAAACCGCCCATACTAGATAAAGTCCTATATAAATAAAAGGCCTTAAAAGATGACAAACAGATTGCAGATAAGGATTGGTAAATGACACATAATGTAGCAGAACAGCCACACCTACGCATAGTGCCACACTTCCGACGTATACTGTAAACTTCTTTTTCTCTGACACTGTGCATACTCCTTTCTGTTACGTTTTGCACTATATCTTGTTTACAGTATATCATAATCTCCCTTCCAAATTATATCTTCCTGCTTTCCGTCAACATTTTTTTCTTAAGTTCATAGTACGCAAGTAAGAAAAAAGAAATAATCAATATATAAGGTTTGTCACAACATCCACAAACTTTAACTATTGTCCTTAAAATACAAGTTATCTTTCCGGAAAATAACACAAAAAGGATGCACTACGGTAACTTCTCCATTACCTTGGCACATCCTTCGTATTATTATTTTTTGCTATTCTTCTTAATGACAGCTATGGCTTCCACATCCATGCTCGCCACATGTATGTCCTTCCCCGTGGTTATGCTCATGGTGAGAACACTTAACATCCGGATTATAATCAAGTGTTTCATTGATAAAATCTTCTACTGCTTTATCCGCATCTCCGGAAACTCCTCCGAAAAGCTTAATACCGGCCGCCGCTAACGCTGTCTGTGCACCGCCTCCGATTCCGCCACAGATCAAAACGTCTGCGTTCAATGCATTAAGAACTCCTGCCAATGCGCCATGTCCGCTTCCATTCGTATCTACTACTTCTGAATGTACTACTTTTCCTTCCTCTACATCGTAAATCTTAAATGTCTCTGTGTGTCCAAAGTGCTGGAAAATCTGTCCATTTTCATATGTTACTGCTATTCTCATGATACCTTCTCCTTTTTCTTCTGCATATTTTTTGTAAATTTCCTGTTTGTAACAGCCTCCAAAGCTACAGTTGCTGCTCTGACCATCACAAATTCTGAAATCCCCACCCTCGATTCTAAGTGGATGTCCATCAATGAGTGCATCTGCTATTTTCTTCCTGGCAATCTCATAAATTCGTTGAACCGTTGTTCTTGCAATCTGCATAGATACTGCACACTGCTCCTGACTATAACCTTCTTTGTCCAAAAGACGGATTGTTTCGTACTCATCTATCGTCAAAATAATGGGCGGAGTTTTTTTATTATCATCTACCGGAAAAAATTCTAAAACATCCGGAAAATGGCAGACTTTTCTGCACTTTACTGGTCTTGGCATAAACTGCTCCTTTCTTGTTTTTCTTATATATTAACTCCATTAAGAGCATATGTCAATAATGTTTTTGACATATGCCCCTTTAACTTCTTTATTTAACAAAACACACCTTCGCCATTACTTCTGAACACTGCCGCAATACTACTGACTATAATTATTGCAGAAAAAGGTCTGAAACGGGAACTGAATATTTATGGCCATGAGGAGGTCATTCATATCCTGCACTCCATGGCAGAATTGCTCCTTCAGAAGAAACACTGCGCTGCCATTGGCAAACAGATTCATATGATTAAAGTAAAAGACGGAGAAGAAAAATTAACCTGCTGCGGTGATGAACCATTTAACCCTTGCGAAGAAACATATGCCAAAGACAGTAAATGGCTTCTTCATGAAGCATTCTGCCTCTATGGGCAAGCTGACAAATACCAGCCATATAAGAAGCATCATTCCACGGTAAAGGATGCCTGTGAACTGGCTGAAACCCTACATATCCGGAACTTGATCCTGTATCACACCGAAGATGACACACTAAAGAATCGGAAAGAGCTGTATACAAAAGAAGGCTCCATGTATTACCATGGAACCCTCTATATCCCGAATGATCTAGATGAATTTGAATTATAAATAATGCTCATATAACGTGAGCAGCAAGCCGCTGAGATTATCATATGGTATATTCAGGAATACTCTTTGTAGTCTCCCCTCAACGATGAGATGCTGTCCTGCGTCAGCATTTCATCATTGTATACTTTTCCGATTCTGTACTTTTTCCTTACTGCATATTTACATTTCTACTATTATTAGATTTTCTTATCGTCATTCTTGAAATTATGCTGATGTTCACATATAATGTATATATTATTTTCAGACAGAACAGGATTATATCTTTGAAAAAAGTGGAACGTAATGTGAGGTTATCTGTCCATAAGAGAAACTGCCCGAAAATGGGAAATGCAGGAATGACATGGCAGAAAGGAAGTGAACATCATGAGCACCGATGAAGAATTTTACAAGCAATATCTGTGCGGTGATGAAGCAGGGCTTGAGGCACTGATGAAAAAATATGGCGACCCGCTGACCTTATATATAAACGGTTATCTGCATGACGTTCACGAAGCGGAAGATCTGATGATCGAAGCCTTTTCCTATCTGTTTACGAAAAAGCCCCGCATCCGGGACGGCGGATTTAAGGCCTATCTGTATAAAGCGGCACGGCACATGGCTCTACGCCACAAAAGCAGACGGCAGATTTTTTTCAGCTTTGAGGACTTGACCGGGGAGCCGGACGGCAAAACGCTGGTGGAGGAGGTCGTCCGAACAAAGGAACGGAATCAGATTTTACATTTCTGTATGGACGAGTTAAACTCGGAATATCGAGAGACCCTTTATCTGACCTATTTTGAAGGCATGAGCTATCAACAGGCCGCCGAGGTCATGGGAAAAAGCGTGAAGCAGATTACAAATATGGTGTACCGGGGAAAAGAACGTTTGCGCGGATTATTGGAACGGGAGGGGATCACAAATGTTGAGCCATGAGGAACGGATAGCGGAAGTAAAACGGCGTACCGCAGAAAAAGAGCGTCAAAAAAGACTGCGGCGGAGATGGATTGCCGCCGTTTCCGGCGTGGCGGCGTGTCTTGCGGTGATAGTTGGTGTTTCCCTTTCCATGCCCGGTATTGTGGAACGAATCGAGCCGGGGACTTTTTCCGGGTTTGAAACGGCGGCAACGATGTTAGGCGGCAGCGCCGCGCTGGGATATATCGTGATTGGACTGCTCGCTTTTGTTCTTGGCGTATGCGTGACGATTTTATGCTTCCGCATCCGTCTGCTGAACAGGGAGGAACAGCCGGATGATCAAAAGGAGGATGGTGCGGATGGAGCTTGTCAGTAACCTTTCACAATTCATCGTTACCCTGCTGGGCTTCTGCCTGAGCGGCATCTGGTATCTGAAAAGCCGGGCACAGGCGTATTTCCTGCTGACCTGTTTTTACGGCTGCTTCGCCCTCGGCTCTCTCTACTGGACGCTGTATCTGCTTTTATTTTCTGAAACGCCGCAGGTCTTTTATGTGTCGGAGTTTGGCTGGGTGGCCAGCGTGATTTTTCTTTATCTTCTGCAATACGGGCTTTCCACCGCGGAGGAACGGGGTTTTGCATGCCGCAAGGCCCTGCTTGCCCCCCTGTTCGGCGTTCCGCTGTGCATGTTTTACTGCACCTTTGGGGATGTCCTCTCCAATCTGCTCTGGTGCGGCATGATGATCGTTATTTCCCATCATTCCATCCGGGGGCTTGCTTACGCCTATACACAGACGGGAACGGCACGGGAGTTGCGGCATTTCCACATCGGGGTGCTGTGCTATACGGCGGTGGAGTATGCCCTTTGGACTTCAGGTTGCTTCTGGTCGGGGGCTTCCATTTCCAGCCCCTACTGCTGGTTTGACTTTCTGCTGACGCTCTGCCTGCTCGCTCTGTTGCCAGCCACGGAAAAGGCGGTGGTGAAATGACCTATATTGAAAATGTTTTGATCTGTATGGCCTCGCCTCTGCTGATTGCTGCTCTGTGTATGGGAAAGTGGCAGACAAAATTTTTCCTGTTCTGCTTTGCGGGAATGGGTGCATGTCTGCTCTCCGCTTATATCAACACCTTTCTTACCGCGCTTTACGGGGCGGATGCCTTTGTCGCCACCTCGGAGATCGCTCCCGTAGTGGAGGAGGTGATGAAGCTCCTGCCACTGCTCTTTTATCTGTTGGTATTCGAGCCGAAAGCGGAGCAGATCAAAATTGCCGCCGTGATCGTCGCCCTTTCCTTTGCTACTTTTGAAAATGTCTGCTATCTGATTCAGAATGGAGCCGAACATTTTTCCTTTATTTTCTTCCGGGGCATTGGGACGGGAGCCATGCACGTCATCTGTGGGGCCATAGTGGGCGGAGGGCTTGTCTATGTGTGGCGGCGGACATGGTTAAAAATTGCCGGAACCTGCGGCCTACTGGGGGCGGCAATTACCGTTCATGCAATCTATAACCTGCTGATTGCCTACGGTAGCGCGGCACAGTATATCGCTTATCTCCTGCCCGTTCTGATTTTGACAGTGGGAAAGCTTATCTCCCGCCGTCTCATACCGTGATACAACTGAATTTTTCTTCTTTGGGAGTTGCTTTTGTGCAGCTCCCAAATTTTTTGAAAAAATTCGATTTTGAGGTGAGAGTTTCTCCGAGTTTTTGTACCTATATAAGTGAAAGGCTTTTTAAGCTGTGCTTTTGAGGAGGTTGGAAAGTATGTACGATACAGAAAAGCGTGTTGAGCTGGTAAAAAAGCGAATGTATGAATATCGCCGCCGAAAGGAGCGGCATAGAGTCTATCACCTGTCTGCTCTGTGTTCTCTGCTGTTTTTGTCCCTTGCGGGAGCTTTAGGGACGGTGCAGATCCAGCCGATGGATGCCGCAGGAATGTACGGCGCGATCCTATTGCATGAAGGGGTGGGTGGATATGTGCTGGTGGCTATGACTGCATTCGTACTGGCCGTAGTGATAACGGTCATCTGTATGAGGCTGCATGAACGAGAGAAGAAACAACAAAACCAAAAAAAAGAACAAAAGGAGAACACAATATGAAAAAATTCCTATCTATGCTATTGATTCTCTGCCTGTTTTTAGGCGCACTGCCCGCACAAGCGCTGGCTTATGTTGCTGACAACATTCAACGGGCAGACACTGTAGAGCAGGTTTCGGTAGGCAACAGCTCACTCGTCCTGCAAAACGATTATATCCGCATGACGCTGAACAAGCAGGACGGCTCCCTCACAACTTCCCCTGCCGCAACGTCGAGCAGTGTCAATCAAACAGACAAGCAAAAACCATTCTGTGAGTTTGTTACATGGAAAGGCTACGGCTATAACAAACAGGAGCTTGTGTATCCCTCAACGCTCCGCCTGAAAAATGTGTCTTTTGTAAATAAAACGCCAAATGGCGATGCAAAAGCCATCAAAGTGGAGTATGACCTGACGACCAAGCTGCCCGACAGCACGCTTACCGCCACGACCGCGGTCTACTATGAGCTGGTGCAGTGCAAGGAAGACGAATCGTCAGAAGATACCTGGGGCGTACTGACGACCGTCAGCAGTATCTATATCACAGGCGGATATGTCCCTCCTACGACTGATAGTGATGCTTATATGCCAAGGTGGGGTTATACCCTCGACGACTTTACCGGCATGGGGCACGCAAACGCCACAGACAGTCCTGCAATTAAGATGAGACGCACTGTCTACAATACGGATCAGCATACGGAATCGACCGAAAGCTCTGTTCTTACCAGCAAGGTGGAAAATCTGTCTACCTGGAACGCCTTCTTTCAGGGAAGCGACTATTGCGGGGTCGATATCCGCGATGTTTATGTGGACGGCTACACTTGGGCAAATCCCTTTGTAGGACTGACGCAAGCCTCTGATGTGCAGGGCATTGATATTATTCTTCCGGAAAGATTCAGCGTAACGCCGGACAGTAGTCCTGCCAACACCTATGTGGAGTGTAAGGGCGACGTCGCTTACCATTTCGACAGTAATGAACCAGGTGGGAATGTGCACTTCCTTTGGGGCTTCCGCGAATTGAAGAAAGGTGTTGAGAATGTTCCGACAGAAGCGGACAAGGTAGAAATCTCCATTGAGGCCAAGCGGCTGGCCGCCTTTGCCAACGGGGACAGTGTGACGGTGGAATATGTGGCCGACGATGCGGCACTGAACGCCCTGAAACAGCAATACGGCGATCCTATTGCCCTCATCAGCGGCGACTATGAGAGCAAAAACGGCACGGAATTTACCTTTACCGGTGGGGCGGCACTGCTCTCGCCCTCCGTGACGGCGACATGGGATACCTCCAACAAAAACAACAAGCTCGTCATCCACAAGGACGGAACGATCACTCATAGCGGTCTGAGCCTGAACGCACCGAGCTTTAAGTTTTACCAGCCGAAAAGCGGTGCAGGCAAGGACTTGAAAATCAAGCTCACACAGGACGGTTTCACATTTGACATTAATCCAACGAAAAATGAGGCTGTGATTTACGTTGATATCCCATATGCCAATGCAAAGCTGGAAAAGGCTGTTGCCGATGCGGCGGGAAATCTTGTGTTCAGCGGTGATATTAGCTTCCAAACCATCTTTGAGGGGGCAAGCTTCACTCTGGAAGAACTGGGCTACGGCCTAAATGAGAAGAACGAGTTTAAGGTCAACGGCGTTCACGCAACGGGTAGCTTTGACACGGCCAAAACGCTGTCGCTGGAGCTGGCCAGCGTCGAGGGCGAGGTCAATACCTTCAAGGGCAAAGAAAAATATGCTTTCAATCTGGAATTGAACGCTTTTGATCTCTTTGAAACCGAGGCCGAGTTGGAGCTGACACGCAGCAAACAAGACGGCAGCCTGCTCCCCAACACGCTGTACTTCTATGTCGCGTCAAGCCCCGGAATCCCCCTCATTCCTCCGGTGCCGATCGGACAGCTCAACGGCGGCGGCGCGGGATTCAGCAATCTGGCTGATACAGTGAACGGCGACTATTTCGCCATCCCCCCCCTCAAGCTACGGGGCACATTGAAGGGCACCTATCTCCATCTCATCGAGGGCAAGGGGGACGTAGTCATCGGACCGAGTGAGATTTCCCTTACGGCCAGCGAGGTGGGTATCGTCGGCACGAACGCATCCATTATTGACAGCTTTGGCTATGCTCTCAAGCTCAACGGACAGGAGCGGACTTATAAAGGAACCACCTACAAGGGGATCTATTTCGTCGGCTCCGAGGCCCTTAACCTGCATCTGCCGAATACTGCGTTCAATGTTATTGTCCTGAACTCCTCCGTCGAGCTGGGTGCGTTCGGCGGTACTGATGAGAACAAAACAAACCTTTATCTTGGCGTAGGCGCAAATGGCAGCGTCAGGGGCAGAGTGCAGTTCCCGGACAATATTCGCGTCCTCGGCGGTCTTGGTGTAGATGTTGCGAATATCAACCTCGTCATAGGAGGACAGACTGTTTTCCCAATCAGGAATGCCAGCGTCAGCGAGGGCATGAAGCAGGCGTTTAGCAATATGGACGTGTATCTCGGTGCGATGACCGAGGTGGGCGGCTGGCTTGCCAGTGCCCGGGCATGGGTACTCTTGCCGAATATCGTTGAGACCAACTTCCGCATGGGCGGCGGTTGGGATATTGAGGTTAACGCGTTCGGCTATTTGCCCGAATGGGACTGGTCGGACAAGGGCGTCGATCCAATCGTGCAGGCCATGCCGTCGGAGGACAGCGGCGAGGCTGTCCCTATGCTGCTTGAGGAAGAATCAGGTGTACCTGTAGCTAGCGGTGAGAACACAGAGGAAATCACAGTGACTGCCGGTGCAGACGAAACGCCGTATATCTTGCTGGCCTTTGAGAACACGGTCACCGAACAGGAAATCAAGGATGCTTTGAAGATTCAGAAAGACAACCAAGAGATTAGTGTCAACTGGGTTGGCGAGGATGGTCTGATTGATGCCGACGCGGACATCAATGCGGACATCGATATCATACATAACACGACGGACAACAAGGACTACAGCGTGGCTCTCCTGCGGCTGAATGAAGGCGGGACCTATACGGTCAACACGGGCTCGCTTGAACTAAAAAAACACCAAGAAGCCGCTGTAACACCATTTGAGGAACTGGACTTGTCTCTGAACAATCAGCAGGTGACTGGCCAAATCAAGTACGCCGAAACGGATACAAAGTATGTACTTCGCACCTATTTTGCAAATGAAGAGGGCGGAGCAGATTATCTGATTGATGAGCAGGAGGTAACGGACGCAAGTAATATCTCAGTCGAGATTCCACAGAGCGGTGCGCTGGCACCCACGGGCAGCTACTATGTGACCTCTTTCCTCATGACGGAAAAGAGCGTTGAAAGTACCAACGAGAACGGCGAGGTGGAAACCCTGACCGGTCTCGTCGCCATCGACAATCAGCAGTTCGACACTCAGGTGAGCTACACGAACAACAACCATCCGATTGCGCCTGACAACGTTGCATTGAACCTTGCTGGAAACGAGGTCATGACGGCATCGTGGGGTAAGGTAGACAGTGCCGATGGTTACGCCGTGACAATCTATCAGAAGCAAGACGACGGCACATACAAGGACACCGGTTTCGGCTATGACCTTGATAAAAACGCCACCTCTATCAATATGGCACTTACTGTTGGCGGGCAAGCGGTTGAGGTGAACGAAGAAGGAGAAATTTCTTCCACCACGGCGGCAGAAAACCTTGAAGCAAACAAGACCTACAAGGTGGGCGTGAGGGCATACAGAACCATCGAGGGCGGCAAATACTACAGTACGGAAGTCGAATCTTCCGAGCAATATCTGCCACAATATACGCCGTTGAATTTGATGCTCTCCATGAATGATACGCCTTGCATAGCAGACGAAAACGGCGTGTACCATGCCTATGTGGACGGTACCGACGATGTGCTAACGGTAAACTGCGAAACAACCGGTGTCACCTACAAGGTCACACGGATGGATACGAATGCCGAGATTCGTGAGAATACCGCAGGATCAGGGTATATGCTTCCCGATTTTGAGGGCAGCCTGATGTTCAGGATCGACGGTATTTCAGGTGTTGCGGGCAATACGACCGCCAAGGATATGACCAGTGTGTTCTTGCTGGTTAGTGTGGATAAAACGCCGCCTGTGCTGACTCTTTCTGCTCCGATATTCTACGCTGACAAGATGACGGGCGAATATCAAATCACAGGCACGGCGGACGCGGGTAGCAAGATTTTCTACGGAAATGATGGTAAATCTGTCGATGCGGCTAACGATGGCTCCTTCACCGTACCCGGTACGCTGGAGAGCAACGGTGGTGTTCTTTCCCTTTACGCACAGGACAGTGCGGGGAACGAATCCGCTTTGCAGCTTGCACTGATTACAAAGCAGCCGCAGTATGCTGTCACAGTGAACGGAAGCTACGCACAAGATTCGGGCGATGGAGAGTATTCAGAGGGCGAAACAATAACGATTAAGGCTGGTGAGCGCAGCGGTTATCAGTTCGGTGGTTGGACCTCCAATCGTGATGTTGCCTTTGCGGATGCAAGCAGCGCGACAACGACCTTTACCATGCCAAACGCCGACGTAACCGTTACAGCTAACTGGAAAAAATCTGTTTCCCCTACGCCAATCACTCCTGGCGATACGGTAAAATATATCGTGGAGCATTATAAGGCTAGTAACGATGGTTATACGCTGGAAGAAACGGAATATCTTGGAGGTGCTATCGGTTCGAATGTTACCGCTGAGCCAAAAACCTACACAGGCTACACTTATAATCCTGATGCAGAAGGAAGTATTACCAAAGGGACATTAAAAAAGATTAGCAGTGCATCGGATATATTGACCTTAAAACTCTACTATGACTTAACTGTTTATGCTGTGACCGTAGAAAATGATGGAAATGGCTCTGCAACTGCTGTTCCCGGATCCGCAACGATGGGAGAGACAATATCACTAACTGCTACGCCGGACAGTGGCTACCACTTCAAGTCGTGGGAAGTTGTTTCCGGCGATGTGACGATCAGCGAAGATAAGTTTACCATGCCCGCAGGAAATGTGACTGTAAAGGCTCTTTTTGAAAGAAAATCAAACAACGACGAAGGAACCACTTACTACACATTGACCTTTGATACCAACGGTGGTAGCAGTATTCATGCAATCCGCACGACTTCTGGTAAGACGATTAACCTTTCCGACTACATCCCGACCCGCAACGGCTATGACTTTACCGGCTGGTATTCCGATAAGACGCTGATGCAGAAAATCACGGAAATCAAGCTGAACGAAAACAAAACAGTTTATGCTGGTTGGACAAAACTGACAAGTGATGGTTCATCTACCCAAAAGCCTCCGACTGGTGATAGCAACGAATTGCTCCTCTGGTCTGTTTTGCTCCTTATTTCTGGTTTCAGCATAATAAACATTGTACTGCTTGTTAAAAAGAAAAAGGGTGCAAAATAATCAACATATAAATAAGCTAATGTAGAAAGGAGGTAACGGACATAGTTTCGTTATCTCCTCGTATTGTAAATACCATTCACCTTAAAATAAGGCTTTTCTCTACTTTTTAATTCCTAGAAAACTGCTGCCAGCGGACAAGTATTTTCACATACTCCGCAGGCAACACATCTTTTTTTATCGACACTTGCCACTCTTTTTTCCAATGCTTTGTTCCCCTTTCAAATTTAGTATCTCTATTGTACCTGAAAAAGGTAAATTCTTCTGTGATATTATTACATAAGAATTTACCTTGAACGCTAATAACTGAAGTGACATATTTTTATTTATGGCATATGTCAATTATGTAATTGACGCATCTTAAAAAAGCAAGTATACTATGTTCATAAAGGAGATAACTGTTATGAGCTTCGAAAATTATTTTCCAGTATGGAATGAGTTAAATACAGCACAAAAAAAACTAATTTCAGATAATTTAATCACACAGCATGTAAAAAAAGGAACAGTCATTCACAACGGAAACCTGGATTGTACTGGATTATTACTGGTTAAATCCGGGCAGCTTCGAACTTACATACTTTCAGA
>PPYF01221928.1_pt1 | contig 16265 bp, 15 predicted proteins | sample 1559871 | NCBI WGS metagenome assembly PPYF01 (sample SAMN08240021, study PRJNA423297) | Human gut metagenome, whole genome shotgun sequencing project.
CAGAGATAATGGCGTCACGCAAAATCTTACCAGAAATCATTCTTTTTTACTCCTTGTACTTGCCGGAAAAGCCCGGCGCATTCGGATGAACCAACAAAAATCAGGCGATCACATCGTCTACCGAAACCACAACGCGGGCAACCTTCAGGCCGGTAGCCTGCTCCACCTCGTCCTTGACGCGGTGAGAGATGCTGCGTGCGGCGGTAGAAATGTTCAAGCCATAGCTCACTGCAATGTGCAGTTCGATCACCAGACGACCATCCTCCTGCGTGACACGGACACCCTTTTCCGGGTAATCAGAACCGTGCACCATGCTTCTGACGGCATCGGTCATATCACGGGGTGCCATTGCGGCAACACCGTAACACTGTTTGGCTGCTTCACCTACCAGAGTAGCAAAATACCCGGACGTAAAGCTGACATCCCCCAGAGGGAAACGGGAAGTGATCATAGTCGCTCTGCTCCTTTATGTTATTTTCATAAAACACATTCAAGGTCTGGGGCGCAGCGGCGGACAGATACACATACTGCGCCGAGAAACACCCACATTATTATACAACTTTGGGGCGCGCTTGTACAGCGCAAAATGCTGGTATATCAACTTTTTGCGCAGGTTTCTGCATTGACAGCATGGTTCGGGCGGCTTCGCACCGGGAAGGTGATAGCATAACGGACGCTGGTTGCTTTTTATCAAAACCGAAAGTATGACGAAAGAAAGCAAACAATCTGTTAAAAAAATATAAAAGGTGGGTGATAACTCTTTATCCGACTATTAAAAAGTGCTAAAATAGAAACAAGGATAGGGACTGCGGCGCAGGGTCCCGCTTGTGCGGATGAACTGCGTTATTTTTTGCGCACGGCGCGTGGAACAATGTTTAGGAGCTGTTGTCATGAATATTCTGTTTTTCCTTTCACCCAAGCAGGATCTGATGTATGTTTACGACGATTTCACCCTTCGGCAGACGCTGGAAAAGTGGGAGAATAACCGCTACGCGTCCATTCCGGTGCTCAACCGGCAGGGAAAATATGTGGGCACCCTGACCGAGGGAGACATTCTCTGGGGGCTGAAAAAGTTCCATGGTCTGGATCTGGAAGCGGCTGAGGATGTCCCCATTTCGGCCTTCCCGCACAAGCGCGACTACAAGGCTGTCACCGTGACCACCAGCATGGATCAGCTGATCGAAGCGGCCATGAACCAGAACTTTGTGCCGGTTGTGGATGACCGCGGCATTTTCATTGGCATCGTGCGCAGGCAGGCGATCATCCGTTACTGCTATGAGAAGGCCCGCACAGAGCAGCAGGCCCATGAGCAGCGCATCCCGGAATATGCCGCTGTGCATTGAACGATATAAATAGGTGGCCAGCCGCCCGGTTCCGCATCTGAAGCCGGGCGGCTTTTTGTCTGTAAAATGCGTTGAAAATCCGATTTATGGTACCTGCTGTGTGCGATAATACAGCCATGGAACAAAAACGTTCTGAAAAGCTGCAAAAAACGAGATACAGGAGGGAACACGGATGAAAGATTTTGAACTGCGTTATGTTGGAAGCCATGTGGAAGTATACACCGGCAGCGGAGTGTTCCTGTTTTCGGCCGATACGGTGCGGGAAGCAATGGAAGAACTGGCAGAGTAAGCGCCTGCAAACAGGCAGGGACTTCGGTGAAAATGTAAAATTGATGTAAAATAATTGAAAAGGAAAGAGCACGAATTCATTAAGAGACGGAAAAATGTGTAGAAAAAGTGATTTTCTTGTAAAATAAACCTTGTTGTGACAGGATAAAAAATGATATAATAGATTTAAGCGCGGTCATTGTGCGCCGTTCTGTGCAGCAGAGCGGCAGGCCGCAGCATCTGCCGGTTCAAGCAGGCCCGGTGTGCGGGCAGGGCAGATGTACAAGGATCAAAAGGAAGATCATTTTTAGGAGTATCGTTATGGATATCACACACATTACCTCTCTGTTGGGTGGAATTGCGCTGTTTCTGTACGGCATGTCCATTATGGGCGCTGGTCTGGAAAAACTGGCCGGCGGCAAAATGCAGGGCGTGCTGCAAAAGCTGACCTCCTCAACGCTCAAGGGCGTTATTTTTGGCACCCTCATCACGGGTGTCATCCAGTCCTCGGCCGGCACGGTCGTTATTTGTGTCGGTCTGGTAAACTCCGGCATCATGACCCTTACGCAGTCGGTAGGTGTCATTATGGGTGCAAACATTGGTACCACTGTTACCGGCCAGCTGATCCGCATGGCGGATATCTCCGGTGACAGTCTCTGGCTGACACTGATCCAGCCCAAGACCTTTGCGCCCGTGGTGGCGTTTATTGGCTGCATTTTTTATGTGTTCCTGCGCAGCGCTAAAAGGAAGAACATCGGCCAGATCATGCTGGGTTTCGGCATCCTGTTTACCGGCATGAGCCTGATGGACACCGGTGTGGCTCCTCTGCGTGAGAGCGCCGTGTTCCAGAATCTGTTCGTTACCATGACGAATCCCGTTCTGGGCATTCTGGTGGGCGTGGTGGTCACGGTGATCATCCAGTCCTCCTCGGCATCGGTGGGTATCCTGCAGGCACTGTCCAGCACGGGTCTGGTCACCTTCAGCTCTGCCATCCCCATTATTCTGGGCGCACACATCGGCACGGCCTTTACGCCGCTGCTCACCATTGGCGGCTCCTCCAAGGACGGCAAGCGCGCTGCACTGATCCATCTGTACTTCAACATCATTGGCAGCGTGATCCTGCTGGCGCTGGTGTATGCGGTGCAGTTTACCGTTGGCATCCCCATGTGGAACGACGTGATGAACAAGAGCACCATCGCAAACATCCACACCCTTTCCAGCGTGTGCGCCATGCTGCTGTTCCTGCCCTGCAGCGGTGTGCTGTCCAAGCTGGCACTACTCACTGTGCCGGACAGCGCCGAGGAAGCACAGGAGCTGAGCATGCCGGTGCTGGATGAACGTCTGTTCAAAAGCCCGGCTGTGGCCCTGCAGCAGGCTAAGAGCGCTGTGATCAAGATGTCCCGCCGTGCTGCCCGCAATGTGAATCTGGCTGCACCGCTGCTGCTGAAGATGGACGAGGATACCGTCAGCGCCATCCGGGTGCGTGAAAACCTGATCGACCGCATGGAGGTGGCAATCTCCAACTATCTGATCAAGATGACCGATCAGGAGCTGGGCGACGATGAGAGCCACACTGTGACCGAACTGCTGAATTTTGTTACCGAGTTCGAGCGCATCGGCGACTATGCGGTGAACATTATGGAAAAGGCAGAAGAACTGCAGGAAAAGGAAGCGTCCTTCAGTGAAAACGCCACCAAGGAGCTGCAGCTGCTGGAGAATGCGCTGAACCGCATCCTGAACCTGACCAACGATGCCTTTGAAAACAGCGATATGCGTCTGGCGGCTCAGGTGGAACCGCTGGAGGAAGTGATCGATGTGATGGCGGAGCGCCTGCGCGACCAGCACATCCTGCGCCTGAAGGACGGCGTGTGCTCCATTGATACGGGTGTCGTGTTCCTGGATGTGCTGAACAATGCAGAGCGCATCTCGGATCACTGCTCCAACGTTGCTGCCCGCCTGATCGGCATGGATGCCGGCGAGGACTACGACTCCCACACCCTCAAGAGCATCATGCACCACAACCCCACCAAGGACTACATGCTGGAATACGAGGAGTGCCGCAAGGCCTACCTTGTTCCGCTGGAAGAAATGGAAGCCTGAAACTAAGAAAAACCTCCGGGACGCTTTTCCCGGAGGTTTTTTGCGTTAAAAATCAAGCACTTTTGGGCAAGGAGACAATGACCCAGCGGTGCGGCCCGTGAAAGCCGTCTACCTTGGCGGCTTTGCTGCAGGTGCCGGGGCTGGGCGGGCCGAGGTGGATACCGCGGTCCAGCTGCTTGCCGCAAAGACGGCACTGGTAATGGAGGGTGATCTGTTCTGACATGAGGAAGCACTTCCTTTTATGATCGCTGCAGGCGGTTAAAAAACTTTACTTCTATTATCATTATATAATTTTTACATCGGGATGTCAATAAAAATAATCAGTAAAAGTAGATAAAAATTGAGCATTCTGCACTCAACCGCCCAGATCTTCCAGCAGCAGGTCCAGTTCCCGTTCGCTGTACACGGTCACACCGCGCTTGATGCGCACGGCATCGTTCTCCGGCAGAAGATTGGTGTAGATGCCGGTGACGGTAACAAGCACATCCGGCTGGCCATTGGTGCCGCAGCGGTAAACGGCCACACGCCCGCCTTTGTCGCACAGGCGGTAGCTCTGGGCAGCAAGCTCCGGCATGGCCTGTGCGGCAAGGTCTGCTGCGGAGGAAGGCGGTGCTTCGCTGCCGGGATCGGGCACCGGAAGGCTGAGCTTGGGCAGGGCCATCCAGAACAGGCTGAACACGATGGTGAATACGCACAGCCCGTAGAACAGGCAGGTGCACAGTTTGCGCATGGAGAAACACGCTCCTTTCCGGCTGAAGTATGCCCCAAAACAGGGGGGCACAGTCAATTTTCACACGGGAATGCTGTACTTTGTCCGGCAGATTGTGTTATACTACAGATGATTAGACCTATCAGGGCCGAAGATTGGTTCTTGCCCGCGTTCTGTGCACGTGCTATAATATGGTATTGCGTGCAGTTCTGTGCGCTTTGATGGAAAAGTACCAGCGCATGGCGCTGAAAAAGCAGCCTGAATGTTAGGAGGCGATTTCTATCTCCGATATGAGAAAGATCAACCGTGCCGGTGAGGGGCATTCCCCGGCACCGGCGGGGCGGAAGGTAAATGTGAGCAACAGCCGCCGGGAGTCCCAGCTGGGACCCAAACACGGCCGGGAACCCAAAGAACCAAAGGAACCCTGTGAAAAGGGCAGACATCCCATTCTGCGCTTCATTGGCCGAACCATTGCTACACTGATCTGTCTGGGCATCATGGCAGGCAGTCTGGTGGCAGTGGGTGCTGTGTATTACGTGGTGCAGGCTACCGCCAACGACGGCGACCTGCTGGATCTGGACAACATTGAGCTGAGCCAGTCCAGTGTGGTGATGGCTACCGACCCGGACACCGGTGCACAGGTGGAGTATGCCACGCTGCGCTCTTCCAACAGCCACCGCGTGTGGGCGGATCTGGAGCAGATCCCCACGAACCTGCAGTATGCGTTCATCTGCACCGAGGATAAGGACTTTTACAACGAGCCCGGCGTCAACTTCAAGCGCACCATCGGCGCAATGGTCAACGAATACCTGCTGCCCATCTACAGCTCCAAGCAGGGTGCATCCACGCTGGAGCAGCAGCTGATCAAGAACCTGACCGACGACAAGAGCGCCAGCGGCATTGAAGGCGCACTGCGCAAGCTGCGCGAGATCTACCGCGCCCTCTGCCTGAGCCGCAGCTATTCCAAGGAGACCATTCTGGAAGCGTACCTGAACACCATCAGCTTTACCGGCACCATTCAGGGCGTGCAGACTGCGGCCAACGAATACTTTAATAAGGATGTCAGCCAGCTGACACTGTGGGAGTGTGCGACCATTGCGTCCATCACCAAAAACCCCACCAACTATAACCCCTACACCAACCCCGAAAACCTGATCAACCGCCGTAACTTCCTCATGTACAACATGTGGCAGCAGGGCGTGATCAGCGAAGAGGACTACCGCAACGCAGCGGCCCAGCCGCTGGTACTGGCCGAGGAAGAGGATACTAAGAAGAATTCTTCCGTTACCTCTTACTTTACCGATGCACTGTTCACCGAGCTGGTGCAGGACATCATGGACAAGGAAAACATTTCGGAATCCGAGGCACAGAAGCTGCTGTACACCGGCGGCTTTACCGTTGAGTCGACTGTGAACACCAAGGTGCAGTCCGCCATGGAAAACCTGATGCTCAACACGGACGATGCCTACTTCCCGGCCGGCTGGCATGAGGAAGAGGTGACCTCCATCTCGGACGACGATGTACAGGTGATGAACGAGGACGGTACGCCCAAGACCCGCACCGGCGACGACGGTACTGTTTACTATTACCGCAATGTGCGTACTCAGGCAGCCATGGTCACACTGGACTATGACGGCAATGTGATCGCCATTGTGGGTGGTCTGGGCGAAAAGAACAAGAGCCTCTCGCTGAACCGTGCCTACAGTGTCAATCGTCAGACGGGTTCTACCATCAAGCCTATCGGTGCGTATGCACTGGGTGTAGAGTATGGTCTGGTGAACTGGTCCACCATGCTCAACAACTCGCCCTTGTATCAGAAGCAGGATATGGTGATCCGCGATGAGGATTACTGCCGCAAGAACGGCCTGATGGGCCTTTCCGACAAGCAGCTGCGCGCTTATCCCAACGCATGGCGCAGCTGGCCCCGCAACTATGGCGGCAACTACGGCGACAACAGTGATGTGCCGCTGTGGAACGGTCTGGCCCGCTCGCTGAACACCATTGCGGTGCGTGTGGGCGATCTGGTGGGCGCAAGCAACATCTTCAATTTTGTGTACAACACCCTGCAGCTGAACACGCTGGACCCGGTAAACGATGTGGGTCTGGCGCAGATGGTCATGGGCAGTCAGACTCATGGCGTTACGCCCACGGCGCTGGCAGCTGCGTTCCAGATCTTCTACGATGGCCAGTACACCACCCCGCACCTGTATACCCGCGTGCTGGACCGTGACGGCAATATCTATCTGGAGAACAACTCCACCAGCTATCAGGCCCTGACCCCGGATACCGCTTATGTGATGAACCGCCTGCTGAAGAACGTTCTGTACTCCAGCGTGGGTACCGCCGGCGGCCGCTACCCCAACTCCAACGGCATGGAAGCCTTTGGCAAGACCGGTACCGCCAGCGACGAAAAGGATCTGTGGTTCGTGGGCGGCACGCCGTACTACGTTACCGCCGTGTGGTGGGGCTACGATGCACCTTATGATATGACCAAGACGCTGGGTAAGCAGCAGGCCAAGACCCGTACCTGTGTTATGGCGTGGAAGGCGCTGATGGAACAGGTGCAGGCAGACCTGCCGTATAAGGCATTCCCGACCTCTGCCGGTGTGGTGGAGCGCCGCTACTGCACCCAGAGCGGCCTGCTGGCAGGCGGCTCCTGCCCCAGCACCGCCGTGGGCTACTACCGCGCCGATGATCTGCCTGGTACCTGCAACTACTCCCATGCAGCAGCTCCTGCAGCGGCTGCACCTGCGGAGACTGCGGCACCGGAGCAGGCTGTCATTCCTGCGGATACAGGTAATCAGGATACAGACTGATCTGTAGCCATATGAAGGACAAAAGGCGTACTATCGGCACCGGCGCGGAGTGAATCCGGCAAGGAAATACCGCGCTTGCCGCAGCAAAACTGGATAATCTGACAAAAACGCATCCGACCTCTTGCATTGCAGGGGGCCGGATGCTATTATATTCACTGCAAGAACACTTGTGTTTGTGAGGTGAACAAGTTGGAACGCCGCTTTTATCTGGTAGATGCGCAGGTGCTGCCTGAGGTTTTTCTCAAGGTGGTGCGTGCCAAGGAACTTCTGGCCAGCGGGGAGGCACGCAGCATTTCCGCAGCCACCCGCGCAGTCGATCTTTCGCGCAGCGCTTTTTATAAGTATAAGGATTGCATTTTTGACTCCGAGAATGGCCGTGAGGTGATCACCGTCATGGCTACTCTGCGGGACGAGACCGGTGCACTGCAGAGCCTGCTGGCCGGCATCAGCGCCGCAGGTGCAAGCATTGTGACCATCAACCAGTCCACACCGGAAAACGGTGCCGCACTGGTGGCAGTCACCATCCGCACCGATACCATGCAGATGACCCCCGAAGAGCTGACCGAAAAACTTTCGCGTCAGCGTATGGTGGTAGGCGTGCACTGCGGGTACAATCTGTAAGCAGTCTTCAGAAAACGAGGGAGAACAACAATGGCTAAAATTGCAATTCTGGGCTTTGGCACGGTGGGCAGCGGCGTGTACGAGGTACTGTGCCGCAACGCTGCGGGTGTCTCCCGCCGTGCAGGTGAGCCGGTGGCGATACCATTCTGGAAGACCCGGAGATCAAGGTGGTGGTGGAGACCATCGGCGGCACCCGCTTTGCGTATCCGTATGTAAAGGCCTGCCTTGAGAGCGGCCGCAGCGTATGCACTTCCAACAAGGAGATGGTGGCCACCTACGGCGCAGAGCTGCTGGGCCTTGCCAAAGAGCACGGCTGTGCCTTCCTGTTCGAGGCTTCTGTGGGCGGCGGTACGCCCATCATTACCCCGATGCACCAGTGTCTGGCGGCAAACGTCATCACCGAGGTGGAGGGCATCGTGAATGGCACCACCAACTTCATGCTCACCAAGATGGTGCGCGAAAATCTGGGCTTTGACGATGCGCTGAAGATCGCGCAAGAGCTGGGCTACGCCGAGACGAAGGACCCCAGCGACGATGTGGACGGCCGTGATGCCTGCCGCAAGATCGCCATTCTGTCCTCGCTGGTGTGCGGCCATCAGATCTACCCCCAGAACATTCCCACCCGCGGCATCCGTGCCATTACCACGGCAGATGTGGAAGCGGCGGAAAAGCTGGGCTGTGTGATCAAGCTGATCGCATGGATGAAGCGCGGCAAGGACGGCAGCGTGGCTGCCGGTGTGGAGCCGTGTCTGGTGCCCAAGGCAAACCAGCTGGCCAGCGTGGACGATGTGTTCAATGCAGTGCTGGTCAAGGGCGATATGCTGGGAGACGTGGTGTTCTACGGCAAGGGCGCAGGCAAGCTGCCCACCGCCAGCGCCGTGGTGGCCGACGTTGTGGATGCCCTGAAGCATGGCTCCAAGGTGCACGACAGCCTGTTCTGGCAGCCTGCTGAGCCGGTGGAGGGAATGCTCACCGACCCGGCTCCTGCTGCATATTATGTGCGTGTAGCAGGCATTGCTCCGGCGGTGGTGGAAGCCATCTACGGCTATGGCAGGGTGGTGGACGAACGCTACGAAGGCTGCGCTTACTTTGTGGAGCGAGCCGACGAAAAGGCACTGGCCGAAGCAGCCCGCAAGGTGGAAGCCGTGGGCGGCAGCGTGAAGCTGGTGCTCAAGCGTCTGCCGGAAGAAAACTGATAACGGAATAAGGAAAGGTGCGGCGGCTATGAAGATCAAGGTTTCTGTCCCGGCCACCAGTGCAAACATCGGCTCCGGCTTTGATGCGCTGGGTCTGGCGGTGACGCTGTATAATACGGTCACCTTTGAAGAGAGCGAAGTGCTGGATATCTCGTCTGCGGACGGTACCCGCATCCCGCGCGGTGAATCCAATCTGGTGTACCGCTCAGCAAAGGGCCTGTTTGAGAAGGTGGGCAAGCAGATCCCGCCCCTCAAGATCACCCAGACGAATCCCATCCCCATGGCGCGCGGCCTTGGTTCTTCCTCGGCCTGCATCATTGCGGGACTGCTGGGTGCAAACCGGATGCTGGGCGATGTGCTCAACACGCAGGAGCTGCTCACGCTGGCCACCTCCATCGAGGGCCACCCCGATAACGTGGCCCCGGCTCTTCTGGGCGGTCTGACCAGCAGCGTGTTTGAGGATGGCAAGGTGTACTCGGTCAAGCGCAATGTGGATGAAACGCTGTGCTTTGCCGCCATCGTGCCGGACTACAAGCTGCTGACGGAAGCCGCTCGTGCGGCCCTGCCCAAAGAAGTCTCCCACAAGGACGCAGTATATAACCTTTCGCGTGCTGCGCTGGTGCCCGCCGCCTTCTGCGAGGGCAGACATGACCTGCTGGCCATTGCCACCGAGGATAAGCTGCACCAGCCCTACCGTATGCCGCTGATGCCCGGCTCCAAGGAAGTGTTCGATATGGCACGCCTGTGCGGTGCAAAGGCTGTTTACGTTTCCGGTGCGGGCAGCACCGTGATGGCCGTAGCGGAAAAGGCGGAGGCCGAAAAGTTCTATTCCAAGCTGGAAAAGGGTCTGGAGCTGCTGGAAGGTCTGGACGGATGTGAAGCATTTACATTGCTGCGTTTGGATGCCGATAACACCGGCGCAACGGTGGAATGATAAATGGGTAAGGGAAGTGCAAGGCGCTGCTGACCGCTTCCGCCCGGTGTACCCCCTTTTGACAAAGGGACAAAAAGAGGAGAGTGACAAGATATGGCGTTGATCGTACAGAAGTTCGGCGGTTCTTCGGTGAAGGACCGTGACCGTATCTTCAACGTGGCACGCATTGTGGCAAATACCCACAACGCGGGCAATGACGTAGTTGTGGTGGTGTCCGCTCAGGGCGATACCACCGATGACCTGATCGCCAAGGCTGGGGAGATCACCCACAACCCTTCGGCCCGTGAAATGGATATGCTGCTGGCTAGCGGCGAGCAGATCAGCATTTCGCTGCTGGCCATGGCACTGAATGAGCTGGGCTGCCATGCCATCAGCCTGACCGGCTGGCAGGCTGGCTTCCGCACCGACCGCGCTTATACCAAGGCGCGCATCACCCGCTTGGAGACAGAGCGCATCTCTTCTGAGCTGGAGCGCAACCGTGTGGTCGTTGTGGCGGGCTTCCAGGGCCTGAACAAGATGGATGACATCACCACTCTGGGCCGTGGCGGTTCCGACACCAGCGCTGTTGCCATTGCAGCAGCCCTGCACGCAGACCGCTGCCAGATCTTTACCGATGTGGAAGGCGTTTACACGGCCGACCCGCGCAAGGTGCGCAACACCCGCAAGCTGGATGAGATCACCTTTGACGAGATGCTGGAGCTGGCATCTCTGGGCGCACAGGTGCTGAACAACCGCAGCGTGGAGCTGGCCAAAAAGTATAATGTGGAGCTGGAGGTGCTCTCCAGCCTGAATCCCGTGCCCGGTACGGTGGTCAAGGAGGTTACAAAAGACATGGAAGGTATGCTGATCAAGGGTGTCGCAAAAGACACTGATGTTGCTGTTATCACGATTCTGAACGTTCCCGATGAGCCGGGCATGAGCTTCAAGATCTTCGGTCTGCTGGCCCAGAAGAACATCAACGTGGACATCATCCTGCAGTCCACCGGCCGTGACGGCAAGAAGGATATCAGCTTTACCTGCTCTGAGGGCGAAGCCGATCTGGCCATGCGCGTGCTGAAGGAAAGCGCACACTTCAACGATGTGAGCGTGGACACCACCTGCGCCAAGGTCTCCATTGTGGGTGCCGGTATGCAGAGCCACAGCGGCGTTGCTTCCAAGATGTTTGAGGCACTGTCCAACAACAACATCAACATCAAGATGATCTCCACCAGCGAGATCAAGATCTCCTGCATCATCAACCGCGACGATGCCGACAAGGCTGTTTCTGCGATCCACGATATGCTGTTTGATTAAATAAAAATATAGGAATGCCGCATCGCCTTTTAGGTGGTGCGGCATTTTTGCGTGGAAAACTCCTCCAGTCGCCTGCGGCGACAGCCCCCTCTGAGAGGGGGCCTTTGACAGAACGGGAAACTTTTCTGTTTCGCCAGAGCCTCCCTCATTGAGGGAGGTGGATGCGAGCGTGCGAGCAGACGGAAGGAGTTTTTTCGGTCATACTTATTTTACACTTCCGGCGTTTACACAAAATGCAAAGGGGTGTATAATATACACTGTATCTGTGCGGCGCAGTGCGCTGCAAATTCTGCAAAAGGAGCTGCAACGCACCATGGAACCGACTGATAGAAATGCTGCAAAGCCCCGCCTGACCCGCGCTCAGTGGAAGCGCCGCAAGCGGCTGCGGCTGGCCCGCAATTGGGCCATTCTCATTCTCGTCTGCGCCGCCATTGTGGCGCTTATGACCAAAGGCATCCTCTGGCTGCTGCCAAAGGTGAACGCCATGCTTGCAGGGCCGCAGAGCTTTGATGCGGCCAGCTACGATGGCACCGGCTATAGCTTTGATGCTGACGATGAGCGCTTTGTGCTGGTGAACACCAATCTGCCTTTTGCCGAGGAACCCTCTCCGGCCCTTGCCGATGCCGATGAAGCCAGCGGTATCCAACTGGAAGCCGAAGCAGCTGCAGCCTACCAGAAAATGGCTGCGGCTGCGGCCGAGGACGGCATTGCACTGGTGCTGACGGCAGGCTATCAGGACGCAGATGCCCGCAGCGCGGCCTATGAGACGCAGAAGCAGCAGTATCTGGAAAAGGGCAAAACCGAGGAAGAAGCCGCCAGCCTTGCGGCAGATATCCAGCCGCCTGCGGAATGCAATGATCACGGCACCGGCTATGCGGCGGATATCCTCAGTACGGACTACCCGACCCGTGATACCGGCTTTGATACGACCCGCGCCTACGAGTGGCTCACCGCCTACGCCGCCGAATACGGCTTCATCCTGCGCTATCCGCAGGACAGGCAGGCTGCTACCGGCGTGGTGTTTGAGCCGTGGCACTGGCGGTATGTGGGCGTTGAAAATGCCCTTGCCATCCGTGCCAGCGGCCTGAGTCTGGAAGAATTTCTTGCCTTGCAGAAGGCATCATAAAAATAAAAGCTCCCTGTGAAAGCAGGGCGGAGGAACAAATTGGAACGTACTCTCATTGCGCCGGGTGTGCATCTTTCCTGTGACCCGGCGGAAAAATTCAACCGCTGCCGCATCAGCGTCCACTTTGCCTTTCCGGCAAAGCGGGAAACGGCCACAGCACATGCGCTGCTGCCGCTGGTGCTGGAGCGCGGCTATGCCGACTGCCCGGATATGACCCGCCTGACCAAAAAGCTGGCCAAGCTCTACGGTGCAGACCTCACAGTGGATGCCCGGCCCATGGGCTGTAGCCACAACCTGTGTGTTAGTGTTACCGGCATCAAGGATCAGTTTGCGCTGGAAGGGGAGACCCTTACAAGGGAATATGCATCCATTGCACTGGGTGCGGCCTTTCACCCGTATTTTGTGGGCGGCACTTTTGATCCGGAAGCCGTGGGCATTGAAAAGCAGATGCTGAAAAAGGCGCTGGAAGATGAGATCAACGATAAGCGCCTTTACTGCCTGCATCAGGCCAACCGGGAATTCTTTGGCGACAGCCCGGCGGGTGTGCGGCAGGAGGGCTATCTGGAAGAGGTGGAAGGCCTGACACCGGAACAGCTTACCGCAGCCTATTACGAGATGCTGCGCACCGCCAACATTGAACTGCTCGTGCTGGGCTGCACGGCAGAGCAGACCGCTGCGGTAAAGGATGCACTGCTGGCAGAGCTTGCGGCAATTGACCGCGCACCGCTGCCGCTGGCGGAAAACATTGCCATGCCCCGCCGGGAACCGGTGCACAAAACCGAAACCTATGATATGGTGCAGGCGAAGCTCTGTATGCTGTTCACGCTGGGCGAACCCATGCGCACCGAACAGCTGGCTGCTGTGCGCCTTGCCATGGCGCTGTACGGCGGCAGTGTGACCAGCCGCCTGTTCCTGAATGTGCGCGAGCGTGACCACCTGTGCTACTACTGCTCGTCCTCGTTCCAGAGCTTTACCGGAAGCATGGCTGTGAACAGCGGCGTGGAGCACGCCGACGCAGCCCGGGCAGAGCAGGCCATCTTGAAGGAACTGGCCGACCTGTGCGATGGCCCCATCACCGACGATGAATTTGAGGACTGCCGTCGGGGTCTGCTGAGCGGGATGCAGGGGGTAGAGGATACCTTGGGCGGCATCGAGACATGGTATTACATTGAAGTGCTGCGCGGCGGCGACCCGGCCAAGGTGCAGACACCCGCCGAAGCCCGCGCCGCTCTGCAGGCCGTGACCAAGGACGACGTGCGCGCCATCCTGCGCAAACTGACCCTCTCGGTCAGCTATCTGCTCACAAAGGAGGTGGCCGCTCATGCCGCAGAATAACCAGACCCTGCTGGAAAAGACCGTGGCTGACCAGTGGCAGACCCTGCCCTCCGGACTGACCGTTATCGTGCGGCCCATGCCGGGCTATTCCAGCACCCATGTCATTTTTGCTACCCGCTTTGGCTCCATTGACCGGGATTTCCGGCTGGACGGCAAAGAGGTGCATCTGCCTGCAGGCGTGGCACACTTCCTCGAGCACAAGATGTTTGAAGATCAGGACGGCGATGCCTTTGCAAAGTATGCCAAGACCGGTGCCAATGCCAACGCATTTACCAGCTTTGACCGCACCTGCTACCTGTTCACTGCGACCCAACAGCTGGACGAAAGCTTGGATGTGCTGCTGGGCATGGTGACTCATCCGTACTTTACCGAGCAGACCATCGCCAAGGAGCAGGGCATCATCGGGCAGGAGATCAAAATGTACGATGACAGCCCGGACTGGCGGCTCATCACCGGCCTGTTCGAGTGCTTGTACCACGAGCATCCCATCCGCAGCGATATCGCGGGCACGGTGGAGAGCATTGCTGAGATCACGCCGGAGATGCTTTACGACAGCTGCAAAGCCTTCTATGCACCGGGCAATATGGTGCTGGCGGCTGCCGGCAACACTACCATGGAGCAGATCTTAGCTGCCTGTGAGCGCCACGGCCTGATGAGACCGCACAGCACCGAAAGGGTGCAGCGGCTGTGGAAGCCGGAACCCATGACGCTGGCGGCAGCCCATAAGACCCTGAAAATGCCGGTGTCCAAGCCCTGCTTCGGCGTGGGCTTCAAGGAGAAGCCGTTGCCTCCGAACGATCTGCGTACTGAAGCGCTGTATGATCTGGTCCTGAGCTGCATCACAGGCGGCATGTCGCCGCTGTACCGCCGCCTGTACGACGGGGGCCTTGTGAACCCCGGCTTTGGCGGGGAAGTGCTGCGGGTGGACGGCTGCTGTTGCATCCTGTTCACCGGCGAGAGCGATGCACCCGATGCCGTGAAGCAGATGCTTCTGGACGAGATCGCCCGCATCCGTGCCGCGGGTGTGGACCGGGAGATCTTTACCCTGTGCAAGAACGAAAAGTACGGCCAGCTGATCGAAAATCTGGAAAATGTGGAGGACTCGGCCAGCCAGATGGCAGACTTTGCCCTCTCCGGCCAGACGGTGGCGCAGCAGATCACCATGCTGGCAGGGCTGACTGCCGAGGATGCGGACGCTGCGCTGCAGCACATCCTCAGCACCGACCGCATGGCTGTGATGGATATTCTGCCAGATGGCACTGCGCCGCTGGCCGAGAACGAGGAGGAAGCAGAATGACAAATCTGGTGCAGTTCCCGGGGCTGGGCCTGAGCTTTGAGATCAACCGCGTGGCCCTTTCCATTGGCGGGTTCAATATTTACTGGTATGGCGTGTGCATTGCCTTTGGCATCTGTCTGGCGCTGGTATTTGCGTTCCGCCACAGCATCGAGTTCGGCGTGGACCCGGACAGCATGGTGGACGTGATCTTGATCGGCATCGTGCTGGGCATTGCCAGCGCCCGCGCTTACTATGTGGCCATGGCACCCTTTAAATACGAAAGCATCTGGGAGATGATCGCCATTCGGGATGGCGGCCTTGCCATCTACGGTGGCATCATCGGCGGCTTTCTGTTCGGCGGCTTGGCCTGTAAACGGCGGGGCGTGCCGGTGCTGCCCATGTTCGACCTGACCGCTATGGGTTTTCTGCTGGGACAGGGCTGCGGCCGCTGGGGCAACTTCTTCAATCAGGAGGCCTTTGGCTGCAACACCACCCTGCCGTGGGGCATGTTCAGCGAAACGACCCGCGCTTACCTGATGGGCAGCACAGTCACGGCCCAGAGCGGCGTGACCATTGACCCGAATCTGCCGGTGCATCCCACCTTCCTGTACGAAAGCATCTGGTGCTTCGTGGGCTTTCTCCTGCTGTTCCGTTACATTAAAAAGCGCAAGTTCAACGGTGACATTGCCCTGCGGTATATGATTTGGTACGGCGCGGGCCGCTTCTGGATCGAAGCCCTGCGCACCGACAGTCTGATGCTGGTGCCCTCCATTGGTCTGCGGGCATCCCAGCTGGTGGCAGGTATCGCTGTGGTAGTCGGTGTGGCTGCGGAAATTTACTTCACCCACAAGTTCAAGGACAAGCCCCTGATGGTAAAGCTGGCAATGACGGCGGACAACAAAGCCGCAATCAATAAGCTGAGCAAAGGAAAAACTGTTATCAGTCTGATGACGGATACAGATACTGAACTGCTGGCCTCCAGCCCGCGCAAGCTCTTCGTGGAGCGCACCGAAGCGTATAATGCCGAAGTAAAACGCACCATCGCGGAAAGCAGAAAGACGGAAAAATAAAAAATCCTTCGGAAAGAGGAAAATTCCTCTTGCATTTCCATCGTTTTTTTGCTATAATATTCTAGCCGCATGGTGTGGGCGCCTGAAATGGCCCAGTGTAAGGGCCTGCCTTTACGACCAGCGAGTACAACGAAAAGGAATGAACAAAATGTACGCAATCATTGTTACCGGCGGTAAGC
>PPYF01268398.1_pt1 | contig 16265 bp, 17 predicted proteins | sample 1559871 | NCBI WGS metagenome assembly PPYF01 (sample SAMN08240021, study PRJNA423297) | Human gut metagenome, whole genome shotgun sequencing project.
CCCAGATGGTGACCTTCCTCTGGCGGGCCAGCGGCTCCCCCGAGATTGGCACGGCCAATCCCTTCTCCGATGTAAGTTCCGATGCCTACTACTACGACGCGGTGCTGTGGGCTGCGGAACAGGGCATCACCGGCGGAACCGGCAACGGGAAATTCTCCCCAGATGCCCCCTGCACCCGAGCCCAGATGGCCACTTTCTTGTGGCGGGTCGCCGGTTCGCCTACCCCTGAAAGCGGCGAAAACATCTTTGCGGATGTGCCCGCAGACAGCTGGTACGCCCAAGCCGTCCAGTGGGCGTATGGGCAAAAGATCACCAACGGCATTGGCGGCGGGAAATTCTCTCCCGATGCCATCTGCACCCGGGCACAGATGGTGCAGATGCTGAAAATTTCGAACCAGGAATTTCATGTTGCGAAGTGAAGAGATAAGTGATGGTATGCAGAACGAGTCAAAATGGATCTGCTGTCCCCAGTGTGGCAGCAAAACGAGAGTCAAAGTTTATGAAGAAACCGTTCTGATAAAATTTCCGCTTTACTGTCCAAAATGCAAAAAAGAGTACTGGGTCAATGTAGTAAAACTGAAGATGGTATTAAGCGACGAGCCAGATACTTAAAGTACAGAGCCTGCTTTTCCCCAAAGAAAGGGGATCAGCAGGCTCTGTTTTTGTTTTATGTAGTTTCTACCCAATTTCGATGGCATCCTTTGCCCGGAGTGCGGCAATGACGGATTCCACCACCGGGATCAGTGCTTCGGCCTCCTGTTCACTGCACTCCTCTACCATCAGTCGAAGCTGCTGGAACATAGGGGCATCCCGCTCCAATTCCGGGTTGAAGATGGTTCTGGCATCAACACGGAGAGTTCGGATTAGAGGAAACAGCACCTCCATTTTCGGATTTGCCTTGTAATTTTCAATATTCATCACGGTCCGCACATCAATATCAGCCATTTCCGCAACTTGAAGCTGTGTCAGGCCGCGCTGATACCGTGTACTTTTTACCGCATTTCCCAATGGGTAGGAGAAGTCGTACATCGCAATTCACCTCAAAGATATTTTACAATACATCTTTTTACAGTTGAATGCGATGTAATTCTCTTGTTTGATGTAACACAATACACCATTTAACAAACATGATATCCGACAAACTGAATCATATAATCGGTAAGGCAGCCGCATTTGCCGACTACCAAATGATTTAAAGGGGGGTGATGCTGGCTGTCTGTGTGCCGGCCGCATGAGCGGAAGGAGAAATGCGACATGGCAGATGCCAATCGCCGCATTAAGTTGTTCCGTCTGATCAAGCCAAGCCACACTGCTTTCAGGGCAGCACGGGGGAAAAGAACAAAAAGTTGCCGAGGCAAGCAGGTTGGTCATACAAAAAAGGAGGATAAACCTCCACCTGCAGCCTCAGGATTCCCCCGTGGACTTCTTAATGCAGATTTAATCAGGATTTCTGAATTCCTGTCATTTTACGTAGACGGAAGCTATATTGCTTGTTATGGTTTCCGGATAAGGTGCCGCGGCCCTCCTTTTCTGACATTTGGCTTTCCAAATGTTTAGAAAAGGAGGAGCAGCGCAATGCTGATCAAAATAGCGAAAAATGGCATCGAATCTGAGTGGTTTCAGCTAACTAAGAAGCACCACCGCACATTGCTGTTGGAGAAACCAGATGTTGTGTTTGTCCATATTGATTCTCTTTATCCCAAGAGTCCAGAAAGCGGGCAGATTGTTGAATTGAGTTTTCCTTGCTTCAACCTCCTGGCTCGCGAATTCGTTTTGGAGGAAAATAGGCAGGAAAAACAAAATGAACGGCATCAAGACTACAGAGCCGTGGAAGATATCAACCCAAGGGAGAATGGTGCGCTAATGACATCGCTGGAGGAAATATATCTTAGGCAGGAGATTAAACGCATTCTTAATGGGCCATCCAATGTCCTAACTGATCTCCAGCAACGCAGGCTACGACTCTTTTTGGATGGATATACCCTGACACGGATTGGAGAGATAGAGGGGATTTCCCATACTGCAGCCAGAAAATCTGTTTTCTCTGCAATAGAGAAAATAAAAAAACACTTTGAATGATGGTTTCAAAAAGGCGCTTTTCTGTCGGATTAAGTGAGAGGAAAACATATCCTCATTGAACTTTGAAAAACACCGCCAGGAGGCGGTCATATCCGGCAGCTTGGATACGTCCGCTGGCGAGAGGCCCCCGAGAGGGAGGCTGCAGCGACATTGGAGGATGCGCCAAGACCATCTGTGCGGGAAGCCCCCGCATCAAAGACGGCCAAATAAGGTGCAGAGCGGTTCCCATCCGTCCATAAAACAGCCTGTGGCGGGCTGTTTCGCATTGCGGCAGGACTCCGCGGGAGTCCTGCCCGACCCTCGCCGGCAATCCAGTAATGATACTCCTGTCCGGCCACAGCCGCAAGCGGTGGGGGCAGCTCGGAGAGATCCTCGGAGGGGTGAGATTCCCGTGACGCGCGCCCGCGCGGTCCAAGCCTGCCGCCTACGGCTCGGGAAGTAGTGTCGAATAGGGCCATCATTGGAAACGCAAATGTCAGAAACGGCGGGGGCCGCCCTGAAGGGTATCGCAATGCTACCACACATCGTGGAGCGGCCCCCGCTTGTTTTCATACACGACTGAAAAACGAATGAAGGATTGGCTGTGCGCCGGAGCTTATCTCTGGCGCACCATCATGGGAGGCATAAAGCTTATGGCGGAAAAGAAGAAAGCATGGCTGTATCTGAAAGCCAGGACCGATGAAGACCTGAAGGCCCAGAAGTCGCTTTTGCTGGAGTACGCAGATAAAGCAGGATATGAGGTGACGGAGGTTGCCGCTGACTATTCCCCGAGCCAGAGTAGCCTGAAGTATGTGCGTCTTGGCGCGGCGAAGCATGACTTTGAGGTCCTGCTAATTTCTTCGTGGAATCGGCTGGGGAGAGACCTTTCAGAAACACTTGATACGATGACAGAACTGAAGAATCAAAACATAGCGGTGCAAAGTGTCAAAGAGAAGAACTTGTCTCTTGATCGGGTTCTTTCCATAGCGCGCTTTGCAGCCGCGATGCAGATCCCCGATGAAACACTGCCCGAAGAACTGGATGAGACTCCCTTCGAGGACCAGGAAGAATCAGAAGGGTTAGATATGACGCAATCCTTCTGAAAAAAACTGCCTGGTCTCTCTTTGGATGAAGAAGCCTGATTGGGAGGGAAAGATCATGAACGCAAATGTAAACTACATTGGTATGGTAAACCTGCTGTGTGCCTTGCGGGACGCCAGTATCATCAGCGAAGCGGAGGTCCGGAAGATCGCCGCGCGGCTCCGGGTGGAAACAGGAGCGGACGTCATATATACGCCTCAATAGTTGTTGCATTTGAGTATAGCTTTTCAAAGAAAGTTAGGGTATTGTGTGTGGCTGAACAGAGGTGATTTAGATGAACGAACAGACAGCGATCAGTGGATCCCTCGCACTGAACAGCGTCCCCCATATTATCACGATCCCGGCCTCTGGGCCGGTCCGGACCCAGAAATTGCGTGTGGCCGCTTACGCCCGCGTCAGTTCTGACTCTGAAGACCAGCTCCACTCCTTTGCCGCGCAGAATGCCTACTATACAGAACTCATCACCGACAACCCGGAATGGGAGTTTGTGGACGTGTATGCGGATGAGGGGATCACCGGGACCTCCGCGGAGAAGCGGAATGACTTCCAGCGGCTCCTGAAAGACTGCCGCAGAGGTCGCATCGACAAGGTCCTGACGAAATCCACCGCGCGGTTCGCACGAAACATCAGTGAGAGCCTAATGGCGGTCCGGGAGCTGAGGAACCTGGGGATCGGGGTCTGCTTTGAGGAGCAGGGCATTGACACCGCCCAGATGTCTGGTGAACTGCTGACAGCTATATTCTCCATGATGGCTCAGAAAGAAAGCGAGTCCATCTCTGAAAATATCCGCTGGACCTACCAGAAGAAAATGAAAAAGGGCTGCTTCATCACCTGCAAGGCCCCGTTTGGATACCGCCTGGTCGGCGGAGGGCTGGAGATCGTCGAGGCAGAGGCCGAGATCATCCGCCTGATCTTCCAGAGATACCTCAATGGACGCAGTATGGAGGACATCGCAAAAGAGATTACTCGGTACGGGATCCCAACAAGAGATAAGACCCCGTACTGGCAGACGACATCGATCCACTATATCCTCCACAATGAAAAATATGCAGGAGACGCTCTGTCGCAAAAAACCTATACCACCCGAACGCTGCCGCACAGGAAGATACGAAATCGGGGCGTATACGACCAATATTTTGTACCGGACAGTCACCCGGCCATCGTTGACCGGAAGGTGTTTGAACAGGTACAGGAATTGCTGAAGCAGAAAGGCGCAGCGATCCGCCCAAAGTCAGGAGTCACATACCCATGGACCGGTACTGTCATCTGCGGGAACTGCGGTTCCGCATTCAAACGAAAAAAGTCCCGGGAGTCTGCCGCCTATTGGACCTGTAGGCTCCACGACAAGACGCCTGGCAAATGTCAGATCACGCAGATCCCAGAATCTGAATTTGAACGGGCCTTTCTCCGCCTGTATTACAAGCTGCGGCATCATGGAATGCCGGTTCTCTCCCAACTGCTCGCAGATCTCCAGACAGCGCAAAACAGGAAGCTGCTCTGGAGCCTGGACATCGTTGAGCTCAACAAACAAATCACAGACATCACCCGTCAGGAACGACTATTGGCCGAGCTGAAGCAGCAGGGCCTTGTCGATCCTGACATTTATATTACCCGGAGCAACACGCTGGCTGAACAGCTCCGCACCGCCAAATTGGAAAAGGAACGGTTTCTGGAGTCCGAGGAGGACCAGACCATCCAGCAGACTCAAGTCCTGCTGGAGATATTGGAGACCGGGCCGGAATTTCTGGAGGCGTTCGATGAGGAGCTGTTCAGCGAGCTGGTTGCAAAGATCATCGTGGAGAATAACGAATGCCTGCGGTTCCGGCTGATCAATGGGCTGGAGCTGACAGAGCCTATTGAGAGGACGGTGCGCTGATGGCGAACAACCGAAAGCTGCCCTTCGGATACCGGATGGAGTTTGGAGAGTACACTCCCCATCCGGCAGAGGCGGAAACAGTCCGCTGGATCTACCAGACCTATCTGGCCGGGGCGTCCTATCAGGAACTGGTGAAAGCACTCCAAGAGCGGGGAGTTGCCTATGACGAGGGTAAACTGTGGAACAAAAATATGGTGGCCCGCATCCTGGAGGACAAGAGATACGTCGGGACAGACCGGTACCCGGCCATACTCACGGAGGAACAGCACCGCGGCGCACGGGAGCGCCGCAGGGACCGGGCGGTCCCGGTCAGGAAAACGCCGGCACAGATGGAACTGCGGCGGCTGTACGGCGGTCCCCCGCCTGCCTGGGTGGAACAGCAGACCCTGACGATTCTGAACCGTCTTGTCCAGCACCCGGAGCGTATTGCCTCCGGCCAGGCAGAAATGGAGGACCCGGCAGAGAACAGGAAACTGCGCCGGGAGCTGGAGGAGGCGCTCCACTCCCCGCCTGTGGATGGAGACCGGGCCAGGGATATGGCGCTTCGGCTGGCAGAACACAGGCTCAACGCCATTGGGGCGGAGGAATATGAGACAACGCGGCTCCAAAAGCTCTTCCGAAACCATCTAATCATGGAGGAGCTGGAGCGGGATCTCCTGCGGGAGAGCGTCCGACAGATCGCATACAGAGGAAAAGGCATTCAGGTCCGGCTGAAAAACGGCCAGATCATGAGGGGAGGACAGTAGCCATGACAGAAACCGCTCCGAAAGTCATTGTGATCCCAGCAAAGAAGGAAACACCCCAGGAACAGGCCCAAAAGAGGCACCTGCGGGTAGCGGCCTACTGCCGCGTATCCACCAACAGCAAGGAGCAGCTCACCAGTTATGAAAACCAGCTTGCCTACTATACCGAGAAGATCATGAAGAACCCCGACTGGACCATGGTAAAGGTGTTCGCGGATGAGGGCAAGACCGGCACCTCCACCTGTAAGCGGAAGGAATTCCTCCAGATGATCCGGATGTGCCGTCAGGGGAAGATCGACATGATCCTGGCCAAAGCGGTCTCCCGCTTCGCAAGAAATACGGTGGACACCCTCAACTACACCAGAGAGCTGCGGGAACTGGGTATCCCGGTCATCTTCGAGGAACAGAACATCAACTCCATCTATCCGGAGAGCGAATTCCTCATTGCCATACACGGCGCCTTCGCCCAGTCTGAGAGCGAGAGTACCAGCAGCCGGGTCCGCTGGGGTCAGCGTCAGTCTATGAAAAGCGGACGTGTCACAATGCAGTATAAGTGGATGCTGGGATATGAGAAAGGCCCGGACGGAAAGCCGGTGATCAACGAGGAGCAGGCGGAGACCGTCCGCTTTATCTACCAGCGGTACCTGGCCGGAGACACCCTGCGGGCCATCAAGGGCAAGCTGGAGGCGCAGGGGGCCTTGAACGCGATAGGAAAACAGGAGTGGACCATCAAGAACCTGCTGAGTATTCTGACCAATGAAAAATACTGCGGAGACGCGCTGCTCCAAAAGACATTCATTCAGGACTGCATCAGCAAAAAGGTAATCCAGAACAATGGCCAGCTCCCCAAGTATCTGGTCCAGGACCACCATGAGGGGATCGTGAGCCGGGACGTCTTCTACGCGGCGCAGCTGGAGATGGCCCGGCGCAGGGCACAGACAGGCGGTACCAGCAAGAGCGCGCCCACCGGACGGAGCAAGTACAGCGGGAAGTACATCCTGACAAATCTCATGTTCTGCGGCCACTGCGGGACAGGCTATCGCCGGTGCGTGTGGAACAAGGGCGGAGTCAAGCGGGCTGTGTGGCGGTGCGGGAGCCGTCTGGATTATGGGGCAAAATACTGCAAGCGCTCGGAAACATTGGAGGAAAAGCCACTCCAGCAGGCGATCCTGAACGCCATCAACCGCGTGATGGGCAGCCGGGAGGAGCTGGAGACGCAGCTGCTTGGCGCTATGGAGCAGGAACTGGCGCCCATCCCCGGCGAGACGATGAGCCTCGCAGACATCGACCGGACACTGGAGGAGCTGGAAAAGCAGTTCAACAGCCTGCTGGCGGAGGCGTCCGCCGCGGGCGGCACGGAAGACTACGCAGAACGGTTCCGCATGATATCCAACGCAATGGCGGATCTCAAGGAACATAAGTCGCGGATCATGCAAGTCTATCAAGAAAATGAACTGGTAAGCCAGCGGCTCAAAGCCGCCTCGGTTTCCATGAGCGCCTATGCGGCAGAACTGACGGAGTGGGATCAGAGCGTGGTCTACCAGCTGGTGGAGAAAGTAACCGTCCTCGCAAAAGACAAGATCCGGGTCACCTTCCGGGACGGTACCAAGGTGGAGCAGGAGATTGAACAAGTGGATTGGAGGAACGCATCGTGAGCGTCTATATCACAGGTGATACACACGGCGGATTCCAGCGGTTCGGGATGAAATACTTCCAGGAGCAGAAAAAGATGAGCCGCAAGGATACGGTTATCATCACAGGCGACTTCGGAGGACTCTGGGGCGGAACACCCTCGGAGAAATATTGGCTGGACTGGCTGGAGGACAAGCCCTTTACGACTGCCTTTCTGGACGGAAACCATGAGAACTTCGACATGCTGAACGCGCTGCCGGAGAGGTTGTGGCACGGAGGAAGGGTCCATGAGGTACGGCCCCATGTGCTGCACCTCATGCGAGGGCAAATCTTTGACATCGGAGGATACACATTCTTCACTATGGGCGGGGCGTCCTCCCACGATATTCAGGACGGCATCCTGGACCCGGAGGAACCGGGCTTCGAGGAGCGGTACTGGCGGATGCGCAGAGGCAGGGCCAGGTTCCGGGTTAAGGGGGTATCATGGTGGCCGGAGGAACTTCCCTCCGATGAAGAGTATGAGGAGGCACGGAAGAACCTGAATGCCCAGGGCTGGGAGGTGGACTACATTCTGACCCACTACGCCCCCACCAGCATTACACAGAAGATTTTCCCCGATACCCAGGCGGACCGGCTGACAGACTTTCTGGAGGATATCAAAAACCGGGCCAGGTACCATTACTGGCTGTTTGGCCACCTTCATGACAATAAGGCGGTGGACAACAAGCACATTCTCCTATGGGAGCAGATCGTACAAGTGATATAATAAGCGGAAGCCGTAAAGGAAAGCGCGGAGTCTTCTCCGTGTTTTCCTTTGCGGCTTTCTTTACCAAGGCGGACACGCCGGAAAGGAGCGGACATGAACACTCGGAAGCCAAGCGATTATTCTTCTCTGTATTCGGCGCTGGATGTCCTGATGGGCTCCGATCTGACAGAGATGGAGCTGTACTGCGGGATCGGCAGGGCTGTATGCGCCAGAACAGAGAAGGGCTCGGCAGTCATGGCCGCTGAATACCTTCAGTCGAGGTACCCGGAGCGAAAGGTTTTTTCGCCCCGTAATCTGCGCCGTATGCGGTCCTTCTATCTGGCCTATGGAAACACACCGGCCCGACTGGAAAAGGCGCTGGGGCTGGCGTGGACGCAGAATGTGACGATTTTGGAAGCCTGCGAAACAACGGAGGAACGCGCGTGGTATCTCAATGCCGCTCTGGAGCATGGCTGGGGCAAGACAGAATTGCTCAGACAGATCCAAAGCGGCGCGAGGGGGCTTCATAGGCTCGACGAACCGGAGGATATCTGCTATACTGAAGAAAAAGAAACTGTAACGGAGTGCGGAGAACGTGAAAAAGATACTTTCTATTTGCCACGGCAATATCTGTCGGAGTCCAATGGCCGAATATGTTATGAAAGACCTTGTGAGGAAAGCTGGTCTGGAGAGTCGATTCCAAATTGCATCTGCGGCGACCAGCCGGGAGGAGATTGGGAACCCTGTCTATCCTCCTGCACGGCGCAAACTGGCGGAGCATGGGATCTCCTGCGAGGGCCATGCAGCCCGGCAGCTCCAGAACAACGACTACGAGGAGTACGACCTGCTGATCGGGATGGACCAGGCAAACCTCCGGGATATGTACCGCATCTGCGGCGGAGACTTTGCGGACAAGATGCACCTCCTGCTGGACTACACAGACCGCCACGGTCAGGAAGTGGCCGACCCGTGGTACACCGACAACTTCGAAGCTACATGGCGGGATGTGTCTGATGGGTGCCAGGGGCTGCTTGATCACCTGATGATAACATAGAGAAAGAGAGAAATGAGTATGGGCCTGGATGATAAGATTCAGCTTTTTGAAGATAAGCGCATCCGCACTGCATGGGATGAAGAAAAAGAGGAGTGGTATTTTTCTATTGTCGATGTGGTGGCGGTTCTAACGGAGGCTCCGAACCATCAAGTGGCCAGAAACTATTGGAAGGTTACAAAAAAACGCCTTGTGGACGAGGGCTTTGAACCGGTTACATCTTGTAACCAGTTGAAAATGACCGCCGCTGACGGGAAAAAGCGGTTAACTGACGTAGCGGATACGGAACAGCTTCTTCGAATCATCCAATCCATCCCGTCACACAAAGCAGAGCCCTTCAAGCGTTGGTTGGCAGAAGTGGGCCGGGAACGCATTGAGGAAACGATTGATCCGGAGCTGACCATTGATCGCGCACTGGAAACCTATCTGAAGAAAGGCTATTCCCGCGAGTGGATCAACCAGCGCCTTCAGGCGATCCAGGTGAGAAAGGAACTCACCGATGAATGGGATGCCCGCGGTGTTCAGAAGGGTGTGGAATACGCCATTCTGACTGATGAGATATCCCGTGCGTGGTCAGGGATGACGACCCGGCAGTACAAAACGCTCAAGGGATTGACAAAAGAAAATCTCCGCGATAATATGACAACACTGGAACTTGTTTTGAATATGTTGGCTGAGGCTACGACTACAGAAATATCAAAGCAGAAAGAGCCGGTAACATTTAGCGAAAATATAGAGACTGCACGTGCCGGTGGAAAGGTTGCTGGCGATGCGCGGAAAGCAATTGAAGCGCAGACTGGTGTCCCAGTTATTACATCAAAGAATGCGGCCCAGCTCAGTCAGGTAGTTGTAGATATGATCGAGGGAAACGTCGCTCCATCTGGAGAAGATGCGGACTCATAAGTCTTTATACCTATCTGCTTCTGGCATATCGGTTCCGGCATAATTTTATAATGAAAAAGGCCTGAAAATCTATGCGAGAGATGGGGCCGAGTTTTGTAACCGTTGCGGCGCAAGGCTTTTATAGATCCAGGGTTCGGAATTGTTACCCCCTGCCAGAAAAGAAACCTGTTTTTGATTTAGGTCAAAAGCAGGTTTCTTTCTATTTCAGGGGCGCTATTTTTCCAAAAATAGTAAAATTAGAGGATTATAGCAGTCCCTGCTGCCCGTTCACAAGTTTATAATCCACATATCCTTGGCTTCTCCATGATGCCTTAGAGAAACCTTCCATATAAGTAACATTAAAAATTCAGAGAGGAGCGTCTTTGCCATGGGCGTCCCATACGGATATTATATCGCACCAAATGGCCACGTGGCCGTCGATCAGGAAAAAGCAAATATCGTGAGAATGATTTATCAGCAATACCTCTCCGGCATGAGCTTGGGCGGGATTGCTGATTTTCTGTTCAAGCGTAATATTCCATCCCCTAAAGGCAGGGATCGCTGGACACAGCCAGTTCTCAGCAATCTGCTTTCCAATCAGAAGTACATCGGCTATATCATCAGCTTTGATGATTTCTTCTTGGCTCAGGGAGAGAAAAGCAGACGGAGCAATATAGATGAGGATACCCATCAGAGAAGGGCCACTCGGTATAACTCGCAGAGTGTACTGAGCGGCCTTTTGGTTTGCGCGGAATGTGGCCGTAACTATCGCCGTATTACCAGACCATCCGTCGAAATCGTCTGGCGCTGTGCCAGTCGAGTGGAGCATGGGAAAAAGTTCTGTCAGCATTCTCCTTCCATATCGGAGGACAGGATCAAGGAAGCCCTCTGTGAGAAGTTAGAACTGAGTACATTTGACGAAGATGAGATCAAAAATAAGGTCGATGTCATTTTGGCCCAGTCTGATGGCAGCTTACAGATTGAACTACAATGTGCGGAATATTTCGATATGCTCTCGAATTAAGGCTATTCTTGCAGCAGGCTGTCTGGTATAATATCCCTATCAACACTTTTACATGGAGAGGGGTGTTTGCCATGACAGACAGGGAGGCGCAGATCGAGGCGCTGTGGACTTATGAGATCTCTACGGAAAAAGTTTTGCGGTGGGCGGTGAAAAAAGGATTCATCACCCAGGCAGAGGCAGATGAATTCTCTGAAAAGCTGTTTGAGCAATTGGACACGAGGAAGATACCTGGCTTTCTCCCCTCATCTCTGGGGGAGAAGATGCGGGCCGAGCAGGTCAATGTGAACCCCTATGTCTCCATGACGGAAATCGCAAAGGAGAAGAAATCCTCCAGTCCCGGCTATCTTATACAGAGCTGGATGAGGAGCAACACCACCATCGAATACTTGCGGATGTGGGAAAAAATCTACAACCCCAGATTTCAAGAGACCGCCTGCGATGACCTGATTCATACGATCAAGACCACCAGCACCACGCTGACTCCATCCCTGTGGATCAACACAACGCAGGCGATGGGGATGCGGACAAGCCGCGGAAAGGGCGGCGGGACAACAGCACATCCAGAGATAGCAACGATGTTCCGGGCGTGGCTGTTTCCAGAGGTTATGCTGGATTTGGTGAGGTGCTATCGGATGGTTCAACACGAAACGAAAATATAAAATAAGTTTTCCGAAAAAGTTAGGATTTGTTGCACAGCAACATGCAACTTATTACAATTTCTATCCTAAAAGCAGGAAGAACCTTTAATAACTGTATAGCAGCAAATTGTCCATGTGTTTTGGGATGTTGAGAGGTGTAGTGCAAAATGTTAAGTGGGTATTTCGAAAACTGCTACGGCATAAAGCAGATGTCGTTACAAAATATAAGTTTCAATCCATGTAATAAGGCAATCATTTATGCGCCAAATGGTGTTATGAAAACTTCGTTTTCAAAAGTATTTGAAGATATCTCTAAGGGATTACCAACTTCAGATCGTATATTCAAAGGCACTGTGAGCAGATATTCTATTACCTACTATGCGTCGCAGTTTGACTATTCATCTACGGATGCGAATGCTCCACAATCCGACCATATTTATGTCATTAACTCTTTTGCTGATAAGTTTGAATTTAGTAAAGACACAGTCAGTACACTCCTTGCTGATGAGGGAACCAGAAATCAATATAATGTTCTTATGGGGCAGTTTAGTGATACAATCAACGAAATCCTAAATAGATTGAAAGATCTTACTGGACTGACAAGACCACAAATCAAAGTTAAGCTTGTTAATGACTTACGCTTATCAACTACAGCTGATTGGCCAGACATAATTGAGGCTATTGGCCAAATTGAAAATCAGAACTATGGTTTTTTAGATGAGGTCCGTTATTCAGATCTTTTTAATGATAAAGCTATGGTCGTTTATTCGAATAGTGATTTCAGACGGAGCATCTCAGAATATATTGATAATCTTGAAAATTTACTCAGAAATAGTCCTTTACTTAATGTTCATTTTACAGAGCACAGTGCTGAAGAACTAAGTAAAAGCCTTGCAAGTAACAATTTGTTTGAGGCGCAGCATAAAATCCTTCTTAGGGATGGGACACAAATTAATAGCTTGGATGAATGGCAAGCAATTGTTCAAGTGCAACTTAATGAGTTATATCAGGAGCCCACCTTGGCACGGACTTTTGAACGGTTAAAGAAATTGTTCTCAAAGAATGCAGATGCAGGAAAAGTTCGCGATATTATTGTAGCACATAGAGAAATAATTCCACACATGATGAATATCCAGACACTTAAGGAACAAGCGTGGATAAACTGTTTTAACCGTTTGAATAGACCTTTCGCTGAGTACTATGAGATAGTTACAGCATTCAAAGAAAGAGTCCGAACCTTATATGAGCAAGCATCTGAGCAATCCGCACGATGGAAAGCGGTTGTCGACGAGTTCAACCGAAGATTCCGAGTCCCTTTTACTGTGAAAATTACAAATAAATCAAATTTTATTTTGAAGGATGAGGCACCAAATATAGAATTTGAATATGCGCGAGGTACTGGGGCCAATAGGGTATCAACAGATTTGAACAAAGAAGATCTAATGGTTTCTTTGAGTATGGGGGAACGGCGGGCTCTGTATCTTCTTTATATATTATTTGATTTGGAACGAATTAGGAAACAAGCAAGAGAAGGTGGTGGCCAATACCTTATTATCGCCGATGATATCTCAGATTCTTTCGACTATAAAAACAAATATGCAATTATTGAATACCTAAGTGATTTAGCAGGGACTCAAGGCGTTGACTTACTCATGCTTACACATAACTTTGATTTCTACCGAACCGTCATGTCACGTTGTAATGTTCGCAGATCTAATTGCTATATAGCTCAGAGAACGGACGATGGTGTTGTAAATGTAACTGAGTTTAAATATCAAAGAGACTTTTTCAAAAACGTTATCCGTGAATCAATTCACTCGGGCAATATTGACAATGATTCGAAGAAAAAGTGTTTGATCGCAAGCATCCCATTTTATCGTAACTTGGCTGATTATAGTGGAAATCATAATGATTTTTTAAAATTAACATGTTGCCTTCATTATAAGACCTCCCCCCTCGATACATCGCAAATAATGGTATCAGATATATGGTCGGTAATACGTCAATTTTTGGGTAACACTCCACTTGTTTCTCCAGATGAATCTTATCTTCAGTTACTCCAATCCCTGGCTTCTAATATTTTACAAGACACAGATGAAGTCTCCTTAGAAAATAAACTTGTCCTTTCAATTGCAGCAAGAATCCAAATTGAAAAGTTTATGAAATCTAAAATCATAGAAAATGAAGGCAGTTGCCCAGATGCTACAGAAAACCAGACCAGAAAATGGTTTGATAAAGCGAAGCCATATTTGACATCTGATGAAATAATTATAATGGAAGAAATAAATTTGGTTACTCCAGAAAACATTCATCTGAATGCTTTTATGTATGAACCACTAATTGATGTTTCTTCATGGACATTAAAGGAGTTGTATAGCAAAGCTGTTGCCCTATAAGATGTGATCTCAATTTATGTTTCTTTGGTTGATTAGGAATAGCAAAAATATCGATTTTAACCTTCCCTTCCAAAAAAGAAAGACATCTGCTGAAAGCAGATGTCTTTCTTTTTTGGGTTCCGCCGCCCAGAGGGCGGCTCCACCCTTCAGTGATTAAAAATGCTCGGGGCAAGTGAATTGCCCCTGCGCCAAGGTTTTGCCTGCGGCAAAACGCTTGTACGGCGCAAAGGCGCCGCCGGCCAGATGGCCGATTGGGTACTCCTCAAGTAAAACCGCAGACAACCTGAGAGGATTCGAATTGTTACCCCTTGCCATAAAAATAACCACACCTTTCGGTGTGGTTATTTTTATGGATACCGTGAGGACTTCACATGCCCGGCGGAAGTGAATTCCGCCTGCACCAAGGTTTTGGCCTTCGGCCAAAACACTTGCACGGCGCAAAAGCGCCGCGGGCCAGAAGGCCGCTTCAGCGAAATGCTGTATCTTTTTCGTATGCATATGCCAAAAAGCAGGCTCTCCGCTGTGAACCGCAACCCGTCAAGAGGACAGAGAAAAAATATAAAGTTTTCCCGGCCAGCAGCCAAGCGCTGCTGGCTGCTTTTAACGCCTGCCATAATAGCGTTCCCGCTTCAGAATGCCCCAGAAGCCCTCCATCGGGCCGTTATCGATGCAATGCGCCACACGGGACATGCTCTGCGTCATCCCTGCCTGCACGAGCTTGTGCTGAAAGGCACGGTTGGTGTACTGAAACCCTCTGTCGCTGTGGAACAGGGGATGCGCGTCCGGCGCAGCCTGCACAGCCTTATCAAAAGTCTTGAAAACCAGCGGATTATCGTTACGCTCGCTGAGTACATAGGACACGATGCGCCGGTCACAAAGGTCTAAGATGGCGCTCAGATAGAGCTTGTGAACCTCGGTTCCCTCGTACCACTTGAATTCTGTCACATCGGTGAGCCACTTTTCGTTTGGCTTTGCGGCATAAAACTGTCTGTCCAAAAGGTTTTCGGCAAGATACTGCGGATTTTTTGCGTGCCTGGTGCAGCCACGGTTGTTATATTTCACGGTAGAGCGGATATCTCTGGCCCGGCAGATGCGGAGCACCCGCTTGTCGTTGACATGGATGCCGCAGTCATGGCGCAGATCGTCGTTGAGCCGCCGGTAGCCCTTGTCTGGGCTTTCCTCATGGATCTTCTCAATCGTATCCGCAAGATGTTCGTTCTCTGCGGCCCGCCGGCTCAGCTTGCCGGAAGCCCATTTGTGATAAGCCGAGCGCGACACATGAAGCAGTTCACAGGCCAGCTCAATGGGATATCCCTTTTCAGTGTGCGCTTCCCGGATCGCAGCATAGATGCGGCGCTGTCTCACTTCCGAAAGGCATCTCTCCTCTCGACCTCGTCCAATTTTTTTAGCAGATCACGCTCCATTTCCGCCAGATACAGCTTGTGCTTGAGCTGTTCGATCTCGATCTGCGCTTTCTCCAGCTCAGTTCTAGGCACCTGGTCTTTCTTTCGCTTTCCGCGCCGGTCCTCCAGACCGGCCTCGCCCATCTCCTCGAACCGCAGCGTCCAGGTGCGCACCTGCTGGTAGCTCACCTTGTACTTCAAGGCCATTTCTCCATAGTTTTTCCCGCTGGCCAGACAGTCCTTGACGATCTGAATGCGCTCTTCCTGTGTGGTGTCCCGTCCCTGCTTCATGTAGCTTCCTCCTCCTGAATTCTTTCTGGAGTTGAAATCTCCATGGGCATTATATACCTTTATCCACTGGCGAAGCTGAGTAATTGAGCGGAGTCCATATTTTCCACCGATTTGCTCCAAACTTCCCTTCCCAGATAGATACTCTTCAACTGCTTTTCGTTTTATGTCCTCTGGATATTCGTGGTTTTTACAGCTTGGAAGAAGTCCCACGCTCCCTTTTTCTTGATACTGATGCACCCAGTAACGAAAGGACGCTTTACTGTTGTTCGCTCGTCCCAGACTTTCTGTATATCCCACGCGCCCCTCCAGATAGTCCCTTGCAATTTCTACTTTTTTCTCATACGGAATTTTGCTTTTAGACATAAATTTCTCCCCCTATGGAAACAGTGTTTTATTTCACTGTCTCTCATAGAGGGAGCATATCA
>PPYF01065793.1_pt1 | contig 16263 bp, 9 predicted proteins | sample 1559871 | NCBI WGS metagenome assembly PPYF01 (sample SAMN08240021, study PRJNA423297) | Human gut metagenome, whole genome shotgun sequencing project.
CCTCCTTTTCACAAAGTGCGGTCAGCGCGTCACGCTCTTTGGCGAGCTTTGCTTCTTCCTTTTCGGTCAGATCACGATCTCCACCCGTAATCTCCATCATGCGGAAATTCTCATAGGCATCCAGCAGAGAATCCAACAAATCTTCGGGCGTATGGCAAAAGTCCACGGTGTTCCAGTCCTGCCGATAGCAGTCAAAGCCCATAACGGTGTAGCCCTTGCTGGTGAGGACAACTTCAAAATCATCATCGCGGGCGAGGTAGTCAGAAAATACCTTCAGCACAATTTCGTTTGTCAGCATGCGTTCCGCAGCTCCTTTCCAAGCGGTCAAATCTCTTTCTGATATTAGATTACTTTGCTCATTAGTGTTTTGCAAGGATGCGGCAAAGTCATACGAATAGTTTTCGCCTTTTGCCCGACATCTAACCATATCACATAATCCTTCTTTAGTACAGCTACCTGAACTAATTTTCTCCAGATGGGAAATATAATGTTGGTACAGTTACAGGGACGGGAGGTGTGGTACTTGCAGTTGAATGAAGCCGTCAGCAGGCGTTTGGTCGAGCTGATGCAGGAGCGCGGCATGACGCAATATCAGCTCTATATGAAAAGCGGCGTACCGAAATCCACCATCGGTAATCTTGTGAACTGCGCATACCCGTCCATGAAGTTGCGGATCATACACGAGCTTTGTCAGGGATTGGAGATCGACCTGAGCAGCTTTTTTGCCTCGCCGTTATTCGATGAAAATAATCTGGAACCGTAGAAGCTCCGATGCTGTTTTGCGTCGGGGCTTTTGCTTTTGTACGGGCAGGGGCAGCGGTCATTCCGCCGCCCCTGCGACTTATTTCAGTGCCGCCAGCGAGGAAACGATTTTCTCTGCCGCCGTCCATATCCGTTCCTGACTTTGCTGAATGTCCTCCAGATCGGTTTCGTAGATGCGGCCTGTTTCGTGGGCGCGGCGGGTGAATTGGTTGAGGTTGTTGCTGGAATACCGAAGCAGCGACACCAGCTCCCGCAGCTCCGGAAGATCGAGCTTTACCACATATCCGTCAATCGCCATCTTGCGGAGATATGCCGCCATGTTGGTGGTGCCGAACTGCGCCATCTTCGTTTCAATCATTTCCCGCTCCTGCGGTGTAACGCGGAATTTAAGCTGAATGTCCCGTTTGCGCTTTGCCATCGCTCAACGCTCCGGGGATTTGGACTTCGCCGAAATTTTCGGCGAAGTTGTTTCAGGCAGCTTTTTCAGCATATCCCGGACAGAGGTTTTCTGCTGCTCCTGCGCGTAGGCTTTGCGGGTCTGGCTGAGAAACAGATCGACCAAACCGGGATGGCTGCTGACGGCCAGATAGCAGTTGCGGTCAGTACCCCATGCGTCGGGATTGGCGGGGATGGACATGGCGTTTGCCCAAGCCCTGTTGTCGGGAGAATAGCGTCTGTCCCAGTCCGCTTGACAGACGGTGATGGCAAGGATATGAAATGCGCGGCCATAGCCAAACTGCTGCACCACCTGATCGACTGCCGCTGTATCCAGCCGGTTATCCCGGTAGTGGTCGCGGATGGTGGCTTCGATCGCTTCCTTGCAGGCCGTGTTCGCCTGATTGGAAGCGCGGTAGGCCGCAAGCTCGTCATGCTCTCTGGCGTAGGCCGCCGTGTGCTTGTAAACAGGAATATTTTTCATCATCGTGCCTCCATTTCTTTTTTGTGGGGCTTTTCCGGTGTGCCATGAACGGGCGGCGCTTTCAGCCTGTCCAGAACGGAAGGCCGCGCCGATTTTGCAATCGCCTGCTCAGGCTGCGGCTGTCCCTTACCGTCCAGATTCAGCTCCATATCCAACTCAATCAGCCGCGCCGTTTTTGCGGCCAGCTCCTGCTCCTGCGGGAACGGCTTACCGACCTCGGCCTTTGCCGCTGCCTGCTGGTTATAGAGGTTTTCAAGCTGCTCCTGAACGCTGCGCAAACGCTCCGGCATTTTATCCAGCGCGTTCTCGATGCGGACAAGGTTGCCCCTGGCATCCGAGCCGAGTTCAACGCGATGGGTCATCTGGCCTTTCAGCGTCAACGTGTACGTTTTCCACATGGAATCAAAAGCAACGGACATGGTAAAGCCGCGATAGCTGCCGATCTGTACCGGGTCTTTGCCCTTGACCTCCTTGCAGGTGTCCAGCAGCGCGGCACCGGCGTTTTCCTTATCGGTGAGCCGGTCGCCGCGAATCTCCATGCCGACAAAGCCCTCTGCCGGGAGCGGATGCGCCGCGAGGGTCTGCATATCCGCCTCCAGCCCACGAACAAAGCCCTTGTGTTCTTCGATTTTCTCCGGGAAGTATTTCAGCAGACTGTCCTCCAATCGGAATTGCTTGCTGTTGTGGTCTGCCTTCATAATTTTGAGCTTAGACACCTCAATGTCCAAATCCATACGCTCCTTGATGCGGGGATCACCGGCGCATAGCGCCTTGATCTCCGCAAAGGACAGCGCCGTGGCGTCCACATCCTCACAGGAGCGAACCGGGGATTTTGAGGTCATGATTTGTGAGATGAATTTCTGCTTATTTTCCACCGTTTGCCAGAGGTAGGCGTCAAACGTCCCTTCGGTCACATAGCGGCAGACATGAACGAGCTTGTTCTGATTGCCCTGACGCTCAATGCGGCCTTTTCGCTGTGTGAGATCACGGGGACGCCACGGGCAATCCAGATCGTGAAGTGCGACCAAACGATCCTGCACGTTGGTTCCCGCGCCCATCTTGGCCGTGCTGCCCATCAGGACGCGCACTTGACCGCTGCGTACCTTTGCGAACAGTTCCCGCTTTTTGACCTCCGTGTTGGCATCGTGGATGAACGCGATTTGCTCCGGGGGCATCCCGGCGGCTATGAGCTTTTGACGCACATCCTCATAGACCGTAAACGGCGTGTCAGAGCTTTCTTCCAACGGAATTGCGCTCTCCAGCGCACGGATTTCCGGGCTGTCCAGCGTACCGGGGGAAGCCTTTGCCGCCCGCTGCGAGGGCGTGGTCTTTGGCGTAGAAATGTCGCAAAACACAAGCTGTGTCAGTTTTTCCTCCTCGCCGTTGCGCCAGTATTGGAGAATATTCGCCACGCACTGATTGACCTTGGTGGTTTCCTCGTCGGGGAGCATGGGATTGATGATGCGCTGGTCAAGTCCCAGCTTGCGGCCGTCCGAGGTAATTTTGAGCATATTGTCCACATCCGGGCTGACCGCACCGCTGTGTACCTTAGACGCTCGTTCCGAGAGGGCTTTCACCATGTCCTGCTGGATCTCCGTGGGGTTGGTGGCGATGGTGTGATACGCAACCTCCGGCGTGGGCAAGTGGAGCTGATCCGCCGTTTTGATGTCGGCGACCTCTTTGAACAGATTCATCAATTCGGGTAAGTTGAAAAACTTTGCAAAGCGCGTCCTTGCCCGGTAGCCTGTCCCCTCCGGGGCAAGCTCCAGCGCGGTGGTGGTTTCTCCAAAACGGCTTGCCCAGCAGTCAAAATGCCCCATGCCCATCTCCTGCAAGCGGTCATGCTGCAAATAGCGCTGAATAGTATATAGCTCCGTCATGGAGTTGGAAACCGGGGTGCCGGTGGCAAACACCACGCCGCGCCCACCGGTCAGCTCATCCATGTAGCGGCACTTTGAGAACATATCCGAAGATTTCTGCGCATCGGTGGTGGAAAGCCCTGCCACGTTGCGCATCTTCGTATAGAGGAAAAGATTTTTATAATTGTCCGACTCGTCCACGAACATCCTGTCTACGCCGAGCTGTTCAAAGTAAATCACATCATCCTTGCGGTCGCTGGCTTGCAGCTTTTTCAGCCGCGCCTCCAGCCCCTTTTTCGTGCGCTCCAAGCTCTTGATGGTAAAGCTGTTGCCGCCTGCGAGCTTGGTATCCTGAATGCCATCGGTGATTTCCTCAATCTGTTGGTGAAGGAGCCGTTCCTGCCGCTCCGGGCTGATGGGAATACGCTCAAACTGACTGTGGCCGATGATAACGGCATCATAGTCGCCGGTGGCGATACGGGCGCAGAATTTCTTGCGGTTGTGGGTTTCAAAGTCCTTCTTGGTAGTGACAAGGATGTTTGCCGAAGGGTAGAGCCGCAGAAACTCAGACGCCCACTGTTCCGTCAGATGGTTCGGCACGACAAAAATGGACTTCTGGCACAGTCCTAACCTCTTAGATTCCATCGCAGAGGCTACCATTTCAAAGGTTTTTCCCGCGCCAACTTCGTGTGCCAGCAGCGTATTCCCGCCGTACAGCACATGGGCGATGGCGTTTTTCTGATGCTCTCGGAGGGTGATTTCCGGGTTCATACCGGAGAAAACGATGTGGCTGCCGTCATACTCGCGGGGACGGGTGCTGTTCATTTCCTCGTTGTATTGCCGTACCAGCGTTTCGCGCCGCTCCGGGTCTTTCCAAATCCAGTCCTTGAACGCATCCCGGATAAGCTGCTGCTTCTGCGCGGCAAGGGTGGTTTCCTTGGCGTTGAGGACACGGCGCTCCCGCCCGTCTGCGTCCTCAATGGTATCGTAGATGCGAATGTCGCGGAGGTTCAGTGCATCCTCCAGCAGCCGGTAGGCGCTGGCACGGTCTGTGCCGTAGGTGGTGAATGCCGCCACGTCGTTGTAGCGCACCATGCTCTTGCGGGAAACCTGCCATTCTGCGGTGTACGGGACATAGCTGATCTCGATCTGCCCACGCAGATAGCGGGGCGTTTCAAAGGTTTCGTACATGAATTGCTCGATGTATTTCTTATCAAGCCATGTCGCACCCAGCCGCACCTCAATCTCACTGGCTTCAAGGTCTTTCGGCTGGGCAGCAATCAGGGCGTCCACATTCCCGGTGAAGAACGGGTCGCGCGCTGCCACACGCTGCGCGGTGCGAAGCTTCTGCCGGACGTTGCCGGAGAGATATTCGTCTGCCGTTTGCCAGCCCTTCGCCCAATGCTCGCCGCCGTCCTGCAAGTCAAACGGGCCGCTGTTGGGTTCCTTGTAAATGACACCCTTCAAATCCTCAACGATCTGCGGGATTTTCTCGCTGCCGCCCATGAGGGAGGCCATAAAGTCGAGATCGACGCAGGCTTTTTCTCCGATGCAGACAGCAAGGGCTTCGCTGGCGGTATCCACAGAATCTACGCTGCGCTGCTGCTTGATAGTGCGCTTGTGGAACATATCCGCCTTGCGCTCCAGCTTTCCGTCGTCGTCCAGCACTTCCAGTGAACACAGGAGGTAGTAAGAGGAATCGTCAGAGAACGCAAGACGGTTCGCACGGTCATTGATTAGGCCATGTTTTGCGGAGAACGCATCATAGAGGCGGTTTAGCTCGGCCTGCGCTTCCTGAATCCGGATTTCTGCGCTGTACTCGTCCATTTGCAGGGCAATCAGCTCATTCACGCAATCCCGCAACGCGACCATGCCCTTGACACGCTCGGCGGCGGTGGCGTTCAGCTCCAGTTTGACCATGCGGCTGTTTTCCCGGTAGTACACCTCGCCGCCCACCACGGTGTAAGAGTAGTTTTTCACATTGGGGTCTGCGGGGATGGACGTGTCGATCTGTCCGCCTTCACCCAGCTCTGGCAGTTCCGCCTCCTGATAGGTGCCGCGAATGTTTTTCACGGCATCATGGAGCTGATCCGCAAGAGCCAGTCCCTCAATGGGGACAACGGTAAAATCCTGTCTGCCGTACTGCGTACTTTCAGAGGTCTGCCTGCCCAGAACCATTTCGGGGTTGTCGATAAAATATTGGTTGATGGCAAAACCATCGTCGTTCTTGCCAAGGTGTATCCAATCCGGTTCGATCTCAATGGGACGGTCACGCTTTTGCAGGAAGATGATGTCGGACACAACTTCCGTACCGGCGTTGGCGCGGAACGCATTGTTGGGCAGACGAATGGCACCCAGCAGCTCCGCCCGCTGTGCGATATATCTGCGGACTTCGGGCGATTGCTTGTCCATCGTGTAACGGGAGGTCACGAACGCGATCACGCCGCCCGGACGCATTTGGTCGAGGGTTTTGGCAAAGAAGTAGTCGTGAATGGAAAAACCGAGCTTGTTATAAGCCCGGTCATCTACCTGATATTGTCCGAACGGGACGTTGCCCACGGCGAGGTCATAGAAGTCTTTTCTGTCCGTTGTCTCAAAGCCCGCGATGGTAATGTCCGCCTTGGGATAAAGCTGCTTGGCAATACGTCCGGTGATGCTGTCCAGCTCCACGCCGTAGAGCTTGCTGCCCTGCATCTGCTCCGGCAGCAGACCAAAAAAGTTGCCAACGCCCATAGACGGCTCCAGAATGTTGCCGGTCTGGAAGCCCATATTGCCGACCGCTTCATAGATTGCCTTGATGACGGTGGGACTGGTGTAATGGGCATTCAGCGTGGACGCTCTGGCAGCGGCGTATTCCTCCGGGGAAAGTGTGGCGTAAAGCTCTGTAAACTCGTCTGCCCAATTTGGCTTGTTTTCATCGAACGCATCTGCCAAACCGCCCCAGCCTACATATCGGGAGAGGATTTCCTGCTGTTCCGGGCTGGCCTGTAAGCCCTCAAATTCCAACTCCTTCAGAAGATTGATTGCTGCCATATTCGCCCGGAACTTGGCCTTTGCGCCGCCGATGCCGAGGGCATCATCGGTGATGTGGAAATTCTGCGCATCGCGGTGGCTTGCCGCTTTGAAGTCAGCGTAAGCGGCCTGCTCCGCAGCGGCAATGCTGGGAAAGCCCTGCCACTCGCCGTCAACGGTGATAGATACCGCAGGACGGTGTGCGGGAGGCTCGTCGATCTCGGCCTGAGAGATGGCATCATCAAAATCAGGCACAAACTCTCCCATTTCCGAGAATGCCGCTCGACCTTCATGCTCCAGAATCAGCCTTTCTTCCTCGTTCATAGCAGGAGGTTCAGGCTTGGCGGGTTCCGCAGAGGGCGGGTCATGCTCTGGTTCCGGGATGTGCAGCGTTTGGATTTCTATGTCGTAGGGCAAGTGCGTTTTCTCGGCAGGATAGAACGCGACGGGTTTGGTGACAGGCTGCGGCTGCTCCCGTTCCTGCTCTTCAACAAACGAGCGAATAAACGCAATGTGTTCAGCGCGGAAGATTGGAAAGCCCTGCCTGTTTTGAAAAGTCACATCTCGCAGAGATACTTCATCCGTGCCGAAATTTACGCTGTCAATGACAAACTTCCGTCCGTCAATCTCCAGCTCCATGCCAATGGGGATATACTCCTTGGCATCGGCCTCGTTGATAACATCATAGCCGTCGGTTTCATTTGGCTGCGCAAACACGAAGCTGTGTCCATGCTCCAGCAGCCGCTTTGCGGAGCTTGCCCATTGTCCAAAATCATAGCCGGTCACAGCGGTTTCGCCCATACCGGGAATATCGCGTTGCAGCAGGCGGCGATTCAAAGCGCTGGCGGCTCGTTTTGCATCCGCGCCATAAAAAAGCAGCCGTTCTCCGACACGGACACCGATGAGCTTTTCGGGATGCTCTGCACGAAGCGCCTGATATGCCGAAATATTCGGCGCAAGCTCACGACCCTGATCTGCAATTCGTGTGAGGACAGCAGAAACCGGTTCGGTTCTGTGTTCCGGATCGTGATTGCTCTCGCTGGAGGATGAAACGACGCTGAGATGCGCGACAGTTTCATCTGCGGAATCAACATTATAGAGCTTACCATCAATTTCCACGCGCTGCCCCATAAGGTTTTGAACCGCTTGCGGCGTCTCCGGGGTTGGCTGTTCTGTGTGCTGCGCCGCAATGACGCGCTGCGGCTCCGGTTCAGAAACCTCGAAATATCTGGTGTCGAGGTAGCGTTCAAAGGAATTGCGGTCGATGCTGACAGGTTCCTGTCCGGGTACGTTCGGTAACGTGTGCCAGACGTGATCTTCATCTACACGCGCGATAACGCCGACTGCTGCTATGTGGTCTAACTCTATGGATGAAATGCGATCTCCAATATGATAGGTATAGCCAAGCGGTGTTGTAAACGCCGGAGGGGATAGCTCAATTCCCATATCCCGTTTGATGCCATCCAAGTAAGCAATGGCGTTATTCTGTTCTGCAAAGCGGAGCGTTTGTTCCCCATCTCCGCAGAACCGTTCCAACACCTCATCCCAAATGCCGGTAATTCCGCCCTCGCCGGGATGCAGACGAATGGAGTATCGGTCAGGTGAAAATAACCGCAGTCGCTCATTCTCATCGTAAAATTTATTCTCGCGGATGAGCTGTGCCAACCGCCGCTGTACCTGCGCCCATGTGAGCGTCACCGGCTCGGCGTTTCCTACATGGATATACATGGGAGTTTTGCTATCTTCCCAGCCATATTTTGCAGCCAGCCATGCGGCGGTGCTGCGTTCTCGCCCATGCGCCTGCATATATAGTGCGACTTCCTGCTTGCCCTTTAGGTTGTTGTGCCAATCCAGAAGCGCGTTGTCAATGTCCTCCTGTGTGATCTGATAGGGAGAGGGTGCGACCGTCGCTGCCAGCGTGGGATACAGTTCCTCCAAAAGCTCCTGATGCAGCCGGTTATGGAACGTGGGCATATCAAAGTACAGGCGGACAAGCTGGAGATCATCAGATGCCGTGACAATACGACGGATAGCGTCCGCACCCTCCAGATAAGCGTTCTGGCGGTCTGAATTGCGGCAGGCATTGACAAAAGCCGTATCTTTGGAAAGCGCGTTGCCAACGGTCAGCTTGTACCCGTCAAACAGCTCCCGTACCGTGGGCTGCGGCGCGTCGGCGGCGGGGTCGCGGAACACCCTCGTGCCGTCCGCGCCGAACTCTGCTTCATAAGCATTGATGGCGGCTTCTGCTTCATGGTCGATAGAGCGCAGCGTGTAAATGTGGCGCTCACCTCTAAAGTCTGGCGCTTCGGCAATCGTCACATCATACTTATCGCGCAATTTCTCTACATACATCTCTAAATTGTGCGACGGTACGCCGCACATCTCCACGCGGCCAGCGCCGGGGATATTGCGGGTGGTCGGGTTCACGTCCAGCAGCTCCGCCGCCTGTTTTGCGTCCTCACCGTACATTTCAAAGAAATCCCCCACCTGAAACAGCACGATGTTGTCCGGGTGGGATTCCTTGATGGCGTTATAGCTGTCGTAGGCGGTGTTTCGCACCACATCCTGTGCCTGCGCCTTATCATAAAGCGCCTGTTCGTCTGGTGTAAAATAGCGGTTCATCCGAATCAGCTCAGAGATACGCGAAGCGACCTTGTTCCAATTCATCTGAACATCCGCGCAGCCCGCTTTTTTCAGCGTGATGCCTTTGCTGCCGTGATCTTCATAGCTGCCGCCTTCTCTGGATACGGCATGGGTATGCCCGCCGATGCCGTACTCCTTTTTCAGAAAATCGGCATTCTCCTTGGGGGTGTGCGAAGTCTGGAAAAACGCATAGATGCGGGTCTTTCCACCCTCAAAACTGCTCCCGTTTGCAAGAGAAACCGCAATTTCATCTTCGGTGATAAACCTGCCGGTTGCTGGAATAGCCGCCATATCGGAACGGAATTCCTTTCGTGGAAGGGACAGATCTTCCAAACGTGTGAGAAGTGTCTGCGACTTGTGGTAATGGAAGCGCAGCAGCGCACGGTTTTCGCGGTAGGCGTCCATGAATACCTTGTATTCCGACAGGAGCCTTTCCCGGAACGCCGGATTCAGCAGATCGTCCGTCAGACGCTCCGTTTCCTCTGGAAAGCTGGTGCTATGGATATTACCCAAGCAAGACAGATACCCAAGCGACTTTGCTTCATCCGAGAAATCGTGATAAAGGTTCCAGACATCCACAGCAATACCCAGCCGCTCATAGCGCGGGGCTTCCGTGACCTCAAGATTGGTGGCAAATGCGCCGCCGTCCAGAAGTTCCTCAATACGCTCCGCCGCATCTTCCCAGCCTATCACTTGGGCAGAACGAAGATAGCGAGAGGTATCTCCGGTTGCAATATGGATACCATCGTCCCCGTACCATGCGGAAAGCCTGCCGTTATCCGTAATCAGGCCGTTGCCGCCGTAGTAAAGAGCTTTCAGAAATGCCGCGCGATCCTCTAAAGGCTTTTGCTTGGAGAATTCCGCAGCAATTTTCATCCGCGCTGCATCCGCATTACCGCCCGTGCGCAGGATGTGGTCAATATCATCCTGAGAAATGAACATGGAAAAAGCGGAGGGTGTTACACTCTCCGCTTCTGCGATGGATTGAATTTGTTCTGCCTCTGAGGGGAAGAAGGACATCTGCGCCCCAGCAGGGGCATCGAACATATTTAGCTGAACACCAGTTCCGTGAGGATCGTTTCCTCGGCCTGCGCTTTCAGCATGTTCATCAGCCCTACCCACTTCATCGGGTCGCTGGCTTTCAGCGCTTCCGTCACGCCCGCTGACTTCATCAGCTCCGGCATCATCTGTTCCAGTCGGTTGTTCGCTGCCTCGTCGATCTCCCGCAGATGGGGGTACAGCCTCTCGGACAGCAGCAGGCTGTTCCACAGCACCGGACGATGCTCCTTCAGGTAATCCTTCCGCATCCTGCCGTACTTGCCCAGCGGGGCTTGCGGCTGCTCTGTCAGGCTCAGGTCGGGAATCAGATAATCCCCGCTGCGGGTGTAGGTCAGTTCGCTCATGGCTTTCGCTCCTTTCCGCGATTTTCTCGCGCTCATAATTCTTGATGGTGACTTCAATCTGCCGCAGCACCAGCTCGCTGGACTGGCTGATGGCCGTTCCAAGAGCGGCGACGGTCTGCGGGGTGTTGAAATCAAAGACGTTCAGAAAATCCTCATGCTCGAAGTAATCTCTCGGCTGCATCCCACAGCGGGACAGCAACGCATAGGTGGTACTGACAACGGCGGCGTTCCGAAAAGCGGCTCCGATGTTGAACTCATCATAGTCCTCCAAAAAGGAACCGTCAACGATGCCGACAATATCGCGCCGGTTGTCGTGCCAGTATTCATCTACAAGCTGCGCCGCCACACGCTCCATCTGATCTGCAAGTCCGTTTTCACCGGAAACGTCAAAGCGCTGCTCCAGTGCCGCAGATACCACCTCACGATGCTCCTGCCGGTATTCCCAAAGATAAGGGCGGCGAGAGTTCTCGCCGCCGCTGGTATCGGAAACATCGAATACATATCGGAGTTTGGGTTGGTCGCTGCTGGTATCCACAAGGGCGATGCCCTTGCTGCCTCGCCGCACATAGCGGCGCATCTGCTTATTCCAGAGGTCGTATTCCGCGCAGGCCGTGGCTTCCGGGCGCTGGGCGAAAATCATGAGCTGCTCGTTGTAGGGGTACTTATACAGCCTTGCGGCGGTGGTCAGAAATGCCGTCCACTTCTGGTAGCTTCCCGTGATCTGCTCCGCCGTGCGGTCTGCCATCTGCGCATAGAGCTGTACTTTACTCGGCATCCATATCCTCCTTTTCAAAATCGGGGAACAGGTCAAGCGCATCATATTCCGCGTCGCTCATCCTACGCAGCTTTGCGATGGCGCTGTCCGTCAGCTCCCGCAGCTCCGTTTCATCCGTAGCGAGGTAGCCGCGCATTTCCTCCAGCGCCGCGATCAAGCCCGTGCGGGTGCCGGTGTTGTAGAGGCTCATAAGCTGGCGTTCTTCAAAGGTGATGTTCATATCAAAGCTCCTTTTCCGCGCTCTTTTTGGGCGCTGTTTTGTGTGGACGTTCTTGGGCCGGTTGGCTTTTGAGCTGCTCCAGCACAGATTTCTTCTTTTCCCGGTGTGCCGCCTCTGCCAAATCCATCAGGGAGATGGACATACCGGCCTTGACCTGTGCTTCAAGGTCGGCGACGGTGGGCTGTTTGGGGCCGTTGTTGATAATGCCGTCGATCATGCCGTAATCGTCCTCCATCGACATCTCGGCGGCCTTCAGATAATTCTCCGGTTTCTGAAAGGCGGGCAGCTCCTGAAACCCCATGCTGTCACAGTAGTGATAGGATACCTTGCCGTCCTGTTTCAGCGCAACGATGTCGCTGACGGAGAGGCTGTGTCCCACAAAATCGCCGGGGCGCTCGTCGTTGAAAATGTAGTAGAAGTTTTCAAGGATTCTGCCGGTATCATCGTCCGGGTACACCTCACGGGTATAGACGGCTTCATAGTTGGCCGGGTCAGGCGGCGCGGCCAGACTGCCGAGGTTGGCAAAACGCAGCTCCACCGGCGCATCCCGGCGCAGTTGGTAGATCGCCATAGAATCGGTGGGACTGTTCAAAAAACGCTGCTCCACATCGCGGGGTGGGATATGGCCTTTGACCGCATCCCAATCCGGTCTTGTGACACCGAACATTCCGTCGTGCTTGATGATGTCCTCGGCTTCAAAGACCATTTCCTCGGCGTTGTCGGGATAGAGCATATAAACCGTGATGTCATGCTCCAGCAGCTCCACCGCCCGATCCTTGGAAAGTGGGAGCATATCGCTATCCAGATACCCATAGCTGCGCATATCGTCCACCGTCAGCGTGGGGTCAGGCATCGGGACGGCCTGTTCCAGCTCCGGGAGCATGGTATCTGCCGCATCGGTGGGAACAGCGACTGCGCCGGTGATCTGTTCGGCGGCATCGAGGGGCAGCTCGTTTGCCTCCCGCAAGTCTTTCAACAGCTCCAGCGGCGCAAGGCGGATCGGTGCGGCTTCGCCGATGTTGTGGAGTTTGCAAACCTCAAGCGCCGCTGTGGACAGTTGCTGTTCGGTGCCGTCGAGTACGCCGCCATCCAGCACTTTTGCGGAACCGGCATCATAGATGGTGTAATCAATGCCCGTGTCGCTGCGCTGAACGTGAATGTATTTGTCGTTGTCCACCATGTAGAGCTTTTCCACCTCTTGCGCTTCCACACTTGGCTGTTCCGCAGCGGCCAAATCCTCCCGGTCGATGCCGCGCTCCTTGCAAATCTCCGCAAAGTGCCGGTCAATGTCCGTAATCAGCTCGGAGGCAGTCTTGTTGATGGTTTCCAGACTGGCGCGAAGCTCTTTCAACTCCTTGCCCTTTGACCATGTGGCGATATAGCCGAAGCTGTTTTCGCCCGTTTCAATGCCGTAATACTGGCAGACCGCATAGGAGATGCTTTCGGCCTCGACCTCCTCGGTGTTGCGGCTCTTTTCACCGGGGACAAGGATCGTCTCACCATCGTCCGCAAGCTCCGTCATGTGTTCGTAGTCGTGGAGCTTGGCGTGGGCAATCTCATGGACGGCGGCGCATACCGTCTGCACCTCACTCATACCGGCGCGGATGGTGATGCTCTGCGCCTTAATGCTGAAAAAGCCGTCCGTATCCCGCGCAACGGGCTTTATCTCCATCGGAACGGGAGAAGCACGGCGCAGCGCCTCCATGAAAACCTCATACTGCTGCACATTGCCGCTCAGATCGGCGGCAAGCTGGGGCAAGGGCTTTCCAGAAGTCTGCGACACGTCAAAGACGGATACCACCTTGAACATAGGGATACGGATTTCCTTTTCCTCAATGATGGCCTTGCCGTCTGCGTCCAGCACCGGCGCATTGGTTTCGGGGTCGGTCTTGATTTCCTCGACCTTTTTCTTATAGGGAGTAGGAGCGATGATGCGGATACCTTTTTCGCCTTTCAGGACGTTCCTGCCGAACTGATCGCGCCACTTGTTGAAGCCCGCCACATGGGTGGCGTCGGGGCGCTGCATATAGATGAGCATGGTATTGTTGACCGAGTAGCGGTGAAAGCGGCTCATAGTGGAGAGATACTGCCGGTACTTATCGCTCTCGAACAGCTCCTTGATGCCGTTTTCGATGCTGTCAACGATCTCCCGCATCCGGTCTTTGCTGGTTTGTTTTTCAGCCATGATGATCTCCTTTCAGAAAAAATAGCGCCCCTGCGCAGAAGAAAACACATCCTGCACAGGGGCAATTCTCCGCAGATAGACGTTGTTTTTGAGCTTGCGGATAGAATGACTCCGCCCCTTGGGATTCCGCATGGAAAAAGCCTTGCGGCACGGGGCTTTTACGCCCTCTATTTGCGGAGGTTCCAGTATTGTTCACGCTTTCGTTTGGCGTCCTGCTTTCTCCGTTCCTGCTTGGCGCAGGCGGGGCAATATTTGGCACGGTTGGAGGAAGAATAGACCGGCTTGCCGCAGACGGCGCAGCACTTTCCCGGCCTTTCCCGCATCACGTCGGCCAGCAACTCATGGTCGGCGGGAAGTACCGCGTTTCGGAACCAGTTGCACAGCAGCGAGTAGGAAATACCCTGTACGCAGACGCAAGGCTCTCCATCATCCAGCGCGAGGCAGTTGCTGTGATCGTAATTACAGCAGAGCTTCCGAATGAGCTTCTTGGCGCGGCGGAGCTGCTTGTGATCCATACGCGGCGCATCAGCCATTGTCGAACACCAGCTTATAGCCCGTGTGCTGCCCATCGTCCTCCAAAAGAACGCTGGCATCATAGGTTTTCCCTGTCTTTTCGGAGTAGCAGCCTTTCAGCGGGGCGCGGCCATTTTTCAAAAGCGCAGCGGCAAGAGATTTCGTCAGCGCCTTTTTCTTGGCGGTGAAAAAGCGGCTGTTTTTCCAGAGAACAAAGGAACAGGCACGGTTCTCGCAGAAAAAGCCTTTCGGTGATTCCGTCACCTCGGCTCCGCAGCGGGGACACTTGCCGACCACCTCGCGCCCGGAGGGGAACAGGACTTCCGCACCGTGGATGGGCTTGTAGGTCTGCACCAGCTCATTCAGCATGGCGGCGATCCCCACCATAAAGCTGTCCGGTGTGATCTCGCCGCGCTCAATTTCTTTCAGCCGATGTTCCCATTCAGCGGTGAGCTGCGGAGACTGGAGTTGTTCGGGCAGGACGGTGATGAGCGCCGTGCCGGTGGAGGTAGGCAGCAGATTGGTGATTTTCTTGGCCTTCCTGCGCTCCACAAAACAGGAGGACACCAGCTTTTCAATGATACCGGAACGGGTCGCTGGGGTGCCAATGCCCTTGCGCTCGGCATCATCTGGCATATCCTCCTTGCCCGCGTTCTCCATCGCAGCCAGCAGCGTATCCTCGGTGAAATGCTTGGGCGGCGTGGTTTTTCCGGTCTTGACCGACGCGGCAGATACGGAAAGCGTCTGTTGCTCCGTCACTACCGGCAGCGCGGGCGCTGCCTCTGCCTGCTCCTGCTCATAGCGCTTCCAGCCGGGAGCAAGGACGGTTTTGCCCTTGGCGGTGAAGCTCTGACCGGCACAGTCCACCGTAATGACCGTTTCTGCGTAGCGATGTGGTTCATCCACCGCACGAAGCAAGCCCCTTGCCGCCAGCTTCAGCACCTCGCGTTCGCCCAGCGGCAGAGAGGCTATATCTACCTTTTCCGCGCTGATGGTGGGAACAATGGCGTGATGATCGGTGACTTTTTTACTGCTGCATACCTGCTTGGCGCAGATGGTCGGCGGCTTCTCCATGCCGCAGACAGCGGCAGCGGCGGCGACAAGGCCGGGGACGCTGCCCTCCATATCGTCGGTCAGGAAGCGGCTGTCGGTGCGCGGGTAGGTACAGAACTTCTTTTCGTAGAGGGCTTGGAGATAGTCGAGGGTCTGCTGAGAGGTGTAGCCGAGAACGCGGTTGGCGTCGCGTTGGAGGGAGGTCAGGTCGTAGAGCGCGGGCGCTTTCTCAGACTTTTCCTTGTGTTCCGCGCTTTTGACTGTTGCCGTCTTGCCCTTGCAGGCGTTGGCGATGGCGTCGGCATCCTTCCTGTCCTTCATTCGGCCTGTCGTGGCGGGAAAGCCGCAATCGAGCTGAACGGTGTAGAACGGTTCTGCCGCAAATGCGGAGATCTCCGCCTCACGCTGTACCAACAGCGCCAGCGTGGGCGACATGACGCGCCCGATGTTCAATGTGCGTCCATACGTCAGGGAAAAATACCGCGTGGCGTTGATACCAACCAGCCAATCGGCCTTGGCACGGCACAGGGCGGATTGATGCAGGCCGTCATAGTCGCGCCCAGACCTAAGCTGCTGGAAGCCGCTGCGGATGGCATCATCCTCCATTGAAGAAATCCAAAGCCGCAGAATCGGCTTGGAGCATCCCGCAAGGCAGTAAACCGTGCGGAAGATCAGCTCACCCTCGCGCCCAGCGTCGCAGGCGTTGACCACCTCTGCCACATCCTCCCGGCGCATCAGCTCCCGCAGAATGTCAAACTGCTTCTGCTTTTCAGAGCGGACGATGAAGCGGAACGAGGTAGGAATGATACAAGGGCTTGGTGTCCGGGGAAATGCTCCTTGCAGAACTGCTCGCCCAGCTCCTGCGCCCGGTCTACGGTCAAGCCGTTGTCTGTCCCGTCCCGTGGGTCAAAGCTGATGA